>Ga0265327_10000110_pt1 | contig 181251 bp, 167 predicted proteins | sample 41621metaG_FD_202089 | JGI IMG/M metagenome (GOLD analysis project Ga0265327, IMG submission 202089) | Rhizosphere microbial communities from Carex aquatilis grown in University of Washington, Seatle, WA, United States - 4-16-21 metaG | ecosystem: Host-associated > Plants > Roots >...
CAGGCAAAGCCCGCGCCGCCGTCCTCGTCCGCCGCGTCGTCGCGCAAGAGGTCGTCCGCGTCGAAGGCCAGGCGCAGGCGCGCCAGGATCTGGTCGACCAGGGATTCGATCGGCTGGCCGGGGACGATCTCGCCGGCCTCGCCGGGCAGGCCGTCGACGTCGCGGTCCAGCAGGCGGTCGGCGTCGAGCCGGTCGCGATCGCGCGCCTCGATCACCGCCTCGACGGCGTCCCGGACGGCGTCGCGGCGCGCATCGGCGTCCGCGGGGATCGGCGCGGCGCCGGCGGCGGGCGCGTCCCGTCGCCTGAGGCGGGCGGCCAGGCGGCCCTCCAGGATCCGGGTCTGCAGCATCACCGCCAGGCGCACGCCCCGGTTGGCGCGGTCGAAGGCCAGGCTCGCGGAACCGATCGCGGCGTTGGTGGCGTTCTGCTCCTCGATCGCCCCGTCCAGGCAGTCGGCCAGGCGCAGCAGCCGCCGCTCCATCGCCTCCGCCACCCGCTCGCACCGCTGCGTCATCCGCTCCAGGGCGGCGAGCTGGCGCCGGGCCAGGGCGGGGGCGGGGTCAGCCGAGTCCGAGAGGGGCGGGGCGGAGAACATCGGGAGAACGTGCGGTGGATTCGCACGCGCGGCAAGGAGGGCGCTTGCCAGACAGCTTCGGTCTGCTCCACGAACCTTGACTTGGAAAGAGTGACTGATTCAAGTCGATGCGCGCGGGGGTGAGAATCAAGTGTTGGTTGCAGTTGCGAGAGGGCCGGGCTTCGGCGTGATGCGTGTCGAAAGTCAATGTGACGGCGCGGCGGAGGAATAATGACTACCCTCCGAGCGAACTTCCAAGGCTATACCGAGGAATTCGTCCAGGCTGCTGCTGCAAGCCCGTTCACGGTGTTCCTTTGCGGTCCAGGGCTGAACCTCAAGAAGCCGACGCCTGCTGCCACCTTGCGCATGGCGATAAAATCTGCACTGGAGGCGGACAACTTCACCGTTATTCTGGGCGAAGACGACAGCATAAACAATGATACGTTGAAAAAGATCGGGGTAAACCTACAAGACAGTGAGTTAGGATTTGTCGTAAAATACTGCAACGCAATAGTTGTGGTTGCGGATAGTGTTGGGAGTTTTTGCGAGCTTGGTCTATTTAGCTGGCATATGTCGCACGAACAAGGCTTAATTAAGCAAAAGGACTTCATACTTCTGATTAACAAGAAGTTCTCAAAGCACAACAGTTATCTAAACGATGGACCTGCGGCGGCGGTAAACGCTATAGGTCGACTGGATTTCGTCAATTTTGCGAAATATGATCCAGCAAACGTCGTAAAGAGACTGAAAGATAGGCGCGGGATTGTCACGAATGATCGGCGCGGACGTCCGCCTGGAGGCGGCGCATGAAGCAAATCCTGAATGCCCAAATCATTTTGATTGCTGTTGGGGTGCTTCAGCCAGCAAGGGCTGTCGAGGTGCTGGGGTTCCTGGAAACAGTGTTGCCGCACGCAGGTATGATGCCCACTGCCGATGCAATCTTGAACTTTCTCAAGGAGCGGGAGCGAGGTGGACACTTGGTGCGAGTTGCCCGTGACGAAGCGGGTGGGCTCTACTCGCTGACGATCCAGGGGCACCGGTTTCTTTCCCCGAGCCAGCGGAGGCTTCGAGACAAACTCAGGTTCTATTTGCTCAGGGATTCGCATCGCGGTAAGATTCGCGAGTTGGAAGACGGCGCGCAGAGGTTGATCGGCGCTGCGCCGATTGTAGACAATAGCACTCCCGAAAAAGGAAGCGTGGCCAATAAGATCGGCCAGCGCGTACCTTCTGGCCGATCTTATTGGCCACGCATCTCGAAGCAGTTTGATTCGAAAACTGGCTCTAAAGCGCCGTCTTCCAGCAACTTTCCAGCTTGGCTGTCATTCGGGTCGTTGCGACAGTGCGAGATAGCCCTAGGATTGGAGAGTAGCTCTTTTCAATTCAACCTCGAAGGTTTGGCTGTGTGCCTTGGGGTATCTGTCAAGATAATTTCGCAAATTGCGGCTGCACCAAATCGCCACTATCGTCATTTCGACATCTCCAAGAAGGGCGGCGGCCGAAGAGGTATAGATAGCCCGCGTGTATTCCTCCGCGTAATACAATGGTTCTTAGCTGATTATGTATTCATTCATTTTCCCGTACACGACTCTGTTCATTCCTTTAGGCGAGGAAGGTCAATAGTGTCTAACGCTGAAGCGCATCGCGGCTCAGCGTTTGTTGCAAATATTGATATTGAGAACTTTTTTGGTTCCATAGGCCTCCAGACCGTACGATCAATGCTGGCGAACAGCGGCTTTCAGAAGGAAGAGTCGCTGCTACTGGCGAAATTGTGCTGCAAAGATGACGTGCTTCCGCAGGGCGCTCCGACGAGTCCTGCCCTCTCGAACACTCTTCTGTATAAATTTGATCAGGAGATGAATCTGCATGCGGGAAATTTGGGACTGAAGTACACGCGCTACGCAGATGACATTACGATCAGCGGCCCGACTAGGTCGTCAATTGTGGAGACAATAACCATTGCGAAAGATTTGCTGCGGAGAGAATACGGCCTAGCCTTGAACGAGGGCAAGACAAGAATCGCGTCCGCGCACAGTCAGCAAAGAGTTACTGGTGTTGTGGTAAATCAAAAGGTGCTGCCTCCGCGAACTCTTCGACGCCAAATCCGCGCTATGGTTCACAATGCCAGGAATGGCAAATTCTCAACTGCTGATAGAATTAAGAAACTTGAAGGATATGTGGCTTTTGCGGAAATGTTTCCAGACTGGAAAGGTTCGCGTCAGCTTCGAGCGCTCAAAGATGACATCCGTCAGGTGCGGGCAAAAAGCAGTCTAGATACCGATATATCGGCTTAACGGTCTTCCGAAGAATTTGCGTCTCCCCCTACCGCTTCTTCCCCCCGCCCCCAGCGCCCTTCACCCACAGCATCTGCGGCCCATCCAGCACCCGGCTGACCGCGAATCCCACCAGGCTGGAGCGGCTCATGCCGAGGTTGGCGGCGCGGCGGTCCATGCGTTCGATGAGGGCGCGGGGCAGGTAGACGTTCACGCGCTCGGAGGGGTTGGGCAGGGTCACCGGCAGGGCGACCAGGGCGATGAAGTCGTCGCCCTCGGGGGTCTCGACGTCCTCGAAGGCGGTGGGCTGGGGCAGGATCTCGTCGCGCTCGGCGGCGGCCTGGACGGCGGCGGCCAGGGCGTCCTGGGCCTTGGCGACGGCGTCCTGCTGGCCGGCGGCGGCGGCGACGCAGCCGGGGAAGTCCGGGAACCAAACGGCCACGACGTCGCCGTCGCCGCGCTCCATCACCGCCGGATAGAACCTCTGGACCATGGCCGGGCGCTCCTGAAAGGGCGAGGGCGAGATGGTGTGTGATTTAACGCACCTCTTCAGTCCTGGCGATGGCCCTGGCATAAGCCCCGCCTTGGTTGAACGGAGACTTGGGAGACTTTGGCGTGAGCGACCTGGAGGCCAACAAGGCCGTGGTGCGGGCCTATGTGGCCGCCTTCAACGCCGGCGACCTGGACGCCCTGGCGGCGCTGTTCGCCCCGGACGCCCAGATCTGGGGCGTGCTGGGCTGGGGCGGGATGGACAAGGCCCTGCCGGTCTGGCGGATGCTGCACGAGGGCCTGGGCATGACCCTGACCATCGAGGCCCTGGCCGCCGAGGGCGACACCGTGGCCGCGCGCTATACCGAGCGCGGGACCTGGCGCGGCGAGTGGCGCGGCAAGCCGCCCACCGGCCGGTCCTACGAGCTGACGGCCATGGAGTGGTTCGTGATCAAGGACGGCAGGATCGCCAGCCGCTGGGGCGCCCGCGACGCCGAGACCCAGTCGCGCCAGATCGGCTATAGCCCGGATTGAGCAGGCGCCGCGCAGACCCGCGGGCCGATCCCTGCTAGGCTTGCCGCCGGACGGGAGACTCCAGCCTCATGCGCCTCGCAATCCTGGCCCTGGCGGCGGGCCTCGCCGCGCTCGCGCCGATCGCCGCCCAGGCCGCGCCGCTGGAGGTCTATGAGGCCCGGCTGTCGGCCCAGGACCACTTCAATTCCAATGGCGAGCGGCTGACCACCGCGGCGGCGATCATCCGCCAGGACCGGGCCAACTACCACAAGTTCGCCCTGCGCGACCCCGAGGACGAGGGCGACAGCTTCTTCGCCAGCGCCGAGAACCGCGCCCGCCTGGAGGCCCTGATCGCCCGCGGCTCGGTGACCCCCAGGGCCGCCCGCGCGATCCTCAACGGCACGCCCCTGATCGTGGTGACGGTGTTCGACGACTACGTGGACGTGGACGTCCGCTGAGCGGGGGCGAACGGCCCCTCCCATCCGTCACCCCCGGGCGTCAGTCCCGGGGGCCCATGAACGCGTGAGGGCGGGCGGCTCGTTCCGGAGGGCGAGCCGTTCTCGGCTGTCGGCCGGTTCTGCGCCGCTCCGCTGCCGCTGCGCGACCCCTTGGAAGCGTGCGTATGGGTCCTCGGCACAAGGCCGAGGATGACGGTGGAAAAGGGGTGGTGCGGGTTCGGAACCGCCGCCCGCCCTCAGACCCGGGCCCGCTCGTCGCGGGGGTCGACGAACCAGCTCACCACCCAGACCGTCAGGCTGATGATGATCGACACCAGGATGGCGTGCCACAGGCCGTGGATCTCGATGCCGGTCAGGAAGACGTCGACGATCTTGACCGTGATCCCGTTCACCACCAGCAGGAACAGGCCCAGGGTGACCACCGTCAGCGGCAGGGTCAGGATGATGATGATCGGCCGGATCAGGGCGTTGACCACGCCCAGCAGCACCCCGGCGGCCAGCAGGCTGCCCATGGAGCCGACATAGACCCCCGGCACGATCCGCGCGGCGATCCAGAACCCCAGCGCGGCCGCCAGGGCCCGAAAGATGAAGCGTATCATGGCGTTCGCGGCCTCCCCGACAACGACGCAAGGCCCTCAGTCTAAGACGCATTCCGGCGAGAGAAAGGCGCAATGGCGCGCCCGCGGCCCAAAGCGGCGTGCGCGACGGCTTTACGTTGACCCTAACGGAAAGCGGCTCTAGCTTAGGTGATCGCTGATAAGGGTCGCGCCAGACGGTCCGTTCAGGCCTCCAGGGAGAAACCCATGCCGATGGAATTGCGGCGTCCCGAGCGGACCTTCAGCATCCGCCAGCTCTGCGTCGAGTTCAAATGCACGCCCCGCGCCCTGCGCTTCTATGAGGACAAGGGCCTGCTCTCGCCGGCCCGCCAGGGGCTGAACCGGGTCTATTCCCACCGTGACCGCGGACGCCTGCAGCTCATCCTGCAGGGCAAGCGGGTGGGCCTGTCGCTGAACGAGATCCGCGAGATCCTGGACCTCTACGACAAGCCCGACGGCCACGTGGCCCAGAGCGCCCAGGCCCTGCGCAAGTTCCGCGAGCGCCTGGTCGCCCTGGAACAGCAGCGCGCCGACATCGAGGAGGCCATCCGCATCCTGAAGGAGGGCTGCGAACGGTTGGAGACCCAGCTCGCCACGGCCCGCCCCGACCTGCTGCCCAAGGCGGCCGACTACGACAAGAGCCTGCGCGCCCGCGTCGACGGCCGCCACGACCTGGCCGGCGCGAAATAGGGCGCCGCGAACGGGCGCCGGCGCGGCGACACCTTCGGCCGGGGCGACAACCGCCGCCCGGACATTCTAGACTGTGGCGGCCACACGCCTGATTTGAGGACGCCCATGACCTATCAGCCGCCCGTCCGCGAGCACCTGTTCCTGCTGCGCGACGTCCTGGAGATCGACAAGCACGCCAACCTGCCGGGCTTCGCCGACGCCTCCCTGGACGTGGTCGAACAGATCCTGGACGAGGCGGCCAAGTTCACCGGCGAGGTGCTGGCGCCGCTGAACGCCGTGGGCGACAAGGAAGGCTGCCACTGGTCGGCCGACAACACGGTGACCACGCCCAAGGGCTTCAAGGAGGCCTACAAGGCCCTGGTGGAGGGCGGCTGGCCGGCCCTGGGGGCGGAGCCGGCGTTCGGGGGGCAGGGGCTTCCGTACGTGGTCAACCTGGCCTTCAGCGAGATGAGCTCGTCGGCCAACATGGCCTTCTCCATGTACCCGGGCCTGACGCACGGGGCCTATTCGGCCATCCTCAACGGCGGCTCGGACGCCCAGAAGGCGCTCTACCTGCCCAAGCTGGCCTCGGGCCAGTGGGGCGGCACCATGAACCTGACCGAGCCGCACTGCGGCACGGACCTGGGCCTGCTGCGCACCAAGGCCGTGCCCCAGGGCGACGGGACCTACCGGATCAGCGGCCAGAAGATCTGGATCTCGGGCGGCGAGCACGATCTGACCGAGAACATCGTCCACCTGGTGCTGGCGCGCATCGAGGGCGCCCCGGCCGGCACCCGCGGCATCAGCCTGTTCATCGTGCCCAAGTTCATCCCCAAGGCGGACGGCACGCCCGGCGAGCGCAACAACGTCAAGTGCGCGGGCCTGGAAGAGAAGATGGGCATCCACGGCAACGCCACCTGCGTGATGATGCACGACGAGTCCGTGGGCTGGCTGGTGGGCGAGGAGAACCGCGGCCTCAACCTGATGTTCGTGATGATGAACGAGGCGCGGCTGGGCGTCGGCATGCAGGGCTTGGCCCAGGGCGAGGCCGCCTACCAGGCCGCCGCCGCCTTCGCCAGGGACCGCCTGCAGGGCCGCGCCCTGACCGGCCCCAAGAACCCGGGCGGCCCGGCCGACCCGATCATCGTCCACCCCGACGTGCGCCGCATGCTGATGGACAGCCGCGCGGTGCTGGAGGCCGGCCGCGCCTTCCTGTTCTGGACCGCCCTGCACGGCGACCTGGCCCATGCCGACCCGGACGAGGCCGTGCGCCAGAAGGCGCTGGACTACATGGGCCTGATGACCCCGGTGCTGAAGGGCTATCTCACCGACAAGGGCTTCGACATCTGCTCGGACGCCATGCAGGTGCACGGCGGCTCGGGCTTCACCGAGCACTTCCCGGCCAGCCAGTACCTGCGCGACTGTCGCATCGCCCTGATCTACGAGGGCACCAACGGCGTCCAGGCCCTGGACCTGGTGGGCCGCAAGCTGGCCGCCAACGGCGGGCGGGCGGTGATGAGCTTCTTCGCCGAGATCGACGCCTTCGTGGACGCCCATGGCGAGGATGCGGCCTTGAAGCCCTTCGTCGATGGCCTGGCCGCCGCCAAGGCCCAGCTGCAGGACGGCGCCTTCTGGCTGATGCAGAACGGCCTGGCCAATCCGGACAACGCCGGCGCCGCCTCCACCGACTTCCTGCACCTCTTCGGCCTGACCGGGCTGGCCTACATGTGGGCCCTGATGGCCAAGGCCGCCCTGGCCAGGATCGCCGCCGGCGACACGGACCCGTTCTACGCCCACAAGCTGGTGGTCGGCCGCTACTTCCTCGAGCGCCTGCTGCCCGACGCCGGCGCGCACCTGGCCAAGATGAAGACCGGCTCGGCGACGATGATGGAGCTGCCGGCGGAGGCGTTCTGAGGCCCCCGCTTCCCTGTCCCGGCGTCAGGGGCTTAAGGAGCGGCGCGACACCTCGGAGATAGACAAAATGCCCGTGCTCGACGTCGCCCGCCCCGACTTCCTCGCCGAGGAAGACATCCGCATGTTCGAGGACTCCGCGCGCCGGTTCTTCGAGGAGCACGCCCCGCCGGAGGTCACCGCCCGCTGGCGCGCCAACGGCATCGTCGATCGCGACATGTGGACCAAGGCCGGCGAGGCGGGGCTGCTGTGCCTGTCGATCCCCGAGGAATACGGCGGCATGGGCGGCGACTACCGCCACGAGGTGATCCTGATGGAGCGCCTGGGCCTGCAGGGCGTCGACGGCTTCGGCGCCTCGCTGCACAACGCCATCGTCGCCCCCTACATCCTGCACTACGGGACCGAGGACCAGCGCCGCCGTTGGCTGCCGAAGCTGGCCACGGGCGAGCTGGTGGCCGCCATCGCCATGACCGAGCCGGGCGCGGGCTCGGACCTGCAGGGCATCAAGACCACCGCCATCCGCGACGGCGACCACTATGTCATCAACGGCTCCAAGACCTTCATCACCAACGGCCAGACCGCCAACCTGGTGTGCGTGGTCTGCAAGACCGACCCCGGCCAGGGCGCGCGCGGCACCTCCCTGGTGTTCGTGGAGACCGACGTCTCGCCGGGCTTCGAGCGCGGCCGCAACCTCGACAAGCTGGGCCAGGAGGCGGCTGACACCTCCGAGCTGTTCTTCAACGACGTGCGCGTACCCGCCGAGAACCTGCTGGGCGGCGACGAGGGCCAGGGCTTCTTCCAGCTGATGAACCAGCTGCCGCAGGAGCGGCTGAACATCGCCGTCCAGGGCATGGCCTCCATCGAGCGGGCGCTGGAGCTGACCATCGCCTACGTCAAGGAACGCGGCGCCTTCGGCAAGAAGGTCATCGACTTCCAGAACACCCAGTTCAAGCTGGCCGAGTGCAAGACCGAGGCGACCGTCGCCCGCGTCTTCGTCAACTGGGCCATCGGCGAGCACCTGAAGGGCCAGCTCGACGCCGCCAAGGCCTCCATGGCCAAGTACTGGGTCAGCGACCTGGAGAACAAGATCATCGACGAGTGCCTGCAGCTCTTCGGCGGCTTCGGCTACATGGACGAATACCCGATCAGCCGCATGTACCGCGACAGCCGCGTGCAGCGGATCTACGGCGGCACCAACGAGATCATGAAGGTGCTGATCGCCCGCACGCTGTAGCGACGGGCGCCCTGCCGGCTGCCCTGCGCCCCCTCCGTCACGCCTCGCTTCGCGAGCCGCGCCACCTCCCCCGCGTCGCCCTTCGGGCTTGCATGGGAGGAGAAACCACCGGCGCCGTCTTCTCCTCCCCCGCCAACGAGCGGGGTAGGGGGACCGGCGCGCTAGCAGCGCGATGGTGGAGGGGGCGCGGGGCCGACGCTCCGGCCGCCGCGGCCGCCCCTCCCGGCCATGAAATCCAGACGCCCGGCAAGGACAGGCGGCCCGGCCCGCGCTAGAACCCGCGCCATGAGCACCTACCACGCCGCCGTCGACTGGGCCTTCGCGGGCGAGGACTTCCTCAAGCACCGCTACAGCCGCGAGCATACCGTCACCCTGGGCGGCGGGACCGTCATCCCGGGCTCCGCCTCGCCGCATATCGTGCGCGCGCCCTGGTCGCGGGCCGACGCCATGGACCCGGAGGCGGCCTTCACCGCCGCCCTCAGCCAGTGCCACATGCTGTGGTTCCTGGACATCGCCGCCCGCGCCGGCTTCTCGGTGGCGACCTACCGTGACGAGGCTGAGGGGGTGCTGGACAAGGGCCCCGAGGGCAAGCTGGTGATGACCCGCGTCACCCTGCGCCCGGCCGTCACCTTCGAGGGCAAACAGCCCACCGCCGAAGAACTCGCCCACCTGCACCACCGGGCGCACGAGGAATGCTTCCTGGCCAATTCGGTAAAGACCGAGGTGGTGGTCGAGCCGCAGTAGGGGCGGGCGGCCAAGGGCCCTCACCCACAGCCACCGTCATCCTCGGCCTTGTGCCGAGGACCCATACGCGCTGTCGGGGTTGCCGCGCAGCGGCAGCGGAGCGGCGCAGGTCCTTGGCGCCCGGCCGCGCCCGGCTCGCCCTTCGGTACGAGCCGCTCCTGCCCACGAGATCATGGATCCTCGGCACTGACGGCCGAGGATGACGGCATTGGAGGCGGGGCCTGGGATTGCGGTCCCCTCCTACGCCTTGTTGACGCTGTTCTTCTTCACCTGGGCCGCGCCGCGGGCGTCCAGGTCCTGGCGGGTGGAGGCGAGCGCGATCGGCCCCTTGAGGCTGGCGTTGACCGCGTCGATGCCGGCGCCCCGCGCGCCCCGCGCCTTGGCGTAGAGATAGCGCAGCGACAGCCGCTCGTTGTCGGCGGCGTCGGGCTGGGTGCCGTGCAGGGTGCAGGCGTGCCACATGGCGGCGTAGCCGGTATCGCCCACCAGCAATTTCTGCGTCGTCTGCGCCCAGCCGCCCTTGCCGTCGCGGTACAGCCAGCCCTCGGCGTTCTTCTCCAGGTCGTGCGGGAACACCGTCGCCCCCAGCTTGTGGCTGTCCTCCAGCAGGAAGAGGGGCGCGTCGTGGCGCGTCACCGGGTGGATGTAGACATAGAGGGTGATGAAGTCGGCTTCCCGGTCCTTGAAGTCGATCAGGTCCTGGTGGAAGTCGATGCCATAGAAATAGGTCACGTCCCGGTACTGGGGCTTCACATAGGCGCCCAGGTTGTTGACCGGGTTGTCGGTGATCCGGGCCTTCAGCCACGCCGGCACCGACTTGGCCGGCACGCCGCAGACCACCTTGCGGTTCATCAGCTCATAGCCCTCGCCCAGCAGCTCGGTCAGGGCCGCGATGATGGCCGGGTCGCGCTCCACGAAGGCCAGGTCGTCGTCCAGCCCTTCCAGCAGGTTGCGGCCGGGCTTGGGATTGACCCCCACGTACTGCGGATCGGCGTCGAACTCGGCTTCCGACAGGAAGAGGCCCGCGTCCCACCCCCGCGTCGCCCTGAGCCTGGCCAGCAGCCGCGTCGCCGCGCCCGGATCCACCCCGTTCGGGAACACGTGGTAGCCGTGCTCGATGAAGTCCCGGGTGGGGGACGTCGGGGCGGCGGCGGTGGGATCGGTCTTGCGGGCGGCGGCGGCCATGGCGGCGCATCCTCGAATGATTTCAGCCCCTCAGGACTGAACCGCTTCGGTTAACGAAGCGCTTTTCGTGGCGACCGGCAGGGCGCCCGAAAAAGTTCGCGCCCGTCCAACCCCGTTCGCCGCCGGCCTGCGTAGTTCGTCATGCAAGCGCTCGAGGAGACGCCCATGACCATCGGGGTTCACGACAAGACGGCGGGGCTCGCCCGCGCGATCCTGGCGGCGGCCGTCGCCGCCATCGGCCTGGCCGGGTCGACCGGCGCGGCCCTGGCCGATCCGGTCGACCTGCAGGTGGTCGATCGCCGGACCGGCCAGGCGCTGCAGGTGTGGCGACACCACGGCCGCCTGTTCGTCGCCGGCCGGCCCGGCGCCCGCTACAGCCTGCGCGTGACCAACAACACCGAGGGCCGGGTGCTGGTGGTGATGTCGGTGGACGGGGTCAACATCCTCACCGGCGAGACGGCCGGCTACGACCAGCGGGGCTACATCTTCAAGGCCCACGAGTCCTACGACGTCAGCGGCTGGCGCAAGTCCAACACCGAGGTCGCCGCCTTCGCCTTCGCCCCGCTTCACCAGTCCTACGCCGCCCGGACAGGCCGGCCCACCGACGTCGGCGTCATCGGCATGGCGGTGTTCAACGAGCTGGCGCCTGAGCCGGCCCCGGAGCCCGAGGCCTCCGCCGAGGGGCGGGCCTGGCTCTCACGTCCGCAGACGCCCTCCAGGGCGATGCCCGCGCCGCCGGCGGCGGCCCCCGGCCAGAGCGGCGCCCTGGCGGACCAGTCGGCGCGCGCGCCGGCGATGCGCCGGGACGAGAAGCTCGGCACCGCCCACGGGGCGCGGGAGTGGTCGGTGGTCGACATCGTGCCGTTCCAGCGCGCCAGCCCCTATCCCTGGATGACGCGCCAGATCGAGTACGACACCTGGTCCAACCTGGCGGCGGCGGGGATCATCCCCACGCCGCGCTATCCGCCGCCCCATCCGCGCCCGCGGCCCTTCCCCCAGGATCCCGACGGCGACGGCTATGTCCCCGATCCGCCCGGCGGCTTCTAGGGCGGTGTGCGCCCGGGCAGGCGGGGTCTAGACTGGGGCGCGATGGAGCCGGACCAGGCGGACCCGACGGACGACGGCCAACTTCTGCGTGCCCACGCCGCCGGCGACGCGCAGGCCTTCGCGCGCCTCTATGACCGCTACGACAGGCCCTGCTTCCAGTTCATCCGCCGCACCCTCGGCGGCGCCCACGCCGACGCTGCCGAGGACCTGCACCAGGAGACGTGGATGGCCGTCGCCCGCAGCGCCGCCGACTTCGATCCGGCCCGGGCCAGCTTCCCGGCCTGGCTGTTCACCATCGCGCGCCACAAGGTCTGGGACCATTTCCGCCGCCGCAAGGTCGCCGTCCTGTCGCCCGCCCAGGCGGACGAGGCCCTGGGCGTCCCCGATCCCGGCCCGACTCCGCTGCAGCAGGTGGAATCGCGCGAGCTTGCGCTGCGGGTGGCGGGGGCGGTGGAGGCCCTGCCCCTGGAACAGCGATGCGCCTTCCTGATGTCCGCCCAAGCCGGCCTGTCGCTGGCGGAGATCGCCCAGGCCACGGGCGTCGGCCTCGAGACCGCCAAGAGCCGGCTGCGCTACGCCCGGGCGGCCTTGCGCCTGGCCCTCGCCGCTGAAAGGACGGACCATGCCTGACCGCGATCCCGCCAACGATCCCGCGCCGGACCCGATCGACCAGGCCTATGCCCGCGCCGACGCGATCCTGGCCGGGGACGAGGCGGAGGCCGCCGCCCGCGCCGCGCGCCGGGCCCGCGTCCTGGCCGCCGTGGCGGGAGAGACCGCGTCGCCGCCGTCCGCCGCGGCCGGCGCCGGGCCCGGCCGTCGCAAGGGCTGGCCGGCGCCGTGGACCGGCTGGCTGGCGGCCGCCGGGGTCGCGGGCCTGGCCATCTTCATCACCGGCCAGATCTTCCATCCCGTCCCGCCGCCGCAGACGGCCGCGCCGCCGCCGCGGGCCGCGGCGCCGTCCTCAGCCGCCGCCGGGCCCCCAGCCCCGCCGTCGTCAGACCGCCCGCCAGCGCCTGCCGGCGCGCCCGGACCCGAAGTCGCCGCCCGGGAGCCGCCGGCGAAGCCAAGGCCATCGACGCCGGACGCCGTTGTGGCCGGGACCGGTCCAGCGGCGCCGGCCACAGGTCCGCTGGACAGGGCGCGCCGGGCCTTTCCCGCCGCGCCGGCCCCGCCGCCCGTCGCCCCGCCGCCCCCCGCCCCGTCGCCGCCGGCCCAGGCCTCCGGGGCCACGGCGCCGGCCTACGGCGACGACCGCGCCGCCAAGGCGACCGGCGACCTGTCGGCGGAGCGGGAGGGCGCCGCTTCCCAGGCAGCCCTGGCGCCGTCGCCGCCCGCTCGTGGGGCCGAGGGCGCCCCCCTGAGCCGCAATTCGCCCGGGGCGGTCCCGCCGGCGGCCCTCGCCGCTCGCCTGCGCGCGGCGGCGGCGGCCGGCCGGGTGGCCGAGCTGCAGGCCCTGCTCGACCAGGGCGCGCCGGTCGACGGCGCCGATGCGGCCGGCGACACCGCCCTGATTGCGGCCGTCCGAGCCGACCACCCCGCCGCGGCGACCCTCCTGCGCCGCCACGGCGCCAGCCTGGACCACCCCAACCGCGCCGGCCGCACCGCCCGCGACCTGGCCGGCGACCTGGCCGACCCGGCGCTCGACCGGGCGCTGGGGCTGGAACGGTAGCGGGCGTTTGGCCGCGGGCCCGCCCTTAGGCACGAGACCGTCTGCGGCGGCCTGCTATTCGGGCTTCAACGCCTTGAACGCGGGCAGGGCGCTCAGGAAGGCCGCATACTTCGGGTCGTCGTGCGGGATCGAGTCCGGCCCGGCGAGCTTGTAGGCCTCCAGCAGGTGTTCGCCGGCGCCGTCGAAATCGCCGCGGTCGAAGAGCACGACGCCGTAGAGGCCGTGGACGAAGGCGTTCTCCTCGCCGGTCTCGCAGCGCAGGGCGAACTCCAGCGCTTCCTCGGCCTCGTCGCGGCGGCCAGACCAGTAGTAGGCCTCGCCCAGCGACGCCAGGATCCACATGGACGCCCGCCAGAAGATCTTGGGTTCAGGCACCAGGGCGAACGCCTTCAGGAATTCCGCCTCGGCCTCGGCGAACTGCTCGTCGGCCAGGTAGTCCTCGCCCTTGGCGCAGTGCGCCTGGATGCGTTCGTAGTCGTCGTCGGGAATCTCTTCGATCAACTCGGACATGGGCTCTCCTTCGGGGCGGTCGCCTTGCGGGTGAAGGCGGGCCATTCATCCCATGCGCGAGTTGATAGCGCGTTCCGGTTATGTTCTCAAGTGGACCGCTCAGACGCCGGGGGCGTCACCCCCGTTCCCCGCCGCCGCCCTGCCGGCGGACCCTCACCGCGAGGGGGAGGGATTGGGCCAGCCAGCCCTTCGCCCGCGCCTTGAGCGCGTCCGCGTCCTTCAGCTCGCACTCCCAGACCGTCTCGACGCGCCAGCCGGCCGCCTGCAGGGCCGCGCGGGTGGCCTCGTCGCGGGCGCGGTTGCGGGCGACCTTGGCGGTCCAGTAGTCGCGGTTGGCCTTGGGGACGCGGGCGCCGCGGGCGCAGTCGTGGCCGTGCCAGAAGCAGCCGTGCACGAACACCGCCAGCCGGCGCCCCGGCAGGACGATGTCCGGCTTGCCCGGCAGGTCGGCCCGGTGCAGGCGGTAGCGGGCGCCCAGGCCCGTGAGCAGGCGGCGCACCGCCATCTCCGGCCCGGTGTCCTTGCCCTTGACCCGGCGCATCACCGCCGAGCGCTTGTCCGGGCCATAGACGTCGGTGGCCCCAGCGGGGATCGAGTCGCCGCCCGCGCCGCCGCCCGGTCCCGTCTCGGCGGCCCCTTTCGGGCGCCCCGTCAAAGCCCCTCGAACAGGGCCGTCGACAGATAGCGCTCGGCGAAGCTGGGGATGATGGCGACGATGGTCTTGCCGGCCATTTCCGGGCGCGCGGCCACGTCGAAGGCCGCCGCCAGGGCGGCGCCGGAGGAGATGCCCACCGGCACGCCCTCCACCCGCCCGCAGGTGCGGGCCATTTCCAGGGAGTCCTCGTTGGAGACCTGGATGATCTCGTCCATCACCCCGCGGTCGAGGATGGCGGGCACGAAGCCGGCGCCGATGCCCTGGATCTTGTGCGGGCCGGGGGCGCCGCCGGAGAGGACCGGCGAGGCGGTGGGCTCGACGGCGATCATCTTCACCGACGGCTTGCGCGCCTTCAGCACCTGGCCGACGCCGGTGATGGTGCCGCCGGTGCCGACGCCCGAGACCACCGCGTCCACGGCGCCGGCGGTGTCGTTCCAGATCTCCTCGGCGGTGGAGACCCGGTGGATGGCCGGGTTGGCGGCGTTCTCGAACTGCTGGGGCATCACCGAGCCGGGGATCTCCTCGAGCAGCTCGCGCGCGCGGGCGACGGCGCCGGCCATGCCGCGCTCGGCCGGGGTCAGCTCCAGCTTGGCGCCGAGGAGCACCAGCATCTTGCGCCGCTCGATGGACATGCTCTCGGGCATCACCAGGATCAGCTTCAGCCCCTTGGCCGCGGCCACGAATGCCAGCGCGATGCCGGTGTTGCCGCTGGTGGGCTCGACGATGGTCGTGCCTTCCTTGACCAGGCCCTTGGCTTCCAGCGCCTCGATCATGGCCACGCCGATGCGGTCCTTCACCGAGCCGATGGGGTTGAAGAACTCCAGCTTGGCCAGGACCACGCCCTTGGGCTTCAGGAGGGCCGTGAGCCGGGGCAGGCGGATCAGCGGGGTGTCGCCGATGGTGTCGATGATGGAGTCGTAGATCTTGCCGCGGCCCGCGCGCGCGTGCCGCGTGGCGTCATAGTCCTTGCCGGGGGAGTCCATGGTGGGAGGTCTCGCAGAGAGGGTGGCCGCTTCAGGGAGGCAACTTAGGCCGGCCGGGGAATTTTGGAAGCGGGCTTATTCCGCCGCCAGCAGGTCCGGGCCCTGGATCAGCAAGGGTTCCAGCACGGCCTCGGCCAGCCAGCTCACCACCGGTACGGCCACCCCGTCGCCGGCGATCATCAGGGCGGCGGTGGCGCGGGCGGGGAGGCGGTAGGTCTCCGGCAGGCCCATCAGCCGGGCCGCCTCGCGCGGGGTCAGGAGGCGGGTGCGGACCTGGCCGGCCTCGACGATCATCAGGGTCTGGCGCGAGGAGCCGCCGCGCGGGGTGCGCAGGCATCCGGCCAGGCCGTCGAAGCGCACTTCCGCCCGCTGCCGGCCGGCCCGGGTGCGGCGATAGACGGCCCCGACCCTGCGCTCGCCGGACGCCAGGGCGGCGGCGACCTTGCCGCGGTTGTTGTCGTCCAGCAGGGCGAGGATGTGGGCGGTGGCCTCCGGGGCGTGCCAGCGGACCGACGCGTCCGGCTCCAGCAGGGCGGCCAGGTCGGTGTTGCGCCGGCCCTCGCCGGGCATGGGCCAGCCGATCCACAGGGCCCTCAGCGCCGGCGGCAGGCGCTGGAAGGCGTCTCGGACGACGGGCCGGTCCTCGCGGCCGCGCGGCAGGCCGGCGGGCGCCTGGCGGCAGGCGATGACCAGGATGCGCCGCCGTGACTGGGGCAGGAAGCGGGCGGCGTCCGCCTCGATGGCCCCGAAGGCGTAGCCCTGGTCGGCCAGGGCCTGGCAGAGGGCGGTGAAGTCGGCGCCGCCGTGCGAGGTCAGAAGGCCGACGACGTTCTCGATGACGATGGCCCGCGGCGCCCGGCCCTCGGCGGCCAGGCCCTCGACCAGCCGCCAGAAGCCGAAGAAGGCCGAACTGCGCCCGCCTTTAAGCCCCGCGCGCGCGCCCGCGAGGCTGAAGTCCTGGCACGGGCTGGAGGCCCAGGCGAGGTCAGCCTTGCCCGGCAGGTCGGCGGTGGTCAGCGCCCAGACGTCGCCTTGCTTGAGGTCCTCGTCGCCGAAGTTGTCGCGATAGGCGCGCGCCTTGCCGGCGTCGAAGTCGTTGGCGAACAGGCACCGCCAGGCCTCGCCCAGGCCCAGCCGCGCCATGCCGCCGCCGGCGAAGAACTCATAGAAGGTGAGGGGCGGGCGACTCATGCGCGTGGAGTCTAAGTCGAGTTGACGCCGGGGTGAAACGCGGTGGCGCGCCGTTGCGGCATGCTTGACGCCCTCCGGCCCCGGGTTCAGGCTTTTCTGAACAACGATAAGCACCAGCAGGGAGGCGGCGATGGAGCGCGCCTATGATCTCGTGATCCGGGGCGGCCGCCTCTACGACGGCTCGGGCGGCGAGGCTCGCGAGGCCGATGTGGCGGTCAAGGACGGCGTCATCGCCGCCGTCGGCCAGGTCCATGGCCGCGGCGCCGAGGAGATCGACGCCCGGGGCCAGATCGTCACCCCCGGCTTCGTGGACATCCACACCCACTACGACGGCCAGGCCACCTGGGACCAGCGCATGCAGCCCTCGTCCTGGCACGGGGTGACCACCGTGGTCATGGGCAACTGCGGCGTCGGCTTCGCGCCCTGCCAGGCTAAGGACCACGACCGGCTGGTGCGGCTGATGGAGGGGGTCGAGGACATTCCCTTCCCCGTGCTGAGCCAGGGCCTGCCGTGGAACTGGACGTCCTATCCGGACTATCTCGACAGCCTGCAGTCGCGCCGCTTCGACGTCGACATCGGCAGCCAGCTTCCCCACGCGGCCCTCAGGGTGTTCGTCATGGGCGAGCGCGGCGCCAACCGCGAGCCGGCGACGGAGGCCGACATCGCCGCCATGGCCGCCATCGCCCAGCGGGCGGTGGAAGCCGGCGCCCTGGGCTTTTCCACCTCGCGCACTTTGAACCACCGCACCAGCGACGGCCAGCCGACCCCGACCCTCACCGCCGGCGAGGACGAGCTGACCGGCATCGCCATGGGCCTGGCCGCGGCCGGCCGGGGCGTCCTGCAGGTGGTCTCCGACTTCGCCGATCCGGAAGCCGAGTTCGCCATGCTGCGCCGGATCATCGAGCGCTCGGGCCGGCCGCTGACCTTCTCCCTGGTGCAGAGCCCGCTGACCCCGCAATCCTACAAGACCCTGCTGGCCGCGGTCGGCGACGCCGTCGACGCCGGCCTGTCGGTCAAGGCCCAGGTCGCGGCGCGGCCGGTGGGGGTGCTGCTGGGCCTGGAGCTGACGGTCAATCCGTTCACCCACTATCCGGTGTATAAGGAGATCGCCGGCCGACCCTTCGCCGAGCGCGTGGCCGCCCTTCGCGATCCCGACTTCCGCGCCCGCCTGCTGGCCAGCCCGCCGGACGAGGGGGTGCGCGGCATGGGCTCGGCCTGGGGCCGCATGCACCTGATGAGCGGCCTGCCGGACTATGAGCCGACGGAGCAGTCCACAGTGGCCTATCAGGCCCAGGCGCGGGGCGTCTCGCCCCAGGACGTGGCCCTGGACCACATGCTCTCCGATGACGGCCACGCCATGCTCTATGTGCCGTTCCTCAACTACGCCGAGGGGTCGCTGGATCCGGCCTACGCCATGCTCACCCATCGCGACACGGTGCCGGGGCTATCGGACGGCGGCGCCCACGTGGGGATGATCTGCGACGGCTCGTTCCCCACCACCATGCTCACCCACTGGACGCGCGACCGCACCCGCGGGCCGAAGATCCCCCTGGAGCGGGTGATCCGCATGCAGACCCAGGACACCGCCCGCACCTTCGGCCTCTATGACCGGGGCCTGGTGGCGCCGGGGTTCCGGGCCGATCTCAACGTCATCGACTACGACAACCTGACCCTGTTCGCGCCCCAGGTGGCCTATGACCTGCCGGCCGGCGGGCGGCGGCTGATCCAGCGCGCCAAGGGCTATGTGGCCACCATCGTCGCCGGCCAGGTGACCTACCGCGACGGCGAACCCACCGACGCCCTGCCCGGCCGCCTGCTGCGCGGCGCCCAGGCCGCCCCCGTGGCCCAGGCCGCGGAATAGAAGAGGAGATCGCCGTGACCCTGGAGATTCTCGAACCCGGCTGCGAATGGCGGGCGGCGGACGTGGCCGACCCGGCCCAGTGGACCGAGCACCTGTCGGCCGAGGAGGTCGACGAGATCGACCTGGCCATCGCCGAGGCCCGGCGCAAGAGCGACGACTTCCTGGACATCGGCAAGGAGGACTTCCCCCTGCCGACCCTGGGGCCTCGCCTGAAGGCCATCGAGGCGGAGCTGATGAACGGCCGCGGCTTCGTGCTGATCCGGGGCCTGCCGCGCGAGCGCTATCCCAATGACGACATGTGCCTGGCCTACTGGGGCCTCGGCGCGCACCTGGGCAAGCCCTGGCCGCAGAACCACAAGGGTCACCTGCTGGGCGACGTCACCGACCAGGGCAAGCTGCCCGGCGATCCCACCGCGCGCGGCAACGAACTCGGCCAGATCGGCCTGGACTTCCACTGCGACGGCTCGGACCTGGTAGGCCTGCTGTGCCTGCAGACCGGCGTCTCCGGCGGCCGCTCGGCGGTGTGCAACTCGGTGGCCCTGCACAACGACCTTGTGCGCGAACGTCCGGACCTGGCCGAGGAGCTCTACAAGCCCCAGCCCTATGACATGCGCGGCGAGCAGGCGCCGGGCAAGCGCGGCTGGTACGAGCTGCCGGTGTTCACCAACCACGGCGGGCGGCTCTTCATCCGGCTGATCGCCCCCTACATCCTCGCCTCCCAGCGCCACGCGGACGCGCCCCGCCTGACCGACAAGGCCCGCGAGGCCCTGGCCTGGATGACCGACCGCGCCGAGAGCGGCGCCTACAGCGTCAAGATGGACTTCCTGCCGGGCGACATGCAGTTCATCAACAACTACCACGTCCTGCACGGCCGCGAGCCGTACGAGGACGACCGCGAGTCCGGGCGGATCCGGCACCTGAAGCGGCTGTGGCTGGAGACCGAGGTCCTGGCCGACCGCCCGGCCCACTTCCGCCGCAACATCTCCAGCCACTGGGCCGACAAGAAGGTGATCAGCCGGCTCGACGCGGTGAGCTGAGGGGCCGGCGGCGCGCCTTGCACACTGTCATCCCGGAAAGGCGCGCCAGCGGCTTATCCGGGACCGCCGGAAACGCCAAAGGTTCCAGGCTGTAGCGGACGCCGGCGCTTGCCGCGGTCCCGGATATCCGCTGCGCGGATTCCGGGATGACAGGAAAGGGAAGGGTTGAGGCCTATTCCCCGAAGCCGTCGCCGGGGCTGATCGGGAAGAAGCGGATCAGCCGGCTGTCCTCCACCGCCGCCTGGCGGTGCTTCACATGCTCGCGGTAGTCCGGGTCGGTGACCATGGCCAGGAAGGCGCCGGCGTTGGGGTACTCGGCGATGAAGGCCAGGTCCCAGCGCTCGTCGGCGGGGCCGGTGACCACCGTCTCTGGCCGCCCCGCCCACACCTGCCGGCCGCCGACGCGGGCGAATACCTCGGCGCTGGTGCGGCCATAGGCGCGGTAGGCGTCCAGCCCGGTCAGCCCCTTGCCATGGTCGGGATGGTCCTGCGGGTAGTCGGCCAGGGGCTTCAGCCGAATCAGGTTCAGCATGTGGATCGGCGTGTCGCGGGGCAGGGCCTTGAAGGCGTCGAACTGGGTCCGGGTCGGATCGATGGAGCCCTTGGCGTCTGACATGTGCATTCCTCCCGCGCGCCGGCCCTTCGGGCGGGGCCGCGTCCTTGCGTCGCAACCCGGTTAACCGTTTCTCACCGAAACATCGATAGCGTCGCCGCCAGCATGATCCTGACGATCCTTCTGGCCCTGATCGGGGCGGCGCTCGGCGCCTTCCTGCGCCCGCGCGCCATCGCCGTGGCGTTCGCCGGCGGGCTGGCGGCGGGGCTGCGGCCGGCGCTGCTGTTCGTGGCGCATCTGACCGGCCAGGGCGACGACGCGCCCGGCTGGGCCGGGGACCTGCAAAGGCTGCTGGAGTCACCCTTCGCGAGCTATCTGGTGCTGATCGCCGCCGGCCTCGGCGCGTCCCTGTTCGCCGCCCTGCTGTGCCTGCTGTTCGAGGAAAAGCCGACCAAGCCGTTCTGGATGCCGCAGGAAGGCGACGTGCGCCGCCGCGACCGCACCGGCCGGTTTGTAAGAGCCGCTGACATGATTGAGGAACGCGCCATCCACAACCACGCGGAAGCGCGTGTTCGAGCCGCGTTTGAGCGTTGAGAGAATTGACAGACCTCAGGACGCGACTAGAAAAACTCGTTTGTTGGACATCTTATCAGTGATATCTAATCAGTGCTTAGTTTCGGGGCGGGGTCGTCGGTGGGGATATCGGCGGCGGACTTCCCAATTCGAAATGCTGAAGTGATCCGAGCTGGTCTCCCAAGTCCCTGTTTTTGCCGGAGGGTTTTCCCATGAAATTGCGTACCTGGGCGGTCTGCGCCGCCCTGATGTTCGGCTCGGCGGGTTCCGCCCTGGCCGACACCAACTACCTCGTGAAGCTCGAAGCGCCCGTGCCGTCGGCCATGAAGTTCATGGCGGCGCACGCGATGTGGAGCTGCGTGGCCTCGACCTGCGGGTCGGGCGGCGCTCCCGAAGAGTCCCTGTCGGTCCCGGCCTGCAAGGAACTGGCGAAGAAGGTGGGCAAGATCGTCTCCTACGGCGACACCACCCACAAGCTCACCGCCGACGAACTCGAGAAGTGCAACACCGCGGCGGGCCACTGATCCAGGTTGACGTCGAGTGATCTGGGGCGGCGCCGAAAGGGCCGCCCTTTTTCTTTGGCGGCGGGGCGCGCCATATTGGCGCAACACCGTTTTCAACAAGGGCCGGCGCCTTGGTTGCGGCGCCCAACATCGCGTGCTATCAGGCGCGCGGCTTCGGGCTAGGGGGCTCTACGCAGCCCCTCAAGTCCAGGTGCTTTCTCAAGCGCATTCAAGCCTTTATGCCGGGTTCGGGCGACTGCCCCAAGCCGGCGTTGTGATTACACCGGGCGGATCAAAGTGGCTGACGATTCAAAGGCGACGGATGTGGGCGCGCGTTACGCGCAGGCCCTGTTCGATCTCGCCCTCGAGAACAACGAACTGGCGGCCGTCGAGGCCGATCTGAAATCCATCAAGGCGATGAGCGCCGACAGCGCCGACCTGCGCACCCTGATCTCGTCGCCGGCCTTCGCCGCCGAGGACAAGGCCAAGGGGCTGCTCGCCATCGCCGAGGCCGCCGGCTTCAACGGCACCACCCGCAAGTTCCTGGGCCTGCTCAGCGCCAACCATCGGGTCAGCGCCCTGCCCGCCATCATCACGTCCTTCCAGACCCTGTCTGCCGCCCACCGCGGCGTGGTCAGCGCGGAGGTGGTCACCGCCGTGCCGATGACCGCCGCCCAGACCAGGGGCCTGGCCGCCGCCCTGCGCGCCAGCCTGGGCAAGGACCCCGAAATCGAGACCCGCGTCGACCCCGCCATCCTCGGCGGCGTCAAGGTGCGCGTCGGCTCGCGTCTTTACGATGCTTCGCTCAAGTCGAAGCTCGATTCCCTGAAGTTCGCCCTGAAGAGAGCGTAAGAAAAACATGGACATCCGCGCCGCCGAGATTTCGGCCATCCTGAAATCCCAGATCGCCAACTTCGGCGTCGAAGCCGACGTTTCCGACGTCGGCCAGGTCCTGAGCGTGGGCGACGGCATCGCCCGCGTCTTCGGCCTCGACAAGGTTCAGGCCGGTGAAATGGTCGAGTTCCCCAAGGCCGGCGTGAAGGGCATGGCCCTGAACCTGGAAAAGGACAACGTCGGCATCGTGATCTTCGGCGCCGACGCCGAGATCTCCGAAGGCGACGAAGTCCGCCGCCTGGGCGAAATCGTGGACGTGCCGGTGGGCAAGGGCCTGCTCGGCCGCGTCGTCAATCCGCTGGGCGAGCCCATCGACGGCAAGGGCCCGGTGACCGCTGCCGAGCGCCGCCGCGTGGACGTCAAGGCGCCCGGCATCATCCCGCGCAAGTCGGTGCACGAGCCGGTGCAGACGGGCCTCAAGGCCATCGACGCCCTGATCCCGGTCGGCCGCGGCCAGCGCGAGCTGATCATCGGCGACCGCCAGACCGGCAAGACCGCCGTGGCGATCGACACCATCCTGAACCAGAAGGCGGTCAACGCCGGCACGGACGAGAACGCCAAGCTCTATTGCATCTACGTCGCCATCGGGCAGAAGCGCTCGACGGTGGCCCAGATCGTCAAGACGCTCGAAGAGCAGGGCGCGCTGGAATACACCATCGTCGTGGCCGCCACGGCGTCCGAGCCGGCGCCGCTGCAGTTCCTGGCCCCCTTCGCGGGCTGCGCCATGGGCGAGTACTTCCGCGACAACGGCATGCACGCCCTGATCATCTATGACGACCTGTCCAAGCAGGCCGTCGCCTATCGTCAGATGTCGCTGCTGCTGCGCCGCCCGCCGGGCCGCGAAGCCTATCCGGGCGACGTCTTCTACCTCCACTCGCGCCTCCTCGAGCGCGCCGCCAAGCTCAACAGCGACTACGGCTCCGGCTCCCTGACCGCCCTGCCGCTCATCGAGACCCAGGCCAACGACGTGTCGGCCTACATCCCCACCAACGTGATCTCGATCACCGACGGTCAGATCTTCCTGGAAACCGACCTCTTCTACCAGGGCATCCGCCCGGCGGTGAACGTCGGCATCAGCGTCAGCCGCGTGGGCTCCTCGGCCCAGATCAAGGCCATGAAGCAGGTCACCGGCCCGCTGAAGGGCGAGCTGGCGCAGTACCGGGAAATGGCGGCCTTCGCCAAGTTCGGCTCCGACCTCGACGCCTCGACCCAGCGCCTGCTGGCCCGCGGCGAGCGCCTGACCGAGCTCCTGAAGCAGCCCCAGTACTCGCCCCTGGCGGTGGAAGAGCAGGTCTGCGTGATCTACGCCGGCACCCGCGGCTACCTGGACAAGATCCCGACCGCCGCGGTCGGCCGCTTCCAGCAGGAATTCCTCAGCCTGGCGCACAGCAAGCACGCCGGCCTGCTGGAAGGCATCCGCACCAAGAAGGAGCTGGGTCCCGACCTGGAAGCCGAACTGAAGGGCGCTCTGGAGAAGTTCTCCGAGACCTTCGCTTAAGGACGGCCGGAACCCGCAAAAGCCATGGCCAGCCTCAAGGAACTGCGCAACCGGATTGCCAGCCTGCAGTCCACGCAGAAGATCACCAAGGCGATGCAGATGGTCGCGGCCGCCAAGTTGCGCCGCGCCCAGGACGCCGCCCAGAACGCCCGGCCCTACGCCGCGCGCATGGCCGGCGTGATCGCCAACCTGGCCGCCGGCGTCTCCGGACCCGGCGCGCCCAAGCTGCTGGTCGGCACGGGCTCGGACCAGCGCCACCTGGTGGTGGTCGCGACCTCCGACCGGGGTCTCGCCGGCGGCTTCAACTCCTCCATCGTGCGCCTGGCGCGCGAGCGGATCGCCAGCCTCATCGCGGCGGGCAAGGACGTGAAGGTCATCGTCGTCGGCCGCAAGGCCCGCGACCAGCTCAAGCGCTTCTACGGCGACCGCTACGTGGCGGTGTTCGAGGCCGGCCTGCCGACCCTGGGCAGCGCCCAGCCCGTGGCCGACAAGATCCTTGAGCTGTTCGAGGCCGGCGATGTCGATGTGGTGTCGCTGGTCTACAGCCGCTTCAAGTCGGTGGTCAGCCAGACCCCGATCGTCCGCCAACTGATCCCGGCGCAGGTCGACGAAGGCGCGCCCAAGGTCGATCTGAAGGGCGCCGGCTACGAATACGAGCCGGACGAGGAAACCATCCTCGCCACCCTGTTGCCGCGCAACGTCACCGTCCAGGTCCTGGCCGCCATGCTGGAGAACCAGGCTGGCTTCTTCGCCGCACAGATGACGGCGATGGACAACGCCACGCGCAACGCCGGCGACATGATCAATTCGCTGAACATCGTCAAGAACCGCACCCGCCAGGCGCAGATCACCAAGGAGCTGATCGAGATCATCTCCGGCGCCGAAGCGCTCTAGATTCGAAAGAAGAGAGTTAGACCATGGCCACCGCCGCCGCCGCCAAGAAACCCGCCGCCCCGAAGAAGGCCCCCGCCAAGGGCGCCGCCGCCGCCCCGGCCGCCGTCGCCGGCATCGCCAAGGGCCGCATCTCCCAGGTCATCGGGGCCGTCGTCGACGTCGAGTTCGACGGCCACCTGCCGGCGATCCTGTCGGCCCTGGAAACGTCCAACACCGACCAGCGGACGGGCGAAGCCTTCCGCCTGGTGCTGGAAGTGGCCCAGCACCTGGGTGAGAACACCGTGCGCACCATCGCCATGGACACCACCGAGGGCCTGACCCGCGGCCAGGAAGTGGTCGACACCGGCGCCTCGATCACCGTCCCGGTGGGCCCCGCGACCTTGGGCCGGATCATGAACGTGATCGGCGAGCCCATCGACCAGGCCGGCCCGATCAACAGCCCGTTCAGCGCCTCGATCCACCGCGACGCGCCGTCCTTCGCCGACCAGTCGACCCAGGCCGAAGTGCTCGTCACCGGCATCAAGGTCATCGACCTGCTCTGCCCCTACACCAAGGGCGGCAAGATCGGCCTGTTCGGCGGCGCCGGCGTGGGCAAGACCGTGACGATGCAGGAGCTGATCAACAACATCGCCAAGGTGTACGGCGGCTACTCGGTGCTGGCGGGCGTCGGTGAACGCACCCGCGAAGGCAACGACCTGTACCACGAGATGATCGAGTCCAAGGTCAACGTGGACCCCAAGGAAAACAACGGCTCGACCGAGGGCTCGCGCTGCGCCCTGGTCTACGGCCAGATGAACGAACCCCCGGGCGCCCGCGCCCGCGTGGCCCTGACCGGCCTGGCCCAGGCGGAGTACTTCCGCGACCAGGAAGGCAAGGACGTGCTGCTGTTCATCGACAACATCTTCCGCTTCACCCAGGCCGGCTCGGAAGTGTCGGCTCTGCTGGGCCGCATCCCGTCGGCCGTGGGCTATCAGCCCACCCTGGCCACCGAGATGGGCAACCTGCAGGAGCGCATCACCTCGACCAACAAGGGTTCGATCACTTCGGTGCAGGCCATCTACGTGCCCGCCGACGACTTGACCGACCCGGCCCCGGCCACCTCCTTCGCCCACCTGGACGCGACGACCGTGCTCAGCCGCGACATCGCCGCGCAGGGCATCTTCCCGGCCATCGACCCGCTGGACTCCACCTCGCGGATCCTCGACCCGCTGGTGATCGGCGAAGAGCACTACAATGTCGCCCGCCGCGTGCAGGAGATCCTGCAGCAGTACAAGGCGCTGAAGGACATCATCGCCATCCTCGGGATGGACGAGCTGTCGGAAGAGGACAAGCTGACCGTGGCCCGCGCCCGCAAGCTGTCGCGCTTCCTGTCCCAGCCGTTCAACGTCGCCGAAGTGTTCACCAACACCCCCGGCGTCATCGTGCCCCTGGAAGACACCATCCGGTCCTTCAAGGCGGTGTGCGACGGCGAGTACGACCACCTGCCGGAAGCCGCCTTCTTCAACGTCGGCACCATCGAAGACGCGGTGGCCAAGGCCGAAAAGCTCGCGGCGGAGGCCTAATGGCCGAGAAACTGCACTTCTCCCTGGTCTCGCCGGAGCGCGAACTGTTCTCCGGACAGGTCGACCAGGTGGACGCGCCGGGCTCCGAAGGCGACTTCGGGGTCCTGGCCGGTCATGCGCCGTTCATGACCGCTCTGAAAGAAGGGCGTGTCACCGTCTACAACGAGAACCAGAAGAAGGTTTACGAGGTGCGCGGCGGCTTTGCCGACGTTACGCCCGAAGGCTTCACCATCCTGGCGGAACAAGCGGCGGAAGTGCTCTAGTCGACCGGCCTTAAGGGGAATCCCTGGCAAAGACTGGCGCGTAGGGATTAACAGCGAAGCGGCCGGCGACGGTCGCCGAGCCGCGAGAATTAGGGATGACGACTTCATGCGCCTAGCGTTCTTCAACGCGATCGTGGTCACCGCCGCCATGGCTTCGACCGCCCTGGCCCAGACCACGCCCGTCACCGATCAAGGCGCCGCCGCAACGCCCGCCCCGCCTCCGCCGCCAGCCGCCGCGCCCGCGGCCCCTGCCGCGCCGACGGCGCCGGCCACGCCCGCGGCCCCTGCGTCGGCCACGCCTGCGGCCCCGGCCCCCGCCGCGACAACGACGGCTCCGGCTACGTCAACTCCGGCCGCGTCAGCTCCGGCCGCGGCGGCTCCGCCGGCCGTCGCCACCCCAGCGGCCCCGGCCGCCGCCGAACCGCCGCCGCCGCCGCCTCCGCCACCCCCGCCGCCGCCTCCTCCTCCGCCCCCGCCGCCGACCGATCCGGCCGCGATTTCGGCGATCAACGTGCTGGAGAAGATGTGCATTCCGGCCGCCAGCGGCGGCGACTGGAACGCGCTGGCCAAGTCCAACGGGATGAAGAAGTCCGGCGACGGCTGGGTGCTGAAGGGCCCGACCGCCCAGTTCAAGATCAATCCGCCGGGGTCCAACCCCAACACCTGCATCGTCGACATCGTCCATCCGGCCGATCCGAACGCGCCGATCATCGTGGCCCTGCACAACTGGGCGACCTACGGTCACGGCTACTCGCTGTACCGGAACGACAAGAACGTCTCGAGCGGCACGGAATTCACCACCCGGTCGTGGGAGAACACCGAGGACGGCAAGGCCTACGCCCTGGTCTTCACCACCATGCGCAAGGCTGACGGGACCCCCGCCAAGGGCGCCTCCGACACCTCGCAAATGATCTACAGCGTCAACAAAGCGCCCTGATGAGCGCCTGGGAGGCGGCGGGGCTGGTGGGCGTGCTCACCACCCTGGCCGCCTACGCCCTCGTCCAGCTTCACCGCCTGAACGCCGTCGGCGCCACGTCGCTGTGGATGAACTTCCTGGGCTCCAGCCTGATCCTGGTGTCCCTGTCGCAGCACTTCAACCTGTCGGCCGCCGCCATCGAGGGCGCGTGGGCGGCCATTTCGCTGTTCGGCCTGGTGCGGGTGCTGCTCAGGCGGCGTTGAGCGCCGCCAGATCGCCCAGCCAGTCGAGGGCGGCGGCGGCTACGGCCTCCCACCCCGGCTCGCCAGGCAGCCAGTGGCTCATCTCGTCGAACACCCGCACCTCGCCGCCCAGGCGCGTCGCCGTCTGGCGCACGGTGACGGGCGGATGCACCGCGTCACGGCCGCCGGCGATGGCCAGGACCGGCGCGCGGATCGACGGCGCCGACACCAGGGTGGTGGCGAAGGGATCCAGCCACCAGTTGAGGGTCTCCCAGAGGGCGCGGCCGCTCTCGGGTGTCATCCGCGCGAATGCCGCCCGCCGCTCGGCCGACGGCAGCCGGTCGAAGCTGTAGTGACGCGCCGACGGATAGTCGGGATCGATCGCCATGGTCCAGTAGGGGCCGAGCGCGTAGAGGCTGACCGCCGAGACGGCCTCTTCCAGGGTGACGCCGGTGACGCCCCAGGGCGCCGAGGGCGCCAGCAGCACAAGGGCGGCCGGCCGCATCTTGGCGGCCGCCAACTGCACCACCAGCCCGCCCAGGGAATGGCCGACCAGGATCGGCGGCTGGTCGAACCCGGCGCACGCCTGGATCACGGCCCGGGCATAGTCGCTCATGGACAGGCCCGTCACGGCGCCGGGCCGGGCGCCCGGCTGGTGGCCGGGCAGGTCGAGGGCCAGAACCTCGTGCCCCGCGGCTTCGAAGGGCCGCCGGAACTGGTCGAAGATCCACCCCCCGCAGAAGGCGCCATGGACCATCACGATCGGTGCGGGCAAACTCTAGTCCTCTGGCGGCAAGCCGTTAACGGCCGGACCTTCGCACGGCGGCGGCGGCGGTAGAAGCCCGTTCGCGCCACGGGCGGCGTCAGCCGGGCGCGCGTGTCAGCGCTTCGAAGGCCGCGATCACCTGCCGATAGGCGTCGCGCTTGAAGGGGACCACGCTCTCCAGCGCCTCGCCGATGTCGGCCCAGCGCCAGGCGTCGAACTCGACCTCGCCGTGGGCTTCCAGATCGATCTCGGCGTCGTCGCCGGTGAAGCGCATGGCGAACCAGACCTGCTTCTGGCCCTTCCAGCCCTTGGCGACCTTCGAGCCGGTATGCTCGGGCGGGAAGACGTAGGTGATCCATCCCTCGGTGCGGTCCAGCAGGACGGCGGAGGTGACGCCGGTCTCCTCCGCCAGCTCGCGAAAGGCGGCGTCGGCCAGTTCCTCGCCCGCGTCGACGCCGCCTTGCGGGAACTGCCAGTTGAAGGGGCCCGCGGTCTTGGCGCGCCGGCCCAGCCACACCTTGCCGTCGCCGCGGATCAGGACCACCCCCACGTTCGGCCGAAAGCAGGTCAGGTCCAGGTCCATGACGCTCAGCGCCGGGCCATCACCGCCGAGGCGGGGGCGAGCTGATAGCCGCGCGCGGACAGCCCGGCCGCCCACTTGGCGGCCTCTTCCAGGGTCACCGGATAGGCGAAGCCCGAGCCCAGGGCGCGGCCGGTGCGCGAGGCCTGGGTCTCCAGGGCGGAAAGCTGCTGGTCGATGGCCTCGCCGGCGAGTTGGGTGTCGATGATGCGGTCGGCCGAGGCGCGCGGCACGCCGCCGCCGATGCGGCTGGCGGAGCCGTCGTCCACGAAGGCCAGGCCGTGGTTCTTGAGGGAGCCGGTGAAGGCCGACATGGCGGCGGGGGAGGCCACGAACTTGGAGCCCAGGTAGTTGGTCAGCCCGAAATAGCCGCTGGCGCGGGACATCAGCCAGTCCAGCTTGTGGCCGTTCTCGTCGGGCCGCGCGTCGGCCAGCAGGGTGTAGGGGCCGGGATCGTTGTCCGGATAGTCCTTGGGCTCCATGGGCGCCTCCAGGAGCACCTCATGGCCGGCGGCGCGCGCCATGTCGATCCAGCCCTGCAGGCCGTCGGCGTAGGGCACGAAGGACAGGGTCACCTCGGCGGGCAGGCTCTCGATGGCCTGGCGGGTCGCCTTGGCGTTCAGGCCCAGGCCGCCGATCACCAGGGCCACCCTGGGATGGCCGTCGGGGGTGAAGGGGCGGGCGTAGGCCTGGGCCGCGGTCGAGCCATCGGGCCCGATCACCGGCAGGGGGCCGCCAGGGCCGGGCGCGGACAGGCCGGCGATGGGCGCCTGGGGCAGGCCCGGGCCGTTGGACAGGGGCGCCGCGCCGGCCGCATAGCCGCCGCTGCCCGGGAAGCTGATCACCGCCTGGCCGTTCATGGGCCCGGCGTCGGCATAGCCGCGCGCATCGTCGGAGAACTGCACCGTGGCGTCGTCCAGGGGCGCCTCCGGCGCGCCATCGGCGGGCAGGGCCTGCTTCCAGCCCGGCGGGCCGCTGGTCTCGCCGATATGGGCCAGGGACAGGCGAACCACCGGGGTGCCCGCCTTGGGGTCGCCGGTCATGGCGATCAAGGCGGCGGCCAGAATGACGAACAGCGCCGCTGCGCCGCCGGCCCCGAGATAGGGGTTGGCGAGGACGGCGGCGAACGGTCCGCCCGGCTGGGGCGGAGTCTGTAGGACGGTCGGTGGCGGCGGCTTGGCGAACATGAAACGCGATTCTGGAGAGGCGACCCCAGGCTCGGCGAATAGGGTTAATGAAGGGAAAAGCCCCGCAGCGCGTACAGGAAGAGCGGCGCCTCGCCATCCGCCCGCAATCCCTTGCTGGCATTGGCGCGTGAACCCCTTGCCGACGTTTCACCAAGACGCCGGGTCCCGAAGCGGTCAATACGTCGCCCCTGCGCCGTCATCGACGTTCGGCCCACTTCACGCACGACATGTCGCCTTCCTGGCAGTCGACCTGCGCCTTGAGGTCCTTGACGCGGACGTCTGTGCGATCGGCCCTGCATTCGGCGAGCACCAGTGGCTGGACGCTTCCGCCGGCGACTCCCGACGCCTGGAAGGCGCAGTCGGCGTCGCGATAGGCTTCCCAGGCGCGCTGGGACCTTCGCAGCGCCACGCGGAATGGCGGCGGATAGCGCGCGTTCAAGGTGGCGACGAGCGATTTCATCTGCCGTTCCGAAACCGCCAGCCGGGACGCGCTGTCCCGGTTCATCGTGTCCTGGGTGACCGGGCCGGACGGTTGCGCGAGCGCCGGCGGCGACAGCACGACGGCGGCAAGGAGCACAATCGTATCTTTGAGTGGCATGCAGTCCCTCCGCGGCGCAATGAGAACAAAGCTAGCACGCGGCGATGATGACGCCACCTAAAGTTGCCTATCAGGGCCGCGGGTCGGCCTGGAACAAATCTCGCTCGTCAGCGCGTCTCCGGGCCAGGCCGGGAGAGACAACCAACCCGTCCTTCGACCGCACCTTGTCCCAGCGCAGGAATTCAATGTCGGATCAATATGGGCGACCGAAGCCTGGGGACGACTGACCTGTCGTCCCCTGTCGGATTCGTCCCGGATGGGGCGCGGGCCTCTATCGTCTGGCTAGTTGGTCTTGGGCGCCGGCGCGGGCTTGGCGTCTTCCGGCTTGCCGGCCGCCAGGCGCGCGGCGCGCACGGCGGCCGCTTCGGCCAGGGTCGCCGTCGGCTTGGGCAGCTTGGGCGTGGCGGCGACGGAGCCGTACTTCATCACGTCCAGGGCGCGGGTGAGCTGGAAGTCGCCCTTCTTCTCGTCGAAGGCCGCCGGCGGCGCTTCGGCGGGCTCGTGGGCGCCCTTGCGCTCCTTGCCTTCGTCGGCGTTGAGGGCGTTGCGGAAGCTGGCCTCGCTGAACTGGAAGGCCTGGTTGGCCACGGCCTGGGCTTCCTCGCGGGTGGAGGCGACCTCGAGGTCCGGGGTGATGCCGGTGCGCTGGATCGAGCGGCCCGACGGCGTGTAGTAGCGGGCCGTGGTCAGCTTGACCGCCCCGTCCAGGCCGCCGCGCAGCGGGATCACGGTCTGCACCGACCCCTTGCCGAAGCTGGTCAGGCCGACGAGCTCGGCCCGGTGGCGGTCCTGCAGGGCGCCGGCGACGATCTCGGAGGCCGAGGCCGAGCCGGAGTTGATCAGCACCACCAGGTGCGCCCCGCCGGTGATGTCGCCGTGGGCCTTGGCGTTGTAGCGCTCGATGTCCTTGGGGTCGCGGCCGCGCTGGGAGACCACTTCGCCGCCGTCCAGGAACAGGCCGGCGACGCCGACCGCCTGGTCGAGCAGGCCGCCGGGGTTGTTGCGCAGGTCGAGGACGTAGCCCTTGATGTTGGGATTCTTGGCCTTGAGCTGCTCGATGGCCGAGCGCATCTCGTCGGTGGCCTTCTCATTGAAGCTCGACAGGCGCAGGTAGCCGTAGTCGCCCTCGGCCCGGAAGGTGACCGACTTGGGCTGGATGATCTCGCGCACCAGCTTGACGTCGAAGGGATCGGTCTTCTCGCGGGCGATGGTGATGGTGACCATCTCGCCGGGCTTGCCGCGCATCTGCTTGACCGCGTCGTTGACGGTCAGGCCCAGCACGCTCTGGCCGTTGACGGCGGTGATGTAGTCGCCGGCCTTGACGCCGGCGCGGGCCGCCGGGGTGCCGTCGATGGGCGAGATGACCTTGATCACGCCGTCTTCGCTGGTGATCTCGATGCCCAGACCGCCGTATTCGCCGCGGGTCTGGTCCTGCATGTCCGAGAAGGCCTCGGCGTTCAGGTAGTTGGAGTGGGGATCCAGCGACGACAGCATGCCGTCGAGGGCCGACTCGATAAGCTTCTTGTCGTCCACGGGCGTGACGTACTGACGCTCCACGGTGTCGAGCACGTCACCGAACAGCTCGAGCATGTGGTAGGTCTGGGCCCTGGGCTCGGGCGTCGCCCGGGCGGACTGGCTCACATAGGCCATGGAACCCGCCCCGAGGACGAAGGCCGACGCGCCGATCAGGAAGTACTTTCTCATGTGACCGCTATCACTCCCGCACGCGCCTGAAATAAGGCGCGGGTCCTTAAGATTCGCCCCACCAACTACCCGGAGTTCAGAGCCCCTCGCAGGGCTCCCGGCGTCGTCTTCGGCGACGTTCCGGTCAACAGCCGCGCCGGGTCCACGGGGACGCCGCGCAGGCGAACTTCGAAATAGAGCTCACGGATGGATTGTCCATCCTTGGGCATGGTTCCCACAACCTGCCCCGCCGCGACCGATTGTCCGGCCCTCACCGTGAGTTTTCCAAGTCCAGACAATACCATGTGGCATCCGCCCGAGGCGCGCAAGATCACCACCTGGCCCCAGCCGTTCAAAGGCCCGGCATAGTCGACCACCGCGGCGGCGGGGCTCGCCACCGGGGCGCCGGCGTCCGCGACATAGGCAAGGCCGTGCGATTTCAGCCCATCGGCCAGGCGTCCGTCGAAGCCGGCGGTCCTGCGGCCGGCGACCGGCGGGCTCAGGTGCGTGGGCGGCGCCTCCGGGGCGGCCGCGGCGGCGGCGGCGCGGGCGGCGGGCGGCGACAGCACCTCAGTGTCGCTCATCACCCCCTCCAGGCGGCTGCGGCGATCCTCCTGGGCGCTCTCGGCGGCGAACAGGTCGCCGTTGGCGGCGGCGGCGCGGCGGCGCACGGCCGCCAGGGTCGCGGCCTCGCCGGACAGGGCGCGGGCCCGCGCTTCCAGAGCCGGGGCGATGGCCTTCAGCAGTATGGCGCCGCGCACCGAGTCCTTGACCTCGCCGGGGGCGACCAGCAGGGCCGGCGGCGGCTGGCGGGCGAAGAGCTGCAGGGCGCCCAGGACCTGGGCCAGTTCGGCGCGGTTGCGGCCGATCCGCTGGGCCAGGTCGGCTTCCTGGACGTTGAGGGCGGCCAGGGTCCGCCGGGCCTCGGCGACCCGGCCGCCGGACCCCTCCTTGCCCTTGCCGGCCGCCTCGTCCCTGGGCTCGGCCTGGCGCGCGGCCCCGGCCGCCACGGCGCCGGTGGCGATCAGGCAAAGGACGGCGATGGCGAAGCGGCGGGGCAGGGCGATCCTCGTTCGGGCGGCGTCAGTCGCGATGGTAGGGCGAGCCGGCCAGGATGGAGACGGCCCGGTAGACCTGTTCGGCCAGCATGGCGCGGACCAGGGCGTGCGGCCAGGTCTGGGCCCCGAAGGCCAGGCGTTCGCGCGCCCGGTCCAGGACCTCGGCGTCCAGGCCGTCGGCGCCGCCGATCACATAGGCCAGGCGCCGCACCCCGTCGTCGCGCAGGCGTCCGATCTTGGCGGCGAAGGCGCGCGAGGCCAGGGCCTGGCCGTGTTCGTCGCAGGCCACCAGGTGGGCGTCGCCCAGCTTGGCCAGGATGGCTTCGGCCTCGGCGGCCTTGCCGGGCTTCCTGGCCTCGACCTCGACGATCTCCACTGGTCCCAGTCCCAGCGCCCGACCCGCCGCCGTGGCGCGGGCGGCGTAGTCGAGCGCCAGCGACGCCTCGGCCATGCGGCCCAGCTTGCCGACACAGATCAGGGAGATGCGCAAACGCCGACCGTCCCGACGCGCCTGGGCGCTGGCGTCAGTTGGCGGCCGCGCGGGAGGGCGGCTCGACCGACCAGATCTTCTCGATGTTGTAGAAGGCGCGCACTTCCGGACGGAACAGGTGCACGATCACATCGCCGGCGTCGATCAGGACCCAGTCGCAATGCGGCATGCCCTCGACCCGCGCCTTGCCGTAGCCATGCTCCTTGAGCATGCGCAGCACGTGGTCGGCCATGGCGCCGACATGGCGGTGCGAGCGCCCGGACGCGACGATCATGCCGTCGGCCACGGAGCTCTTGTCTTTCAGGTCGATGTAGACGACGTCCTGCGCCTTCTCATCGTCAAGGCGTTGCAGGATAAGGGTTTCCAGGCCGACTTGGCCGGACTGGTCCTCTTCGGAGGGCTCGTCACGGACGGGCGCCTCTTGCGCGCTCAGCGCAGGTTCACGGTTCAGCGGGATGCTCCCTCGGTGGCTCTCGCAATTAGGCACCCTATCACAAAGGGCCGATCCGGTCAGGGGGAAAGTGTCGGGGTCTTCGCGGGACGAGTGCGCCGCAGGGCCGTGGACGAGGCGAAGTGCAGCGGGCCGCGCAGATAGACCCACGCCGGCGGCTTGCGGAAGGGCAGGGTGCGGGCGGCGGCGGAGGGGATGCGGGCGCGGGCGAAGCGCCGCGCGGCGGGCGAAAATCGGCTCTTCAGGGCGATCCACGGGCGCGACACGACGGCCACCGGAGTCTGGCGCATGATCTGGGTCCAGCCGCGCCAGCGATGGAAGGTGGCCAGACTGTCGGCCCCCATGATCCACACGAAGTGGACGCCCGGGAACCGCGCCTTGAGCGCGCGCAGGGTGTCGATGGTGTATTGCGAGCCGAGCCGGGTCTCGGCGTCCGAGACGATCATCGACGGCCCTTCGGCATAGCGCAGCGCGCCCCACATCCGCCGGGTGAGCGCGTCGGTCTCGTGGCTCGGCTTCAGGGGATTCTGGGGCGAGACGAGCCAGATCACTCGGTCCAGGCCCAGGCGGCGCAGGGCCGTCTCGGCGACGTGGGCGTGGCCCTCGTGCGCCGGGTTGAAGGATCCGCCGTAGAGGCCGACCTTCATGCCGGGCGACAGGTGGAAGTCCAGACGCAGGCCGCTCGGCCGCCCCGATCGCGGGGTCAATCTGGCCGGCCCGGCGAACCACATGCTCTGCTTCCCCCACGGCGGCCGAGGCCGGCGATTTGCTCAAGTTGAGCCTTACCTAGTGGCTTTTTCGCCTGCGGCAAATGGCGCCGCCGGGGAACCGTCCCCGGGGGCGACCCGGTCAGGCGGGCGTGCGATGAAGCAGGGCCAGGTCGTCGGCGTGGATCATCGGTCCTGCGGCGTAGCCCAGCACCGCCTCGATGGCGTCCGACTTCAGGCCCAGGATGCGTTCGGCGTCGGCGGCGTCGTAGCGGGTCAGGCCGCGGGCCAGTTCGTGGCCGTTCAGGTCGCGCACCACCACCGCGTCGCCGCGCCCGAAGCGCCCTTCCACGGCCCGCACCCCGGCCGCCAGCAGGCTCTTGCCAGCCTTCAGGGCGTTGGCGGCTCCGTCGTCCACCACCACGGCCCCCTGCGGCGCCAGGGACCCGGCGATCCAGGACTTGTAGGCGGCCGCGGGGGTCGTGTGACGCTCGAACAGGGTCGAGCGGGCGCCGTCCTCCACCGCCTGCAGCGGCGAGGGGCGCCGGCCGAGGGTGATCAGGGTGGCGCAGCCGGCGCCGGCGGCGATGCGCGCGGCGGCGAGCTTGGTGGCCATGCCGCCGCTGCCGACGCCCTCCTCGGCGTTGGCCCCGCCGCCCATGGCCATGATCTCGGGCGTCAGGTCCGGTACGTGGGCCAGATGCTTCGCCGCGGGATCCTTGCGCGGGTCGGCGGTGTAGAGGCCGTCGATGTCCGACAGCAACACCAGCAGGTCGGCGCCCACCATCTGGGCCACACGGGCGGCCAGGCGGTCGTTGTCGCCGTAGCGCAGCTCCTGGGTCGCCACCGTGTCGTTCTCGTTGACCACCGGCGCCAGGCCCAGGTCCAGCAGGGTCTCCAGGGTGGCGCGGGCGTTCAGGAACCGGCGGCGCACCTCGGTGTCGTCGGGGGTCAGCAGGATCTGAGCCGTGCCGATGCCGTGCGGCGCCAGGGCCTGGTCCCAGGCGGCCATCAGCAGCGCCTGGCCGGCGGCCGCGGCGGCCTGCTTCTCGGGCAGGGTCAGGGTCTTGCGGCGCAGCCCCAGCCGCCGGCGGCCCAGGGCCACGGCGCCCGAGGAGACGATGACCAGCTTCTGGCCGCGCTGGCGCAGGCGAGCGGCGTCGGCGGCGAAGGCCTCCAGCCAGGCGCGGTCGGGCGCGCCGGCGGCCGGGTCCACCACCAGCGCCGAGCCCACCTTGACGACGATCAGCCGCGCGTCGGCGAGACTGGTCATGGACGCCAGGCCTCCGGCTCGCCCTCCGGCGCCTGGTCGCGGGCGCGCACCAGTTGGAAGGCGGCTCGCAGGACCTCGCGCACGCCTTCGCCGGAGACGCCGGAGATCAGCGCCGGCTTGACGCCGGCGGCGGCCTCCAGCAGCGCGGCCTTCTCGGTGCGCTCCTCGGGGGTCAGGGCGTCGACCTTGTTCAGGGCCAGGATCTCGGTCTTGTCGCCCAGGCCCTCGCCATAGGCTTCCAGTTCGTGGCGGATGGTCCGCCAGGCCTCGACAGGGTCTTCCTGGGTGGCGTCGACCAGGTGGATCAGGGCGGCGGTGCGCTCCAGGTGGCCCAGGAAGCGCACGCCCAGCCCCGCGCCCTCGGAGGCGCCCTCGATCAGCCCCGGCACGTCGGCCAGCACGAACCGCTCGTTGGCCGACAGGTCCACGACGCCCAGGTTCGGGGTCAGGGTGGTGAAGGGATAGTCGGCGATCTTGGGCGTCGCCGCAGACACCGCCGCCAGGAAGGTGGACTTTCCGGCGTTGGGCAGGCCGACCAGGCCGACGTCGGCGATCAGCTTGAGCCGCAGCCAGATCCACTTCTCCTCGCCCGGCTGGCCGGGATTGGCGTGGCGGGGGGCCTGGTTCACAGGGCCCTTGAAGCGGTCGTTGCCCCAGCCGCCGTTGCCGCCGCTGAGCAGCTTCAGCCGCATGCCGGCGTGGTCCAGGTCGGCGATCAGGGTTTCCTTGTCGTCCTGCAGCACCTGGGTGCCCACCGGCACCTTCAGAACCACGTCGGCGCCGGCCGCGCCGTGGCGGTTGCGGCCCATGCCGTGGGTGCCGGTCTGAGCCTTGAAATGCTGGTGGTAGCGATAGTCGATCAGGGTGTTGAGGCCGTCCACCGCCTCGATCCACACGTCGCCGCCCCGGCCGCCGTCGCCGCCGTCCGGACCGCCGTGTTCGATGAACTTTTCGCGCCGGAACGACACGGCGCCGCCGCCGCCGTCGCCGGAGCGGATATAGATCTTGCACTGGTCGAGGAACTTCATCGCGCCCTTTTGACCGAGGACGCGGCAAACGTCGAGGTTTTCAAAGGGTTCGGGCCCTTTCGACTTCAAGCTGTCATGGACTTCGTCACAGTCTTGCGCCTCATCCGGAGGCCGCCATGCCCGCCTTTTCCGTGTCCCTCGCCCCCTCGCAGCTCAGCCAGACCATCAATCCCTGGACCTGGGCCTTTTCCGGCGGCCAGTTCGGCCTGATCAACATCGACCTCGGCCAATCCGGCGATCCTCTGGTCGAGCGGCGCGTGCTCGACAAGGTCGGCAGCTACGGTCGCCAGCTCGGCCGCATCGGCGACGCCCTGCAGGTGGTGCTGGACCACATGGACCTGAGCGGCCTCACCCGCGAGGAGGCCAACACCCTGGCGGTGCTCAAGGCCCAGCTCATCGAGGTGGAGCGGGTGAAGCGGGCGGCCGAAGATTGAACGTCCGGCCGCGGGGCTAGACGCGCTCGAACTCCAGCCAGATCGGCGCGCAGTCGCCGAGGCGCTTTTCCTCGTAGCGGGTGGTGACGTGGTCGGCGGGGGGCTTGCGCCAGTCGTCCGCCGCCTCGGCCAGCCACCTGAAGCGCGGCGAGGCGGTGAGCCGCTTCAGCGCCCAGTCGGCGTAGTCGGCCCAGTCGGTGGCGAAGCGCAGGCGCCCGCCCGCCTTCAGCAGGCGCGCGGCCTCTTCGACGAAGTCGTCCTGCACCAGGCGGCGCTTGTGGTGGCGCGCCTTGGGCCAGGGGTCGGGAAAGAGGATGATCATCCGGTCCAGGCAGGCGTCGGGCAGGGCGGCCATCAACGCCCGGGCGTCGCCGGCGTGCAGCCGCACATTGGCCAGGCCCCGCTCGTCCACGTGGCGCAGGGCGCTGGCCACCCCGTTCAGGAACGGCTCGGCGCCCATGAACAGGGCGCTTGGCCGCCGTTCGGCCTGGGCGGCCAGATGCTCGCCGCCGCCAAAGCCGATCTCGAGCCAGACCTCTTCGGCGAGCGGCATGAGCGTTCGCGGGTCGAAGGGCGTCTCGGGCAGGCGGATGCGGGGCAGCAGGGTGTCCATCAGCGCCGCCTGGCGGGGCTTGATGGGGCGGGACTTGATCCGGCCGAAGGTGCGCATTGGACGAAGGTCGTCGGTCATCCGCCGCCTTCTAGAGGGTGCGGGCCGAAAGCGGGAGCACTCAGTGGCGGATGTCAGTCCTCGCCGTCGTCGGCGACGTCGTCCTCGACGATGGCGCGCACAAGGTCGAGCAGACGGCGGCGCAGGCGGCCACGCTTGAGCCGCGGGAACAGGGAGGCCAATTCCAGGCCCTCGGTGGTCATGAGGAAGTCGTGCACGACCTGCTCGGAACTGGCTTCGCCGCCGCGGCCCTCGCCGCTCGAGGACGGATCAGCCAGGCCCTCGAAGAAATAGCCGACCGGCGTCTGCAACGATGCGGCGATCTCATAGAGCTTGGAGGCGCTGATGCGATTGGCGCCGCGTTCGTACTTCTGGACCTGCTGGAACGTCAGTCCCAGGGAGTCCGCCAGCTTCTCCTGGCTGACGCCGCGCAGACGACGGCGCATGCGCACGCGGGCCCCGACATGCAGGTCAACAGGGTTCGGCGAACGTTCGTCAGGCGCATCGGTCATATTTGCCTGATAGCGAACTCACAGTTGCGCGCCAGTCTTTACTTGGTCGCATCATGTGCGGCGCAAAGTCGCGCGCCCAGGAACTCGGGCGCCCCCGAATGAAATTATCACCAAAATGAGTAATGGCAGATCGCCTATACGATTGAAGACCGTCGGCTTCAGGGCTGGCGGCAGTCTGGCGTCAATCACACCATACTTGCCGTGCGCCAGCGCTTGTCCAGGCGCGATCCGGCCGAAGGCGTCGATCACCGCCGAAACGCCTGTCGGGGTGGCGCGGATCATCGGCAGGCCTTCCTCGATGGCGCGATAGCTGGCGATGTTCAGGTGCTGCAGCGGCCCGCTGGTGGCCCCGAACCAGGCGTCGTTGGAGACGTTGACGATCCAGGCCGGGCGGACGCCGGCGGCGGCCTGGCCCTCGCGCGTGAAGCCCGGAAACAAGCTCTCGTAGCAGATCAGGGGCTGCAGGGCTGGCAGGCCGGGCGGCGCGATCGGGCGCGGCCTGGGGCCAGGGGTGAAGCCGTCGCCCACGTGCACCAACTGCTTGAAGCCGACCTTGGCCGCCAGCTTGTCCATCGGCATGTATTCGCCGAACGGCACCAGCCGATACTTGTCATAACGCCCGACGACCGAAAGGCCGGCGTCCGTGCGCCGCACGGCGTAGAGGCTGTTGAAATAGATCTCCGGCCGCGACGGACTGCCGACGGCCGTTCGATAGCCCCCTACGATCAAGGTCTGGCCGGGGGCGAGAACGTCCTGGATGGCGCCGTTGGTCCAGGCTTCGGGGCTCAAGTATTCGTCCAGGTCGGCGGGGATGGCCCCTTCCGGCCAGATCACGATCTGGGGCGGTCTGGCGGCCGGCAGGCGGGTCAGGGCCGTGTAGCGCTGCACGATGCCGGCGAAGACGGAGGCGTCGTACTTGGTCTCCTGCTTCACGTCGGCCTGGACGATCCGCAGGGTCGGGGCGTCGGCGGCGATCGGGGGGGCGGCGGCGAGCCGGGCCGTTCCGAAGGCGAACAGGCCGGCCAGGGCCGCCGCCGAGGCCGCCGCCGCCGCCCGCCCGGGCCAGCCCTGGCGGATCAGGGCCGGCGAGGCGCAGGCGGCCAGGGTGATCCAGGTCAGGCCATAGGCCCCGAACAGGCTGGCGGCCTGGGACATCGCCGAGCCCGCGCGCCAGCTTTCCCCCGGCAGGTCCCAGGGCAGGCCGGTCAGCACATGGCCGCGCAGCCACTCGAACACCGCGAACACCCCGGCGAACCACAGCAGCCGCCGCACGCCGGTCGCGGCCAGGACGCGGTAGGCGACGGCGGCCGCCCCCCAGAAGAGGCCCAGGCCGCTGGCCAGCAGGATCACCGCGAAGGGCGCCATCCAGCCCTGCTCGGCGGCGTCCACCAGGAAGGCCTCGGACACCCACCACAGGCTCACCGCGAAATAGGCCGTGCCGGCGAGCCAGCCGCGCAGAAACGCCGAGCGCAGCGGGCGCGCCGCGTCGGCGTTGTCCAGCAGCCAGAGCAGGGCGGCGTACCCCAGGAGGCCAGGCAGCAGGCCCCACGGCGGGTGGGCCAGGGCCGCTGCCGATCCCGCCGCCACGGCCAGGATGCGCGCCAGCCAGCGGTTCATGCCTCGGGGCTCAGACGTCGGCCGCGGGGTTGGGATCCGGCGGCGGCGTCGCGGGGCGAATGCGCAGCCGCTTGACCCGCCGCGGATCGGCGTCGACGACCTCGAACTCCAGCCCCACCGGATGGCTGATCACCTCGCCCCGCTGGGGCACGCGCCCGGCCAGGGCGGTGACCAGGCCGGCCACCGTCTCTATGTCCTCGTCCTCCAGGTCCTCGGTGCCGAGCGAGCGGCCCACCGCGGTCTCGACCTCATCCAGGGCGGCGCGGGCGTCGACCTCGAAGACGCCGCCGGCGCGGGCGACGATCTGGGCGGGACTGGCCTCGTCGTGTTCGTCGTCGATCTCGCCGACCACCGCCTCGATGAGGTCTTCCATGGTCACCAGGCCGTCCACGCCGCCGAACTCGTCGATGACCATGGCCAGGTGGATGCGGCTGGCCTGCATGCGCACCAGCAGGTCGGCGGCGCGCATGGAGGGCGGCACGTACAGGGTCTCGCGGCGCACCCGGTGGATCACCGGATCGTTGGGCGGCGGGCGATGCGCGCCGTCGGCCATCAGCTTGAAGATGTCCTTCAGGTGCACCACCCCGACGGGGTCGTCGAGGGTCTCGCGATAGACCGGCAGGCGCGAATGTTCGGTCTCGGCGAAGGCGGCGACCACCTCGTCGAAGGACTGCGAGATCTCCACCGCCGTGACGTCGGCCCGGGGGGTCATCACGTCGCCGACCCGCAGGGTCTGGAAGGCTTCGGCCTGGTCGACCAGATCGGATCCGGCCTGGCTGTGCGCCGTGGCGTCCTCGGCCGGTCGTCCCTCGCCCTTGCCTTTGCGGCGCAGGCCCACGCTCGCCAGGATGGCGTCCAAAGGGCCCTGCTTGTCGGGATCTTCGACCGACGCCGGCGCGCCGCCAGTCTCGGGTTGGGCGGGGCTAGGACTGGACATGGTCTCCTTCGTCGCCGGCGTAGGGGTCGGGGACGCCAAGTCCGGCCAGAAGCTGGCGCTCCAGCGATTCCATCCGTTCCGCGTCCCCGTCGGTCTCGTGATCATAGCCGATCAGGTGCAGGACGCCATGGATCACCAGATGTTGCAGGTGATGCGCCAGGGGTTTGCCCTGTTCCGCGGCCTCGCGGACCATGACGCCCAGCGCCAGGGCCAGATCGCCCAGCAGGCCCTCCGGATTCTCCGGGGCGGGAAACGACAGCACGTTGGTCGGCTTGTCCTGGCCCCGGAAGCGGGCGTTGAGGTCGCGCACCGCCGCGTCGTCCGTCAGCAGCACAGCCACCTCGCCGGCCTGTCCGGCGCCGGCCAGGGCCGTCTCGGCCGCCCGTTCGACCAGGCTCTGAACATCGGGCATGGCCCGGGTCCAGCCGTCGTCGTCGATCTCGACGTCGATGGTGACGGCGCGGCTCACGGGCGGTTGGTGTCGGCGTCGTAGGCCTTGACGATGCGGCCCACCAGCGGGTGGCGGACGATGTCGCTGGAGGAGAAGCGCCGCATGGCCACGCCCTCGACCCCGTCCAGGATCGACACCGCGTGGGCCAGGCCCGAGTCGTTTGGGTTGACCAGGTCGACCTGGCTGGGGTCGCCGGTGACCGCCATGCGCGAGCCTTCGCCGATGCGGGTCAGCACCATCTTCATCTGCAGGCGCGTGGTGTTCTGGGCCTCGTCGACGATGATGAAGGCGTGGCTGAGGGTCCGCCCGCGCATGAAGGCGATGGGCGCCACCTCGATCTCGCCGCGCTCGCGCCGCTTGCGCAGGGCGTCGGCGCCCAGGATGTCGGTCAGGGCCTCCCAGACGGGGGCCATGTAGGGATCGACCTTCTCGGTCAGGTCGCCGGGCAGGAAGCCCAGGCGCTCGCCCGCCTCCACGGCCGGCCGGGTGACGATCAGCCGGTCCACCGCGCCCGAGCGCAGCAGGCCCGCCCCGTGAGCGACGGCCAGGAAGGTCTTGCCGGTGCCCGCCGGCCCCAGGCCGAAGACCAGTTCGTGGGTCGCCAGGGCCTCCAGGTAGCTGGCCTGGGCGGCGGTCTTGGCGGCGATGGGGCCGCGCCGGCCGGTGGGGGCCGTGGTCGTCGCGGGGCCGCCGGTGCGGGCCTGGTCGATGGCCACGCGCACGTCGGCGGTGCTGATCTCCAGACCGGCGGCGACCCGCGCGGCCAGGGTCTCTATCGCCTGCCGCGCCAGGCGCCGCGCGCGCGCGTCGCCGTTCAGCGAGACGCCGCCGCCGGGCGTCTCGATCAGGACGTGGAAAGCGTCCTCGATCAGCGCGGCGTGGCGTCCGCCAGGGCCGGACACGGCGCGCACGGCGTCGTCCGGCAGGGCGGTGAATTCGGAGGGGCCGCGGGTCAAACGGCCTCCACGGCCCTTTGGGCCGCCGGTTCGGCCGCCAGGCTGCCGCGCGTGGACGCGACGATGCGGACCGGCGCGATCTGGCCGATCAGGCTGTCCGAACCTTCCATGTGCACCGGTTGCAGATAGGGGCTGCGGCCCACCACCTGGCCGGCCCTGCGGCCCGCGCGTTCGAACAGCACCGGCAGGACGCGGCCGGTCTGGGCCTGGTTGAAGGCCGCCTGCTGGGCTTCCAGAACAGCCTGCAGTCGGGCCAGCCGCTCTTCCTTGACCGCGTCGTCCACCTGGCCGGGCATGGCGGCGGCCGGGGTGCCGGGACGGCGCGAATACTTGAACGAGAAGGCGCTGGCGTAGCCGACCTCCCGCACCAGGGCCAGGGTGGCCTCGAAGTCCGCCTCGCGCTCGCCGGGGAAGCCGACGATGAAGTCGCCGGACATGGCGATATCCGGCCGCGCGGCGCGGATACGCTCGATCAGGCGCAGGTAGCTGTCGGCGGTGTGGGCCCGGTTCATGGCCTTCAGCACCTTGTCTGAGCCCGCCTGCACCGGCAGGTGCAGATAGGGCATCAGGGCCTCGACCTCTCCGTGGGCGGCGATCAGGGCCTCGTCCATGTCGGCCGGGTGGCTGGTGGTGTAGCGGATGCGGTCGAGGCCCGGGATCCTGGCCAGGCGACGGACCAGGCCGGCCAGGCCGACGCCGTCGCCGCCGTCGTAGGCGTTGACGTTCTGGCCCAGCAGGGTGACCTCGCGCACGCCCTGGTCGGCCAGGCGCCGCGCCTCGTCCTCGATGGCCGCCACGGGCCGCGAGTACTCCGCCCCGCGGGTGTAGGGCACCACGCAGAAGGTGCAGAACTTGTCGCAGCCCTCCTGCACGGTCAGGAAGGCGGTGTAGCCCTCGGTGGCCCGCTGGACGGGCAGGGCGTCGAATTTTTCGTCGGCGGCGAAGTCGGCCGACAGGCGCTCGCCGGACTTGCGGTGGGCGCGGGCGATCAGCTCGGGCAGCTGGTGATAGGCCTGGGGGCCGACCACCAGGTCGACCGCCGGCTGGCGGGCCATGATCTCGGCGCCCTCGGCCTGGGCCACGCAGCCGGCCACGGCGATCACCATCTCGCCGCCGGCCTCGGCGCGGCGGGCCTTCATGCGCTTGATGCGGCCGAGCTCGGAATAGACCTTCTCGGTGGCCTTCTCGCGGATGTGGCAGGTGTTCAGCACCACCAGGTCCGCGCCTTCGGGCGTGTCGGTCAGGCCATAGCCCAGCGGGCGCAGGACATCGGCCATGCGCTCGCTGTCATAGACGTTCATCTGACAGCCGTAGGTCTTGATGTAGAGGCGCTTTGCGGGCGCTGAGGTCGTCATGGCGGGGTTTATGGGGTCGAGGGGCCCTTCGCGCAACCTTGGCTGGCGATGAGCGCCCGCATGGCCCGTCTCGCGCCCGCCTACTTCGCCTCGTCCGACGGCACGCCATAGAGCTCCAGCCGGTGGTCCACCAGCTTGTAGCCCAGCCGCTTGGCGATGGCGTTCTGCAGCGCCTCGATGTCGGCGTCCACGAACTCGATCACCTTGCCCGACTTCATGTCGATCAGGTGGTCGTGGTGCATCTCGCTGGCTTCCTCGTAGCGCGAACGGCCGTCGCGGAAGTCGTGGCGGGTCAGGATGCCGGCTTCCTCGAACAGGCGCACGGTGCGGTACACGGTGGCGATGGAGATGTGCCGATCCACGGCGTGGGCGCGCCGGTGCAGCTCCTCCACGTCCGGGTGGTCGTGGGCCGCCGACAGCACGCGCGCGATGACGCGGCGCTGTTCGGTCATGCGCATGCCCTTTTCGATGCAGAGCGCTTCAAGTCGGTCCAAGTGTGGACTCCGCCAAACAGTTGTTCGGGCGACACCATAGGGCGCTCGCCCTCAGGTGTTAAGATCACGACGCATGACTATGGCGTCGCGACGACCCTCAGGGTGCTCATAGTAGTCATGTCGGACGCCCACGCGAGCGAATCCGGCGCCGTCGTAGAGGCCGATGGCGGCGACGTTGTCGGCGGCGACCTCCAGGAACAGGGCCTCGGACGTCGGGGCCGCCAGGACGGCGGCGGCGTCCACCAGGGCCCGGCCCACGCCGCGCCGGCGATGGTCGGGGTCCACCGCCAGGGTCAGCACCTCGGCCTCGCCTGCGATGGCGCGGCAGAGGATGAAGCCCGCCAGGGCGTCGTCGTCGTCCTCGGCCAGCAGGGCGTAGGCGCCGTGCCCCGCCAGGAAGCCGCCGAGTTCGTGGGCGGTCCAGCCGTGGGCGAAGGCGCGGGCGTGCGTGCGCGCCATGGCCTCGGCGTCGCCGGCGAGCGCCGGGCGCAGCTTCACGCCGTCCTCATCAGGCGGCCTTGGGCTTGGCGTCGGGCGGGCGCAGGTAGAGGGGCCTGGGCGGGGCGACGGGCGCGGCGGCCGCCAGGCGGGCGATCGCCGCCGGGTCGGCGACGGCCAGCTCCGCGATCTGGAATCCGGCGAGCCCCTCGGCCAGAAGGCTTGCGCCGGGGCCGGTCAGGACCCCGCCGCCCAGGGCGTTCAACGTCGCGCGGGCCTCGTCCAGAGACATGACCGACGGCGCCGTCAGGGCCTCGCCGCCGCGAAAGCTCTGCAGATAGATCTGGCCGCGGCCGGAATCGATGGCGGCGGCGACGGCGCCGTCGGAACCCAGGGTCGCCGCCAAGGCGTCCAGGGCGCCCACTCCGATGCACGGCCGGTCCAGCGCCAGGGCGAGGCCCTTGGCGAAGGCCAGGCCCACGCGCAGGCCGGTGAACGAGCCCGGTCCGACGGTGACGCCGATGCGGTCCAGGCTCGAGAACGGCAGGCCGGCGGCGGCCATCACCTCGCGCACCATCGGCGCCAGCCTTTCCTGGTGGCCGCGGGTCATCGGCTCCAGGGCGCGGCCCAGGACGCGGCCGTCATCCACGACGGCGGCCGAACAGGCGCCGAGGCAGGTGTCGAGGGCGAGGACGATCATGCCTGGGGGCTTGGGCGGCTCAGAGGGTCTGCTCGACCCGGGTCACCTCGGGGACATAGTGCTTGAGCATGTTCTCGACCCCGGCCTTCAGCGTGGCCGAGGACGACGGGCAGCCCGAGCAGGCGCCGCGCATGTGCAGGTAGACGACCCCGGTGTCGGCCTCGAAGCGAGAGAACAGGATGTCGCCGCCGTCCTGGGCCACCGCCGGGCGGATCCGGCTGTCCAGCAGGTCCTTGATCTCGGCGACGATCTGGGCGGTCTCGCCCTCGTAGACCGGCTCGTCCTCGGCGTCTTCGGCGTCGGCCAGCAGGGGCTCGTCGGAGGTGAAGTGGTCCATGATCGCCGCCAGGATCGGCGCCTTCATGTGCGACCAGTCGCGGTCCTCGTCCTTGGTCACGGTCAGGAAGTCGGCGCCGAAGAAGACGCGGGTGACGCCGTCCAGGTCGAACAGGGCCCTGGCCAGGGGCGAGGCGGCCGCCTCGGCGGCGTCGCGGAACTCGCGCACCCCGGATTTCACCAGTTCCCGGCCGGGCAGGAACTTCAGGACGGCGGGATTGGGGGTGTTTTCGGTCTGGATGAACATGGACGGGTCTCCTGAACCGCTAGATGGCCCGTCCAGGCCCCGGGCGCAACCTTGGCCGCCGCGCGGGCCGCCTCTTGATTCCGGGCGCGAGGCGGGAGATCAGTGGTCTCTCATTTCGGGGGTGCAACATGAATCGCTGGACGGCAATCCTTGGCGTGGTCGGGGCCCTGGCCCTGGGCGGCAATGCGCAGGCGGCGCTCTATCCGTCAGGCGGGGTGACCGCCAAGGACGTCGCCGCGGTGCTGCTGGCGCACGGCTACCAGGCCGAGATCACCAAGGACGAGACCGGCGACCCGATGGTCAAGAGCGCCGTCGACGGCACCAAGTTCCGCGTCACCTTCTATGGCTGCGACCACGGTCCGCGGTGCTCGGCGCTGGAGTTCCTGGTCGGCTTCGACCTGCCCAACGGCATGGGCTTTTCGCGCATCAACAAGTGGAACAAGGACGAGCGCTTCGGCCACGCCTTCCTGGATGACGAGAAGGACCCCTACATCCAGCTCGACATCGACACCGAGGCCGGCTTCACCAGCGAAAGCCTGGGATCCTACGTCGACACCTGGGCGCGCCTGGTGCCCAAGTTCAAGCACTTCATGAACGAGGACGACTGAGGCGCCTCCCTCCCCCTCGCGGGGAGGGAAGATCGCGCAGCGATCAGGGTGGGGGAGTCGGACGCGTCAAAAAGCGCCGGAGGGCTGCAAAGGCGTTCCCCACCCCGGTCCTTCGGACCGACCCTCCCCATGAAGGGGAGGGAGCGACACGGTCCTCACCCCGGCCAGAACCCCACCAGCTTCTTGGTCTCTGCCACCACCGGGGCGGCGATGGCGCGGGCCTTTTCGGCGCCGACAGCCAGGGTCCTGTCGATCTCGGCCGGGTCGGCCAGCAGGCGGCGCATCTCGGCCGACACCGGCCCCAGCTTCTCCACCAGCAGGTTGGCGAGATCGGGCTTGAAGCTCTGGCCAAAGCCCTGGCCGGCGTAGGCGCTCAGCACCTGCGCCTTCGTCCGGCCCGACAGGGCGGCGAAAATGCCCACCAGGTTGTCGGCCTCGGCGCGGCCCTTCAGCCCCTCCTCGTCGGACGGCAGCGGCTCGGGATCGGTGCGGGCCTTGCGGATCTTCGAGGCGATGGCGTCGGCGTCGTCGGTCAGGGTGATGCGCGACTGGTCCGAGGGGTCGGACTTGGACATCTTCACCGTCCCGTCCCGCAGCGACATGATCCGCGCGCCCGGCCCCTCCACCAGAGCCTGGGCCAGGGGGAAGAAGGCGGGCGCCTCGAAGTCGTGGTTGAACTTGGCGGCGATGTCGCGGGTGAGCTCGAGATGCTGGCGCTGGTCCTCGCCCACGGGCACGTGGGTGGCCTTGTAGACCAGGATGTCGGCGGCCTGCAGCACCGGGTAGGTGTAGAGCCCGACGCTGTGGCGCTCCTTGTGCTTGCCGGTCTTCTCCTTGAACTGGGTCATCCGGTCCAGCCAGCCCAGGCGGGCCACGCACTGGAAGATCCAGGCCAGCTCGGTGTGCTCGGGCACCGCCGACTGCGGGAAGATGATCGCCTTCTTCGGGTCGACCCCGGCCGCCATGTACGCCGCCGCGATCTCGCGCGTCTGGCGGGTCAGCTGCTTGGGGTCCTGCCACTGGGTGATCGCGTGCAGGTCGACCACGCAGTAAAGGCACTCCATCTGGTCCTGCAGGGCGACGAACTTGATCAGGGCGCCCAGGTAGTTGCCCAGGTGCAGGTCGCCGCTCGGCTGCACGCCGGAGAGCACGCGTTGAGGGCCCGTGTAGGGGACGGGAGTGTGTTCGGTGGTCATGAGGCTATCTTTGCGAATGGGGACGTGATGGCGAGCGGTCGCGCCCGCCGGGGAGTCAGGCGGTCGGGGCGGGGCGGCGCCATCGCCAGGTGGAATGTCCGCGCAAAGTCATGGCCGGGGGAAATAGGCCGGGATCGCCGACGGGGCAAGGGCGCCGGTCTCTCTTCGCGCTGCCCCGTGGACAGGTCTGAAGCGGGCCGGCGTGGCGGCGGCAATACTCAAATAGGCCCGCCCTATCGGCCCGAACAAAACAATCGATTGGACCTATTTCGGCCCGTCCCCTACATCCCACTCCAACAACCCGAACCGGAGTGCGTGATGTCCCTGATCAATACCGAAGTGAAGCCGTTCCAAGCCCAGGCCTACAAGGACGGGAAGTTCGTTTCCGTCAGTGACGCGGACCTGAAGGGCAAGTGGTCTGTGGTGTTCTTCTACCCGGCCGACTTCACCTTCGTCTGCCCGACCGAGCTGGAAGACCTGGAAGACCGCTATGATGAACTGAAGGCGCTGGGCGTTGAGGTGTATTCAGTGTCCACCGACACCCACTTCGCCCACAAGGCCTGGCACGACACCTCCGAGGCCGTCGGCAAGATCCGCTACTTCATGGTGGGTGACCCCATCGGCCAGATCAGCCGCAACTTCGAGGTCCTGATCGAAGCCGAGGGCCTGGCCGACCGCGGGACCTTCGTGATCGACCCCGACGGCAGGATCCAGATCGTCGAGATCAATGCGGGCGGCGTCGGCCGCGACGCCGGCGAGCTGCTGCGCAAGGTCAAGGCCGCCCAGTACGTCGCCAGCCACCCGGGCGAAGTCTGCCCCGCCAAGTGGCAGGAAGGCGAGAAGACCCTGGCCCCGTCCCTGGACCTGGTCGGCAAGATCTAAGGCCGGCCCGACCAGGCCGACCTCGGCGCCGCCCGTCCGACCGCCCTCCCCCGGGCGGGCGGCGCCCCCTTCGTTCCCCTTCGCCCATTCCCCTCATTCCACAGGAGCGCCGCGTGCTGGACGCCGGTCTGAAGGCCCAACTGAAGGCCTATCTCGAGAACATCCGTCAGCCGATCGAGCTGGTCGCCGCCCTGGACGACAGCGCCAAGTCCGCCGAGCTGAAGGCGCTGCTGGACGACATCGTCGCCGCCTCGCCCAAGGTCACCCTGCGCCTGGCGGCCGACGAGCGCGTCCCCTCCTTCGCCATCACCCGGGCGGGCGAGGATGTCGGGGTGCGCTTCGCCGGCCTGCCGCTCGGCCACGAGTTCACGTCCCTGGTGCTGGCCCTGCTGCACGTGGGCGGCCACCCGCCCAGGGTCGAGCCCGAGGTGATCGCCCAGATCAAGGCGCTGGAGGGCGACTTCCACTTCGAGACCTATTTCTCCCAGTCGTGCCAGAATTGCCCCGACGTGGTGCAGGCTCTGAACACCCTGGCCGCGCTGAACCCCGCCATCCGCCACGTCGCCGTCGACGGCGCCCTGTTCCAGGCTGAGGTCGAGGCGCGCCAGGTGATGGCGGTGCCCACGGTGCTGCTGAATGGCCAGCCCTTCGCCCAGGGGCGCATGAGCCTGGAGCAGATCCTGGCCAGGCTCGACACCGGCGCCGCCGCGCGCCAGGCCGAGGCGATCGCGGCCAGGGACGCCTTCGACGTGCTGGTGGTGGGCGGCGGTCCGGCCGGCGCGGCGGCGGCGGTCTACACGGCCCGCAAGGGCGTGCGCACCGGCGTGGCGGCCGAACGATTCGGCGGCCAGGTGCTGGACACCCTGGCGATCGAGAACTTCATCTCCGTGTCCCATACCGAGGGCCCGAGGCTGGTGGCAGGCCTGGAGCAGCACGTGCGCGACTACGACGTCGACGTGATGAACCTGCAGACGGCCGTCGGCCTGATCCCGGCCCGCGCGCCGGGCGGCCTGATCGAGGTCAAGCTGGCCAGCGGCGCATCTCTGAAGTCGCGCACCGTCGTCCTGGCGCCCGGCGCCCGCTGGCGGACCATGAACGTCCCGGGCGAGGCGGAGTATCGCAACAAGGGCGTGGCCTATTGCCCGCACTGCGACGGCCCTCTCTTCAAGGGCAAGCGCGTGGCGGTGATCGGCGGCGGCAACTCGGGCGTCGAAGCGGCCATCGACCTGGCCGGCATCGTCGCCCACGTGACCCTGATCGAGTTCGACAGCCAGCTGCGCGCCGACGCGGTGCTGCAGCGCAAGCTGGCCAGCCTGCCCAACGTCCGGGTCATCACCTCGGCCCTGACCACCGAGGTGCACGGCGATGGCGCGCGGGTGACGGCCCTCAGCTACCGCGACCGCAACGCGGGCAGCCTGCACCAGGTGGAGCTGGAGGGGATCTTCGTGCAGATCGGCCTGGTCCCCAACACCGAGTGGCTCAAGGACGCCGTGGCCCTCAGCCCGCGCGGCGAGATCGAGGTCGACCACCGCGGCGCCACCTCCCTGCCGGGGGTGTTCGCGGCGGGGGACGCCACCACGGTCCCCTACAAGCAGATTGTCATCGCCATGGGCGAAGGGGCCAAGGCCGGCCTGTCGGCCTTCGACCACCTGATCCGCCTGCCGGCCGAGGAGGATGCGGCGCTGGAAGCGGCGTAAGGTCCGTGCTTGAGGCTTTGCGCCCCCTCCGTCACGTCTCGCTTCGCGAGCCGCGCCACCTCCCCCGCGTCGCTGCGCGAAGCAGGGGAGGAGAAGGGTAGCGTCAAATTCTCCTCCCCCGCCAGCGAGCGGGGGAGGGGGACCAACGCGCCAGCGGCGCGATGGTGGAGGGGGCGCAAGGCCGTCGCCTCAGATCGCCGCCGACCGCCTGGTCGCCGCGCGGATGTCAGCCCGGGTGATCCCCCCCGAGGCCAGCAGCAGGAAGGGGTAGGCCAGGCCCGCGGCGATGACCACGGCCAGGATGGCGAACTCCTTGGCGTGACCGACGTGAAGGGCCGCGATCGCCGCCTCGATCTCGCCCCGCCAGTGGCCGGCTGCCGCCATCAGCACCCCGGCCGCCAGGCTGGCGGCGAGGATGCGGGCCAGCTTGGACCAGGCGGCGGGGCTGGGCGTGTAGACCTTCTTGCGGGCCAGGTGGACGTTCATCATCAGCACGTTCAGCCACCAGGCGGCGCTGGTGGCCGCGGCGATGCCCGGCACGCCGACCAGGAAGAACAGGGCGACGCCCAGGACCACGTTCACCCCCACCGAGATCAGGCCGTAGATCATCGGCGTGCGGGTGTCCTGCTGGGCGAAGAAGATGCGGTTGGTGATCTGCACCGCCACGAAGGCCGGCACGCCCCAGCCGTACTGCTGCAGGGCCTGGGCGGTCTTCAAGGCGTCGACGTGGGTGAAGGCGCCGCGAGTGTAGAGGGCGTCGATCAGGAAATAGGGGATGGTCACCAGACCCACGGCGGCGGGCAGGCTGAGCGCCATGCAGAAGGTGATGGCCTGGTCGATGGCGCCGCGCGCCTGGGGCTTGTCGTCGGCCTGGACTGCGCGCGACAGGCGCGGCAGCAGGGCGACCCCCACCGCCACCCCGACCAGGCCCTGGGGCAGCTGGTAGAGCCGGTCGCACACAGCCAGCCACGAGCGGGCGCCGTTCACCTGGGAGACCAGGATGCCGGAAACGAAGATGTTGATCTGGGTGGCGCTGGCGGCGATGGCGCCGGGGATGGCCAGGGCGATCAGCTTGCGGATCTCCGGCGTCAGGCGCGGCAGGCGCACGTCCACCCGCGCGCCCGACTTGCGCACCCCCCACCACAGCAGCCCGGCCTGGGACACCCCGGCGATCAGCACGCCGATGGCGCACCACATCGCCGCCTGCTGCGGCGAATGGGTCGGCAGCACGGTGACCAGGGTCCAGACGTTCAGCAGGATCGGTGCGGCGGCCGACAGGATGAAGCGGTTGCGCGCGTTCAGCACCCCCGACAGGTGGGCGTAGATCGCCATGCACGGCAGGTAGGGCATGGTGATCCGGGTCAGCAGGATGGCCAGCTCCAGCTTCTGTGGATTGGCGGCGAAGCCCGGGGCGATCAGCCAGCGCATCAGCCACGGCATGGTCAGCTCGGCGGCGACGGTCAGGGCCAGGGTGGCGGCGGCCAGGGTGGCCATGGCGTCGGCGGCCAGGACATCGGCCACCTCCTCGCCGTCCTTCTCGAGCGACCGGGAATAGGCCGGCACGAAGGCGGCCGCGAACGCGCCCTCGGCGAAGATGCGCCGGAACAGGTTGGGGAAGGCGAAGGCGGCGTTGAAGGCGTCGGCCGCAAAGGTGGCGCTGGCCCCCATGAAGTAGCTGACCACCAGGTCGCGCGCGAACCCCATCATCCGGCTGAGCAGGGTGAAGAACGAATAGATCATCGACGAGCGGATCATGCCTCCGCCCTTGGCCTCGGAGGGCGGCGCGGGGGTGTCGAGGACTTCGGCGGCGGGGGTTTCTGCGGTCACGGGGTCCGGGTTCTGAAAGGCGTCCGAAGCGGAATCAAGGCGTTCTCTAGCGGGCTTCGCTGGCCCGGGCCTTGGGCAGGCGGCGGGCGGAAGCTGTTTCGGCGGCGATCAGGACATCCGTAAGGCGGGCGCGCACGCTGGCGCCGCGGCGGGCGTCGGTGAGCTTGGAGCCGTCGGCGGTGACCACATAGAAGGCGTCCACCGCCCGCTCGCCATAGCCGTCGATGTGCGCCGACTGGATCGACAGGTCCGCCTCCGACAGGGTCCGCGCCAGGGCTTCCAGCAGGCCGGGCCGGTCGCGGCCCGAGGCCTCGATCACCGTGGCGTCGCTGGAGGCGTCGTTGTCGATGGCCACGCTGGGCGAAATGGCGAAGGCCGCCGCCTTGCCCAGGTCGGCCGCCTTGCGCGCCTCCGTGGCCGCCTTTTCGCCACGGGCGGCCTTGGCCAGGGTGTCCACCAGCCGGTCCAGGGTGCGGGCGGCGTCGGCGCCGAACGGCTGGCCGGCGGCGTCCTGGACGTAGAAGATGTCCAGCGCCTGGCCCTCTGACGAGGTGAAGATGCGCGCCCCCACGACGTTGCCGCCCAGGGTGGCGATGGCCAGGGCCAGGTCGGCGAACAGGCCCTGGCGGTCGGTGGCGGAGACCATCACCTCGGCGGCGTTGCGGTCGGCGCGGATGCGGGCCTGGGCCGCCGCCCCGCCCTCGGCGTTGGCCCGGCGCGCCAGCGCCATGTGCACCTTCTGCTCGTCCTGGCTGAAGGCGACGAAATAGGCGTCCTCCATGGCCGTCGCCCAGGCGCGGGCCTCCGGATCGGCGGCGACCAGGGCCGTGCGGGCGTCGTAGGCGATGGCTTCCTGGCGGCGGCGGGCGATCCCGGCCGCGTCGCTGATCCGGCCGCCCCGGAAGATGGTCTCGGTGGCGCCGTAGAGCTCGCGCAGAAGCTGGCCCTTCCAGCCGTTCCACACCCCCGGGCCGACGGCGCGGATGTCGGCCACGGTCAGCACCAGCAGCAGGCGCAGGCGCTCCGGGTCCTCGACGATGCGGGCGAAGGCGGCGACGGTGGCCGGGTCGGCGACGTCGCGCTTCTGGGCGAAGTCGCTCATCACCAGGTGGTGCTCCACCAGCCAGGCGACCAGCTCGATCTTGTGGCGGTCCAGGCCCATCCGCTCGCAGGCCTGGCGCGCGGCCCGGGCGCCGGCCTTCTCCTGGCCGCCCACTCCGCCCTTGCCGGTGTCGTGCAGCAGCATGGCCAGGAACAGGGCCTCGCGGTCCTTGACCAGCGGCATGATGGCGGTGGCCAGGGGATGGTCGTCGGCATAGCGGCCGGCGGCCACGTCGGCGATCACGCCCACGGCCCGCAGGGTGTGCTCGTCCACCGTGTACGAGTGGTACATGTTGAACTGCATCTGGGCGACGATCCGGCCGAACTCCGGCAGGAAACGCCCCAGCACGCCCGCCTCGTTCATCAGGTCCAGGATGCGCCGCGTGTTGCGGCCCCGCGCCAGGATGTCGAGGAAGGCCTTGATGGCCTCCGGGTCGCGCCGGACCTTCGAGGTGATCAGGGCCAGCTTGCGGGTGACGGCGGTGAAGGCGTCCGGGTGCAGGTCCAGGTCGCGCTGGTCGGCCACCCTGAACAGGCGGATCAGGTTCACCGGATCGGCGTCGAACACCTCCGGGCTGTCCACGGTCAGGCGCTGCCCCTCGATATGGAAGCCGGGGATGTCGATGGGCTTGACCGAGGGCCGCGCCGGCTTGCCGCCCAGGAACCGCGACAGGCCCCGGGGCGCCGACTTCAGGTGCTCGGCCTCCAGCTTGGCCGAGAAGGCCCGGGTCAGGGTGCCCACCTCCTTGGCGATCAGGAAGTAGCGCCGCATGAAGCGCTCCACCGCCGGGGTGTTGTCGCCGCCGGGGCGGGGGCGGTCGTTGTAGCCCATCCGCCGGGCGACCTCGGGCTGAAGGTCGAAGGTCAGGCGCTCTTCCGCCCGCCCGGTGGCGAAGTGCAGGTGGGCGCGCACCGACTCCAGGAAGTCGAAGGCGCGGATGAAGGCCCGCACCTCCTGGCCCTGGAACATGTCCATCCGCATCACCGCCTCGACCCCGTCGGCGGGGTGCAGGTACTGGGCGATCCAGAACAGGGTGTGCAGATCGCGCAGGCCGCCCTTGCCCTCCTTGACGTTGGGCTCGACCATGAAGCGGCTGGTCCCGGCCCGGGCGTGGCGCTCGTCGCGTTCCTTCAGCTTGGCGGCGACGAACTCGGCCCCGGTGCCGCGCACCACCTCCTCGCGGTAGCGGCGCTTCAGGTTGGCGGCCAGGATCTCGTCGCCGGTCAGGCGCCGCGCCTCCAGGATCGAGGTGCGGATGGTGATGTCCTCGCGCGACAGCTTCACGCACTCGTCGATGGTCCGCGAGGCGTGGCCGACTTTGAAGCCCAGGTCCCACAGGGCGTAGAGCATGAACTCGATGACGCTCTCGGCGTGGGCGGTCTGCTTGTAGGGCCGCACGAACAGCAGATCGATGTCGGAGAAGGGCGCGAGCGCGCCGCGCCCATAGCCGCCCACCGCCATCAGCGCCAGCCGCTCGCCCTCGGTGGGGTTGCGGGCGCGGAAGACGTGCACGGTGGTGAAGTCGTAGAGGCACTTGATCACCTCGTCGGTGACCCCGCACAGCAGGCGGGCGGTCTCGACCCCGCCGGCGCCGTTCTCCAGCCGCTCCTTGGCGATCATCCGGCCCCGGAACAGGGCGCCCTTCAGGATGTCGATGGCGCGGCGGCGCTGCTCGGCCTCGTCGCCGATGGCGTCCAGGGCGGCGGTGGAGAGCTGCGCGCGCAGCCGGTGGCCGTCGACGACATGTTCCAGGCGGGTCGGGCGAAGACGCGGAGGCATTGCGCTCATATAGCAACGGCGGCCGGGAATGTCCGACCGCCGCTGATCCAGGCTCGGCCAATATGGTTGACGAAGTCTTCAGGCGCCGCCGATCGACGGCCGCGGCGCGTTAGACCGGACCGGAGAGGGACAGCGTGTGGCCATCGGGGTCCTTGAACCAGGCGACGCCGTGGCCGGGGACGGGGGACCAGATGGCGAGGTCGTCCTGCGTCATGCCTTCGAAGCGCTCGAAAGCCACGCCGCGGGCCATCAGGTCGCGGACCGCGGCGCGCAGGTCTCTCACGTCCCAGCCGAGGGCGGTCCCAGGCCGCACATTGGCGCTCTCGCCCTTCACCAGCGAGACCCGCGCGGGGCCGGAGGCGAAGGTCATCAGGTGGTCGTTGTCGCTCAACAGCTTGAGGCCCAGCGCGCCCTCATAGAAAGTCCGCGCCTCGGCCGGCCTGGCGGTGGTCACGAAGGCCACCAGAGACTCGTCGGTCAACATCGCGAATGCTCCTCATGGCGGCGGCATTTCGCGCCGCTGGACGCCCCGTTGCGGCACGCGTACTGTCTCTACGTAAAACTATAAGACTACGGGACGAAATGCCTAAGCCTATGCGCGCCGCTCGGCCGAGCGCGCACAGCCATGCCCTGGAAGAGGCAGGGCTGGCGCTCCAGCGCCAGCAGCCGCAGACGGCTGAGCGCCTCTGCGCGGCCGTGCTCAAGGCCGACCGCGGCAACCTCGTCGCCCTCCAGATTCTGGCCGCCGCCCTTCTGCAGCAGGACCGCCCGCAGGAGGCCGTCGAGCTTTTGCGACGCGCGGCGCGGCGCAGCCAGCAGCCGGCGATCGAGACCCTGCTCGCCCGCGCCCTCACCGCCGCCGGCCTCCGCGACGAGGCGCTCGAGCAATTGCGGCTGGCCGTGACCCGCCGGCCGGTCTACGCCCTGGCCTTCCTCGACCTTGGGGTCGGGCTGGGCGAGGCCGGGCGCTGCAGGGAGGGGATCGCGGTGCTGGACCAGGGCCTGGCCCTGGCGCCGGACGCCGACGGCCTGCGCGTCGCCCTCGGCCATCTGCGCCTCAAGCGGGGCGAATGCGCCGAGGCGCGCCAGGCCTTCCAGGACGTTCGCGGGCGGGCGCCGGGCCGCCACGACGCCATGGTCGGCCTCGCCAAGACCCTCGCGTTGCAGGGCGACTACGCCGGGGCGGCCGACCTCTACCGCGCGGCCCTCGCCATCCGCCCGGACGATCCGCTGACCCGCATCGCCCTGGGCAAGTGCCTGCTCGAAATGGGCGAGCGCGAAGCCGGCGAGGCGGCGATCCGCGCGGCGGGCCGGGGCTCCCCCGCCCTGGCCGGCCTGGCGCTCACCGCCCTGGCCTCCACCCCGCACGGCCGCGTCTTCATGCGCCCCAGCGCCGCGGCGCGCTTCCTGGGCGGCGCGGCCTGATCGATCTCAGGCGCGGAACCGCCGCCGATACACGCCCTTCTCCTGGCCGATCTCGGCCATCAGGTCGTGGGCCCGGCGCGCCTCGTCGTCGGTGAAGGTGGCCAACTGGGCGCTCCAGGCCTCGCGCTTGACCGGAAAGCACTGCGCTACCGGCGTCCCCTTGGGCAGGACGCCGCTGAAGGTCTCGTCCCGCCACTGGGCGGGGAAGTGGATCCAGACGTCGTGGTAGCGGTCGCAGTCCACCAGGCCGGTCAGGGTGGTGAACGGCAGGTCCAGGCGATTGACCGGATGGGTGAACAGCACCGCGTAGCCTTCCGGCGCCTCGATGGTCCAGAGGTTGTGGAACTTGATCAGGAAACGGTCCTGGTCGAACAGCGGCGTGCCCTGCACCTGGCCGGGATCGTGGAAGCCGATCGGCGCGCGCGGAAAGCTGTCGCCCTCGTCCGCCGGCAGGTCGTCATCCCAGATGAACTCGCCGTTCTCGACCCGCAGGTCGCTGATCAGGGGCATCAGGAAGCCGCTGGTCATGGCGTCGATGAACGGCGGGCAGCGCTTGACGGTGTCGTCCTCGCCGGCCGACAGGCCGCTGAACGCCTGGGCCGGCATCGACCGCAGCCAGTCCGGCAACCCTTGCAGGGCCGGGATGGGCGGCGGCGCCACGCCTTCCAGCCGCTTTGGACAGCGGAACGTCAGCGTCAGGGGGGCTTCCGCCTCAGGCATGGATCGAGCCTCGCGCCGATTCGTTCCGGCTTATGGACGCCAGATAAGCGCATTTTCCGGATGGCGCGAAAGGCGGTCGCGCCGACGCCTGAAATGATCCAGATCATGGCAGCCGGCGGGCCGGGTGCGCTTGTGCCAGGCATCGACCGTGACGACGATGAGGCGACCCATGCAGGCCGTTCCGATCACCTATTTCTCCGATGTCCTGTGTGTCTGGGCCTACATCGCCCAGCTTCGCGTGAACGCCGTGAAGGAGAAGTTCGCGGACAAGGTCCGCTTCGAGAAGCGCTTCGTCTCGGTGTTCGGCGCCACCGAGCGCAAGATCACCACGGTCTGGCGGGACAAGGGCGAGTACGCCGGCTTCAACGCCCATCTGCGCGAGGTGGGTCAGAGGTTCCCGGAAGTCCGGGTCAATCCGGACATCTGGCTGACGGTCAGGCCGGCCTCGTCGAACGCGCCCCACCTGTTCCTCAAGGCGGCGCAGTTGGCGGAGGCGGCGGGCGAGGTCCCGGCTGGTTCCTTCGAGGCGGCGGTCTGGGCCTTCCGCCAGGCGTTCTTCGAGGCGGCGCGCGACATCGCGCGGCGGGACGTCCAGGTGGAGATCGCCCGCGCGGCCGGGCTCGATCCGGCGCCGGTCGAGGCCTTGATCCACGATGGCCGGGCCCATGCGGCCCTGGCCCTCGACTACCAGGACGCCGACGCCCTCGGCCTACAGGGCAGTCCCAGCTTCGTGCTCAACGAAGGCCGCCAGAAGCTCTACGGCAACGTCGGCTACCGGGTCATCGAGGCCAATATCGAGGAGCTGCTGCGTGCGCCCTCGGCCGACCAGGCGAGCTGGTGCTGAGGCCCGTTCAGGCGGTGGGCGCCTTGGGGAAGATGGCCCAGGAATAGACCACCCCCGCCAGGGCCGGGACGGAGGCGCAGGCGATCATCACGCCCACCAGCGTCTGGCTGTTGGGCGCCACAAGCGAGGCCAGGACCAGCACCAGGCCGGCGGCGAACATCAGCCGGCCGGTGAAACGGTTGGTCTTGTCCCAGACGGTCTCGTTCATCAGCGTCCAGGGCGTGCGGACGCCGAAGACGAAGTTGTGCCGGACCTTGCCCAGGACATTGCCCAGCAGGGCGAACAGCGCCCCCACCGCCACGAACACCAGGCGCAGCACGTCCACGGCGCCGTTCAGGGCGTGGGCGACCAGGCCGGCCTGGCTGACCAGCATCACCGCCGAGATCCCCATCAGCATCAGGCCATAGGGTCCCTGCGAGGCGGCCAGGCCCTTCTGCCCGCGCAGGCGGGGCAGGACCGCCAGCAGGGCCAGCACCGCCGCGTTGACCACCGGCAGGATCGCGAAGGCGCGCGCCTTGTCGGCGAAGCCGTTGGACTGGCCCTGGGCGTTGAAGTGGATGGCCACCGCCGCGTGGTCGGGCAACTGGCCATAGGCCCAGACGCCGAGGGCCGCCGAGGCGGCGACGATGGCGGCGCTGATCAGGAGGGGACGGGTCAGGGTCATGGCGTCTGCTCTTGCGGAAGGTCCTTGGGGTCGGCGTGGCGCGCGCCCAGCTTGAAGCCGTCCATGAGCGCCAGCAGCGCTTCCTCGAGGACCGAGATGTTGAGCCGATAGGTGATGGTCGCGCCGGCCTTCTCCGCCTGGATCAGGTCCGCCTCCTTGAGCACGGCGAAATGGCCGGAGAGGGTGGGCTTGGCCAGGTCGAAATGGTCGGCGATCTCGCCGGCGGTCATCGTCTTCTCCCGCAGGAGCTGGAGGATGCGCCGCCGGGTCGGGTCGGCCAGGGCTTTGTAGACTTCGGCCATCGCGGTTCCATATTTCGGTGATTAGCAAAATACCGAATTAAAGGCGCGAGGCAAGCCGTATTTCGGTGGATGACGAAATAGGGGTTGGCCGGCGCTAGAAGCCCAGCACCTCGGCCAGGCGCTGCTCGCCGGTCCACAGCCGCGCCTGCCAGCCGGCCTCGCGCGCCGCCTCGACGTTGCGCGTTGAATCGTCGACCAGCAGCAGATCCGCCGCCGCCAGGCCGACCCGTTCCTGGACCGCGGCGTAGTAGGCCGGGTCGGGCTTGGCCGCGCCCACCGCGGCGGAGTGGTGCAGGCCGTCGAAGCGGGCCTTGAAGTTCAGGCCGTTCCACAGGTGGTCGGCGCGGCGATGTTCCTGCACCGTCGCCAGGTGAAGGCTCAGGCCCCGCGCGCGATAGCCTTTCAGGTCCGACAGCAGCTCTTCGTCCAGTTCGGCGTCCTTGGCGAACCAGTAGGCCAGCATGGCCTCGACGGTCACGCCCGGCGCGATCTTGGCCAGGGCCTCGCCCAGCCGCGGCTCGATGGGCTCGCGGCCCAGCACGATGGCCTTGAAGTGGGGGGTGAAGAACGCCCGCTGCAGGTCGTCGGGCTTGACGCCCAGGTCGGCCTCCAGGTCGCGGTCCCAGCGGCCGGCCAGGCGCGTGGTGGCGATCAGCACGCCGTCCACGTCCATCATCAGCGCCCTTGGGATCAAGGCCGGGCCAGGGCCTTCAGGCGATAGAGGGCGTCCAACGCCTCGCGCGGGCTCATCCCGTCGACGTCCATCTGGGCCAGGGCCTGGTCGGCCTCGCTAGGCCCTCGGAAGCTCGTCTCCGGAGCGGCGACGGCGGCGAACAGGGGCAGGTCCTCCAGGCCCGCGGACGAGGTCTTCTGGCTCTCCAGGCGGTCCAGCACCTCGCGCGCGCGGGCCACCACGGTGGGCGGCACTCCGGCCAGGCGGGCCACCTGCACGCCGTAGGAGCGGTCGGCGGGGCCTGGCCCGGCCTCGTGCAGGAACACCAGGTCGCCGTTCCACTCCTTGGCCCGCAGCGACAGGTTGGAGATGAAGGCCAGGCGTTCCTCCAGCACCGCCAGCTCGTGATAGTGGGTGGCGAAGAGGCCCCGGCATCGGTTGGTGTCGTGCAACGCCTCGGCGCAGGCCCAGGCGATGGCCAGGCCGTCATAGGTCGCCGTGCCGCGGCCGATCTCGTCCAGGATCACGAACGAGCGCGGCGTCGCCTGGGTCAGGATGGCGGCGGTCTCCACCATCTCGGCCATGAAGGTCGAGCGGCCCCGCGCCAGGTCGTCGCCGGCGCCGACGCGGCTGAACAGGCGGTCCACCACCCCCAGCGTCAGGCGCCGGGCCGGCACGTAGCATCCGGCCTGGGCCAGGATGGCCAGCAGGGCGTTCTGGCGCAGGAAGGTCGACTTGCCGGCCATGTTCGGGCCGGTGACGATCGACAGGCGCGGCCCCGCCTCGCCGGCGCCGTCCAGCCGGCAGTCGTTGGGGGTGAAGGCCTCGCCCGCGCGGCGCACGGCCGCTTCCACCACCGGGTGGCGCGCGCCCTCGGCGTCGAAGCGCAGCGAGCTGTCCACCTGCGGGCGCACCGCATTGGCGTCCTCGGCCCACTCCGCCAGGCCCGCGGCCACGTCCAGCCGGGCCAGGCCCTCGGCGGCGCCCTGCAGATCGGCGGCGGCCTGGCAGGCTTCGGCTCGCCACGATTCGAAGATGGAGACCTCGATGGCCAGGGCTCGCTCGCCCGCCTGGGCGATCTTGGCGTCCAGGTCAGCCAGCTCGACGGTGGTGAAACGGACCTGGTTGGCCGTGGTCTGCCGGTGGATGAAGAGGGCGTTCAGCGGCGGCGACATCAGCGCCTCGGCCTGCTTGGCCGTGGCGTCGACGAAATAGCCCAGCACCGCGTTGTGGCGGATCTTCAGCGACACGCCGCTCTCGGCCTGCAGCCGCGACTCCAGGCCCAGGATCACCCGCCGGCTGTCGTCGCGCAGGGCGCGGGCCTGGTCCAGGTCCCCCGACACGCCCGCCGCCACGAAGCCGCCGTCCCGCGCCTGGGCCGGCAGGTCGTCGCCCAGGCCGCCGCGCAGGGTCGCCAGCAGGGCCGACAGGGCCGGGTGGGCCGACGGGTCGACGGCGGCCAGGGCGGCGGCGATCTCGTCCGGCGGCGGGGACGGCGCCGTCGTGGGGGGCTCGGGCTCGGCGGCGAACAGGGCCGACAGGGCCTCCCCGGCGGCCAGGCCCTCGCGCAGGGCGCCCAGGTCGCGCGGGCCGCCGCGGCCCAGCGCCAGGCGCGACAGCGAGCGGGCCATGTCGCCGGCGCTCTTCAGCAGCACGCGCAGGCGTTCGCGCAGGGCCCGCCGCTCCATCAGCCAGCCGATGGCGTCCAGCCGCGCCTCGATGGCCGCCGGCGACAGCAGCGGCCGGGCCAGGCGCGCGGCCAGCAGGCGCGCGCCGGGGGCGGTCACCGTGCGGTCGATCACCGACAGCAGCGAGCCGTCGCGCCCGCCGTTCAGGGTCTTCTCGATCTCCAGGCTGGCGCGGGTGGCCGGGTCGATGGCCATGACGTCGGCCTCGCCGGCGCGGCGGGGCGGGCGCAGGGCGGGCGTCTTGCCGGCCTGGGTGGTCTCCAGGTGGGCGGCGATCAGGCCCAGCGCGGAAATCTCCGCCCCCGCCAGGGCGCCGAAGCCGTCCAGGGTGTCGACGCCATAGAGCCGCTTCAGCCGGGTCTCGGAGGCCGACGGCTCGGCCAGGGCGCTGGCCATGGGCTGGATCACCCCGCCCGCCAGCTTCAGGGCCGCGCTCACCGCTTCGTCGGCGAACAGGCGGTCGGGAACCAGGGTCTCGGAGGGCTGGATCGCCGCCAGGGCCGAGGCCAGGCCGGACACCTGCACCAGCAGGCACTCCACCTCGCCGGTGGACAGCTCGGCGCTGGCCACCGCCGCCTGGCCGCCGCGTACGGCGATGGCCGCCAAGCGGTTGGCGCCGCGCGCGTCCAGCAGGCCGTCCTCGGTGAGCGTTCCGGGGGTGACGATGCGCACCACGTCGCGCCGCACCACCGATTTGCCGCCCCGCTTCTTGGCCTCGGCGGGATCTTCCATCTGCTCGCAGACGGCGACCTTGAACCCGGCCCGGATCAGCTTGGCGAGGTATGCCTCGGCGGCGTGGGCCGGCACCCCCGCCATGGGGATCGGCTGGCCGCCGTGCGTGCCGCGATGGGTCAGGGTGATGCCGATGGCGGCGGAGGCGCGGTGGGCGTCCTCGAAGAACAGCTCGTAGAAGTCGCCCATGCGGAAGAACACCAGGGCGTCCGGCTGGCGCGCCTTGGCTTCGAAATACTGCGCCATCACCGGCGTCGCGCCGGCAGGATCGGGCGTCGCGGCCTCTGGGCGGAGAATCGGCGCGTTCATCGCCCAACGCTAAAGCGACTGGCCGCCGTCTAGAACCGGATTCGAACGATCCTCCACCGCTTTCGACGCCGCCCCTTGACCTGTGGGGCCGACGCCCCAAGCTCTCCTCCATGGAGCGCCTCGCCCAGCACGTCATCCTGCCCGCCGGTCCCGCCGATGCGGCGGCTCTGGGCGAGGTGCATGTGCGGGCCTGGCGCGAGACCTATCCGGGCCTTCTGCCCCAGGCCTACCTTGCCGCCATGCGTGCGCAGATCCACGCCGAGCGCTGGCGCCGCCAACTGTCCGGCGCCGGGACCGGCGAGGTGGTGCTGGCGGTGGAAGGGGCGCATGGCCTCGTCGGCTACAGCGCGGCGGCGCCTCTGAAAGCCGCGGACCGGCTGGCCGACGCCGAGGTCTTCACCCTCTATCTGCTGAAATCGGCCCAGGGCCGCGGGCTGGGCGCGCGTCTGCTGGGGGCCGTCGCCAGCACCCTTCAGGCCGAGGGCGCGACCTCGGCGGTGATCTGGGTGCTGAGCGAAAACCGGGCCGCGCGGGCGTTCTACGCGCACCTGGGCGGACGGGTGCTGGGCGAGCGGCCCGTGCGCGGCTGGGGCGGCGGCTTGAAGGAAACCGCCTACCGCTGGGACGACATCGCCCGCCTCGTCGCCGAACGCTGAGATGCCGCCTTGCGGTCGGACGCCGCAGGCGTCATCTAGCCGCCTCGGAGCCGACAGGGGACTTAAGTGCTGAGCAGGATCGGGTACGCCCTGGCGACGGCCCTGGTGGCGATGCTCGCCCTGGCCTGCCTCGCCTGGAGCCTGCTGGTCCCGCCGCCCTATCCCATGCCGCCGCGCGGGGTGGTGGTGGTCAAGGACGTCACCCTGGTCAATCCGGGGCTCGGGCGTTCTGCCCACGTCGACATCACCGTCCGGGACGGGATCATCGCCGCCATCGCGCCGACGACGCCGGCCGCCTCGCGCCATGACCTGGTCTGCGCCGGCTGCTTCGCCCTGCCCGGCCTGATGGACATGGACGCCCGCGGCCCCGACCGCGCCAGCCTGGGCGCCGACCGGGCCGCCGCCCTGGACGCCCTGCGCGAGGGGGTGACCCTGGTGCGCGATCCCGGCGGGGCCGGCGAGGGGCTGTTCCGCCTGCGCGACCGCATCCAGGAGGGCCGCCTGCCGGGACCTCGCATCCTCACGTGCGGCGGGGTGATCGACGGGCGCACGCCGGACCGGGCCCGCCGGCTGGCGCTCTACGCCATCTCACGCGGGGCCCGCTGCCTGGCCGCCGGCCCCGGCCTTGGCCGCCCGGCCCTGGAGGCCCTGGCCCGAGAGGCCGCCCGCGCGCATCTCCCGCTCATCGCCGGCCGGCCGCGTGACGCCGTCCTGGCCAATGCGCCCTTCGTGGCCGACGCGGTGGGGATGGCCTCGGGCTGCAGCGCCGACATGACCGACGACCTGGTCCAGGCGGCCGTGGCGCAGCACACCGCCCACACGCCGCTGCTGTCGGTCCCGGCGACGCCGGCGCCAGGGTGCGACCCCGGCCGCGGCGTCGACATGGTGCGCGCCCTCTTCCACGCCGGCGCGCCAATCTACGCCGGCTCCGGCGGCGCGTTGAAGGCGTCGGGCGCGGGGCTGAAGCGCGAGCTCGCCGCCTATGTCGCCCTGGGTCTGACCCCGGACCAGGCCCTGGTCACCGCCACCACCTCGCCGGGGCGCTTCTGGCCCGAGGCCACCTATGGCCAGATCGCCATCGGCCTGCCTGCCGACCTCGGCCTCTATCGCCGCGATCCGGGCCAGGGCCTGGCCGCCCTGGACAGCCTCGACACGGTGATCGCCGACGGCCGGGTCTATCCCAGGGCCGACCTCGACGCCTGGGCCAGCCGCAGCCGCGCCCACTTTCAGGGCTGGTTCTACCGTCTCGTGGCGCCCTACGTCGGCGGCTAGAGCCTGCCGCGTTTTGATGGATCCATCAAAACGCGATCAGCAGGCTCGCCTCCTTGGTTTGCGAGCAAGATTCAGCCTTTTGTCGATTCCGACAAAAGCCATCGTGCTCTAGCGGCGCGGATACTCCAGCCCCTTGGCCGCCACCGTGCTCGACCCCGCGCCATAGCGGGCGGTGATGTCGGCCAGCGCCAGGTCCAGCTGGGCCACGGCCGGGCCGGGGTGGCGCGGCAGGCGCGGGCCGTGGGCGGTGGGCCGGGCGTCGGGGACCAGCAGCAGGCCGCGGCGCGAACGCACCGGCCCGGCGACGGGGCTGGTCGTGACCACGCTGGCGCGGAAGGTCGAGGACCAGGCGTCGGCCGCCAGCGCCAGCCCCAGCTCGTCGAAGCCGGCGGCCACCGGCGCCTCCAGCCGCTCGTGATCCCAGACGCTGGCGATGTTGAGCGCGGCGCGGGTCATGTCGCCGGCGTCGAAGGGGAAGTCGGCGGTATGGTGCCCCGGCCCCCAGTCCGGGGCGCCCAGGCGCGCCGCCGTCGCCGTCGCCAGGCCCCGCCCGCCGATCGCCTCGACGATCGCCAGGGCGGCCGGGATCGAGGCGCTGACGCCGGTGGTGGTGATGATCCGCCCGTCCTGCACATAGCGGCGGTCGCGCACCCAGGTGGTGCGCGGATAGGTCCTGGCCAGCCGGTCGACGAAGTGCCAGTGCGTGGCGGCGCGCTTGCCGTCCAGCAGGCCCGCCTTGGCCAGGTTCTCGGCCCCGGCGCAGATCGACATCACCGTCGCCCCGCGCCCGTACTGGCGACGCAGCCAGGGCCCCAGCGCGGCCGCGTCGGCCTTGGGCAGGTAGGGGACGATCACCAGGTCGGCGCCCTCGGGGTGCGCCGCGTCGAACTCGGCCGCGGTCTCGTCGGCCAGGACCGTCAGGGCCATCTGCAGCCGCACCGGGCCGGGCCGCATCGAGACGCTGACCACGTCCGCGGCGCCCGATTCCTTGAGCACCGCATAGGGGGCCACGAAGTCGGTGGTCTCCGTGGCGGCATTGTCGGCCAGGATCACCACCAGGGGCCGCGCGTGGCCCGCCCTGGGCGGCGGCAGGGTTAGGCGCCCGGCGGGCGCGGGCGCCGCGGCCGGCTGCGGCCTGGCGTCCGGCGCCCAGCCGACGAAGGCCAGGACGGCGGCCGCGGTGAGGCCAAGGGTCAGGACGGCGGACAGGGCTCTGCGCATGGGGCGTCTCCGATCGAAGCTCGATCGGACGCTAGGCTAGGGCGGTTCTGGCCGAAATGACGGATATCCGGCGATTTACGCCAGCATCCCGAAAGCCTCAGGCGTGGTCGTCGAGACCCGTGATGTCCTTCCAGAAGTGCCGCGCCTTCTGGAAGAAGTTGGCCGAGCGCGGATGCTGCTGGTCGCCGCACAGGCCGGCGAATTCGCGCATCAGCTCCTTCTGGCGGGCGTTCAGCTTGGTGGGCGTCTCGATGAACAGCTCCACCACCAGGTCGCCCCGCTCGCGCGAGCGCAGGGACGGCATGCCGCGGCCCTTCAGGCGCACGGTGCGGCCGGTCTGGGCGCCTTCCGGCACCTTGACCTGGATCTTGCACTCGCCGTCACAGTTCTCTCCGCCCAGCAGGCAGGGGGCCTCGATCTCGCCGCCCAGGGCCGCGATGGCCATGGGCACCGGCACCGAACACAAGAGGTCCAGGCCGTCGCGCTCGAACAGCTCGTGCGGCTTGACCGACAGGAAGATGTAGAGGTCGCCGCGCGGCCCGTTGCGGGCCCCGGCGTCGCCCTCGCCGGCCAGGCGGATGCGCGCGCCGTCGTCGACGCCGGCCGGGATGCGCACTTCCAGCACCCGTTCCTTGCGCACCTGGCCGTGGCCGTGACAGCTCTGGCAGGGGTCGAGGATGATGCGGCCCGAGCCGCCGCAGCGGGGGCAGGCGCTCTCGATGGAGAAGAAGCCCTGGCTGCGCCGCACGCGCCCGGCGCCGCCGCAGGAGCCGCAGGCGGTGGGGCTGGTGCCGGCCTTGGCGCCGGTCCCTTCGCAGGTCTCGCAGGTCATCGCCGCGGGAACCTTGATCTCCACCTCGGCGCCCGCATAGGCCTGCTCGAGGCTGATCTCCAGGTCGTAGCGCAGGTCCTGGCCGCGGGCCGGGCCCGACTGGCGCTGGCGTCCGCCGCCGAACATGTCGCCGAAGACGTCGCCGAACACCTCGTTGAAGATGTCGTGCACGTCGCCGAAGCCGGCGCCGTTCGGGCCGCCGCCGCCGTTGGCCCCGTTCACCCCGGCGTGGCCGAAGCGGTCATAGGCCTGGCGCTTCTTGGGATCGGAAAGGACCGAATAGGCTTCGTTGATTTCCTTGAAGCGGCCGGCGGATTCCTCGCAACCGCCGTTGCGGTCGGGATGGTGTTCCATGGCCAGCTTGCGGAACGCGGACTTCAGCCCGGCCTCGTCGCAGCCGCGCTGCACCCCAAGAACTTCGTAGTAGTCACGCATCGTCACGTCAGGAATCCTGGCGATAAAGGCTTGAGCTATCTGAGCTTAAGTGGAACGGCCTGCGTCCCGCTGCAAGAGCGGATGCGCGAGACGCAGGCCTTCGCACGCGAAGTCGGCCGCGACGTTCCCCCAAGGCCAATAGATGCCCCGACATCATCGTCACAGCCGACAGGTCAAAGCGTCACGCCGACGTCTTGTCGTCGTCGACTTCTTCGAACTCGGCGTCGACCACGCCGTCATCGGCGGCCGAAGCCTCCGAGGCGCCGCCGGCCTGGCCTTGCTGGGCCTGGTACATGGCCTCGCCCAGCTTCATGGACGCCTGGGCCAGGACCTGGGTCTTGGCCTGGATGTCCGCGGCGTCCTCGCCTTCCAGGGCGGCCTTCAGGTCGGTGACGGCGGTCTCGATGGCGGACTTCTCAGCCCCGCCGATCTTGTCGCCGTGCTCGGCCATGGCCTTTTCCGTCGAGTGGATCAGCGCGTCGGCGTGGTTCTTGGCCTCGACGACTTCCTTGCGCTTCTTGTCCTCGGCGGCGTTGGATTCCGCCTCGCGGACCATCTTCTCGATGTCGGCGTCCGACAGGCCGCCGTTGGCCTGGATGCGGATCGACTGCTCCTTGGCCGTCGCCTTGTCCCGGGCCGAAACGTTGACGATGCCGTTGGCGTCGATGTCGAAGGTCACCTCCACCTGCGGCACGCCGCGCGGGGCCGGCGGGATGCCCACCAGGTCGAACTGGCCCAGCAGCTTGTTGTCGTGGGCCATCGGCCGTTCGCCCTGGAACACCCGGATGGTCACGGCGCTCTGGTTGTCGTCGGCCGTGGAGAAGGTCTGGCTGCGCTTGGTCGGGATGGTGGTGTTGCGCTCGATCAGCGGGGTGAACACGCCGCCCAGGGTCTCGATGCCCAGGGTCAGGGGGGTCACGTCCAGCAGCAGCACGTCCTTGACGTCGCCTTGCAGCACGCCGCCCTGAATGGCCGCGCCCAGGGCGACGACTTCATCGGGGTTGACGCCCTTGTGCGGTTCGCGGCCGAAGAACTCCTTCACCGCGTCCACGACCTTGGGCATGCGGGTCATGCCGCCGACCAGCACCACTTCGTCGATGTCGGTCTTCTTCAGGCCCGCGTCCTTCAGCGCCTGCTCGCAGGGGCCGATGGTCTTGGCGATCAGGTCTTCCACCAGGGCTTCCAGCTTGGCGCGGGAGAGCTTGATGTTGAGGTGCAGCGGGCCCGACGCGTTCATCGAGATGAAGGGCAGGTTCACTTCGTACTGCGGAACCGTCGACAGCTCCTTCTTGGCCTTCTCGGCCTCTTCCTTCAGGCGCTGCAGGGCCAGCTTGTCCTTGCGCAGGTCGACGCCCTGTTCCTTCTTGAACTCGTCGGCCAGGTAGTCGACCACGCGAAGGTCGAAGTCCTCGCCGCCCAGGAAGGTGTCGCCGTTGGTGGACTTCACCTCGAAGACGCCGTCGCCGATCTCCAGGATCGAGACGTCGAAGGTGCCGCCGCCGAGGTCGTAGACCGCGATCTTCTTGCCGTCGCTCTTGTCCAGGCCATAGGCCAGGGCCGCGGCGGTGGGCTCGTTGATGATGCGCAGCACTTCCAGGCCGGCGATCTTGCCGGCGTCCTTGGTGGCTTGGCGCTGGGCGTCGTTGAAGTAGGCCGGGACGGTGATGACGGCCTTCTCGACCTTCTCGCCCAGGTAGGCTTCGGCGTCCTGCTTGATCTTCTGCAGGATGAAGGCGCTGATTTCCTGGGGCGAGTAGTCCTTGCCGTGGGCCTTGACCCAGGCGTCGCCGTTGCCGCCCTTGACGATCTCATAGGGCACCATGCCCTTGTCCTTCTCGACCATCGGGTCGGAGAAGTTGCGGCCGATCAGCCGCTTGATGGCGAACAGGGTGTTCGAGGGGTTGGTCACCGCCTGGCGCTTGGCCGGCTGACCCACCAGGCGCTCGCCATCTTCCAGGATGGCGACGACCGACGGCGTGGTGCGCATGCCCTCGGCGTTTTCGATGACCTTGGGTTGCTTGCCGTCCATGATGGCGACGCAGGAATTCGTCGTCCCAAGGTCGATGCCGATAATCTTGCTCATGAGAACTCTATCTCGCTCCTTCGTTTGGCGGGCGGTCGCGGGGGCCTTCTTTAAGCGAAGCGCCGTTTGCTCCCGTCCCCGGTTCGATCGGGTCTCAAAATGGTTGGACCGATCTCCAGATCGACCCCTCCGGTTCCAAGCTGCGCCTCCGCGCGCGGACGGCGCTGCTTCGAGGGGCATATGGGAACCGGCGAGGCCGCCGCAAGGCGCACCCTTAGGCCAAGCTCCCGGAAAAGGCACACAAAACTCGACGAAATCGCCGAACCACCCCCTTCTTGAGGATGAACCGCGCCGGCGGGGCCTTATGCCTCCAGGCCTGGTTCGAGCGCGAGTCGGAGCCGGCGGGGGGCGCCGGATCTCGCTCGCGCGACTGACAGGGGGTTGTCATGACTAAAGCGTCGTTCAGGGCCCACGCGGGTCTTTTCTTCATCGCCGCCGCCGCGGTGTCTCTCGTGGCCGGCTCGGCCGCCGCCGAGGATCGCCACGTGCGGATCATCAACGAGACGGACCACACCATGGTCCATTTCTATGCCTCGAACATCGCCGCCAAGACCTGGCAGGAAGACATTCTCGGTGACGAGGTGGTCAAGCCGGGCGGCGATGTGAACATCAACATCGACGACGGCACCGGCCACTGCAAATACGACTTCAAGGCGGTGTTCGACAACGGCGCGGAGCTGATCAAGCACAACGTCAACGTCTGCGAAATCTCGTCCTACCGCTACACCGAATAGCCGCCCGCGGCCGGCGCCGTGCTATGGGGCGGGCATGCCCGCCCCCGGCTTTCGCCTGCTGCCCGGCTGCCTGGATGCGGCGGCCCAGAGCGCGCTGCTCCAGGCCGTCCTGACCGCCTGCGCCGACGCGCCGCCCTATCGCTCGGTCACCCCGGGCGGCAAGGCGATGAGCGTCACCATGACCAATCTCGGCCCCCTGGGCTGGGTCACGGATGCGACAGGATACCGCTACCAGGATCATCATCCGGTGACCGGCCAGCCCTGGCCGCCGATCCCGCCGGCGCTGCTGGACCTCTGGGCGCGCCACGCCGACGCGGCCACGCCGCCGGACGCCTGCCTGGTGAATGTCTACGGCGCCGACGCCCGCATGGGCCTGCACCAGGACCGGGACGAAGCGGATTTCGACCTGCCCGTCCTCTCGGTCTCCCTGGGCGACACGGCGGTGTTCCGCATCGGCGGCCGCAAGCGGTCTGACCCGACCTCTTCGGTGCGCCTGGCGTCGGGGGACGTGTGCGTCCTGGGCGGCGAGGCGCGCCTGGCCTTCCATGGGGTCGACAGGGTGATCGCCGGCTCCTCGCGCCTGGTCCCCGGCGGCGGGCGGATCAACCTCACCCTAAGGCGGGCGAGGCCTCGTTCGGCGCCGTGACCCCGGCGCGCGGGAAGGCGCGGATCATCACCAGGGCGAACAGGCCCAGGGTCACCAGCAGGCCCAGCGGGATCAGCGCCGCGCTGGCGAAGGGCCGGGTCAGGATCGGGGCGGCGAAGACCACCGCCAGGAAGCTGATCTCGAACGGCCGGAAGCCGCGCTCCAGCGCCACCGCCGCCAGGAACGCCACGGCCGGCGCCAGCAGCAGCAGGTCGTAGTCCAGGCAATAGGGCGTCGCCAGCAGGCAGGCGGTCATCAGGCCGGCCGCCTTCAGCCGCCCGTCGGCCTTGGACCGCCACAGGACCGCCAGGGCGACCCCGGCCGCCGCGGTGGCGACGCCCTGCGCGGCATAGGCGATCTGCACCGAGCCGCCCCACAGGCGCACGGCGGCGAACACGCTCTGGATCTTCCAGAAACCGGTGCCGCCTTCTTCCAGCACCACCGTCCGGGTGAAGCCCATGTTGGCGATGAAGGCCTTCCAGATGTCGACCCCGAACAGGCCGGCCGTCACCCCCACCAGGGCGATGACGGTGGCGCCGGCGGCGGCGAAAGTCTTCCAGCGCCCGTCCATCGCCAGGGCCAGGGGCAGGAAGAGCCCGAACTGCGGCTTGTAGGCCACCAGGCCGAACAGCACCCCGGCCAGCAGCGGCCGGCGGTCCAGCATCACCAGCCCGCCGCCCAGCAAGGCCACCGACAGGAAGCCGTTGTGGCCGTGGGTCAGGTTGACGAACACCGCCGGAAAGGCCGCGGCGATCAGAAGCGCCTCCCGGCGCGGGACGATGGCGCGGATGGTGGCCAGGTACAGCGGCAGGGTCGCCCCCTGCCACAGCGCCAGGGCGGCCAGATAGGGCAGGGTCGCCAGGGCGCTGGCCAGCAGCAGGAAGAACGGCGGATAGTGCCAGCCGTAGTAGGGGATGTCGGCCCTGTGGAACGCCGCCTGCTGGGCCGCGAAATGGACCGGCGGATCATAGGCCGAGGTCGCCGCGCCCCTCAGCGCCAGGCGCCCGGCGGTCCACACGTCCGAGAAGTCGGTGCCCACCGGCCGGCCGGCGTAGTCCACGCCGCCGTGCGAGGTCGCCACCAGGGCGACGATGGCCAGGACATAGGCCGCGATCAGGATCAGGGCGTAGTTGCGCAGCCGCTCGGGCGTCAGCCAGTCGCCGCGTCGAAGGGCGCCGAAGGGATCGGTCTTGCCGGGGGCCGCCATGGCCCAAGCCCTAGGGCCGGCGTGCTGAATTTTCCTTTAAGCGCGACCGCTGTCAGCCTTTGACAAGCCCCGTCCGGCGGGCCGACGATGTCTTGGACACAATCGAAAGAGGGAGCCGCCCGCATGCTGAACCTGACCCGGCCCGAGGGCTCCGCCCCCCAGGACTTCCACCTCTCCCGGCGCGCGGTCGGCGCCGCCTTCTTCGCCGGCTATGCGGCGGCGGCCCTGTCCGCCGAGGCCGAGCCCGTCCACACCGACGAGGCCGGGCTGGTCATCGAGACGGTGATGCTGCCGGCCGCCGACACCCAGCTGCCCGCCTACATGGCCCGGCCCAATGCTCCGGGGCGCTTCCCGGCGGTGCTGGTGATCTCCGAGATCTTCGGGGTCCACGACTACATCAAGGACGTCTGCCGACGCCTGGCCAAGCTGGGCTATGTGGCCATCGCCCCGGCCTTCTTCGTGCGCGTGGCCGACCCCGCGCCCCTGGCCGACATGCAGGCGATCATGAAGATCGTCGCGGCGGCCGGCGATCCCCAGGTGATGGGCGACATCGGCGCGGCGCTCAAGGTGCTGAAGGCCAGCCCGCACGTGGACGTCGCGAAGCTGGCCGTCACCGGCTTCTGCTGGGGCGGCGGCGAGACGTGGCTGGCCTGCGAGGAATTCCCCGACTTCAAGGCCGGCGTCGCCTGGTACGGCCGCATGGTGCGCCCCGCGACCGCCCCCGCGGACGACAAGCACTACTGGCCCGCCGAGCGCGTCTCCCACCTGCACGCCCCGGTTCTGGGCCTCTACGGCGCCAAGGACGGCCTCGCCCAGCAGGTCCCGGCCATGGAGGCGGCGCTGAAGGCGGCCGGCAAGACCGACACCCAGATCGTGGTCTATCCCGACGCCGGCCACGGCTTCCACGCCGACTACCGCGCCAGCTACGTCGAGGCCGACGCCAAGGACGGCTGGTCGAAGATGCTGGCCCACTTCGCGGCGCACGGCGTGGCGCCCAGGGCGTTCAAGGCGGGATAAGTCTGGAGGGCGGCCTTGCGCCCCCTCCGTCATGGCGGGCGATGCCCGCCGCGCCACCTCCCCCGTCTCGTTGGTCAGGGGAGGGGACGACGGCGCAAACCTCCTCCTCCCATGCGAGCCGCAGGCGAAGCGGGGGAGGTGGCTCGGCGCGAAGCGACGAGACGGAGGGGGCGCAAGGCCGCACCCCCGGCGGTTGGCCGGCGGTTTAGCCCCGCAGCTTGCGCATCAGGGTGTCGAGGTCGCGGCTCAGCTGGGCGTCGCCCACGCGCAGTTCCTCGATGCGGCGGACGGCGTGCAGCACCGTGGTGTGGTCGCGCCCGCCGAACCGGCGGCCGATGTCGGGCAGGGAGCGGGTGGTCAATTGCTTGGCCAGCCACATGGCCGCCTGCCGCGGCCGCGCCACCGAGCGGTTGCGGCGCTCGGAGATCAGGTCGGCCTGCTTGAGGCCGAAGTGCTCGGACGTCGCCTTCTGGATGTCGTCGACGGTCACCCGCCGCTCGGCGCCGCCGCGCAGGTGGGGGCGCAGCAGGCCTTGCGTCTCGTCCAGGGTCAGCGAGCCGACCCCGGCGCCGGCCCGCACCACCAGGGTGTTCAGGGCGCCTTCCAGCTCGCGCACGCTGTCGGTGAAGCGGTCGGCCAGGAACTGCATGACGTCCGGCTTGAGATTGGCGGTGAAGCCCTGCTGGCGGCACAGCACCTGCAGCTTGCGGTCCAGGATGCCCAGGCGCAGGTCGCGGTCGGCCGGCTCGATGCCGCAGACCAGGCCCGCCGACAGGTGCGAGCGCAGGCGCGCGTCGATCTCCGTCAGGGCCGAGGGCGGCCGGTCGGCGGAGAACACCACCCGGCGGCCGTCCTCCATCAGGGCGGCCAGGGTGTGGAACAGCTCTTCCTGGGTCGACTGCTTGCCGCCGATGAAGTGGACGTCGTCGATCAGCAGCAGGTCCGCCGAACGCAGCTCCTCCTTGAAGGCCGCGGCCGAGCGCTCCATCAGCGAGCGCACGAAGCTGGACAGGAACCGCTCGGCGGTCAGGTAGACCACCTTGCGCTCGGGCGCCGTGCGCATGGCCTCCCAGGCCAGCGCGCTCAACAGGTGCGTCTTGCCGAAGCCGTAGGGGCCATGGAACACCACCGGATTGAAATGGCCGTCGGCCCAGGAGGCCACGCGCCGGGCCACCGCGTGGGCGAACTCGTTGGCCGGGCCGGGCACGAAGGTGTCGAAGGTGAAGCGATCCTGCAGGCCGCCGGTGCGCGAGTGGCGCAGGGGGCCGGCATGGGCGTCGGTGGACACCGGGTCGATGGCCTCGATCTCGATGACCTTGGCCTGCGCGGAGACCTGCGCGGGCGCCGGCTGGGCCGGCTCGGAGCCGCGGGCGGCCGTCTCGCCGCCCTCGGCCTCGAACTCCAGGCGCGACTTCAGGCACAGCTCACGACCGTCGGGGTCGTTGGCGGCCCACAGCTCGCCGATACGGCGCCACGCATAGCGGCGAATCCAGTCCCGGGCGATGCCCGTGGGGGTGACCAGGCACAGGCCCCCGTCCGGCATGGTCCGCAGCGCCGCCTGCGCGACCCACGAGCCGAAGGTGTCGTCGCCCAGCTCGCTCTTCAACGCTTGGCTAGCCTTGCCCCACACCGCTACGGCGGGCGTCAACGACGCCATGGTTGCGATCCCCTTGTTGGCCATCTGCCCCATCCCCATCGTCTTGCCTCCCCACCCCGAATGGGAAGGCCGGTCACGCACGCCCCCGCGCTTCGCGACCGCAATGCAAGCACACACAATTCCCCCGACAGCGGGCGCTACTCGCCCGCCGTTTCGTTTCATCCGTGTAAGTTCGAATGCCGTGAGGAGGCTCAGACTAGCCTCGCGGCGGGGGTCGTCAACGTGGATTCTCGACCCGATTCTTCGATATTTCGATTGACAGGTCGTCCGCCCCAATACGGCCAAGGAAAACCCTGCCGATCACTTTTTCTGACCCCTCGGAAAGGGCGTGTCCGGTCATATTTCAGGCACGAAATAAACCCCCGACGGCGCGGGCCATCGGGGGAAAACTCTATAAATTACAAGGATTTAGTCTGGGATTGCCCAGGAATTAGGCGACGGCGAGCTTCTTGAGCTGAGCCGCCAGGCGCGACACTTTGCGCGACCCGGTGTTCTTGTGCAGGACGCCCTTGCCGACCGCCCGCATCAGTTCCGATTGGGCCTCGACGAAAGCGGTCTTGGCCAGGGCGGCGTCGCCCGCGGCCAGGGCCTCTTCGAACTTGCGGACATAGGTGCGCATGCGAGAGCGGCGCGCCTTGTTGACCTCGGTACGGCGCGCGATCTTGCGGATCGCCTTCTTGGCGCCGGGGTTGTTGGCCATGAACTTCTCGACCTCGAATACCGGACGCGCGCCATCGGCGGCCGCGCCCTCTCAAAAACGGGAGGCGCGAATATACGGGAAGGACCCGGCGCGGTCAATGCGGCGCGCGCGCTATTCCTCGCCTCACGGACCGTCCACCGTCAGGCCCTGGGCGCGCAGCATGGCCGGGACGCTGTCGGGGCCTACCAGATGGCCGACCCCGACCACCACGACCGTCAGGCCATGGCCCCGCAACCTCTGGCGGATGACCTTGGTCCAGCGGCTGTTGCGCTCGATGATCAGCCGCCGATAGAGCACCGGCGCGGCGGCCTTCAGCGGATCCAGCGCATCGACCTTCAGCGCCGCCGTATCCCCCGACAGCCAGTCGGCGATCACCTTGTCGTAGGTCTCCGGCCGGTCCTCGATCTCGCTCAGGGTTTCGTCCAGCGAGGCGATCTGGGTGTCCATGGGCGTCCCGGCCAGGAAGCCGATCTGCTGCGCCACCGTCTCGAAGGCCCGCCGCCGGGCCGTGGGCGGGGCCAGGGTCTGGATGCGCTGTTCCACGCCGTCGCTGGCGTTGGCGCCCACGCGGGCGTCCATGGCGATGGACAGCGTCACCTCGGCCAGCCAGGGCCGCATGCGGTCCAGGGCCAGGGTGGAGAGGCTGAGCTTGCCCGCCACCCGTCGCAGCTTCTGGCCCTGGGCGGGCGTCAGGTGGTTGCTCAGGCTGTCGGTGGGCGGGAAGGGACCCAGCTTCTGGGTCAGGGCCGTCGCCTCCGCCTGGGTCTCCGGCGTGATGGGGATCTCGAACCACAGGTCGTCGGCCTTGGGCAGGGCCTCGGCCAACCGGTCCGGCGTCCAGTCCAGCCCGGCCGGCAACACGTGCACCGACCCGAACAGCAGAATGGTGGAGTCCTTGTCGCGCACCACCCACACCGGCGGCTTGGCGGCCGCCGCGCCGGCGCAGCTCCAGAAGACAGCGGCCAGGATGACGGTGAGGACTCCCGCGAGCCGGCGTCTCATCGCTGGTGCTCCGGACAGTAGAAGGTCGAGCGGCCGGCCTGGACCGTGCGCCGGATCACCCCCCGGCAGCCTGGTCTCAGGCACGGTTCGTGCTCGCGGCCATAGGCCTGGAAACTGTGCTGGAAATAGCCCAGCGCCCCGTCGGCCCCGGCGTAGTCGCGCAGGGTCGATCCGCCGGCCTCGATGGCCTCCAGCAGCACGGCGCGGATCGCCTGGACCAGGGCCTCGATCTTGGCGCGTCCGATGCGGCCCGCCGGCTTGGTGGGCGATATCCCCGCCCGCCACAGCGCCTCGCAGACATAGATGTTGCCCAGCCCCGCCACGATCCTCTGGTCCAGCAGCAGGGTCTTGGCCCCCTGGCGGCGGTCCTTGAACGCCCGCGCCAGCACCCCGGCGTCGAAGGCCTCGCCCAGGGGCTCGGGGCCCATGCCGGCGAACCAGGGATGCTGGTCCAGGGTCTCGGTGTCGATCAGGTCCATGAAGCCGAAGCGGCGGGCGTCGAAATAGGTGACGCGGGCGCCGGCCTCCGTCTCGAACACCACATGGGCGTGCTTGGGATCGGCCGGGGCGGCCAGGGCGAAGTCGCCGGGCCGGGCCGGCGCCGTCATCGGCCCCTCGATCTCGAACCGCCCGGTCATGCCCAGGTGCATGACCAGGGTCTCGCCCCGGTCCAGGGGCGCCAGCAGGTACTTGGCCCGGCGCTTCAGGCCCTGGATCGTCGCCCCGGTCAGGCGCTGGACGAAGCCGTCGGGCAGGGGAAAGCGCAGGTCGGGCCGGCGGGCCTCCACCCGCGACAGCCGGGCGCCGGCCAGGGTGGGCTCAAGTCCGCGCCGGACGGTCTCGACCTCGGGAAGCTCGGGCATCGCCCCTGCCTAGCCCAAACTTCGACCCGGCGCCACGGGACCGCTGGACGCGGCCGCCGTCGGCTGGCTTTGCCGCGCCGGGCGGCTTAAGAGGGGCGCCATGAGCGAGACCCGCGCCAGCTTCGGCTACAAGGACGTCGATCCCCGCGAGAAGCCCGGCCTGGTGCGCGGCGTCTTCGACCGGGTGGCCCGCCGCTACGACCTGATGAACGACCTCATGAGCGGGGGCGTCCATCGCCTGTGGAAGGACGCCGCGGCCGCGCGGATGAACCCCCAGCCGGGCGAGGTGATCATCGACTGCGCCGGCGGCACCGGCGACATGGCCCGCCGCTTCGCCAGGATGGCCCGCGCCGCCAAGCGTCGCCGAGGCGGCGCCGACGCCACCGTGGTCATCGTCGACTACAACGCCGAGATGGTCATGGCCGGCCGGGGCCGCGACGACGCCCAGCGCCTGTGGCCGGAGATCGCCTGGGCCGTGGGCGACGCCCAGAACCTGCCCCTGCCGGACGCCTCGGCCGACGCCTACTGCATCTCCTTCGGCCTCAGGAACGTCACCGACATCAGCCGCGCCCTGCGCTAGGCGCGCCGGGTGCTCAAGCCCGGCGGCCGCTTCCTGTGCCTGGAATTCTCGCGCCCGGTCACCGAGGCCCTGGGCAAGGCCTATGACGCCTATTCCTTCAAGGTCATCCCGGCCATCGGCGCGGCGGTGGCCAAGGACCGCGAGTCCTATCAGTACCTGGTGGAGAGCATCCGCCGCTTTCCGGACCAGGAAGCCCTGGCCGGCCTGATGCGCGAGGCGGGGTTCGGGCGGGTGTCGGTGACCAACTTCTCCGGCGGCGTGGCGGCCCTGCACCAGGGCTGGGCCGTCTGACCGGCGGATGGCGGGCGTCTCCTCCTATCTCAGGCTGCTCTCGGTGGGCTGGACCCTGGTCCGCGCCGACGCCCTCCTGCCGCGCGAGCTGGACGGCGCCCTGCCGCCCGGCCCCCGCGCCCTGGCCGGGGTCCTGCGCCTCTTCGCCGGCGGCGAGTCCCGCAAGGGCCGTCCGGGCGAACGCCTGGCCCGGGTCCTGGAGCGGCTGGGGCCGGTGTCCATCAAGATGGGCCAGTTCCTGTCCACGCGGGGCGACGTCTTCGGCGCCGCCTTCGCCGACGACCTGTCGCACCTGAAGGACCGCCTGCCGCCGTTCCCCACCGAGACGGCCCGCGCCGAGGTGGCCCTGGCCCTGGCCCGGCCGGTCGAGAGCCTGTTCGAGGGCTTCGAGGCCCCCGTGGCCGCCGCCTCCCTGGCCCAGGCCCATCCGGCCCGGCTGGCCGACGGCCGCAAGGTGGCGGTCAAGGTGCTGCGCCCCGGCATCGAGAGGCGCGTGGCCGCCGACGTCGAGGCCATGGCCCTGGCCGCCCGGCTCGCAGAGGCCTGGGCGCCGCCGGCCCGCCGCCTGGAGCCCCGCGCCTTCGCCGCCACCGTCGGCCGCGCCCTGGAGCTGGAGCTCGACCTGCGCTTCGAGGCCGCCGGCGCCGACGAGCTGCGCGCCGCCATGGCCGCCGACGGCTACATGTCCGCGCCCCGGGTGATCTGGGACGGGGTCGCGCGCCGCGTGCTGACCCTGGAGTGGGCCGAGGGCCTGCCGCTGTCCGATCCGGCCGCCCTGACCCAGACGGGCATGGACCGCCGGCGCCTGGCCGACAACGTCATCCGCGCCTTCCTGGCCCAGGCCCTCGACCACGGCGTCTTCCACGCCGACCTGCACGAGGGGAACCTGTTCGTGGCCGCCCCGGCCGAGATCATGGCCGTGGACTTCGGAATCGTCGGGCGGCTCGGCCCCGGCGAGCGCCGCTACCTGGCCGAGATCCTGTGGGGCTTCCTGCAGCGCGACTACGCCCGCGTGGCCGACGTGCACTTCGAGGCCGGCTACGTCCCCGCCCACCACGACCGCGCCGCCTTCGCCCAGGCCCTGCGCGCGGTGGGCGAGCCGGTGTTCGGGCGCAAGGCCGCCGACGTCTCCATGGGCCGCCTGCTGGCCCAGCTCTTCGAGATCACCGCCCTCTTCGACATGCGCCTGCGGCCCGAACTGGTGCTGCTGCAGAAGACCATGGTCACGGTCGAGGGCGTGGCCCGCCGCATCGATCCCGGCAGCGATATCTGGGCCGCCGCCGATCCGGTGGTCCGCCGCTGGATCCTGCGCGAGCTCTCTCCCGCCAACCGGGTCCGCAGCCTGGCCCGCGACGCCCGCGCCGTGGTCGGCGCCCTGGCCCGCGCCGCCGAGGCCCAGGCCAACCCGCCGGCGCGCGCGCCCGCGCCGCCCCCGCCCGACGCCGACGTCCTGGCCGACGAGGAGGCCGCCCCGGTCTCGCCGCCCTTCGCCTTCCTGCTGGGCGTGCTCAGCTCGGCCCTGCTGTTCCTGGCCTTCGCCTACTTCGCCCCCCAGCTCGCCCCGCTGTTCGCACGGGCCCCGTAGCGGGGCGGTCCCCTCTTCCCCCGCGACCATCGGGAGTGGGGGAAGTGTCGCCTAAGCCGAAGGCGGGCGACGAAGGGGGTGCGAAACTTAGGTGAGCGATCGGTCCCGCAATCGGTCGCCGGCGCCGACGCCGCGCTTTGTCCTCTCAAGCAAGAGCCCGTCCCCGGACCCTTCCCCCATCGTCGCCCGCCTCCGCTCCGCGTCGGCATTGGCGACACTTCCCCCGCAAAGCGGGGGAAGAGGTCCACGAGCCCCACGAACGACACGAACGCGTTCGCATCATCCCCTCTTCCCCCGCGACCATCGGGAGTGGGGGAAGTGTCGCCTAAGCGAAGCGGGCGACGATGGGGGTGCGAAACTTAGGTGAGCGATCGGTTCCGCAATCGGACGCCGACATCGACGCCGCGCTTTGTCCTCTCAGGCAAGCGCACGGCAGGGGATACTTCCCCCATCGTCGCCCGCCTCCGCTCCGCGTCGGCATTGGCGACACTTCCCCCGCAAGCGGGGGAAGAGGTGCAGCGCAATGTCTCCATCCACGAACCCCACGAATGCATACCCTTCTTCCCTCACTTCGCTCCGCTCGCGGCGGAAGAGGGTATGCCTCACCCCTCGCTGTCGCCTCCGTCGCCGCCCTTGGCGCGCGAGGCTTCGCGGGTCTTCTGCTGGGCCCAGTAGGCGGCGCCGTCGCGGGGCTTGAACATGGTCCGCGGCGCCCCGTCCTTGGTCACCACGGCGAAGGTGTTGGTCCTGGCGTCATAGATCAGCCGGTCGCCGTTCTTGCGGTTCAGGGTCTCGGCGCTGGCCGGCGGGCTTTCCACGAAGGCGTGCACCTTGGTGATGTAGTCGTCCTCGCTGGCCGCCCCGAAGTCGGCCCCGTTCTTGCCGAACTGGTACTGGGCGTTGTCCTCGGCCCCGTGGCGCTTGTTGGCGGCCCAGAAGGGCTTGCCGTTCACCTGCCGCACCGGGGCGGCGTCGGCCTGCCGGGCCGCGGCCGAGGCGCCCGTTCCGCCGCCGGACGCGCCCGCCGCCGGCGCGTTGTCCGCCGCCTTGTTCGGCACGGCGGCGGGATGCCCCCCGCAGGCGGCCAGACCCAGGCCCAGGGCGACCACGGCGCCCGTGATACTCACAACCCTCATGACTCCCTCCAGTGTCATTGCCCGCATGAGCATGCAATTGTCGAACAAAGAAAGAACAACTTTGACGGTTTGTCCAGAGGGGGGCATCGGGTAAAGAGCGGGCGGCTTCCAGCCCCGGAGCGTTCCCTTTGAGCGACATTTCCCAAGACGAGCTTGAGGGCGAGCGGCGCGTGCTCCTGATCGTGGGCGGCGGCATCGCGGCCTACAAGGCGCTGGAACTGACCCGTCTGCTGCGCAAGGCCGGCATCGGGGTGCGCCCGATCCTGACCCGCGCCGGCGCCCAGTTCGTCACCCCCCTCAGCCTGGCCGCCCTGGCCGAGGACAAGGTCTACCAGGAGCTGTTCTCGCTCACCGACGAGCACGAGATGGGCCACATCGAGCTGTCGCGCTCGGCCGACCTCATCGTCGTCGCCCCGGCCACCGCCGACCTTATGGCCAAGGCCGCCAATGGCCATGCCGACGACCTCGCCTCCACCACCCTGCTGGCCACCGACAAGCCGGTGCTGATGGCACCGGCCATGAACGTGCGCATGTGGACCCACCCGGCCACCCAGCGGAACCTGAAGACCCTCCAGGGCGACGGCGTCACCTTCGTCGGCCCGGACGAGGGGGCCATGGCCTGCGGCGAGTTCGGCGCCGGCCGCATGGCCGAGCCGGAGGCGATCTTCGCGGCCATCCAGAAGGCCCTGGCGGCCCCCCAGGCCGGATCCCAGGCGCGGCCCCTGGCCGGCAGGCACGTCCTCATCACCGCCGGCCCCACCGCCGAGCCCCTCGACCCCGTGCGGGTGCTCACCAACCGCTCCAGCGGCAAGCAGGGCTTCGCCATCGCCGGCGCCCTGGCCCAGCTCGGCGCCCGGGTGACCCTGGTGGCCGGCCCCGTGGCCGTGGACACGCCGCCCGGCGTCACCCGCGTCAATGTCGAGACGGCGCTGGAGATGCTCGCCGCCTGCCAGGCCGCCCTGCCCGCCGACGCCGCTGTCTGCGTCGCCGCCGTGGCCGACTGGCGGCCCGACGAGGTGTTCGGCGTCAAGCTCAAGAAGGGCCACGACGGCCCGCCCACCCTGCGCCTGGTCGAAAACCCCGACATCCTCGCCACCCTGTCGCGCCCCGGCCCCCAGCGGCCCCGCCTGGTGGTGGGCTTCGCCGCCGAGACCAACGACCTGGAGGCCAACGCCCGCGCCAAGCTCAGCAAGAAGGGCTGCGACTGGGTGGTGGGCAACGACGTCAGCCAGGACGGGGTCATGGGCGGCGACGACAACGAAGTGCTGCTGGTTTCGGCCGGCGCCGTCGAACACTGGCCCAAGGCCTCCAAGGCCGAGGTGGCCCGCCGCCTCGCCGACCGCATCGCCGAACATCTGAGGTAGCCCTTGGCCCCGAAAGTCGCCGTCGCCCGCCTGCCGCACGCCCAGGGCATCCCCCTGCCGGCCTATGAATCCGCCGACGCCGCCGGCATGGACCTGCGCGCCGCCGTGCCGGAGGACGAGCCCCTGACCCTGCGCCCCGGCGACCGCTTCGCCGTGCCCACGGGCCTGATGATGGCCATCCCGCGCGGCTACGAGGGCCAGGTGCGGCCGCGCTCGGGCCTGGCCTTCAAGTCCGGGATCACCTGCCTCAACAGCCCCGGCACCGTCGACGCCGACTACCGCGGCGAGGTGAAGGTGATCCTCATCAACCACGGGGCCGAGGACTTCGTCATCCGCCGCGGCGACCGCATCGCCCAGCTGCTGATCACCCCGGTGGAACAGGCCGTCTGGGAAGAGGTCGAGACCCTGGACGACACCGCCCGCGGCGCCGGCGGCTTCGGCTCCACCGGCGGACGCTAGACTTCCCTCCCCACCAAGGGGGCAGGGCTCACACCGCGTCCAGGGGCGGCGGCCGTTCGAAGCCGCCCAGGGCCTGCTCGATCGCCTCGGCCACCGCCAGGGTGCGGCTGTCGCCGCCCCGGGGTCCGATGATCTGCACCCCCACCGGCAGGCCCTCGTGGGTGCGGGCGGCGGGGACGACGGTGGCCGGCAGGCCCAGCGCCGTGGCCAGGGCGATCCAGCGCAGCATGGCGGTGTAGGGGATCTTCGACCCGTCGGAGCAGCGCAGGGTGCGGTTCTGGAACGGCCGGTGGTCGTGCGGGAAGGGCGCCACAGGGGTGATGGGGGCGATGATCACGTCGAACCGCGCGAAGACGTCGCGCATCTGTTCGCCCATCCGCGCGCGCACTTCGTTGGCCTCCAGCCACTCGGCGTGGGTGGCGGTATAGGCCAGGGTCAGCCCCGCCCAGCCGTCGACGCCGACGCCCATCGCCCGCGCCAGCCTGGCCGGCCCGCGCATGCGCTCCAGCGAGCGGCGCTGAGCCGGCGCCAGGTCCGTGCCCACCACCGACCCCAGCAGCACCTGATAGGCGGCCAGCAGGGCGGGCGCGTCGACCGGGCTGACCAGCGGGCGCACGTCGACGCCCACCGCGCGCAGGGCTTCGGCGAACCCCTCCACCGCCTGGCGGATCTCGCTGTCCAGGATGAAGGCCGGTTCGTCCAGCCACAGGCCCACCTTCAGCCCTTTCAGCTCCGCCGGCGGCGCCTTGGCGGCCAGGGGGCCGTGCTCGATCACCGACAGCAGCAGGCGCAGGTCGCGGGCCGAGCGGGCCATGGGGCCGACCACGTTCAGGTCGCGCTCGGCCCGGGTTCCGGGCGCCGGCGGGATGTGGCCGATCTGCGAGACCATCCCCCACGTCGGCTTGTGCGAGAACACCCCGCAGAAGCTCGCCGGCACGCGGAGCGATCCGCCGATGTCCGACCCAAGCTCCAGGGCCGTGACGCCGCTGGCCAGGGCCGCCGCCGAGCCGCCGGACGACCCGCCGGTGGTCCGCTCCAGGTCCCAGGGATTGTTCGTGGTCCCATAGAGGGCGTTGTAGGTCTGCCAGTCCCCGGCCATGACCGGCGTGTTGGTCTTGCCCCAGATCACCGCCCCGGCGCGCTTGATGTGGCCCACCGCCGCCGCGTCGCCCGCCCGCCGGTGGCGCAGGGCGTCGATCCCCGACGAGGCCGGCATGCCCTCCACGTCGAAGGTGTCCTTGACCGTCATCGGCAGCCCGGCCAGGGGGCCGATCGCCTCGCCCTTGGCCCGCAGGTCGTCCATCGCCCGGGCCCGCTCGCGGGCGCGCTGCAGGTCCTGGGCGACCACGGCGTTGATCCGCGGATGGACCTGGGCGTTGCGGGCGACCGAGGCCTCCAGCAGGTCCAGGGCGCCGATGCGCCCGCTCTCCAGGGCCGCGAGCTGACCGGTGGCGTCCAGGGAAAGGATGTCGGGCATGGCGGCCTCGCGGTGGAGCGGGTTCAGCGACGGAACCCGAGCACGTCCTTCATGTCGTAGAGACCGGCCGGGCGGCCGGCGACCCAGGCCGTGGCGGCCAGGGCGCCGCGGGCGAACAGGCTGCGGTCGCGCGCCGAGTGGGAAAAGGTCAGGATCTCGTCCTCGGCGGCGAAGATCACGCTGTGCTCGCCGACGATGCCGCCGGCCCGCAGCACCGCGAAGCCGATGTCGCCCTCGCGCCGGGGGCCGGTGATGCCGTCGCGGGCGCGCGCCGCCACCTGGCCCAGGCCCACGCCCCGGCCGTCCGCCGCCGCCTCGCCCAGCATCAGGGCGGTGCCCGAGGGCGCGTCGATCTTGCGCTTGTGGTGGGATTCCACGACCTCGATGTCCCAGTCGTCGGCGGGCAGGCGCCGCGCCGTCTCCTCGACGATGCCGGCCAGGATGTTGACCCCCAGGGAATAGTTGCCCGACTTGACGATGGCGATCTTCGCCGCCGCCGCCGCCACCGGCGCCTCCTCCTCGGCGGTGAAGCCGGTGGAGCCGATCACCAGGGCCGCCTTGCCGATCGCCGCCGCCCGCGCCGCCAGGGCCGCCGAGGCCGAGGCCAGGGTGAAGTCGATGACCACGTCGCTGGTCGCCAGGGCCTCGTCGGCGGTGACCAGCACCTGGTCGCCCACCGCCTGGCCCTCGGTCCCCGGCCGGTCGAACAGGGCCGACAGGGTCAGGCCCGGGCGTTGGCGCACCCCGGCGGCCAGCACCGTGCCCATGCGGCCCAGGGCGCCCGCCACACCGACCCGAATTGCAGCGCCGTCAGTCATCCGCGGGGTCCATCCTCAAGCGACGCCGACCTCGCCGCCCGGCCGGGCCGGGACGCGGATCGTCCTCGCTATAGGCGCAAGGTCCCGCGCCCGGTCAATCCCAAGGCGCAAAAGCCCCGCCGTGGGACGCAACGGGAACCGCCGGACGCCCCCGGCGACCCCACGGCGGGCGCCTGACGTCGCGGCACGGGGCAAGAACGCCGGTTGTCGCGCCGGGGCGTGGCGGCTAGGTTGCGCGCCTTTTCCAATAAAGGGGGGAGGCGCGGGCCTCGACGTCCGACGCTCCAGAAGTAACGCCGTATGAGCGACGCAGAGAAACGCACCTTCACCGACGACGAGGCCCTGGCGTTCCACAAGTACCCGACGCCGGGCAAGATCGCCGTGGTTCCCACCAAGCCGATGGCTACCCAGCGCGACCTGTCGCTGGCCTATTCGCCGGGCGTCGCCGTGCCCGTGCTGGCCATCGCCGACGATCCGGACCTCGCCTACGACTACACCTCCAAGGGCAACCTGGTGGCGGTGATCACCAACGGCACCGCCATCCTCGGCCTCGGCAACCTGGGGGCCCTGGCCTCCAAGCCGGTGATGGAGGGCAAGTCGGTCCTCTTCAAGCGCTTCGCCGACGTCGACTCCATCGACATCGAGGTCTCGGCCACCGACCCGGACGAGATCATTACCGTGGTCAAGAACATCGGCGTCACCTTCGGCGGCATCAACCTCGAGGACATCAAGAGCCCCGAGTGCTTCCGCATCGAGACCGAGCTGCAGGAGCTGCTCGACATCCCGGTGTTCCACGACGACCAGCACGGCACGGCGATCATCTCGTCGGCCGGCCTGATCAACGCCTGCGAGGTCACCGGCCGCAAGCTGGAGGACATCAAGCTGGTGCTGAACGGCGCCGGGGCGGCGGGCATCGCCAGCCTGGAGCTGGTCAAGGCCCTGGGCGTGAAGCCCGAGAACTGCACGGCCGTCGACACCAAGGGCGTCATCTACCGCGGCCGCACCGACTCCATGAACCAGTGGAAGAGCGCCCACGCGGTGGAGACCGACGCGCGCACCCTGGCCGACGCCATGAAGGGCGCCGACGTCTTCTTCGGCCTGTCGGTGAAGGGCGCCCTGACCCAGGACATGGTCAAGACCATGGCCCCCAATCCGATCATCTTCGCCATGGCCAACCCCGATCCGGAGATCACCCCGGAGGAGGTCCACGCCGTGCGCCCCGACGCCATCGTCGCCACCGGCCGCAGCGACTACGCCAACCAGGTCAACAACGTCCTGGGCTTCCCCTACATCTTCCGCGGCGCCCTCGACGTGCGCGCCCGCCGCGTGAACATGGAGATGAAGATCGCCTGCGCCAACGCCATCGCGGCCCTGGCGCGCGAGGACGTGCCGGACGAGGTCGCCGCCGCCTATCACGGCCGCCACCTGCGCTTCGGGCCGGAATACATCATTCCCTCGCCGTTCGATCCGCGGCTGATCTGGTACATCCCGCCCTTCGTGGCCCAGGCGGCCATGGACACCGGCGTCGCCCGCATGCCGATCCCGGACATGGACGCCTATCGCGAGTCCCTGGCCCGCCGCCTCGATCCCACCGCCGGCTTCCTGCAGAAGATCTCCGGCGCCGTGCAGTCGGCCCCTCCCAAGCGCATCGTCTTCGCCGAGGGCGAGGAGCCGTCGGTGATCCGCGCCGCCTACGCCTTCCAGAGCCAGGGCCTGGGCAAGGCCATCCTGGTCGGCCGCGAGGAGCTGGTGCAGGAGAACATGCGCCTGGCCGGCCTCGATCCCGCCGACGTCGAGCTGGAAATCGTCAACGCCCGCGTCTCGCGCCATAATCCCGAGTTCAGCGACTTCCTGTACGGCCGCCTCTCGCGCAAGGGCTACCTGAAGCGCGACGTGCAGCGCCTGATCAACCAGGACCGCAACTCCTTCGGCGCCTCCATGGTCGCCCTGGGCTACGCCGACGGCATGGTCACCGGCGTCACCCGCAGCTTCGACCAGGCCCTGGACGAGGTCCTGCGGGTCATCGACCCGGCCCCGGGCGGGCGGGTGATGGGCATGTCGATCGTCCTGGCCAAGGGCCAGACCATCTTCATCGCCGACACCAACGTCACCGAAATGCCCGAGGCCCAGGAGCTGGTGGAGATCGCCTGCGAGGCGGCCCGCACGGTGCGCAAGCTGGGCTTCCAGCCGCGCCTGGCGTTCATGTCCTATTCGTCGTTCGGCAATCCCATGGGCCAGCGCTCGGCCAAGGTGCGCGAGGCGGTGGAAATCCTCGACCGTACGAGCGGCATCGACTTCGAATACGAGGGCGAGATGCCCCCCGAACTGGCCCTCGACCCCCATGCGCGGGAGAACTATCCCTTCATGCGCCTGTCGGGCCCGGCCAACGTCCTGATCATGCCGGCCATCCACTCGGCCTCGATCTCCACCAAGCTGCTGCAGTCCCTGGGCGAGGCCACCGTGGTCGGCCCGCTGCTCCTGGGCCTGTCCAAGCCGGTGCAGATCTGCCCTCTGTCGGCGTCGGTCTCCAAGATCCTGAACATGGCCATGATGGCGGCTTACGAGCAGCCCATGGTCGAAGCGGAAGGGTAGGGGAAATGGTCTCGTGAGCGCCCGCGTTATGCAACGTCGCTAGGGTCTGACCGGCTTCCCGGACGGGGAGACGGGCGCGCCCGTCTTTCCTCCAATCTGTTTTCCGGGAGCACGCCATGTCCAAGCAAGGCGCGATCGGCATCGATTTCGGCACCACCAACACGGTCATCTCGACCACGGACGCGGACGGCCGCGCCCACCTCATCGTCTTCCCCAACGACGGAACCGACATCGTCGCCTTCCGCTCGGCCCTCAGCTTCCACGCCGACCCCACCGACGAGCGCATCCGGATCGTCGAGGCCGGCCCGTGGGCCATCGAGGCCTATGTGGAAGAGCCGCTGGAGACGCGGTTCATCCAGTCGTTCAAGAGCTACGCCGCCAGCCCCCTGTTCCAGGACACCGAGATCCTCGGCCGGCGCTGGCGCTTCGAGGACCTGCTCTCGACCTTCCTGCTGCGCCTGCGCGCCCACTCGGCCGGGGCCATGGACGACATGCCGACCACGGCCATCGTCGGCCGGCCGGTCAACTTCGCCGGCCAGGCGCCCGACCCGCTGCTGGCCGTCCATCGCTACCAGACCGCCTTCGAGCGCCTGGGCTTCACCGACATCCGCTACGCCTACGAGCCGGTGGCCGCGGCCTTCTTCTTCGCGCGCAAGCTGAACGCCGACGCCACGGTCCTGGTGGCCGACTTCGGCGGCGGCACCTCGGACTTCTCCCTGGTCCGCTTCCACCGCGAGGGCGGCGAGATCCAGTCCAAGGCCCTGGCCAATTCCGGCGTCGGCGTCGCCGGCGACGCCTTCGACTACCGGATCATCGACAACCTGGTCTCGCCGGAGCTGGGCAAGGGCACCCGCTACCGCACCTTCGACAACGTCGCCCCCATCCCCCAGCGCTACTTCACCGCCTTCGCCCGCTGGGAGCAGCTGGCCCTGCTTCGCGCCTCGCGCGACATGCGCGACATCCGCGGCCTGCTGCGCACCTCCACCGAGCCGGACAAGATCGCCCGCCTTGTGGAGCTGCTGGACGACAACCACGGCTACCGGCTCTACCAGTCGGTCTCGCGCCTCAAGGAGGCCCTGTCGGCCGAGACCGCCGCCACCTTCCTGTTCGAGGCCGGCGACATCCGCATCGAGAAGCGCGTCGAGCGGGCCCAGTTCGAGGCCTGGATCGCGCCGGAGCTGGCCGCCATCGAGGGCGCCGTGGACCAGGCCATGACGGCCGCCGGCCTCGGCCCCGACGGCGTCGACCGGGTCTTCCTCACCGGCGGCTCGTCCTTCGTCCCGGCCGTGCGCCGCCTCTTCGCCCAGCGCTTCGGCGAGGCCAAGCTGGAGGGCGGCGGCGAGCTGGTCTCCATCGCCTCGGGCCTGGCCTACATGGGCCTCGAACGCGACCTCGACGCCTGGACCGAACGCGCGCCGGGCGCGGACGACTAGGCGGCGGGCTTCCCCTCTTCCCCCGCTGGCGGGGGAAGAGGGGACAGTGCGAACGCGTGCTTGTCGTTCGTGGGGTTCGTGGACAAACCTCTTCCCCCGCTTGCGGGGGAAGTGTCGCCAATGCCGACCCCGGCGAAGGCCGGGGGAGGCGGGCGACGATGGGGGAAGGGTCCGGTGACGTGCTCTGATCTTCGAGGACTAAGCGCAGCGTCAGCGCCGGCGTCCTATTGCGGGACCGCTGGTTCACCGTGTTTCGCACCCCCATCGTCGCCCGCTACGCTTAGGCGACACTTCCCCCACTCCCGATGGTCGCGGGGGAAGAGGGGCGACACTCCCTTGCGGGGCGGGGCGCTCCTGGGCCTCAGCCGTCGACGTAGTATTGCCGCTCCGGATCGTTGGCGAGACGGGTCTCGCCGCTGAACGGATCGTGGGCCACGACCCCGTCCGGCGCGTACTGCAGGATGTAGGACCGGCGCGTCTCGGCGGTCAGGTTCGGCCCGGTGCGGTGCGGCGTCAGGGACGAGAACACCACGATGTCCCCCGCCTTGGCCGGCACGGCGACGGGGCCCGGCGGATCGGTCACGCACTGCAGCCCCAGCTTGGTCGGCTCGTGCGCCAGCGTGCCCTGCCGGTGCAGGCCGGGCGCCACCCACGGGCAGCCGTTGTCGACGGTCGCGTCGGTCAGGGCCACCCAGCAGGTCAGGTACTGCTGGGGCTCCATGAAGGTGTAGCCGTTGTCCTGGTGCCAGGGGAATTCCTCGGGATTGCCCGGCTTCTTGTAGACCGCCTGGTCCCAGTAGAGCCGCGCGCCCGGGCCCATGATGTCGTGGCAGAGGTCGCGGAACACAGCGTGCCGGCTGAACGACTTCAGCGCCGGCGAGCGGGCCACCAGGTGCACGGTGAAGGTGATGGCGTCGGCCTTGTTGATGAACTGGCGCCCGCCGTGCTTCGCCTTCAGCAGGGCCTCATAGGCCTCCTCCAGCGGGTCGATGGCTTCGCGCACGACGGCGATCTCGTCCGGCGAAAAGGCGTCCGGCAGCAGGACATAGCCCGCCTCGTCGTACTGCCGCGCCTGGGCCTCGCTCAGGATCCGGTACGGGCCCCGGGTGGGCTTCCAGTCGAAGTGGGTGTTGAGTTCGTGCCGTCGCATGCCGTCCTCGCCGGTCCCGCGGCCATAGTCGCGCGGAACCGGCGGCCGCGGTCAAGGGGCGGCGGTGGCTGAACCATGGCTCGCCATCGGCCGCGCATAGGTCACCGTCGCCTGCGCCGCCAGGCGGTCGGGCGCCTCCGTCCACAGGCGCACGTCGCAGACCGCGTTGCGCCGGCCGAACGACAGAAGTTCGGCGTCCACGTGCAGGTCGCCCGGCTTGGCGGCGCGCAGGAAGTTGATGGTCAGGGTGCTGGTCAGGGCCATCAGTTCGGGCCCGGCGTGGGCCATCAGGATGACGTAGCCGGCCGTGTCGGCCAGGCTCATCCACACCGGCCCGGCGATGGTGCCGCCCGGCCGCAGCATGGTCGGGGCGAAGGCGTGGACCAGCCGCACCCGCCCCGGCGACACCTCCCGGAGGATGTCGGACCATCCGCCCGGCCTCGGAAAGGCCTCGGACAGCACGTCGTTCAAGGCCTCGGCGCCCAGCCGAACCTGCCATTTGCCCATTGCCGGCTCCCCGCATGTCTGGATTTCAAACCCCAGGCTAGCCGGACGTCGGGGCCGCCGCGCTTCAATCTATGTTGGTTTGACCCGGACATTCGCGCGTGTTTCCATAAGGCACGCTGCGATCCGCCGCCCTCGCGACGGCCCCCCCGCGGACCTTGGCCCGCCCCGGTTTTCGCCACTCTCCCCAGCATGGCCTCCGCCCGCCAGGCCAGTTCGCTCATCTCATTTCCGGCTCGGCGGAGCCATTGTCACGCTTGCGCGTTCTCCATGCATCTGGGGCCAGACCGACCACCGTCGGCCCCCAGGGCAAGGATCTCCAAGGCCATGAAGAAGCAACTCACCACCGCCGTCGTGGCGGCCGCCATGCTCGCCTCCTCCGTCGCCGGCGCCCAGCCGATGCAGGGCGGACGCGGGCCCGGGGACCACAACCCGGGCGACCAGCATCAAGGTGACCAGTATCGGGGCGACGAGCGCCAGGGCCTGGACCGCCGCGGCTGCTTCCGGGGCGAACGGGCCGGCGACTGCAGCCAGCGCCGCCGGGTCGAACAGCGGAGCCACCATCGCTACGTCTGGCGCGACGGCCGCTACGAGGACCAGGACAACGCCGGCGCCGCCGTGGCGGGGGGCATCCTGGGCTTCATCCTGGGCGCGGCCATCGCCGGCTCGTCCAGCGACCGCGACTACTACAATTCGCACCGCAACGACCGCGGCTGGCGCAGCCGCTGCCGCTCGGCCTATCCGAACTTCGACTACCGCAACGGGACCTACCTGGGCCCGGATGGCTACCGTCACTACTGCACCCGCTAGCTGACGCGGCCGGCGGCGCCCAAGAGGCGTCGCCGGCCTCGCCCGCCAACACCGGGTTCCTGAACCAGACCTCAGCCGTGCGGCGCCGGGCAACCCGGCCGCCGTCCGCGCGCTCGCCCGACAGCAGGAGACTTCCGCGTGTCGCTCATAAACCTTGTCATCGTTCTGATCGTGGTCGGCGTGCTGCTGTGGCTCGTCAACCGGTTCATCCCCATGGACAGCAAGATCAAGAGCATCCTCAACGCCGTCGTCGTCGTCGGGGTTGTGATCTGGCTGCTGCAGGCCTTCGGGGTGCTCGGCTCGATCAGCAACATCCACACCGGCAAGCATAGCTAGCCGCGAGGCTCGCCCACCGAACCCTGAAACCACAGAAGACGCCGCGGGAAATCCCCCGGCCTCACGAGGGACGAAACATGATCCACCTGACCAAGGCGACTCTGGTCGCCGCCGCCATCGCCACGCTCGCCCTGAGCGCCTGCCAGAAGCCGGCCGACACCTCGGCCTCCAACGCCGAAGCGGCCAACTCCGCCGCCAGCGCGGCCAACGCCGCGGCCAACGACGCCAACGCCTCGGCCAACAACGCCGCCAACAACGCGGCGGTCGCCAACGAGGCCGCCGCCGCCAGCAATGCGGCGGCCAGCAACGCCAACGCCCAGAACGCGGCCGCCAACAACGTCGCCTCGGCGCGCTCGGCGCTCCGGTCCGCCGACGACGCGGCCCGCTCCGCGAGCGCCGCCGCCGCCTCGGCCAACAGCGCCAACGCCGCGCCCAAGCAATAGGCCGCCGCGCAGCCTTTGACAGCGCCGGCGCGCCTCGAGCGCGGCCGGCCAGGAGGGACGAGACATGACCCTGATCATCATCATCGTGCTGGTGGTTCTGCTGCTGGGCGGCGGGGGCGGCTACTACGCCCACCGCAGCTACGGCCTGCCCGGGCTGGGCGGCGTCGTGGGCCTGATCGTGGTGGTGCTGGTGGTGCTTTGGCTCCTGGGCAGGCTTTGACGGCGCCGGCTTCGGCCGGAACGCCTCTCAGGCCCGTCCTGCTGGCGCTCGCCCTCGGGGCGGCGGCGCTGTCCGTGGGCGGTTGCGCCGGAATCCCCCGCCCGGCCTTTACCGCCGCCGAACAGGCTCAGGCCTCACCCGTCGGCTTTGGCCGGGTGCGCTATGTCGAGGACGATCCGGACCTGGCCCGCCTCATGGGCCTGGCCCTCAAGCCCGATCCCGCGGCTCAGGACGGCGGCCAGGTCGACGCCCTCGCCCTGTCCGGCGGCGGCGCCAACGGCGCCTACGGGGCCGGCGTGATCTATGGCTGGACGGCCGCCGGCCAGCGTCCGCGGTTCCAGGTCGTCACCGGCGTCAGCACCGGCGCCCTGGCCGCGCCCTTCGCCTTCCTGGGCCCGGCCTGGGACGAGCCGCTCAGGCGGACCTATTTCGGCGACCCGATCCATCATCTGATGCAGCGGCGCGGACTCATGGGCCTGCTGGGCGACGGCTTCTATCGCAAGTCGCCCCTGGAGGCGCTGGTGCGCGGCTATGTCACCGACGACCTCCTGGCGGCGGTGGCGGCGGAACAGGCCAGGGGCCGGCGCCTGCTGGTGGCCACCACCAACCTCGACACCGAACAGCTGATCGTCTGGGACATGGGCGCCATCGCCGCCCAGGGCGGACCGAAGGCGCGCGAGCTCTTCGCCGAGGTGCTGATCGCCTCGGCCAGCGTGCCGGGCGTTTTCCCGCCCACCCTGATCCCGGTGCGTAGCGGCGCGCGCCGCTTCTCCGAAATGCATGTCGACGGCCAGACCGAGAGTCCGTTCTTCGCCATCACCCAGCGGCTTCTGTTCGCCGCGCCGGACGCCGGCGGGCCGCGGGTGAAGCCGCGCCTCTTCATCATCGTCAACGGCCCGCGCGAGAGCCGCTTCCTGGTGACGCCTCGGGCGACCATCCCGATCCTCAGCCGCACCCTCGACGCCGCCGGCAAGGCTTCGATCCGATCGGCCCTGGCCGAAACGCTGGAATTCTGCCGCGTCAACGGCTGCGATGTGCGGGTCTCGGATCTGCCGCCGGGAGAAACGGACAGCACCCTGGATTTCCGCGCCGCCCATGTGGAGCACCTGTTCGCGGCGGGCCAGGACGCCATCCGCGGGGGCAGGGCCTGGACGACCGCCGCGCCGCTGGCCCCCGGAACGCCGGAGGCCGCGCCCAAGCGCGAGCCGGACGCCAAGGCGGGGTCCGAAAGGCGATCGCCCGCTGCGTCCGCCCTACCGTGACTCGAAGCGCACCAGCAGCGCCGTCAGATTGGCCTGGCGCGTGTCGACTCCGGCCTGGAAGACCAGGGCGTTGGCCCTTTCCGAAGCCAGGGTCCTGGCCACAAGGCCGATGATCGCGGCCGCCTGGGCCCCGTTCACACCGCCGGACTTGAGATAGTAGCCGACCGACTGGCGGGGCACGCCGATCGCCCTGGCCATCTCGCCCTGCCACACGACGCCATACAAAGCTTCGCCGATCTCTCTGATCTCGTTCGAATCCAGGGTGCAGGGGACGGCCATGTGCTTGTTTGATTTATAACATGCATTCCAGTGTGCCAGTATTTATTTCCAGATCCGGCCAAATCGACAGCCGAACACTATAAGGTCGTTTAGGAAATATATTTGCCGTGTCGGCGAATATTATGACAACTAATATTACAATTGACTGGACAAAAGGCATATTGACGCGCCTCATCATTCGGCCGCCTGGCGCCGGTCAGTCTTTGGCTGAACGCCGCCGCGGGGTCCCGTCCGGACGTCAGGCCATGGCGAGCATGGAACTGCCATCGAGACCTCTCGCGGGAATAGGAGTGTGCTCACCAGGTGGTGAATGAGGCATAGGCAGGCGCTCCGAGGTTGACCTGCATCAAGGCGTCGCCGGCCGCGCCCGGCATGGTGCGGTCTTGGCCGCCCGGGTGTCGTCGGGCCGCCAGGCTTCCTTCCCACAGTCCTTGGTTGGCCGGCGCCGACCCCTTGATGCGCGCCGGGCGCGAGGGGCGCTGTCCCCCCCCAGGTTCGAGGATGCCCACGATGAGACTGAGACTTTTGCTATGCGCCGCCGCGACGGCGTCCCTGGCCTGGACATCCGCCGGCTTCGCCGCCCCGCCCGGGGATCGCGGACATGGCGGTGACCAGGGCCAGGACCAGGCGGCCCAGGGCCAGGATCACCCGGCCGACACCTCCGCCAAGCCGGCCAGGCCGGCCCGTGGTCAGGGTCAGGGCCGCGTCCGGACGCAGGGCCAAGGCCAGATGCAAGGACAGGGACAGGGACAGGGACAGGGGCAAGGACGCGGGCAGGGTCAGGCGCATGCGCCGGCCGCCGTCGTCCAGCCCGTCGCCCCGCCCGCCGGCCCGCCGCCCGGGACGCGCACGCGCCAGACCCAGACGCGCACCCGCACCGAGACCCACACTCAGACCCAGACCGGAGCCCAGGGCGGCCCCGCCGTCGGCCAGGCGACCAGCCCGTTCGGCGGCCAGCCCGCCGTCCAGCGCCCCGCGCGCGGCGTCCGTCCCGGTCGCCAGGGCCCGACGGCCCAGCCGACCACGCCCCGCTTCCCGGCGCCGACCGGCGCCAACAGGCCCGGCCGCCCGCCGGCCCTCGGCGACTGGAACCGTCCGGCCCGCGGCCCAGAACGCGACCAGGCCGGCCAGCAATGGCGGCAGGGCCACCAGGGCTGGGACCGCGGCGCCCCCTGGCGCAGCAACAACAACTGGTGGCGCGGCAATTCCGCCTTCCGGCTGTTCTTCGGCCCGCGCATCGGCTTCTTCTTCATTCCCGGCCGCGGCTACGTCCAGGCGCCGCAGGAGTACCGCCAGCACTACTGGATCGCCGGCGAGTACCTGCCCAACTGGTTCTGGCAATATCCGGTCCGCGACTACTGGAACTATGGCCTGCCCGATCCGCCATACGGCTGCATGTGGGTCTGGGTGGACAACGACATCGCCCTGATCGACCGCGATGACGGCTACATCCTCGACATCGTCCACAACGCCTGGTGACCTGGACGGGGCGGCGCCTGGGTCCCCAGCGGGCCCGTGCGCTGCCCTTCCAGGGCAAGCGCGCCATGCCCGAACCGCCCTCTCCCAAGTCTGAAGCCCAGATCGGCGCAGAAGCCGACGTCGAGGGATTTCGCCGCGATCTCGGACCCTTCGTGGTGGCCGCCGAGACCACGCGCATGGCGATGCTGTTCACCGACGCCCGCGCGCCGGGCGATCCGATCGTCTTCGTCAACGACAGCTTCCTGCTTCTGACCGGCTATGAGCGGGATGAGGTGCTGGGCCAGCCCCTCGATTTCCTGCTCGAACCCGACGGCGACCCTCAGCCGAGGGCGCGGATCAGGGCGGCCTTTTCCGCCGAGATTCCGTCATTCGACCCGCTGGTCGGCCCCCTGGAGATCGGGTGCCGACGCAAGGATGGCGTTCCCTTCTGGGCCGCCCTGTTCGTCAGCCCGGTGCGCGACGCCGCCGGACGGGTGGTGCAGCATTTCGCCTCCCTGGTGGACATCACCCAGCACCGGCGCGAGGAGGAACATCTCCACCTGCTGCTGGACGAGCTGAACCACCGCACCCAGAACACCCTGGCCACGGTGCAGGCGATCGCCCGCCAGACCCTGCGCGAGGTGGTCGACAGGCCGGCGCTGCACGCCTTCGAGGCGCGCATCATGGCCCTGGCCCGGGCCCACAGCCTGCTGGGGCTCGAAAGCTGGGCCGCGATCAGCCTCGCCGGCGTGCTGGGCCAGATCCTGGGCCCCTTCGGCTTCGCGGACGCCCCGTCGAGGTTCGCCGTCGCCGGCCCGCAGGTGTGGCTGGAGTCCAAGGCGGCGCTGACCCTGGCCATGGTGTTCCATGAACTGGCCACCAACGCCGCCAAGTACGGCGCCCTAACGTCTCCGGCCGGCCAGGTCCAGATCGCCTGGCGGATCGACGCCTCGGCGCCGGATCCCTGGCTGCGGCTGGACTGGCGCGAGAGCGGCGGCCCCGCCGTGACCCCGCCGAGCCGCAAGGGCTTCGGCTCGCGCCTGATCGAGACCGGGCTGGCGCAGGAGCTGAACGGCGAGGTGCATCTCACCTACGCGCCGCAAGGCGTCGCCTGCAGCATCGCCATGCCCTTGCCCGGCCAGGGAGGGCGATGACCATGGCCCGCGAGCTGGACTGCGACCTCGATGGGCGTCGCATCCTCGTCGTCGAGGACGAGGTGATGGTGTCCTGGCTGCTGGAGGACATGCTGGTCGCCCTCGGCGGCGTGGTTGTCGGACCTGCCGCCCGCATCGACCAGGCCCTGTCCCTGATCGCGGTCCAGACGCCCGCCGACCCGCTCGCGGCGGCCGTCGTGGACGTCAATCTCAATGGGGAGATGAGCTATGCGGTGGCCGACGCCCTGGTCGCGGGCGGCGTGCCCTTCATGTTCTCGTCCGGCTATGAGAGCCACCGCCTGCCGCCCCGCTATGGGAGCGTGCCGGTGCTGCGCAAGCCGTACCAGGAACAGGATCTGGCCCGCATTCTCGCCGGCCTTCTGACGCCTCCCGCGGACGCCGCGCTCTAGGTTCGGTCCTCAACGGCTGTCGGCGGCCCGCTGATCGTCCTTCTCCCCTTGCGGGAGAAGGTGTCAGCGAAGCTGACGGATGAGGGGTTGTCGGACCGAAGGGGATTGGCCTGCCTGGCGATCGTCTCGAAGGCCGCGTCGACCCCTCATCCGACCTCCTGCGGAGGCCACCTTCTCCCGCAAGGGGAGAAGGGCGTTTGGCGGCCTTGAGGCGGTTCCCTTCGACGATCCGATCGAGCCCGGACCCTAGGCGCCCCGGCGCGGCCGCGACCAGCCGCGCAGCACCACCACCGGACTGCCGGCCAGGCCGAAATAGAAGCCCAGGTCATAGAGCGCGCCGGCGCTCTTGGCTTCGTACATCCGCGCGCTCCACGGCAGCAGGTGCGGCGCGAAGCGGTTGATCAGCTCGACGATCAGGGTCACCGGCGCGATCAGCCCGTGCCAGACGCCCAGCAGCAGCTGGGACAGCCAGCCGGCCGAGGCGGCGTGCTGGGACTCAGACGATCCGGCCACGCACGCGGTCAGGGCCAGCAGCCCGCCGGCGATCGCCGCGGCGCGCAGGGCGTTCAGGATTGTGGTCCGCGTCATGGATCGTGCCGCCTCGCGCCGAAAGGGGCGGGCCGCGCCGACCAGCGACGCGGCCCGGTCTTAACCTAAGGCTAGCGCTTCAGCGCGTCGCCGAGCTTGTCCTGGGCCTTGCCGATGGCCGACTGGGCGGAGCCCACGGCCTTCTCGACGGCGCCCTCGACGCGCAGCTTCTCGTTGCCGACAACCTTGCCTGCGACTTCCTTGATGGCGCCGGCGGCCTGCTTGGCCGCGCCTTCGATGGTGTTCTTGCTCATGGTGTCGTCCTTTCGCACTTCCGCGGAACGCGGAAGACGCGGCGACGTCCGGGGGCGGGTCGCCGCGCCGGCCAGTCTGGCGTCTCCGCCGACTGGGCCAATGATATGGATCAACAGATGCCGGAAGTGATCGTTCCGTGTTTCCGAAAATAAGCTTGGCCTTCAGCCTGTCGACGAGGCTTTCGAATATTTCGCCCTCTGCTTGGGCCCGGTCGCGGTCTTCTGCATCGGAGCCTCGCATCCATCACCAGCCGTGTCGGCGGGATCGCCGTGCTGATCTCGCTGGTCCTTCAGGAGTTCCAGTTGAGACAAGCGAACGCCCAGCCTCGCAACCGGCTCTTGCTTGTCGCCGTCGCCTCGAGGGCTTGTCTCGCAAGGCCGACCATGCAGAACCTGCGGGCGTTGCTTGGTCAGTGTGGTGTGCGCCGGGTGGGTGAACTCGACCGTCTGTATGCGTGGGATGTCGACGCCGGCGGGCTGACGGACATGCGCGAGCGGCTCCGGCAGCGGGCGGAATATCCCGCCGCCGCCCGCCGGCTCGCGGCCAACATGCTTCTGGACGCCGCCGGCGACCCGGCGCTGGGCGACATGCTGCGAGACGCCGGCCGCACGGTCGCGGCCCTCAGCGCGGTCTACCTGAACGCCTCCGGCGGGCTGACGCTGCCGCGCCTGAAGGCGTTCATCGCGGGCTTCGGCCTGGTCAGTCCCGGCCGCGCCCGCGCCCTCCTGGAGCTCATGCTGCACCTCGGCTATGTGCGGCCGGACCCTCGGTCGCGCCCCCGGTCCTACAGCCTGACGCCGCGGTTCCTGGCCTCCTATGCCCGGCACGAGGCCAGCCTCCTCGATGCGGCCGCGTTGGTGGAGCCGGCCGTCCGTCTGGTGCAGCAGAACCTGGCGACGGCCGCCGTGATGAACGACCTCGCCTGCGAACAGGGCGCCGCCTTCGTCGCGGGCAGCCGCCAGACGCACGGCCACGAGGCCTGGTACCGGACCTTCATGCACCGCCTGGCGGGCATACAGTTGCTGCATGGACTGGTGGCCGGCGCCGACAGCTTCCCGCCGACGGGCAGGATCGCGTTCTCCGCCCGCGAAACCGCGCAGCGCTTCCAGGTCTCGCGCGTGCACGTGGGGCGCATGCTGCAGGCGGCCGTCGGCCACGGCTTCATGGAGGCCGAACCGGGGTCCGTGCGGTTCACCGAAGCCGGCCGCCAGGCCCTGGACTGGCTCTACGCGAGCCGGCTCTGCGTGCATCTCGCCTGCGCCGCCCGCACCCTGAAGGCCCATCCGGAGCTGGCCGAACGCGAAGCCCCGGCCAGCGTCGTCGTCTAGTCCGGGCGTCCAGGGGGTCGGTCTCCGGCGCCCTGAGAGATCGGCGCCGGGTCATCGAGGTGTGCGAACGCGGGGCGACGGTCCGGTTTCCGTGACGATGCTAGGAGCCGGCTTCGACCCAACTGCGACGTTCGCCGGGTCTCCTTTGGGGCGCGCGGCGTGTCAGACTAACGCGCTAGATTTGCGCCTTCCCCCGCGATCGCTCCTGGTTGGCAGCGCAGCCGGAAGGGTTCGCCGCAGGGTCGCCTTCGACGTCCGATGCGGCTACGGAGGGGCTTCCGTCCCTGCGGACGCCTCTCAGTGCGACTCAGTCCTTTGGCCGCCGAAGTCCTCACTCGCCGCCTGCGTTTGCGCCGTCCGACGCTCGCCGACCTGGACGCGATCCATACGGTGCACGCCGCGCTTGAAACCAACCAGTTCAATCCGGCTGGTCCGATGGTCTCGCGCGCCGCCGCCGAGGTGACGCTGGCGACCTGGTCAGCGCATTGGGATGCTCACGGGTTCGGTTATTGGGCCGCGATCCCGCTGCAAACGAACGAGATTGCGGGCTTCGGCGGGATTGTGCGGCGGGATCTCGCCGGCCGGCAAACGCTGAACCTCTACTTCCGTTTCGCGGCCGCTGCGTGGGGCAAAGGGTATGCGCGTGAGCTGGCCGACGCGGCGCTAAGGCTCGCCTTCGAGGGGCTCGGCGCGGACGAGGTGGTCGGGGTGACGCGGGAGAACAACGAACCGTCTATCCGAGTGCTAAGTCGTCTCGGCATGATCCTGAGCGGCGCAATCGAGAACACGGACGGCGCGCCCCGAAGCCTCGTCTATGCCCTCACAGCGGCCGACTGGCGCCCCGTCGACGCCAGCATGCATTCTTGACGTATAGTCCCGCGCTCTCGCTTGCCGCTTTTGGGCGTGCGCCAGCGGGGAATTTCCACCCTTCTCGGACCTTCACGACGTCCGCTTGTGGGCACGGAGCGCGAATGTCCAGTTGCGGGCGCGAATCCAAGGCCCGCTAACGACCCAACTCGGACATCCTGCACCCTGCCTACTTGACGTCGATCAAGAACCCAAACCGGTGACGATGATGATGGTCGGTGACGTTCACCTGACCCGAGTCCCTTCCTACAAATGAAGGGTTTGGCGAATAGTCCAGCGCCAATGCCGCGATGTTCGACGGATTGCAGTTCCGCCTGGGATCATCGCTGGGCCAGCGAAAAGATTCGAGGTTCCCTGTTGTTACGGAAGTGATGGTGATCGCGCCATTGGTCGGCGCGTTGACTATCTCGGCTGAAGGGGACGTGTTGAGGCACTCTGCATCGACGTCAAAGAACAGTAGTAGACGATGGTGTTTTCCCTTGGGGACATTCACATGAACCACCACGTCCTCATTCCCGCTTACGACATCTGGTCGAGCGCCGCTTACGACTGTCGGGTTGTCCACATGGATCACCGACGTCGGCACCGGCGGAATCCGGATTTGGGCCGTGGCAAGCCCTGCACATCCCACGCCAAAGGCGATGACCACCGCCCGAAGCCAGACCGATGACTTCGAACGTTCGCGGCTCATCACCCGGCCCCCACTGCACCACCATTGCGAGAGACTGTGAATTGCTCAGCTCCCTCTATCAAGCGGTTAGTTGTTCGCCTTTCCACCCTGAAGCGACGTCCCCATCGTCCGCTTTGGGGGCGTGGGGTGAATGTCCAGTTGGGGGCGGGTAGCCATGGACCGCTCACGACCCATGGAAGACTTTTCAGGGGCGGCGTAGGCTACAGCCGTGTGCCACTTCATAACGCTCATCGCGCCAACGGGGGACGCCGAGGCCGTTTTTGCAGTTATGGCGCGACATGGTCGCGCGGCGTCCCTCATCGACAACGCATCGGTCCGCAAGGTGCTGCGCCACGGTGAGCAACAATACCTCACCACGCGCGGACATTGCGACTGTGGCACCGTCCTCGCGCCCCGCCACGACACGGTCGTCGCCTTCGAGGAAAAACTGGCGAAGGAGGCGTCTCGGATGCGGCGCAAGGGGTGGTCGGATGCGAAGATCGCCCGCGCCATCGAGGACTATCGCAAGACGGATGCGCGGCCTGCTGGGGGTGGTGCGGATAGCATCGAACTTTGGAACGCAGTGCTGCGAGACCTCAGACACGACCTTCAACTTCCGTACGCGGGGCTTCTCGTCAGGTTCTACTCGGGATCGTTCGCCACGGAGGTCTTCAGCGCCTCGCGCCGCGAAGCGCCAAAGGCGGGCCAGTGGCGCGAGGCGCTCGCGTCAATGGAACACGACGAGGTGACCATCTTTTGGCTGAGCTGAACGACGGTCTTCCCACCCCAAGTCGCCGCTGAGACCGTCTGCGCAGCGCCTCGCGTTCAGCCTCGAACGCCCGCTCTCGTCGCGCCCGCCCCGGCCCCGGCCGCGGTTCCCTTGACCCCTGACCGAATCCGGCGTGTCTGCCGGGCGTGCGCCGACGCCCCGGACCTCCAGAGCGAGCCCTTGGACCCCCGCCCGCGCACCGTCCGGCCACCGTATCAACGGTGATTTACGGTGTTTTGGCCGCCTCGGCGCCAATTGTTCGCGGCTCAGGGGCCCTTCTTCAGGGTCGGGCTGTCGAGGTCGAGGTTGTCCACGGGGATCACTTCCACCGACGGCAGGGCCGCCTTCAGGGGATCCAGGAACACCTTGGCGTCGCCGACCACGATGAAGCTGGCCTTGGCCGGGTCGAACTGGTCGCGGGCGAAGGCCGAGACCTGGGCCGGCGTCACGGCGTTGACCTTGTCGGTGTAGGCCTTGATCTCGTTCAGATCGATCCCGTAGACGGCAAGGTTGCCCAGGATGCCCGCCAGGCCGCCGCTGGTGGCCAGTTCGCGGCCGTACTCGCCCACCAGGGACGACTGGCGCGCGGCCAGCTCGTCGGCCGTGGGCGCCGTCGTCGCCAGCCCCGTCGTGGTGCTGCGCAGCAGGTTCACCACCTCGCCGGCGGATTGGTTCTTGGTCTGGGCCTGGGCGCTGAACGAGCCCAGGGTCGCCCGGGCCGCCAGGCGCGAGCCGGCGCCGTAGCTGAGGCCGCGCTTGATGCGGATCTCCTCGTTCAGCCGGGCGGAGTAGCCGCCGCCCAACACCGCGTTGGCCACCAGGCCCTGATAGTAGAGCGGGTCGGCGCGGGTGATCGAGGTCTTGACCATCACCACCGCCGCCTGGCCGGCGCCGGGCACGTCCACGGCCACCGCCCGGGGCGGGGCGACGGGATGGGCGACCGCCGGGGCGGGCGGGGGCGTGGCGGGGCGGGCCCAGCCGCCGAAGGCCTGCTGCGCCAGGGCGAAGCCCTGGTCGGGGGTCAGGTCGCCGGTCAGCACCAGGATGGCGTTGTCCGGCCGCCAGTAGGTCCGGTGCAGGCCGACGACGTCCGCGCGGCTCAGCTTGGCGACGGAGCCGGGGGTGCCGTCGGCCGCGTGGCCAAAGGCGGTGCCGGCGTAGACCACCGGGGCGGTCATGGCGCCGGCCAGGGCGCCGGGCTGGTGATAGGCCACAGCCAGGCCGTCCAGGTCCTGCTTGCGCACCCGCTCCAGTTCGTCGGGGGCGAAGTCAGGGCGCTCGGCCACATCGGCCATGATCGCCATCGCCGGCCTGATCTTGTCCGACAGGCTGCTCAGGGTGACCGACGACGACTCCCAGCCCGAGCTGGCGCTCAGGGCCGCGCCCAGGGCCTCGACCTGCTGGGCGATCTGGGGCGCCGAGCGGCCGCCGGCGCCTTCCGTGACCAGGGAAGCGGTCATGTCGGACGCCCCGGCCAGGCCGGCCGGGTCGACGTTGGCGCCCGACCTGACGATCAGGTTGGCGGTGATCAGCGGCAGGTCGCTGCTGTGGGCGACGATCACCTTGAGGCCGTTGGCCAGGGTCTTCTCGGCGGGCGAGGGCAGGGTGGCGGCGATCGGCGCGCCGATCGGCGGCGGGGCCTGGCGCTGGCCCTCGGGGGCCAGGGCGGCGACCTCGCCGGCATAGGGCTTGCTCTCCACCGGCTTGGCGGCGGGGGCGCCGGCCTCGGCGGCGGCGGCCCCGGCGGGGCGGGCCGACTCCGGCAGGTAGCGGATCACCACCCGGGTGTCGTCGGCCAGGTACTTGGCCGCGACCCGCCGCACGTCGGCGGCGGTGACCGCGTTCAGGTCGGCGATGTCGCTGTTGGCTCGGGCGGCGTCGCCCTCCTCGCGCAGGGCGTTGCCCAGCTCGAAGGCGCGGCCCTCGACGGTCTCGCGCCGGCGCACGGCGGCGGCGGTGAGCTGGGTCTTGGCGGTGGCCAGCTCCGCGCCCGTCACCGGCCGGTCGCGCACGGCGGCGACCTGGGCGCGCAGGGCCGCCTCGCCCGCGTCCAGGGACTTGCCGCCGGCCATCACCAGCCCGACCTGGAACAGGCCCGGCTGGGCGCGCAGGTCGGCGTTGGAGAACACCTCTGCCGCGATCTGCTGCTTGTAGACCAGGGCGTTGTAGAGCCGCGAGGACTTGCCGCCGGTCAGGATGGCGTCCAGGACGTTCAGGGCCGCGGCGTCCTTGTCCTTGGCCGCCGGGGCCAGCCAGGTGATGGCCAGGGCCGGCAGCGGCACATTGGGACCATAGTCGGTGAAGGTCTTGGGCCCGCCGGTGCGCGGCGGCTCAACGGCGGTGACCTTCGGCACGGGCGTCGCCGGGGTCTTGATGGCCCCGAAATACTGGTCGACCCAGGCGTCGAGCTGCGCGGGATCGAAGTTGCCGACCACGATCAGGGCCGCGTCGTCGGGCCGGTAGTAGGTGGCGTGGAAGGCGCGCACGTCGTCCAGGGTCGAGGCTTCCAGGTCCTCGATCGAGCCGATGCCCGGGCGCTTGTACGGGTGGACCGTGAACGAGTGCTGCGGGATCGACAGCCGGAAGAAGCGGCCATAGGGGTCGGCCAGCACCCGCTGGCGCAGCTCCTCCTCCACCACCTTGCGCTCGGAGATGAAGTTGTCCTGGTCGACCACCAGCGAGCCCATCCGCTCGGCCTCGGCCCAGATCAGGCGCTGCAGGTGATTGGCCGGGATCACCTCGTGATAGGCGGTGGTGTCGTCGGCGGTGAAGGCGTTGTTGGTGCCGCCCACGTCCTCGGTCAGGCGGTCGAAGCTCTCGGCCGGCAGGTCGCGGGTGGCCTTGAACATCATGTGCTCGAACAGGTGCGCGAAGCCGCTGCGCCCGGCCGGGTCGTCCTTCGATCCGACCCCGTACCAGACCTGGACGGTGACATTGGGGGTGGTGCGGTCCACCGAGGTGTAGAGCTGCAGCCCGTTCGGCAGGGTGCGCTCCTTGAAGACGATCGGGGGAACCTTGACCTGCGCGGCGGGCGCCCGTGTCGGGGCGGCGGCGACGTCGCCGGCCGCGGCCACAATCAGGACCGCTAGGGTGGCGAGGGCGCGGCGGGAGGCAAGGATCATCGTCAGGCTCCAGACTGTAAGCCCAACGCCATACCACCCTGGAGGGCGGGCGAAAGCTTACCGTCTTGTCATGGAGCGCTGAGGGAAGCGGGTCCCTCCCCCGCCGGGGAGGGACGCGGGGTCAATTCGTCCGGATCAGTGGACCGAGACGGGGGCGAGTTCGTGAGCCAGGGCGGCGGCCACGGCGGAGTCCTTGTCGGTCATCACGGCCAGGCGCTCGCCGTCGGCGCGGTGCACGGCGTAGAGCACCTGCTCGGGGTCGAGAGCAAAACCCTTGATCTGTTCAACCGGCGTGTCGGCCAGGATCTCGGCCGCCCGGATCGGGCGAACATAGACAAGATCAGGCGCGCCCAGGTTGGCGAAAGCTTCAGTAGAGAGAACGGGTGTCATTGCGACCACCTCCTTCAAATACCCAACGCACGTCAGAGCCGCCGGTTCAGCCGGCCGTCCGGATCGGCACCTGGCGCACCCGGTGGGACGGCTCGGGCCGGACCGCGTCGATGTGCAGGAGACCGTGTTCCAGAAGCGCGCCGTCCACCTCCATGCCGTCCGCCAGCACGAAGGTCCTCACGAACCCGCGCGCCGCGATGCCCCGGTGCAGGAACGCCCGTTCAGGCGATCCCGGCCCGTCGGCGTCGCGCTTGCCGGTGACGGTCAGTTGGTTGTCCTCGATGGTCACCGCCAGCTGGTCCGGCGTGAAGCCGGCCACGGCCAGGGTGATGCGGATCCGGCCATCGCCCGCGTCCTCGACGTTGTAGGGCGGGTAACCTTCGTTGGCGGCCTTGGCGGCGCGCTCGATCAGGTTGCGGGTGTGGTCGAAGCCCAACAGGAAGGGGCTGTCGAAAAGCAGCGTACGGTTCATCACGAGCCCCAGGCAAAGCGACTCCGCCGCCCGGCGCCCCGATCAGGCGACGCCAAGCGACTGATGCCTAGGTGGCGATTGGAAACCCGCTTCGCAAGTTCCGGCCGCCCAGGCCTCTTCAGTGGCCCTGGTAGTAGGCGAAGACGGCGCTGATGACGCAGCCCGCCAGGATGAAGAAGGCCGCCGCGCTGCCGGCCGTGAACACCGTCGACGCCACCGGCTCGCGGCCGCGCGTCCGCCCACGGCTCTCGCGCCAGGCGATGATCTCGTCGGTGTCCCGCCGCGCGGAGCCCAGGTCCAGGTTCGCCATGGTCAGTTCCTTCATCACGCCAGTCCAGCGCCCGCCGCCCCGGCATCCTCGCGCCCGAACATGGCCCGGCGATTTCGCGATTGTGGTCCTGCCGCGACGTGCGTGTCGGCAAGGCCGGCCACGGTGTCGTTCCGGTAACGCTCGCGGCGGCGGTCAGTGCCCGCCTCCGCCCATCTGCAGCGGCCCGGTCTGCTTGGGCGCCAGCCACACCACCGCCGCCGCCACCACGAACACCACGGCGGTGATCAGGAACATCTGGTCGGTGGCGCGCATCACCGCCTGGCCCTGGGTCAGGGCGTCGAGCTGGCCGATGGCCTGCGGGTGGGTGAACCCGCCGGCCATCAGGGTGTCCACCACCGCCTGCGGCTGGTTCAGCGTGCCGGCCATGTCGGCGTGGTTTCGGCTGGAGGCGTTGTCCCACATCGTCGTGATGATCGAGGTGGCGAAGGCGGCCGACATGGTCCGCATGAAGTTCGACAGCCCCGCCGCCGAGGCCGTCTCGGCCGGCTCGACGGACGACAGCGACAATTGACTGGTGGGGATGAAGAAGAACGGCATGGCCAGGCCCTGGGCCAGGAAGGGCAGGGCCACGGTCCAGTAGGTGGCGTTGCTGGCCAGGCCCGCGCGGATCACCGCGATGCCGGCCAGCCACAGGACCCCGAAGGTGACCAGGGCGCGGCTGTCGACCTTGCCGACGAACTGGGCGACGATGGGCGACATGACCACCGCCAGCACCCCGCCCCAGGCGGTGGCGTAGCCGGTCCAGGTGGCCGTGTAGCCCATGTTGGTCTGCAGCCACAGCGGCACCAGCACGATGCTGGCGAAGAACGCGCCGAAGGTCAGGCTGGCGGTGATCACCGACGAGGTGAAACCCCGGTGGCGGAAGATCCTCAGGTTCACGATCGGGTTGTCGTCGGTCATTTCCCAGATCAGGAAGGCCAGGAAGCCGATGGCCGCCACGATGGCCAGGCCGACGATGAACGGGCTCTCGAACCAGTCCAGCTCCTTGCCCTTGTCGAACATGATCTGCAGCGAGCCGACGAAGGTGACCAGCAACGCCAGGCCGACCAGGTCCACCCGCTTGCGCTCGGTGGGGGTCTCGTGCGGCGTCAGCACCTGCCAGGCGAAGACGGCGCAGGCCGCCACCACCGGCACGTTGATGAAGAAGATCCAACGCCAGCCGGCGGTGTCGCACAGCACCCCGCCCAGGATCGGGCCGGCAATGGGGGCGACGACGGTGGTCATCGACCACAGGCCCATGGCCTGGCCCCGCTGCTGGGGCGGGAAGATGGTCATCATCAGGGTCTGGGACATGGGCATGATCGGCCCGCCGCACAGCCCCTGCATGACCCGGAACACGACCAGGGCCGGCAGGCTGGTGGCCAGGCCGCACAGGGCCGAGCAGATCCCGAAGCCGACGATGCCGAACAGGAACACCTTCACCGTTCCGAACCGGGCCGACAGCCAGCCGGTCAGGGGCACCACGATGGCCTCGGCCACGGAATAGGAGGTGATCACCCAGGTGCCCTGGCTGGGCGACACGGCCAGGCCTCCGGAGACGCTGGTCACCGAGACGTTGGCGATGGTCATGTCCAGCACGACCATGAAGTTGCCGATGGCCAGCAGGAAGCCGGCGAACCACAGGGCGCCGCCGGTCAGGGGCGCGGCCTTGGGCATGGGAATGGCTTGGGCGGTCATGGCCGGCGCCTCGCTCGCTCGGGCGGACTAGCGATTGGTGTCGACGTCGACCTTCATCGACAGGCCGACGCGCAAGGGGTGCTTAGCCAGTTCCGCCGGGTCGAGGGCGATGCGGACGGGCAGCCGCTGCACCACCTTGATCCAGTTGCCGGTGGCGTTCTGGGCCGGGATGATGGCGAAGGCCGAGCCGGTGCCGCCGGCGACGCCGGTGACCACGCCGTGGAACTTCACCCCGCCGCCATAGAGGTCGCTGGTCAGCACCGCCGGCTGGCCCACCCGCAGGCGCCGGAGCTGCACCTCCTTGAAATTGGCGTCCACATAGGCGTGCTGCACCGGCACGATGCTCATCAGCGGCGTTCCCACCTGCACCCGCTGGCCCACCTCGGCGGTGTTCTTGGCCACCACCCCGTCCACCGGGGCGCGGATGACGGTGCGGTCGAGGTCGAGCTGGGCGGCGTCGACCTTGGCGCGGGCGGCGGCGACCTCGGGATTGCTGGCCACCGTGGTGCCGGCGACCATGGCGGCGGCGACCCGCTGCTGGCCGGCGGCGGCGACGCGGTTGGCCTGGGCCTGGGCGACGGCCGCCTGGGCCGAGGCGAGGGCGGCGCGGGCCTGGTCGAAGCGGTTCTGGGCGCCGGTCAGCTCGTCGCCCGACACGGCGCCCGAGGCGGCCAGGTTCTGACGACGGGTCAGGTCGGTGCGGGCGCGCTCGAAGTCGGCCTTGGCGCTCTCCACCTGGGCCTGGGCGCGCACGATGTCCGCCCCCCGCGCGGCGGTGTTGGCCGCCTGGGCGTCATTGGTCGCGAAATAGCCCTGCACCCGGCGTTCGGCCTGGGCCAGGTCGGCCTGGGCCTGGGCCAGGGCGATCTTGGCGTCGGTGGGATCCAGGGTGACCAGGATGTCGCCCTTCCTGACCACCTGGGTGTCGCCGGCCGGGGCCGACAGGATGGCGGCGCTGACCAGGGGCGTCACCTGGGCGGTGTCGGCCTGGACGTAGGCGTTGTCGGTCTCGACGTGGTGCGAGGCGACCAGCACCCAATAGACGCCATAGGCGACCGCCGCCACGGCGACGCCCAGGCCGAGCCAGGTGAACAGCGTCCGTCGCCGGCTGGCGGGGGTCTTGGGCGCGGCCGTCAGCGGGCGGGCGCCGGGAAGGGCGGAGCCGGTGACGGGCGGGGCGGCGTCGGTGCGGGCGTCCATGGGAGGAAATCCATACGCAAGGGGAGGAACGGAAGCGGGAACTCAGGACTGGACGAAGCCGCCGCCAAGGGCGCGGACCAAGGCGACGTCCAGGGTGAAGGCGCGGGCCTCGAGGTCGGCCACCGCCCGGCGCTGGGCGATCAGGGCGTCTTCGGCGGTCAGCACATTGACGTAGGTCGACAGGCCGCCCTCGTAGCGCAGGCGGGCGATCCGGTAGGCCGTCTCGCTGGAGGCCAGGGCCTCACGGCGCTGGGCGAGCTGGCGCTGCACCGACTGGGCGCTGGCGGCGGAGTCGGCGACGTCCTGCAGGGCCTGGGTCAGGGTCTGGTTGTAGTCGGCGACGGCCAGGTCGTACTGGGCGCGCGCCCCGCGATAGGCGCCGCGCAGGCGACCGCCGTCGAAGATCGGCAGGCGCACGGCCGGGCCGATCGAGCCGATCGCCGAGCCGGCCGCGACAAGCTGCGAAATCCCCAGCGACTGCTGGCCGATGAAGCCGGTGATGCTGACGTCGGGATAGAAGTCGGCCCGGGCGGCGTCGATGCGCTTGCCGGCCTCCTCGACCCGCAGCCGGGCGGCGACGATGTCGGGGCGACGGCCCAGCAGGTTGACGGTCAGGTCGGCGGGCAGGCCGAAGGCCTTCGCGGCGCCGGGCGTCGGGCGGGGGATGTCCAGACCCCGGTCGGGCCCTTGGCCCACCAGCGCGGCCAGGCGGTGGCGGGTGATCAGGATCTGTTCGTCCAGGGCCTCGACGTCGGCCTGGGAGGCGGGCGTCGCCGCCTGGGCCTGGCTGAGCTCGGCCTTGGTGTCGAGCCCGTTGTCGACCCGCTGGGCGGTCAGCCTGGCGGTCTCGGACTTGATGCGCAGCGCGTCGGCGGCCACGTCGCGCTCGGCGTAGAGGCGGGCCAGGTCGCCATAGGCCTGGGCGACGGCCGACGACAGGGTCAGGCGCGCCTGGGCGGCGTCGGCCCGCGCCGCCTCGGTCTCCGACACCGCCGCCGCCAGGGCCGCGCGGTTCTTGCCGAACAGGTCGAGGTCATAGCTGGCGTCCAGCGTCAGCCGGCCCTGGTCCTTGAAGCCGCTGGGCAGGTACTGCTGGATGAAGGCCGGATAGCCGAGGTTCCGGCTCTGCTCGGTCTCGCTGATCGAGCCGTTGCCGGTCACCGTCGGCAGGGTGGCCGCGCGGGCCTGCTGGGCCTGGGCCTCGGCGGCCTTCAGGCGGGCCTGGGCCTGGGCCAGGGTGGGCGAGCCCTTCAGCGCCTCGTCGATGAGGGCCGACAGTTGCGGGTCCTTGTAGGCGTCCCACCAGCGATCGGCGGGCCAGTCGCTCGCCGCCGCCTTGAAGCTGCGCTGGGTCGCCATTTCGGCGGCCTGGCGCGGCTGCGGCCGCGGCCCCGCGTCCGGCACGGTGGCGCAGGCCGCCAGGGCCAGGGCGCCGGCCGCCGCCAGGAGCGGTCCGAACAACTGCGGCCGGGACAGGCGCGGACGGGGGGTGAGTTCGGCAGCAGGCATCGGCGCCCTCGACGATGTTGGTCTTGTGGGCCCGGGTGCGTCACACCGGCCCGGTCACTTGAATTGACCGTACAGTACGGTCATAAATTCACTTGAATGATTTCATACAGCCCGCTATCAGGGCGTCAAGAGGAAACCGTACGGTACGGTCAGAAATGGTGACACTCGCTGACAGCAGCCCCGCCGAGGGCCTCAAGGGCGTCGAGCTCTCCAAGAGCGACCGCCGTCGGCAACTGATCCTCGACACCGCCCGCGAGATCTTCCTCAAGGAAGGCTACGCGGCCGCGTCCATGTCGGCCATCGCCGCCCGCGTCGGCGGCTCCAAGGGCACGCTCTACAACTACTTCCGCTCCAAGGAGGAGCTGTTCGCGGCCTTCATGGTCGACGTCTGCGGAAAGCAGGCGGAGGACCTGCTGGACCACATGCCGGACCTGGGCGAGGACCCGCACGCCGCCCTGGTGGAGATCGGCTCGGGCCTCTGCACCCTGATCCTGTCGCCCCAGGTGATGGCCATCAGCCGCCTGGTGGTCGCCGAGTCCGAACGGTTTCCGGAGCTGGGCCAGGTGTTCTACGAGACCGGCCCGCAGCGCGGCGAACTGCGCCTGTCGGCCCACTTCGAGCGCGCCATCGCCCAGGGCCATCTGAAACCCGCCGACACCCTGATGCTCGCGCGCCGGTTCAAGAGCCTGTGCCTGGGCGATCTCTTCGACCGCCGGCTGTGGGGCGTCATCCCCGACCCCACGCCCGAGGCGCTGCAAGCCTCGATCAGCGAGGCAGTGACCATCTTCCTGGCCGCCTTCGGGACGCGCCCGGCGCGCTGAATCAGTAAAATTTCAGAATGAGCCCCGCGGCGCTTGACACCCTGGCGCCGGCGGGGGAATTTTGGCTCACAAATTGAAACATTGTTCCGTTCAACGGAACGCGGAGTTGGGATCATGTTGACCAGCGTGGAGGGGGGCGACACCGGATCGGGCCTGGCGTCCGTCGACCTGATCCTGGACCTGATGGAGCTGCTGGCCGCGGCGCCGAGGCCGCGCGGCGTGTCGGAGATCGCCCGCGACCTGTCGATCTCCAAGGCCCGCGCCCACCGCCACCTGCGCGCCCTGGTCCAGCGCGGCTACGTCCGCCAGGACCCCGAGACCGAGCGCTACGAGATCGGCGTCAAGCTGCTGGCCCTGGGCGAGGCGGTGCGTGACCGCTTCGATGTCCTGGGGGCCATGCGCCCGGAAATGGCCCGCCTGCGCGAAGCCACCGGCCATGCCGTCACCGCCTCGGCCCTGGTCGAGGGCGCGGTGGTGGTGCTGGAGATGCTGCAGGGCCGCACCCTGGTGGAGTTCGGACTTCGGCCCGGCTCGCGGCTGGACTTCCACGCCTCCGCCCACGGCCTCGTCGCCCTCGCCTTCGGCCCGCCGAGCCTGCTCGACACCGTGCTGGCCCAGCCGCTCAAGACCTTCACCGCCGCCACCGTCACCGACGCCGACGCCCTGCGCGCCGAGGTGGCCAAGGTGCGCCGCCAGGGCTGGGCCACGGCCATGGACCAGGTGCTGATGGGCGTGAACGCCCTGGCCGCCCCGGTGTTCGACCATCGCGGCGAGTGGCGCGGCGCCATCGCCCTCGTCGGCGCCAGCCAGTTCATCCCGGCCATCCCGGCCGAAGACCAGATCGCCGAAGTGACCCGGGCCGCCGCCGAGGCCTCCCGTCGTCTCGGCTGGAACGCCCGTGCGGCATGAGTGAGTCCCAATGACCTATTCCCTGGCTATCGATATCGGCGGCACCTTCACCGACGCGGTGCTGCGCGGCGATGACGGCGCCCTGACCGTCGACAAGACCCTGACCACCCACCACGACCTGCTGGAAGGCTTCTTCCGGGGCGTGAACCTGGTGCTGGACAAGGCCGGCGTGAAGGCGGGCGAGGTCGACGGGGTGGTGGTGCACGCCACCACCGTGGTCACCAACGCCCTCATCGAGCGGCGCGGCCAGCCCACCGCCCTGATCACCACCAAGGGCTTCGCCGACGTGCTCTCGATCCGCAACGAGCACCGCTACGAGATGTACGATCCGCAGATCGAGTTCGCGGCGCCCCTGATCCCGCGCGCCCTGACCTTCGAGGTGGACGAGCGGATCCTGGCCGACGGCGAGGTGCTGCGCGGCGTCGACGCCGCGGAAGTGGCGGCCCTGGTACCGGCCCTGCGACAGGCTGGGGTGGTGTCCGTCGCGGTCTGCCTGATCAACGGCTTCCGCAACCCCACCAACGAACAGGCCATCGCCGAGGCCCTGAAGGCCGCCGCGCCGGAGCTCTATGTCTCGCTGTCCTCGTCGGTGGCGCCTCAGATCCGCGAATATCCCCGCGCCTCCACCACCGCCATCAACGCCTACACCGCCCCCATAACCGAGCCCTACCTCAAGGGCCTGGCCAAGGGCCTGGCCGACGCCGGCGCGCCGAACCGGCCGCTGATCATGCTGTCCTCCGGCGGGGTGATCGGGGCCGAGGTGGCCGGCCGCAATCCGGTGCGGATGATCGAGAGCGGGCCCGCGGCCGGCGCCCTGGCCGCCGCCTACTACGCCGAGCGCCTGGGCCTGGAGCGGCTGATGTCCTTCGACATGGGCGGCACCACGGCCAAGGCCTGCCTGATCGAGGACAGCAAGCCCCTGGTGGCCGGCAGCTTCGAGGTCGACCGCAAGTACCGCTTCTGCGAAGGCAGCGGCATGCCGCTGACCATCCCCTCGATCGACATGATCGAGATCGGCGCCGGCGGCGGCTCCATCGCCCATGTCGACGACCTGGGCCTGCTGAAGGTGGGTCCGCGCAGCGCCGGCTCGCAGCCCGGTCCGGCCTGCTACGGCCGCGGCGGGACCGAGCCCACCGTCACCGACGCCGACCTGGTGCTGGGCCTCCTGGACGGCGACAACTTCCTGGGCGGCGACATGACCCTGGACCGGCCGGCGGCCGAGGCGGCGTTCGCCCGCCTGGGCGCCCAGCTCGGAACCAGTGTCGAACAGACCGCCGGCGGCGTCTACCGCATCGTCGCCGAGACCATGGCCGCCGCCGCCCGCGCCCACGCCACGGACCGCGGCGTCGATCACCGCGGCCTGCAGCTGCTGGCCTTCGGCGGCGCCGGGCCGGTGCACGCCTGCGCGGTCGGCGCCCTGCTGCAGTCGACGGCGGTGATCTTCCCGCCCCAGGCCAGCGTGCTGTCGGCCTTCGGCACCCTGGTGACCCCGCTTCGCCTGGACCTGGTGCGCAGCGCGCTTGGCGAACTTGAGCACCTGGACTGGGCCGAAGTGGACCGGCTGGTGGGCGAAATGGCGGACGAGGGCGTCGCGGCCCTGTCCGACGCCGGCTGCGCCCCCGAGGCGGTGCGCCTGCTGGTGGGCGCGGACCTGCGCTACTTCGGCCAGCAGAACGAGGTCAGCGTCGCCTTCGACCACGACCCGCGCGACAGGCGCGACGTGGGCGCCATCCGCCGCACCTTCGAGGACGCCTATTTCGCCCAGTACGGCGTCAATCCCTCGCACGTGCCGATCGAGATCGTCAGCTGGCGCCTGACGGCCCAGGGGCCGGACATCGCCTTCAACGCCGCCGGCCGCATGGCCAGCCAGCCCGGCGCTCCCAAGGGCGAGCGCCGGATTCCGCTGTGGCCCGTCGCCGGCCCCGCCAAGGTCTACGACCGCTCGGCCCTGGCGCTCGGCCAGACCGTGCAGGGCCCGGCGATCATCGAGGAACGCGAAACCACCATCGTCCTGCCCCCCGAATGGGATGCGGTGGTCAACGACATCGGCTGCGTGGTCGCCACGCGGCGGGAGGCCTGAACATGGACGGCAATGTGAGCGCGGCCCCCAAGATGGACGGCATCGAACTCGAGATCGTCTGGTCGAACCTGATCGGCATCGTCAGCGAGCAGGCCAAGGCCCTGCAGCGCATCGCCTTCAGCCCCATCGTGCGCGAGGCGGGCGACCTGGCCAGCGGCCTGTTCGACGCCCGCGGCCGCATGGTCGCCCAGGCCAACACCGGCACCCCGGGGCACATCAACTCCCTGGCCGCGGCCGGCGAGGCCCTGCACAAGCTGTTCGACGGAAAGCTGGTCCCCGGCGACATCATCATCACCAACGACCCGTGGATGTCGGCGGGACACTTCTTCGACATCACGGTGCTGTGCCCGATCCACTGGCATGAGCGGCTGATCGGCTACATCGGCTCGACCATCCACCACACCGACATTGGCGGCTACGGCATCGGCGCCGGGGCGCGGGACATCCACGAGGAAGGCCTGTGGATCCCGCCGTCCAAGTTCTACGAGGCGGGCGTCCCCAACCAGCTGCTGCACGACATCATCGGCCGCAACGTGCGCACGCCCGACCATGTGTTCGGCGACCTCTCGGCCCAGGTCTCCAGCGGCAAGGCCGGCGGCGAGCGCCTGATCGCGCTGTGCCGTCGCCAGGGTCTGCAGGACATCGAGGCCGTCTCCGACGAGATCATCTCGCGCTCGGAGGAGGCCACGCGCCGGGCGATCCGCGCCCTGCCGGCCGGCACCTGGCACGGCGAGAGCAGCTTCGACGTGCCTGGGGGCGACGTCATCACCCTGAAGACCGCCGTCACCGTCGACAACGTCGCCGGCGAGGTCCTGATCGACTTTGAGGGCAGCTCGGGCGCCAGCCCGATGGGCATCAATGTGGTGATGAACTACACCCACGCCTATTCGACCTTCGCCGTGCGCAGCTGCCTGAACCCCGAGCAGCCGAACAACTACGGCTCCCTGGCGCCGATCAAGGTGAAGGCGCCGGAAGGCTCGATCATCAACGCCGCCTACCCCTCGCCGCTCAACGCCCGCCACGTGGTGGGCATGTTCGTGCCCATGCCGATCCTGAAGGCCCTGCACCAGGTGATCCCCGACCGGGTGCTGGCCGAGGGGTCGGGCGCGGTGTGGACCGTGCAGATCCAGGGCAAGCGCGCCAACGGCGAGGCCTTCACCTCGTCGATGTTCAACTACTCCGGCGGCATGGGCGCGCGGCTGAACAAGCCAGGTCCGGACGCCACCTGCTATCCCACCGGGGTGGCGGCGGTGCCGGTGGAGATCCTGGAGGCGGCCATGCCGATCGTCTTCGACCGGCGCGAGCTGCGTCCGGGCTCGGGCGGGGCGGGGCGCTCGCGCGGCGGCGACGGCCAGATCATCGGCTTCCACATGCGCACCGACCAGCCCTGGCTGCTGAACGCGGTGCCCAGCCGCCTCGACGAAGGGCCGGAAGGCTTGGCGGGCGGCGAGCCCGGCGCGGCCGGCCGCTTCCTGGTCAACGGCCAGTCCGTCTCCGAAGCCAAGAAGATCACCATGGCGCCGGGCGACAGGGTGGTGCTGGAAACGCCGGGCGGCGGGGGCTATGGCCCCGTGGCGGCCGAATAGGGAGACGGCGAGGATGAACATCCATAGCATCAACTGGAACGACATCCCCTGGGAGCCGGTCCGCGAGGGGGTCGAGCGCAAGGCCTTTTCCGGTGACGGCGCCACGGTGTCGATGAACCGCCTGCAGCCCGGCCACGAGCCGCGGCCCCACGACCATCCGCACGAGCAGATCGTCTACATCCTGGCCGGCCAGATCGACTTCCACATCGAGGACACGGTCACCCGCCTGGGCCCCGGCGGCCTGCTTGTGGTCCCGCCCAACGCCCGGCATTGGGGCGTGGTCGTCGGCGACGAGGCGGTGATGAACCTGGACGTCTTCACCCCCAAGCGGGCCGAATACGCCAACTGACGCGACAACGAGACCTGGAGAGGAACCCCATGGGCAACAGTCCGCACACCCTGATCTTCGTCGACCTGGCCTCCGACGACCCCGCCGCCGCCGGCAAGTTCTATTCCGAGGTGTTCGGCTGGCGCGACGACGACCGGCCGATGGGCGTCTATCACCGCATGGTCCCCGGCGGTCAGTTCAAGAACCCCGACGGCTCGGACAGCGAGATCGGCAATCTGCACCTGGGCATCTTCAAGGCCGACAACGCCCGTCCGCATCCTGATCCGGCCGGGGTCGAGCCGCGCTCGATCGCCCAGGGCGGGCGCAAGCCGCGCGTCTGGATCCTGCTGGGCGACGACGAGTCGGCCGACGACGTCCTGGCCCGGGCCGAGGCGCGCGGCGCTACCATCCTGTGGCGCAATCACTACTGGTCGACCTTCAACGGCTACAACTGGGCCTTCGCCGATCCGTGGGGCAACGAGATCATCCTGTGGGGCAAGGCCGGACAGGACCCGCAGGTGCCGGCGACCTTCACCCGCGAATAGGGCGACCGTTCCGTAACGACGACAATGGCGGCCATCCGGACTGGATGGCCGCCTTTTTCATGGGCGAAGTCGCGGATCAGTGCGGATGGTGGCCGCCGCCGCGCCAGTCGCCGCCGCCATGACCGCGGCCGCCGCGCCAGTCCCCGCCGCCGTGGTCGCCATGCCAACCACGGTCGCCGCGCCAATCACGGTCGCGGCGCCAGCCGCCGTGATATCCGCCGTGGTAGCCGCCATGCCAGCCGGGACGGCCCCAGCCGCGCCAGCCGATGGGCCCGCCCCAGCCCCAGCCGCGGCGCCAGGCGTAGCCGCAGTAGTACCAGCCGGGCCCGCGCCAGCCGCCGTCGTACCAGCAGTAGCGGCGGCCGCCCCAGTAGTACTGGGTCTTCTCGAGGCCGACCGGCTGACCGGCATAGACGCCGGTGAACAGGCGGGCGGCTGGCGCCGAAGCGTCGGCGTTGGCCAGGTCGGAGGCTGGGCCGGCCGTGGCGGCGCCGCCGGCGCCCAGGCCGATCGCCGCGGTGGCGATCAGGGTTGCGATTGTGCGCATGTCTGATGTTCCCCAAGTCTAGGCTCGAAGCGGAATCCCTCGTTGCCAAGAACAGGGTCCGACGGGATCGGTTCCAAGGACCGAAACGGCCTGGAGCGGCCGTGGGCGGCGATCGAATCCGCCGCCGCCGCAGCAGGGCCTTGAATGACGCAAGGTCCAGGTTCTATTCCTTCTTATTATCGCAATTAAATTTGTCGGATTGAAATTTCAGACGCCTCACGCGTGGCGAAGAAGGAAGGGCACACCATGACGCTGGACGAACGGGGATCGGGCCGCGTGGCCAGGGGCGCCCACCGCCCGGACGACGGGCCGCCGATCGTCGTGGGCTGGGCCCCCGAACTGCAGAAGGCCAGGGTCTATGAGCAGATCCTGCTGGACGTCATCCTGGGCGAACTGCCGCCGGGCGGGCGGCTGGACGAACAGGAGCTGGTCCGCCGCTATGACGCCGGCCTGGCAGGGGTGCGCGACGCCCTCGGCCGGTTGGCGCTCGAGGGGCTGGTCGTGCGCCGGCCGCGCGCCGGCACGACGGTGGCGCCCCTCGATCTGGTGGAGGTGCGGCAGGCTTTCGAGGCGCGCCGCCTGATCGAACCGCATTGCGCCGCCCTGGCCGCGACCCACGCCACCCCCGACGACATCGTCGCCCTGCAGAACGCCTTCGAAGGCGGCAAGGAGGCGGCGCGCATGCGCGACTCCCGCGCCCTGATCGGCATGGACCAGCACTTCCACGCCGCCATCGCGCGGGCCAGCCGCAACCCGACCCTGGCCCAGATCGTCATTCCCCTGCAGCACAAGGCGGCGCGGTTCTGGGTCTACTCCATGGTCGAGGACACCGAGGAGGAGCGGCTGGCGGAGATCGAACGACATCAGGAGGTCGTCGACTGCATCACGCGGCACGATCCGGAGGCCGCCCACGCGGCTATGCTGAACATCCTCGGCGTCTTTTCCGACAACGTTAAACGATCGGTCGCCGGCGGGACCGCCACCGACCCCCACAAGCCCCGGCGCGCCCTCGCCTGATGGGCGACGCGCCGGGCGGTTCGCGGCCGGATGTGACGCCGACTTGGGCGCCGGAGGTGATGATTTGGGCGCGTGATTGCGACTTACTCACATTTTGTGTGAAATTTCAGTAGTCGCTTTGACAGGGCTGAAATGGTGCGGGCAACCATTGCGACAGTCCTTCGAGATCAAGGGGATATCCGCTCGGTGCGGAGGCTCGAAGGCGCAACAAGCGGGGGCCACATTGTCCAAGCACCTCTTCCTCCTGGCGGGCGCGTCCAGCCTCTGCCTCTTCACGGCGACGATGGCGCGGGCGGCGGACGCCGACACCACGGCCAGCACGGATTCCACCGTCGGCGAGGTGGTCGTCACCGCCGACAAGGCGGGTCTGCTGGAGCGGCGGCCCAACAACACGGCCATGGGGCTCGACAAGCCCCTGATCGAAACGCCGAGGTCGGCGAGCCTGGTCAGCGACATCACGCTGGAGCGCTATGGCATCACCACCATCGACAAGCTGACGGCGGTGTCTCCGGGCACCTATACCGCCAGCTACTACGGCGTGCCCGGGTCCCTGAACATCCGCGGCACCCTGGCCGAGAACTACTTCATGGGCTTCAAGCGGATCGAGAACCGCGGGACCTATTCGACGCCGATCGGCGACGCCGCCCAGATCGAGATCGTCCGCGGCCTGCCCGCGCCGATCTACGGGCCGGGCAAGATCGGCGGCCTGATGAACTTCATCCCCAAGACCGCCAAGGACTCTGGGGCCTACATCAATTCGCCGACGGCCGAGCTGACCGTCACGGCCGGGGACTACGGCAAGAAGAACTTCACCGCCCAGGGCGGCCTGCCGCTGGATCTCGGCGGGGTGCACGGCGGGGTCTACGCCTACGGGGAAGTGGACGATTCCGACAGCTACTACTGGGGCGTTCACCCCAAGCACCAGCTTGGCGAGCTGTCGCTGAACTTCGACCTGGGCTCGGGATGGACCACGGCCTTCGCGGGGATGTTCTTCCATTCCACGGGCGACATCCAGACGCCCGGCTGGAACCGCCTGACCCAGGACCTGGTCGACCACCAGACCTACATCACCGGCCGCAACACGGCCCTGACCGACAGCAACCACAATGGCCGTCTGGACCCCTGCGAGGTGCAGCTCCCCGGCTATTGCCAGTATCCCTACACCCAGGCGATCTACGCCCCCTATTTCGGCTTTACGCCGACCACCGACGCCCGCTTCACCCTGGACACCGGCGTCGGCACGACGACGCTCAGCCCGCACAACGTCTATGTCAGCTCGGCGGACTTCTCGCGCACCAGCACCCAGACGCTGTACTACGACATCGCCAAGCAGCTGACCGCGGACAGCAGCCTGAAGCTGCAGATGTTCTATGACCATCTCAGCAACCAGCGCTTCGTCAGCTACGGCTTTCCGGCCGACTATCACGCCAAGACCTTCGAGACGCGGCTGACCTACAACTTCAAGCTGGCGTCGGCCAACGACTTCATCGTGGCCAAGTCCTTCGCCGGTCTGTCCTATCGCTGGTACAAGGGCGAGCAGAAGGAGAGTTACGACTCCGGCATGATCGCGCTCGACCGGCGCGACCTGTCGGTCGGGCCCACCGCCACCGACATCATCGCCTCGCCCTTCGACGCCGGCAGCGGCGTCGGGTGGGAAACCGACATCCAGAGCCGCTGGCACGACACGGGCCTGTTCTTCACCACCGACATCGCCGTGGCCGACAAGCTCGATATCATCGCCGGCGGCCGCTACGACTGGTACGGCGTCAACTCCATCGATGTCGGCATCTATTCCTTCGAGACCCCGCTGCGGCAGACCGCCAGCGACGGCATGTTCACCTACACGATCAGCGGCACCTACAAGCTGGGCTGGGGGCTGATGCCCTACATCACCCACGCCCGGGGCGGGACGCTGGAAGTCGAGCAGGCGGGCAACCTGAAGCCGGCCAACATCGCCAGCGGCGCCTGGCTGACCGCCTCGAACCTGACCGAGGGCGGGGTCAAGTTCCAGTGGCTGAACAAGACCCTGATCGGCTCCATCGCCTACTACGACCAGGAGCGCACCCAGCTCGGCGGCCTCAACAGCATCGTCCAGCACCTGCACAGCAAGGGCCTGGAATACGAGGTCCGCTGGGTCGCCAACCAGAACCTGAGCTTCACCCTGGCCGGCAACACCCAGCACACCGAGCAGGTGGGCGTGGACCATTCCTTCGTCTACATACCCGCCGCCACGGCGGGCGTGAGCGGCGTGAACGGCTACGGCGGCGCCTTCGTGACCTTCGACTTCTCGAGCCTGCCGGGCCGGAGCGGAAACTACGCCTACAGCCTGATCCCGCACTCGGTGGTGAGCTTCTTCGCCACCTACACCACCAACGACTATTCCTGGGGCCATGCCGGGGCGACGGCGGGCTTCACCTATGCCTCGAAGACCGCGACCCTGGTGCAGAACTCGGTCACCTACCCGGCCTATACGGTGGTCAACGCCTCGCTGCTGTGGGCCAAGGGCCCGTACGAGGTCGACTTCAACGTCGATAACCTGTTCGACAAGCTCTACTTCACGCCCGACCAGGACACCTACGCCAACGTCGGCGCCCTGCCGAGCATCGGCCGCACCTGGCGCTTTACCTTCAAAGGCAAGTTCTAGGCGTTGTACCCTCAACGGGCCGTCGGCCTTGGCCGGCGGTCCGACCGTTCGAAAGGCGTAGCGATGGTTCCGGCGCATTGGCGACCTTGGGTGCAGCTCGCGGCGCTCAGCCTCGTGCTGTTCCTGATCACCGCCGCCACCTATTCGTCGCTGGGCGTGGTCCTGCCGATGATGGTCAAGGACCAGCACTGGACCTGGACCGAGGCCGGCCTGGGCTTCACCCTGCTGGGCGCCTTCACCGGCGGCTCGTCGATGATCCCGGCCTGGCTGATCCGACGCTTCGGCGTCGCCAGGACGATCCTCAGCGGCGGCGCCATGATGGTGCTGGGCTTCCTCTGCCTGTGGGCCACGCGCAGCCTGGCGGTCTATTGGCTCGGCGCGGCCCTGTGCGGCGTCGGCTACCAGTCGATGGCCCTGATCCCCGGCACCCACGTGCTGGGGGCGGTGTTTCGCAACCGGGCCCGCGCCTTCGGCGTCTACTTCACCTTCGGTTCCCTGGGCGGGGTGGCCGGGCCCTGGATGGTGTTCGGCATCCTGGACCTGTTCCCGGGCCAGTGGCGGCTGTTCTGGATGACCATGGCGATCGCCGCGGCCGTGGCCGGCCTGATCTGCGCCCTGTCGGTGGGCAGCTCGCGGTGGCTGGCCGAGGTCGGCCGGGAGACCGATCACGAGCTTGCCGAGGATGACGCCAAGCCCGCCGTCCACCACGTCTATCGCACCACAGAGGACTGGACGGTTAAGGAGGCCCTGGCCACGCCGCAGTTCTACATCCTGGTGGCCGCCTACTTCAGCCACCTGCTGTGCGGGGTGACGGTGGCCAGCCTGTCCGTCGCCCACCTGACCGAGCTGGGCGTCGCGGCCACGGCGGCGGGGGCCATGCTGAGCTTCGAGTCCCTGATGCAGGTGCTGGGCCGGGCCGGCGGCGGCCTGCTGGGCGACCGCATCGATCCGCGCCACACCCTGATCTTCGCCCTGGCCGTGCAGATCCTCGGCTCGGGGGTGCTGAGCGTGGCCAACTCCTATCCGCTGATGGTCATCTACGCGATCGGCACCGGCCTGGGCTTTGGCCTGACGGTGCTGGCGGTGACGGTGCTGCTGCTCAACTACTATGGGCGCAAGCACAACCTCGAGATCTTCTCGCTGACCTGCCTGGTGGGCGCGGCCTCGGCGCTGGGGCCGGTGATCGGTGGGGCCATCCGCGACCGCCTGGGCAGCTTCGCCCCAACCTTTCAGATCTATGCGGCGGTGATCTTCCTGGTTTTCGTCGCCACCCTGTTCATGCGTCCGCCGCGCAAGCGGCCGGCGACCACCGCGGCCGCCATGGAAGACGAGACCACCCCCACCCTCGCCAAGCGCGCGGCCTAAGGAGCCATAGCCATGTACGACAGCCCCGGAACACGTCACGACTTCGGTGTCTTCCTGCCGGTGGCCAACGGCGGCTGGATCATCTCCAGCACCACGCCCAAGCTCGACGGCCTGTGGCGGCAGAACCTGGACGCGGCCATCACCGCCGACGAGCAGGGTCTCGACTTCGTCATGTCGATGGGCAAGTGGCGCGGCTTCGGCGGCGAAACCAACCACTGGGGCACCTCGATGGAGTCCCTGATGATGATGGCCGGCATCGCCCAGGCCACCAAGCGGGTGAAGGTCTGGGCCACCGTCCACACCCTGCTGCACAACCCGGCGGTCACCGCCAAGATGATCACCACGCTGGACCACATCAGCGGCGGCCGCGCCGGCCTCAACATCGTCGCCGGCGCCTACAAGGAAGAGTTCGACCAGATGGGGGCCTGGAATCCGGACCTCAGCCACGACGACCGCTACGCCCTGGCCGAGGAATGGACGTCCATCGTCAAGCGCCTGTGGAGCGAGCCCAGCGTCAGCTTCGAGGGCAAGTACTTCACGATGAAGGACTGCGTCTCCGATCCCAAGCCGATCTCCCGGCCCCGGCCCGACCTGATCTGCGCCGGCATGTCGGACCGCGGCTTCAAGTTCTCGGTGCGCGAGAGCGACGCCTGCTTCATCGGCGGACGCACGCCGGACGAGCGCCGCGACGCCAGCCGCCGGGCCAAGGCGGCGGCCAAGGAGATGGGCACCTCGATCAAGACCTACGCCATGTGCACCCTGATCTACGCCGAGACCGACGCCAAGGCCGAGGCTCTGGTGAGCCAATACGCCGAGGGCGCCGACATGGCGGCGATCATCGCCATGCTGCAGAGCTGGGGCGTGCCGGCCGAGCGGCTGTCGTCGGCGGCCAACAGCCAGGGGCCGTTCATGACCCAGACGGCGGTGGGTTCGCCCGCCACCTGCGCCGAGAAGGTCGAGGAGTTCCTGAGCTACTGCGAGCTGGATGGCCTGATGCTGATCTTCCCGGACTATGTCGAAGGCCTGAAGATGTTCGGGTCGGAGATTCTGCCGGACCTGCGGGAAAAAGTGTGGTGAACCAGCGCGCGAACGAAGCGAAGCCGGCCGCGGGCGAGACGGAGGGGCTGGCGGCCTGGATCGCGCCGTCACGGACCGCCCTCGTGATCATCGACATGCAGGTGGACTTCGCCTCGCCGGACGGCGTGCTGGGCCGGTCTGGCATGGACATGAGCGTGGTCGAGGCGGCCCTGACGGCCGCCCAGCGGCTGGCCGAGGCCGCCCGCGCGGCCGGAACGCCGGTGATCTTCGTGGGCCTGGAGACCCGCGCCGACACCGACTCCCGGGCCTGGAAGGAGCGCATGCGCCGCCGGGGCGGGTCGCCGGAGGAGGAGAGCGGCATCTGCCGCGCCGGCGAGGTGGGCTCGGACTTCTATGGCCCCCTGCCCGCGCCGGGCGAGCTGGTGGTGGCCAAGATCCGCTATTCCGGATTCTATGGCACGACCCTGGACGCGGCGCTGAAGGCCATGGGCGTCGACACCATCGTCGCCTGCGGGCTGACCACGGAGTGCTGCGTGGACTGCACGGTGCGAGACGCCTTCCACCTGGACTACCACGTGTTCGTGGCGAGCGACGCCTGCGCGGCCTATGAGCCGGACCTGCACTTGGGCGCCCTGAAGAGCCTGGACCTGAACTGCGCCATCCTGGTCACCACCGACCAGGTCGTGGCCGCCTGGCAAGGATGAGTGAGCAAGAGCATGGCCGACGGCGCCTTCCCCTTCAACGTCCCCGCGCCCTGCGCCGTCTCCGACGAGGACCGCGCGGCCATCGCCGCGGCCATCGACGTGGATGAGCTGACGCAGCTCGCGCTGGACCTGGGCAATATCCCCAGTCCCGCCGGCCACGAGCTGGCGGCCGGGAACTTCGTCTACGACTGGATGGAGCGCGAGGGGTTCAATCCGCGCAAGGTCGGGGCGGTGCCGGAGCGCAACAACATCATCGGGACCTGGGGCGGCCGGGGGGCGGGGCGCAACCTGCTGTTCACCGCCCACCTGGACACCGAGGCCCCGACCTGGAACCCGGACCTCGACGCCTACAAGTTCCGCCCCGCCACCCTGAAGAACCGCGAATGGCAGGAGTGCTGGCTGGAGGACGGGGTGCTGTACGGCTATCCCATCGCCAACGACCGCGGGCCGATGAGCTGCTTCCTGATGGCGGCCAAGGCGCTGAAGACGGCGGGGATCGACCTGTCGGGCAAGATGTACCTGACCGCCTGCCCGGGCGAGATCGGCCCCGAGCCCATCGAGGAGCATCGCGGCATCGCCTACATGGGCAAGGACATCGGCGCCCACTACCTGTTCCACCACGGGGGGGTGGCGCCGGACTACGCCATCGCCGCCGAGGGCTGCGACTTCGGCCTGACCTGGGTCGGCTGCGGCTATGCGGTGTTCCGCATCAAGGTGCTGGGCGAGGCGATCTTCACCCCCCTGCTGACCCATCCGGAAGACCCGGCCGACCACCCCAATCCGATCTACCGCCTGGGCGGGCTGATCGCGGCGCTGAACCGGTGGGGCCGGGAGTACCAGGTCCGCAACACTTATGAGTCGGCGGGCGGGGTGGCCGTGCCCAAGACCCAGATCGCGGCCATCCGGGGCGGCGTGCCCTACGCCTTCGGGGCCGGCACCGAGGTCTGCAACGTCTATCTGGAGGTGGGCATGACGCCCCGCCAGACGGTGACCGAGATCCTGCACCAGCTCGAGGCCCTGGTGCGCGAGGCGGGCCTGGGCGAGATCGAGATCGAGCCGGTGATGGCGCGCCACGGCTTCGAGGCCGACGCGGCGGCGGTGGCCCCGCTGGTGGGCGCGGTGGACGCCGCCACGCGGCTGACCTTCGGGCGGCCGGTGGAGCGGGCCGCGAGCGTCTATTCCAGCATGTGGCGCGATCACAACGTCTTCAACATGCAGCGGATTCCGGCCATCACCACCGGCTTCAAGCGCTGGCGGCCGAGCCCCAAGGACCTGGCCGACAGCGCCCTGATCTTCGCCCTCACGGCCCTGGCCGTCTGTGGGCGGGCAGAAAACACCGGCGGCGTGGCGCGCGCGGCGCCGGTCTATGGCGACAACCCTTTCGGCGACTAGGCTTTCTCTGCTAAAATTTCAGATGGCGGGAGCGCCGCGGTCCGAGGAAAACGACGAATGGCTTATGAAGTGCTGGAGGTTCGCCCCCTGACGATGCGCATCGGCGCGGAGATCCACGGGGTCGACCTCTGCCAGACCACCAACCGGCAGATCGAGGAGATCGCCGAGGCGATCGCCGAGCACCAGGTGATCTTCTTCCGCGACCAGCACCTGGACCACGAGAGCCACAAGGCCTTCGGGCGGGCGTTCGGCGACCTGGCCATCCACTCCGGCGTCGCCGGCCTGCCCGACCACCCTGAGATCGTCGCCATCCACGCCGACGCCGACTCCAAGTTCATCGCCGGCGAGAACTGGCACTCGGACCTCACCTGCGACGCCGAGCCGCCGATGGGCTCGATCCTCTATCTGCACACCGTCCCGCCGGTGGGCGGCGACACCCTGTGGTCCAGCATGTACGCGGCCTACGACACCCTGTCGGACCGCATGAAGGCCTATCTGGAGGGCCTGACAGCGGTCCACGACGCCGACCACGTCTACCGGCCCCTGTTCCCCGACGTGGACAAGAAGTACCCCTGCAACGTCCATCCGGTGGTGCGCACCCACCCGGTGACCGGCAAGAAGAGCCTGTTCGTCAACCAGTCCTACACGACGCGGATCGTCGAGGTGGACAAGGCCGAGAGCGACGCGATCCTCAGGTTCCTCTACCAGCATGTGCAGAACCCGAACTTCCAGGTGCGCTTCAAGTGGAAGCCGCATTCGGTGGCCTTCTGGGACAACCGCTGCACCCAGCACCTGGCGACCTGGGACTATTTTCCGCAGACCCGCTCGGGCTTCCGCGTGACGGTGGCGGGCGACAAGCCCTTTTGACCGTCGACTGCCAAAACCCCGTAAATCACCGTTGATACGGTGGCCCGCCGCGGGCGGTGGCGGGGTCGTGAGGGGCTTGGGAAACCGCGGGCGCATGAACCAGAACAAATAAGGAACATTCGCCGACGGGTCAATCCTGCGACGACCTAGAGCCCGCCGCGTTTTGATGGAACCATCAAAACGCGATCAGTAGGCTCGCCTCTTTAGTTTGCGAGCACGATTCAGCCTTTTGTCGATTCCGACAAAAGCCATCCTGCTCTAGGAGACGCCCTTGCGGAGGGCCTCGTCGCCGCCGGAGAAGGTGGGTTCGACGAGCCACAGGCGCAGCAGGTGGCGCTTCAGGCCCGGCGCGTCCCAGTCCTCGTATTCTGTGCGCTTGTGCAGGATCGAGGCGTTCTTGAGGAACTGCAGGTCGCCCGGCCGGAAGTCCATGTCGAGGTAGTAGGCGGGGTCGTTGGCCGCCCTTTCGATGAAGGCGACGGCCTCCTGCTGGGCGGCCGAGAGGCGCGGCGCCGCGGGATGCTGCTGGCTCTCGCGGATGTACCAGGGGATGAAGAACAGCCTCAGCCGGCCCTGCTCGAGGCGGCAGAGCGGCATCTCGAACCAGGGCTGTCCGCCGGGCTTGTGCTGGCCCTGGGTGTCGAAGGGGAAGGGTTCGAACAGCACCGGCGCGAGGTCGGGCCGCTCGCGCAGCAGGCGGTTGAAGATGGCGGCGGAGCTGACGATCCGGCTGACGCCCCCGCTCCTGGCGGGCTTGAGGCAGAAGAGGCCGATGATGTCGGCGCCGTCGGTGTGAAAGTCCTGCTCGGCCCGCGTCTTGTAGAGGCGCACGCCATAGGCCTTGGGGTCGGCCCCGGTGTCGCGGATGTGGCCGATCAGGTCGCCGTCGGTGTTCTGGGACACCGCGCGGCCCATGTGCAGGCCAAGGCCCCAGTAGATCGCCGTGCAGGCGGCTTCGGGATGATCGTCGACCGGGAAGCCGCGCAGCAGGATGAAGCCGCGCCCGCGGTCCAGCTCGCGCATCCAGCCGGCGATCTTGGGGGCGAGGGTGGGAAGGGGGAAGTCGTCGCGGGTCCAGCCCCGCCAGTCCTTGCCGCCGGCGGCGCGCCAGGCCGCCAGCAGCTCGTCGATATCGGCCGCCGTGAAGTCGTAGCGCCAGTCCGGGGTCTGGGCCATGTCCGGCCCCAGCCAGACGTCCGGCGTGTCCAGTGGAGCGAGGGGCGCCTTAACTTCCATAATTCCAGAATAGCAGAGACGATCGTCGCCGCCAGATATTCTTCCGATGTGGCGAGGGGGGCGCGGCCGGCGCCGCCTGTCTTGGAACCACGAACGACACGAACCACACGAACGGGCTCGGGGACGACCCCGGCCCGGCCGCTCGACGGGTGAGGGCGGCCCACGGGCGTGGCTTTCAAACGTCTGGATGCGGGCGTCGCATGGCTGGATCGGGATCCAGCGGGTTGCAGCTTTTGCCTGGGTCCCGGCCTTCGCCGGGATGATCGGGTGGGGTGGGCGAGCCCGTGCGTGAGGTTCGTGCGGTTCGTGGACGCCAAGACGCCCAGTGCGACGGCGGCTGGGACGATGCGCCCGGGGCCGTCAGTCCACCGCGATGGAGGTGGTCAGGCCGATCCATTCGCCGAGGTCGTGCTGGAGCTGGCCGGCGGCGCGGGTGGCGTAGTGGACGGCGTCGGCGCCCAGCAGCAGGTGCATGGGCGGGGTCTCGGCCTCGAGGATCTTGAGGATGGCGGCGGCCGCCTTGGCCGGGTCGCCGTTCTCGTGCCCGGCGCCCTGGGCCAGGACCCGGCGGGGAAAGTGACCGGCGCCCTCGTAGTCGTCGATGCTGCGCTGGGTCACGGTCAGGGAGCGGCCGGCGAAGTCGGTGCGCAGGCCGCCGGGGGCGATGTTGATCACCTTGATGCCCAGCTCGGCCACTTCCTGGGCCAGGCACTGGGTGGCGCCTTCGATGGCGAACTTGCTGGCGCAGTAGAGGGCGGTGCCGCCCCAGGCCGCCAGTCCGCTGACCGAGGTGACGGTGAGGATGGTCCCCGAACGGCGCGCGCGCATGGCCGGCAGGGCGGCCTGGATGACCGAGAGGACGCCGAAGACATTGACGTCGAACTGGGCGCGGGCCTCGGCCACGCTGGTTTCCTCCAGCGCGCCGATGAGGCCGTAGCCGGCGTTGTTGACCAGCACGTCGATGCGGCCGAAGCGCGATTCCGCGGCGGCCACGGCGGCGTGGACCGCGGCCTCGTCACGGACGTCCATGACCAGGCCCAGCGCCCGCTTGGGGTCCAGCGCCTTGAAGGCGGCCCGGTCGGCCTCGCGCCGCACCGTGCCGGCCACGGCGTCGCCGGCGGCCAGGGCCGCCTTGGCGAGGGCCAGGCCCAGGCCGCTGGACACGCCGGTGATGAACCAGACGCGGGGGGAGGAGGTCTCGGTCATCGATACGCCTTTGGATACCGGGTGGGTTCAGTCGCGCGGGCAGGTCGTGGCGTGGAAAGGGCGCCGGTCAGTACGGCCGGTCGCCCTTGACCCACAGGCGGTGCATCTCGCGGATGTACTTCTTGTCGTCGTACAGGGTGCCGGTGTGCAGGGTGCAGCGGTTGTCCCACATCAGGAGGTCGCCCACGCGCCACTTGTGGCGATAGACGAACTGGTCCTGGGTGACGAAGTCGATCAGCTCGTCCAGCAGCTCCAGCCCTTGCGGGTTAGGCATGCCGACGACCTCCTTGACCGTGCCGGTGGAGGGCCACAGGGCCAGACGCCCGTCGGCGGGGTGCTCGCGCACCAGGGGGTGGATGACGTCGGGGTTCTGGGCCAGCAGCTTGGGATCGAGCTCTTCCTGGCGATTGTATTCGCGGGTGTGCATGAAGTGCTCCCACGAATGGTGCAGCTTGAGGTTCCGGAGCTGGGCCTGGCGCTCGGGCGGCAGGGCGTTCCAGGCGGCCACGCAGTCGGCCAGCAGGGTGTCGGAGCCCTCGGCCGGCACCTCCACGGCGTAGAGCATGGTCATCATCACCGGCTCGGCCTGGTAGGACATGTCGGTATGCCAGCCGATGCCGTCGTTGTGGGCGCCGATGGGCTTGCCGTCGACGACGCGGTTGGACAGCACATAGATGTTCGGGAAGCCCGGCAGGCAGTTCTCCACCAGGGTGTGGATCTCCGGCTCGCCGAAGCGGGAGATGAAGCGCAGCAGGTCGGGCGGCGTCATCTTCTGGTCGCGCAGGACGACGGCGCCATGCTTGTGGAAGGTCGCCACGACGCCGTCGATGGTGTCGTTGTCGGCATGGGCGACGTCGACGCCCAGGACTTCGGCTCCAAAGCCGGGCTTCAGTTCGCGGATCTTCGGCAGGACGGCGGTGGTCATGGTTCGACCTCGGTGGCGGCGGTTGATGATTGAGCCTAGCGGCGGCGTGGGATGTCGTCTTGCCCGCACGCGCCCGGCGAGTTTCGAACTGTGGCAGAGGCGGGCGGGGGTGAACAAGCCTTGCCCACACAGGGGAAAACAGCGCCCGCAAAGGCGGCGGCGGGGCTCCGGAACGATGCTCTAGCCAAGTTGTCGTGCGCGCTGGTGCAAGACTGGCGTAGAATTTGGGGGGTAGCGTCCGGCTTGTCCGCCTGGACCCTTCCACGATCCGCGAGAGCGCCATGAAGCCCGAACTCCTCACCGACGCCTTCTTCGAGAGCCTGTCGAGCTCCGTCCTCGACGTCAGCCAGGCCGAGAGCCTGCCGCCGGCCTGCTACGTGGATCGCGACTTCTACGCCTTCGAGAAGGAGGCGGTGTTCAATCACGAATGGCTTTGCGTCGGCCGCGAGGCCTGGGTGAAAGAACCCGGCGACTACTTCACCACCCACATCATCGACGAGCCCATCGTGGTGGCGCGCACGCGCCCCAAGGCCGGCGAGACGACCGGCGAGCTGAGGGCGATGTCGTCGGTGTGCCAGCACCGCGGCATGCTGGTGGCCGAGGGCCACGGCAACGCCCGCGGCTTCGTCTGCCCCTACCACCACTGGACCTACGGCCTGGACGGCCACCTGGTGAACGCCCCGGCGATGGAGAAGACCTGCGACTTCGACAAGTCGTCCGCCGGCCTGCCGAACTTCAAGGTCGAGGTCTGGGAAGGCTTCATCTTCATCAACTTCGACCCGGACGCCCCGCCGCTGGCGCCGCGGCTGACCGCCGTCACCGAGGTGGTCAAGCCCTATGACCTGGCCGCGGCCGAAGGGCCGCGCCCCGGCGCCCCGGGCAAGAATCCGTGGAACTGGAAGGTGATGTTCGAGAACAACAACGACGGATACCACGCCAGCCGCCTGCACCACGGCCCGCTGCACGACTTCGTGCCCAGCGGCCTGGCGGTGTTCCCCGAACTGCCCGAGGACACCGCCGGCTACTATCGGACCAACGGCACCCTGCACCCCGACGCCAGCTTCAACGCCACCCAGAAGGCGCTGCTGCCGATCTTCCCCGGTCTGGGCGAGGTCGAGCGCAACCGCATGCTGTTCGCCAACATGCCGCCGACCCTGTCCCTGGTGATCATGAGCGACATGGTCATCTATCTGATCGTGCGGGCCACCGGGCCGGAGACCCACGAGATGGACACCGGCGTGCTGGTGGCCCCGGGGGCGATGGAGGATCCGGCCTTCGAGCATCGGATGAACATGAACATGGCCGCCGCCTACGAGATCATCGCCCAGGACATGCACGTGGACGAGCTGGTGCAGATCGGCCTGCGCTCGCGCTTCGCGCCGCGCGGCCGCTATTCCTGGCAGGAGGGCGCCCAGCGCGCCTTCAACGGCTGGCTGACGCCGCGCTACCAGGAGACCTGGCGGCGGCTGAAGGGCGCCGGCGCCAAGTCCATGGCGGCCGAGTGATGGCCCGCCTTCCCGCCGTCTTCTTCGGCCACGGCAGCCCGACCATCGCGCTGGAGACCAACGACACCACGGCGGCCTGGCGCCGCATCGGCCAGGAGGCGGGCAAGCCCAAGGCCATCCTCTGCGTCTCCGCCCACTGGCTGACCCGCGGCGTCGGGGTGACCGCCATGGCCCGGCCGCGGACCATCCACGACTTCGGCCGCGGCCTGGGGGAGGCCCTGTTCAAGGTGCGGTACCCGGCGCCCGGCGACCCGGCCCTGGCGGCGCGGGTCAAGGCGCTGCTGGCGCCCGAGGTGGACGTGGTGCTGGACCAGGACCAGTGGGGCCTGGACCACGGCTGCTGGTCGGTGCTGTCCAAGGCCTTCCCGGACGCCGACGTTCCCATCGTCCAGCTCAGCATGGACGCCACCAAGCCGCCGGCCTGGCACTATGAGATGGGCCGCAGGCTGGCCCCCCTGCGCGACGAAGGGGTGCTGGTGGTGGGCAGCGGCAACGTGGTCCACAACCTCGGCGTCATGGACTGGCCGGGCCGCTGGTCCGCGCCCTACGACTGGGCGGTGCGCTTCAACGACTACATCCGCGCCGCCGTGGCCGCCGACGAGCCGCAGAAGGTGGTGGACTACGCCTCCCAGGGCCAGGACGCGGTGATGTCGGTGCCCGACCCCGATCACTTCTGGCCGCTGCTCTATGTGCTCGGAACGCGGGCGCCGGGCGAGGCGGCCCGCTTCGAACCTGACCACTTCGAACATAAATCGCTGAGCATGATGAGTATTGTGCTGGGCGCGCACGAGGATGGGGCTTCAAGGGCGGCGTAACATTTCACGCTAGACCCTGAGAGGCGAAGACATGGCGTTCATCTGCGAAGCCGGAGAGACGCGGGCCGACACCCTGCCTGGCGCTCTGCACCACCTGGCCGCCACCCCCGAGACCGTGCACTGGGGCTATTTCGACGCTTCGCTGGCGCCGGCGCTGAAGGTCAGGAGCGGCGACCTGGTGCAGGCCGAGGCGGTGACCCACCACGCCGGCGACGCGCCGGAGCTGATGTTCGACGCCGGGGTCGAGGCCCTGTTCAAGACGATCCCCGAGACCGACCGCAACCCCGGCGTCCACATCATGACCGGGCCGATCTGGGTCGAGGGCGCCAAGCCGGGCGACATCCTGGAGGTGCGCTACCTGCGCATGGTCCCGCGCTGCAACTACGGCTCCAACCTGGCCGCCAACTGGGGCTATCTCTACAAGGAGTTCGGCGAGAAGGAGCGGGTGACGATCTACCAGCTCGACGCCAACGCCGGCCACGCCGAGGCGCTCTACGCCTACGACTTCCCGGGCAAGTACCTGACGCCCGGCACGATCACCAATTGCCCGGTCTGTGATCGCCAGCCGGCGCTGAAGGGCGTGCGGGTGCCGGCCCGGCCGCACCTGGGCACGGCCGGCGTGGCGCCGGACACCTCCGGCCGCGTCTCGACCATCCCGCCCGGCCTGCACGGCGGCAACATCGACAACTGGCGCATCGGGGCCGGGGCGACGATGTACTATCCGGTGCAGGTGGACGGGGCCCTGTTCTCCATCGGCGACCCGCACGTCAGCCAGGGGGACGGGGAGCTGTCGGGCACGGCCATCGAGGCCAGCCTGAACGTCCTCTTCCAGGTGGTGCTGCGCAAGGATTTCAGCGTGCCCAGCCCGTTGCTGGAGACGCCGAAGTACTGGATCGTGCACGGCTTCAACGGGGACCTGAACGTGGCCATGCGCGACGCGTCGCTGGAGATGCTGGGGCTGCTGACCGACCATGTGGGCCTGTCGCGCAACGACGCCTATTCCCTGATGAGCGTGGCCTCGGACTTCGCCGTCACCCAGGTGGTGGACGGCCGTCAGGGGGTGCACGTGCGGGTGGCGCGGGACATCTTCCCGTCACGGGGCGAGAAGGGATGACCGATCGGTCTGCGCAGCGTCATTGCGCCCCCTCCGTCACGCCGGGCTGCGCCCGCCGCGCCACCTCCCCCGTTCCGCTGCGCTCCACGGGTGAGGAGGAGGTTCCTCCTCCCATGCAAGCCCGAAGAGCGCAGCGGGGGAGGTGGCTCGACGCGCAGCGGCGAGACGGAGGGGGCGCGAGGCGGCGAGCGCTGCCACATTCATGAAGGCCTGGTCGTTCACCACCGACGTCTATCCGCTGCACGCCCGGCGGCAGGCCTGGCGCGAGGCGATGGTGCGCCTGCGCCTGCCGGTGGAGGCGGCGCCCGAGGACGACGGCGCCAGCGCGGCGGTGAGCTCGCTGGTGTCGCCCATGGGCATCGAGTTCTCGGTGGTGCGCGCCGGCGCCCAGACCATCTCCGGGCGCAACCCCGACCAGCCGGCGGCGATCTGGGTGGCGGCGCTGCTGGACGGATCGGCCGTGCTCAACGACGGCCACGCCGAGGCGGTGGTGGAGCCCGGCGACATCGTCTTCGGCCCCACCGGCATGGCGGCGTCCCTGACCTTCAAGACCCGTTTCCGCCTGCTGTTCATGAACGTGCCGCGAGTGGCCCTGGACCACCGGCTGGTGTCGCCCCGGTCGTTGAGGATCGGCCACCTGCCCGCGGCGGCGGGGCTGAACCACGTGTTCTCCGGCTTCCTGCGGGCCCTGGCCGAGACGCTGGAGGACCTGGACGACGACCAACTGCGGCCGGTGGAAATGGCGGTGACCGAGTTCCTGGCCTCCAGCCTCTCGGCTGGCGAGCAGATGCAGCCGCGCGGCCCGGCCGCCACCCGCGAGGCCCACCTGCACCGGGTGCGCCAGACCATCGAGACCCTGCTGGCCGAACCGGACCTGACCCTGGGCCGGGTGGCGGAGATCGAGGGGGTTTCGCCGCGCTACCTGCAGAAGCTGTTCACGGCGGCGGGGGAGAGCTTCACCCACTACATCCGCTGGCGTCGGCTGGAGCGGTGCCGGCTGGACCTGGTCAGTCCGCGCGCGGCGGACTCGTCGATTTCCAGCATCTGCTTCCGCTGGGGCTTCAACGGCTCGGCCCACTTCAGCCGGGCGTTTCGGGCCCAGTACGGCGTCTCGCCCCGGGAATACCGGCGGGCCGGCGGTTAGAGCGCCGCCTCGATTTCGCCCCGGGTCGGCATGGAGGGCGCGGCGCCGGGCTTCTGGGTGGAAAGGCCGGCGGCGGCGTTGGCCCAGGCCATGGCCTCGGCCAGGGGCGCACCCTCCGACAGGCGGGCGGCCAGGACGCCGCAGAAGCAGTCGCCGGCGCCGGTGGTGTCCACGACCCTGGCCGGGCGGCCCGCCACGCGATGGACGTCGCTGCGGCTGACGGCGAGGGCGCCGGCCTTGCCCAGGGTGACGATGACGGTCTGGTCGTCGCGGCCGATCAGGGTGCGGGCGGCGGCGGCGATGTCCGCCTCGCTCTCGGGGACGGCGGCGCTCCGGGCGTAGCGGGCCAGTTCCGTCTCGTTGACGATCAGGATGTCGGTGAGCGGCAGCAGGGCGCGGCCGGCCTCCAGCGCCGGGGCGGCGTTGAGGATGCGCCGGGCCCCGCCGGCGCGGGCGAAGGCGGCCTCGAGGGTGGCCACGGGGGTCTCGAGCTGGCCCAGGATGACCGCGTGGCCGGCCAGGTCCGAGGCGCGGTCGGGGGTCAGGAAGGCGTTGGCGCCGCCGGCCACGACGATGCTGTTCTCGCCCGCCGCGGAGACCCAGATGAAGGCCTGGCCGGTGGGATGGTTCGGCAGGGCGACCACGCGGGCGGCGTCGACGCCGGCGTCCTTGAGGGAGGCCAGCATGATCTCGCCCGCCTCGTCCTGGCCGACGGCGGCGACCATCACCGTGTGGGCGCCGGCGCGGGCGGCCGCGACGGCCTGGTTGCCGCCCTTGCCGCCGGGCAGGCGCTCGACGCCGAGGCCGGCGACGGTCTCGCCGGGGGCGGGCAGCTCGGCCACGCGGCAGACGATGTCGAGGTTCAGGGATCCGATGACGCAGACGCTCATGGGGCGACATAGGCCAGGGCCGACGCCCGGCGCCAAGCGCAAACTGGCCCTGTTCCGGGGGGCGAAACGGAACCTTGCGAGCGGTTCTCAGGACGCCCACCTAGGGCGCATGGCATTCGACACGGCCGAGCGCGCCGATGAAGCGCTCGATCCCTATTCCGCCCGCGTGGCCCACGCCTTCGACACCGTCGGACCCGCGGTCGTGCACATCGCCGCCGCCGGTCCGAACGGCCGACAGGGAACCGGCTCGGGGGTGCTGTTCGCGCCCGACGGCTACCTGCTGACCAACAGCCACGTGGTCAGCGGCGCGAACCGGCTGTCCGCCAGCCTGACCGACGGGCGGCGGTTCGAGGCGCGGCTGATCGGCGACGACCCGGCCACGGACCTGGCGGTGCTGCGGCTGGAGGCGGGCGGCCTGCCGCACGCCGAATTCGGCCGCTCGTCGGCGCTCAAGGTCGGCCAGCTGGTGGTGGCGATCGGCAATCCGCTGGGCTTCCAGGCCACGGTGACCGCCGGCATCGTCAGCGCGCTCGGGCGCACCCTGCGCTCGCCGAGCGGGCGGCTGATCGAGAGCGTCATCCAGACCGACGCGCCGCTCAATCCCGGCAACTCCGGCGGGGCGCTGGTGGACGGCCTGGGCCGGGTGGTGGGGATCAACACCGCCATGGTGGGCCAGGCCCAGGGCCTGTGCTTCGCCATCGGCGTCGACACCGCCGTGGACGTCACCGCCCGCCTGATGCGCGACGGCAAGGTGCGCCGCGCGCGCCTGGGCCTGGGCGGCCAGACCACGCCGCTGGACGCGCGCCTGGCGCGGCGGCTGCAGCGCGAGGGCGCGACGGCCGTCTTGGTCTCCGAGGTGAGCCCCGGCGGCCCGGCCGCGCGGGCGGGGATCCAGGCGGGCGACGTGGTGCTGAGCTTCGCGGACGCCAAGGTCTTCACCGTGGACGACCTGCACCGCCTGCTGGCCGCCGAGATCGCGGGGCGCGAGGTCGAGGTGACGGTGATCCGGGCGGCGGAGATCAGGACGCTGAGCGTGCGGCCGGAGCTGGACGCCTAAGGGGGCGCGTTCCCCCGAACCCGCTCGCCCCCCACTCCGTCACACCGGGAAGGGATTGCGTTCGGCGAACTGGACCTGGTGCCAGTAGGGGTAGACGGGGGTGACCTTGCTGGCGGCGTCGAGGGCGGCGACCTGGGCGGGGGTCAGGGACCAGCCGACGGCGCCCAGGTTGTCGCGCAGCTGGGCCTCGGTGCGGGCGCCGACGACCACGGTGGCCACCGTCGGGCGCTGCAGCAGCCAGTTCAGGGCCACCTGGGGGACCGTCCGGCCGGTCTCGGCGGCGACGGCGTCGAGGGCGTCGACGATCCGGTAGAGGTGTTCGTCCTCCACCGGCGGGCCGTACTGGGCGGTGTCGTGCAGGCGGCTGACCTCGGGCAGGGGCTGGCCGCGGCGGATCTTTCCGGTCAGGCGGCCCCAGCCAAGGGGACTCCAGACCACCGCCCCGACGCCCTGGTCGAGGCCCAGCGGCATCAGCTCCCATTCGTACTCGCGGCTGAGCAGGGAGTAGTAGGCCTGGTGGGCGACATAGCGCGGGCAGCCATAGCGGTCCGACACGCCCAGCGACTTCATCAGGTGCCAGCCGGAAAAGTTGGAGACGCCGATGTAGCGGATCTTCCCGTCGCGGATCAGCTGGTCGAAGGTGGACAGCACTTCCTCGGGGGGGGTCTGGGCGTCGAAGGCGTGCAGCTGCAGCAGGTCGATGTAGTCCGTGCCCAGGCGCTTGAGCGAGCCCTCCACCGCCTGGATCAGGTGGTAGCGCGAGGAGCCCACGTCGTTGGGGCCCTTGCCGGAGCGGAAGGTGGTCTTGGTGGAGAGGATCAGGTCCTGGCGCGGGCGATCCTTGATGGCCGCGCCCAGCACCTCCTCGGCGGCGCCGTTGGAGTAGATGTCGGCGCTGTCGAACATGTTGGCGCCCGCCTCCAGGCAGATATCGATCAGCCGGCCGGCCTCGGCGACGTCGGTGGAGCCCCAGCCGCGAAGCATGCCCGGCGTGCCGCCGAAGGTGCCGGTGCCGAAGCTGAGGGCGGGAACCTTGAATCCGGACTGACCCAGGCGGCGGTATTCCATGGCGAACTCCTTGCGGGCGAGAGACTGAAACGACGGGGGAGACGGCGGCGGGGCGGGATCGCCCGGCCCAAGCGGATATGGGGCGCCGGCGTGCGGCGGGAAACGCCGGCGTTGAACAAAACCGCCGCCTTGGGGACGGGCCCGCGACGCCTTAAGACGGAGGCATGATCTCGAGGGCTCGGTCTTGAACGGGGGCGGCGGCGCGGCGCGCGCGGCCCTGCTGGCCGCCGGCGCCGCGCGCCAGGCCGAGGGGCGCTTCGAGGCGGCCGTGGACATGTTCCAGAAGGCGGTGGCCCTGGACCCCGGCGACCCCGGCGGCTGGGCGGCGCTGGCGCGGTGCCTGTTCGCGGCGCGGCGGCCGGATCTGGCCCTGGCGGCGTGCGACCAGGCGGCGGCGCGGGGCGTCGAAGACGCCGGCCTGCTCTGCGCCCGCGCCGAGGTCTTGCAGAGCCTCAGCCGCGTCGACGAGGCGGCGGCGGCGTTCGAGGCCGCCCTGGCGCGCGAGCCTGACCGCTTCGAGGCGCGCTTCGGCCTGGCCCTGCAGGCGGCGGAGCGGGGCGACTGGGCGGCCGCCGAGGCGCACGTCGCGCCCCTGGCGGCGCGTGACGCCGGCCTGCCCAACCTGGCCTGGCTGTCGGCGCGGATCGCGCTCGGCCGGGGCGACCAGGCGGCGGCGCGCGACGGGCTGCGGGCGCTGATCGACAACCCCGGCCTGCCCCCCGTCCAGCGGGCCGACGCCCTGCTGATGCTGGGCGAAGCGCTGGACGGGCTGGGTGACGCGCCGGCGGCCTTCGCGGCGGCGGTCCAGGGCAAGGCGATCCAGCGCGCCCTCTTCGCCGAGCGGGCGGCGGGACGGGAAGGCGAGGTGGCGAAGCTGCGGCGGCTCGAGGCCTGGTTCGCCGCCGCCGACCCCGGACCCTGGCGGACCGCGCCGGCGGAAGAGCCGGTGGCGGACGCGGCGGCGACGCATGTGTTCCTGGTGGGCTTCCCCCGCTCGGGCACCACCCTGCTGGAGCAGGCCCTGGCCGGACACTCCGGCGTCGTCGCCCTGGAGGAGGCGCCGACCCTGGCCGAGGCCTACGCCGGGTTCATGACCGGCCCCGCCGACCTGGCGCGTCTTGGCCGTCTCACCGAAGGCGAGGCGGCGGCGTGGCGGGCGCGGTACTGGGCGGTGGTGCGCGACGCGGGGGCCGATGTCGCCGGCAAGACCTTCGTCGACAAGCAACCGGCCGGGACCCTCTACCTGCCCCTGGTCGCCAAGCTGTTCCCGCGGGCGAAGGTGCTGTTCGCCCTGCGCGATCCGCGGGACGTGGCGCTGAGCTGCCTGCGCCAGGCCTTCCAGATGAACGCCATGACCTACGCCTTCACGGATCTGTCGGAGACAGCGGCCTGCTACGACGCCTGCATGGCCCTGGCGCGGCGCTATCGGGCCCTGTTGCCGCTGGCCTGGCGCGACGTGCGCCACGAGGCGCTGATCGCGGAGCCGGCCGGCGAACTGACCGCCCTGGCTGCTTGGCTGGGCCTGGCGCCGGAGGCGGCGATGCTGGACGTGGCGGGCACGGGCGAGCGGCGCCGGGTGCGCACGCCCAGCGCCCCGCAACTGCGTGAAGGCGTCACCACCCGCCACGCCGGCCGCTGGCGCGCCTACGCCCGCGAACTGGCGCCGGTGATGGCGGTGCTGGCCCCCTGGGTCGAGGCGTTCGGCTATCCGCCCGGCGCTGCGGGATAGGCGTCCAGCACCGGACCCAGCGCGGTCTTCAGGGGCGCCAGCTCGGCCTCGAAGGCGCGCCAGTGATCGACGGCGTCGGTGACGATCGGCCGGCGCACCTGTTCGGAACTGGGCGTGGCCACCGGGCGCGGATTGTCGAAGAACCTCAGGCACCGGGCGTCGAACGGCAGGGCCAGGTGGTCCAGCAGGCGGCGGATCTCCCCTTCGGGATCGGCGACCAGGCGTTCGTAGAACACCCGGTGCACGAAGCCCGGCAGGACGGCGTCGATGTGAGCCATCAGGTCCACGTAGTCGGCGTAGTAGCGGCCGATGTCGGCCAGGTCGTAGGAGAAGTCCCAGCCCGAGGCGAAGTGCTGGCGGAAAATCGACAGGCCGCAGGCCATCGGGTGGCGGCGGACGTCGATCACCCGGGCGCCCGGCAGGATGGTGCGGATCAGGCCCAGGTGCTGGAAGTTCCATGGCGCCTTGTCGGTGAACAGCGGCCGGCCCTGGCGGCGCTGGCCTGACGTCCAGGCGAGGTAGTCGGCCCCCAGGCGGGCCGCCGCCTCGCGCGGCATGTCGGCCAGCTGGGCGGGATAGCCGCCGCCCGCCGGCGCGGGCTGGAGGGCGATCCAGTCGGCGATGGTCTGAAGATCCTGCAGCTCGCGCAGGCCCTCCACGGCCGGATGGCTGGCCAGGATCTGGTCCACCAGGGTCGAGCCCGAGCGGGGCATGCCGACGATGAAGATCGGGCCGGGGCGGGGATCGCCCCAGCCGGCGCGGTCGGCGAAGAAGGCTGGGGTCAGCAGCGCCTTGGAGCGGGCGACCAAGCTGGTCAGCCGCCCGGGGTCGTAGGGGCGCAGAGCGCGCTGGGCGGCGTTGGCCAAGCGGTACTGGTCCATGGCCTCTGTCGGCCGACCCTCGTCCTCGAGGTGCTTGCCCAGGCTGAAGCGCAGGTTGGCCGCGTCCTCGGACGGCAGGTGCGGCGCGGCCAGCCGGGTCTCGATGGCGGCCAGCTCCTCGTCGGAGAAGCGATAGGCCTTGAGGTTGGCCAGGCTCCAGACCGCCTCGCTGCGGCCGGGATCGAGGGCCAGCACCTGCCGGTAGGCCGCCACGGCCGCCTCGAGCCGGCCCAGGGTGCGCAGGGTATTGCCCTGCAGGAGCCAGACGTTCGGCTGGTCGGGGTAGGCCTGCAGCAGGCCCTGGATGAGCTCGGCCGCCAGGGCGAAATCGCCGAGCTCGGCGAGAGCGGCGGCGAGCATGATCCGTACCCGGACGTTCTGGGGTTCGACGCCGGCCAGCCGCTGCAGTTCCTGGGCGGCGGCTGCGGTCTTGCCGCTGGCCTGCAACACGCCGGCGTAGGCGAGGCGGGCGGCGGCGAAGGCGGGGGCCTGAGCCAGGATCTGGGCCAGCAGGGCCTCGGCCTGGCTCAGGCGGCTGGTGCGGGCCATGACCTCGGCAAGCAGATGGGCCGCAACGAGCTGGCCGGGGTCGGCGGCCAGCAGCGCGCGCAGCGCCGTCTCGGCCGCCTCCAGCCGTCCCTCGGCCACATCGATCGCCGCCCGCGCCAGCCGTGGATCCTTGATCTGCGCGAGGGGCAACCGGTCGTAGGCGGCCTGGGCGCCGGCGACGTCGCCTGCGATCAGAAGCAGGTCCCCCAGCATCCGCCAGGCGGGCGCGAGGCCGGGGTTCAGGTCGATGGCGCGCGCCAGCGGCCCCGACGCCCCGCGGCTGTCGCCCAGGGCCAGGCGGACGCGGGCCAGTTCGAAGGCGGCGATCCAGCCGGCGCGCGGGTCGTCCGCCAGGGGCTCCAGCACGGCCAGCGCCTCGCCCATCGCGCCCCGCGCGCGCAGGGCCGCCCCCAGCACGGCGCGGGCGTCCGGATCCTGTGGGTCGCGCGCCAGGATATCTCGCGCCAGAACCTCGGCCCGCGCCGGATCCTCGCCCAGCAGGGTGGTGGCGCGCTCAAGCGCTGCGGCAGGATCGTCGGCCATTGGCGCTCCCCGGGCGGCGGACGACTATGCGCAGGGCCCCCGCAAAAACAAAACGCGGAGCAGGCGACCTGCTCCGCGAGAGTTGGGGGAGGATGAAACCCGCGACGCCGCCGGCGACGCGGGTCGATACGCTGGACCTAGAACTTCACGTGCACGCCGGCGAAGACCTGGGTGCCGTTGTCGTAGACGGCGCGCACCTGGGTGGGGTTGGCGGCGTAGTAGATCAGCTTGCTGTTGGTCATGTTCAGGGCGTCGACCGACAGGGTGATGTTCTTGGTGACGTTGACGTTCACCGAGGCGTCGAGCTGGCCGACGCTGGCCTCGTTCTCCGGCGAGGCGTGGTCCAGGCCGATGAAGTAGTGCGAGCGGTAGGTGTAGGCCAGGCGCACGCTCAGCCACTTGTTCTCGTAGTAGCCGACCACGTTGGCCGTCCACTTGGAGGTGCCCACCAGCGGCCCGCCGCCGCGCTCGTGCCCGGAGATGTAGGTGGCGTTGGCCTGGAAGCCGAAGCCCATGCCGACGGGCTGCTGGACCTGCAGCTCGATGCCCTTCAGCTCGCCCGACGTGTTGATGGGCGAAGAGATATTGTAGGTCTTGTAGACCGGCGGGCCGCTGTTGCCGGTCAGCAGCTGGTCGACGTAGACCCCCTGCGTCAGGCCATAGGACACGTACGACGTGAGATCGTCGTAGAAGACGCTGACGGCCGCCACGGCCTGCGGCGCGTAGTACCATTCCAGGGCCGCGTCCAAGACCGCCGCCTTGATCGGCTTGAGGTTGGCGTTGCCGCCGCTGCCGGTCAGGGTCAGGTCGGTCAGGGACACGGTGCCGCCCAGGGCGCTGTAGTCGGGCCGCGACATGGTCTCGGCGGCCGACAGGCGCAGGAACAGGTTCGGCTTCAGGTCGAAGGTGAAGTTCACGCTGGGCAGCACGTCGAAGTAGGTGTGCTCGACGTGGTTGATGTAATAGGTCCCGAACGCCGAGCTGGTGATCGGAACAGCCGAGGCGCTGGGGGCGCTCGGGACATTGACGTAGGCGTTTTCCTGGGTGCCCACCAGGCGCACGCCGAAGTTGCCCCGCCAGCCGTCGCCGCCGACCTTGGCCATCAGGTAGCCGGAGTAGTCGAGCTCCTTCACCTTGAAGGCCGCCAGCCAGTAGTAGTTCTGCGGCGTGTGGATCACCGAGGCCGGGCCATGGACGCCGTCGTTGATGGCGTTGATCACCGTGCCGATGGTGGTCGGATCGCCCGCGATCGGGATCAGAAGGCCCGGGATGCCCAGGGCGCCGGCATTGTAGCCGCTGGGGTAGGGCGTCGGATTGACCGCCGAGTACGGCATGGTCGGCGAGTTCCAGCACTGGTTGTTGGCGCCGAGGGTGCAGCCGCGGTCCCAGCCGTCCACCTGGCGGGTGTGCTGGGCGACGCGGGCGCCGAACAGGACGTCCTTGAAGACGCCCTCGCCAAGCTCCCAGTCGCCGTCGACCTTGCCGTAGATCTCCTTGTCGACGGAGGTGAAGATCGCGTTCCAGGCCCAGTCGTTGGCGAGGCCCGCCGGGCTCTGGGTGTTGACGCCCACCGGCGAGATCGTCCAGCCGTTGCCGGCGCGGGTGACCGAAACGCCCTGGGCGCCGCCGTCGACCTCGAACGAGGGCTGCTCGGGCGTGTTGCCCCCGCCCTGGGTGTAGCCGACCTGGCCCTTGAGGGTCAGGTGGTCGTTGACGCGGAACTTGCCGTCCAGGTTGATGTAGTCGGTGTAGGAGCCTTCGTGCGGGCGGGTGATGGCGTCGATCACCAGGCCGTTGGGCCCGGCCGGCCAGACCGCGCTGACCAGGGTGTTGTCCTTGATGGTGTAGGACGTGGGGGTGTTGTTCGCGAGCTCGTTGGAGCCCCAGAACATGTAGTTGTCGTTGACGTTGCTGGCGTCCAGCTTGGAATAGAAGCCGGTCAGCGACAGCTCGACCCGGTCGCTCGGACGGTACTCGACCGCGAAGCTGCCGCCCTCGCGGGTCTTTTCCTGCTTGAACAGGCTGGAGCCGATCAGGGTCGGGGCCTGGACACCGACCGTCTCGGGATGGGCGTCGCCGATCGGCATCCCCGCGACCAATCCCAGGATGGGATCGACGTGGGTCTTGGTGATCGCGGTGTAGCCCAGGGTTTCCTGGCCGTAGCGCTCGACGCTGCGCTGCTCGTAGAAGCCGGCGACCGAGACCCCGAAGGTGTTGTCGTCGTTCTTCCAGTTGATGAAGCCGTTGAGCTGCGGCTTGGTCTCGCCGCTGATCGAGTTGTAGGCCGCCTCGGCCTGGCCCTGCAGGGTCCAGGTCTTGGTGAAGTCGAGCGGCTTGTGGGTGATGACGTCGACGACGCCGGCCACGCCGCCTTCCATCAGTTCGGCCGACTGGGTCTTGTAGACCAGGGTCGAGGAGACGATTTCCGCGGGCAGCAGGTTGAAACTGATGCTGCGGCCGACCGTCTGGTACTGGTCGAGGATGAACCAGTCGCCGGTGGCCACCGCGTGGCCGTCGATGGTCACCTGGGTGAGGCTGGGCGAGGTGCCGCGGATCGACACGCGGTCGTTCTCGTCGAAGCCGCCTTCGCCGCCGGCCGAGGACGATGTGTTGACGCCCGGGACGCGCTGCAGGGCGTCGGCCACGTTGTGATCGGGCAGCTTGCCGATGTCGGTGGAGGAGATGGCGTCGACCTGGTTGATGGTCTCGCGCTTGATCTGGATGGCCCGCTCCAACGACTCGCGGAACCCGGTTACAACCACCTCGCCGACTTCGTTGTCGGGCTTGGCGGCGTCAGCGGCGAAGGCCGGCGCGGCGGCGCCCGCCATCGCGACAGCACTGACCGAAGCGATTAGGATACGCCTACGAACGTCCATGGCTCTTCTCCCCTTGTCGGACCGGCAGGCATTCGCGGTCCGCCCCATAAGTCCACTTCCATACCAATCTGGTCTCGCGCACCGGAATTGTGCGACCAATTGGCCTGGACATCGCGAGGCTGTCACAATTTTCGAGACATTTGCAAGTCCAAAGTAACACCAATGAGAGACCAATAAATTATTGGTATGCAAATGGTCCTATCGTGTGGCAGAAACATCACCGGGCCGGCCGATGCGTCGCCCCGCTAGGAAAGGAAGACCCCCTTGGCGTCATTCTCCGATGTCATCGGCACGCTCGATGAACAGGGCCGCGCCCCGCTGTACCAGCAGCTGCAGCGCGCCCTGCGGGAGGCGATCGCCAACAACCGGCTGACGGCCGACGAGGCCCTGCCGCCCGAACGCGACCTGGCCGAGGAGTTCAAGGTCTCGCGCATCACCGTGCGCAAGGCGCTGGACGCCCTGGTGGACGAGGGCCTGCTGACCCGACGCCAGGGGGCGGGCACGTTCGTCGCCGCCCGGGTGGAGAAGAGCTTTTCCAAGCTGTCGAGCTTCTCGGAAGACATGATTTCCCGCGGCCGCAAGCCCGAGAGCGTCTGGCTGAGCCGCTCCACGGGGGCGGTGACGCCTGAGGAATCCCTGACCCTGGGGCTGAGCCCGGGCGCCACCGTCTATCGCTTCAACCGCATCCGCTACGCCGATGGTTCCCCCATGGCGCTGGAGTATTCCACCGTGCCGGGGTTCTGCCTGCCGGACGAGGGGGTGGTGCAGGAGTCGCTGTACGAGGCGCTGGACAAGTACGGCCACCGGCCCGCCCGGGCCCTGCAGCGCCTGCGCGCGGTGCTGTTCACCGCCGAACGCGCCCGCCTTTTGGGCGTCGCCGACGGGGCGCCGGGGCTTCTCATCGAGCGGCGGGGCTTTCTGCGCGACGGCCGGCCGGTAGAGTTCACACAGTCCTATTATCGCGGCGACGCCTACGACTTCGTCGCCGAACTGAACACCTCGGCGTCCTGACTGGCGCCTGGCAAGGAGTGAAGGCTTGAGTTCCCGTCCGGCGCCGCGACCGCCCGCCCTGCCCAAAGACGCCCGCGCCACCGGCATGTTCCGCGAGGCGGCCGAGGCGGCGGGGGCGGTGCGCGCCCAATTGCAGGCCAATGAAGACCTGATGCGGACCCTGGCCCATCGGCTGCGCGAGAACCCACCCCGGCTGGTGACGACGCTGGGCCGCGGCAGCTCCGATCATGCGGCGACCTACGCCCGCTACCTGATCGAGACGCGGCTGGGGGTGGTGACGGCCTCGGCCCCGCCGTCGGTCAGCTCGGTCTACGACCAGGCGCCGGACATGCGCGGCGCCCTGTGCATCGCCATCTCGCAGTCGGGCCAGAGCCCGGACCTGCTGGCCGCCGCCGAGGCCGCCGCCTCGGCCGGCGCCCTGCTGGCAGCCATGGTCAACGAGACGGATTCTCCCCTGGCCGCCCTGGCCGAGGTGGTCATCCCCCTGCGCGCCGGGCCCGAGCGCAGCGTCGCGGCCACCAAGTCCTACATCGCCGCCCTGGCCGCCTCGGCCCAGCTGGTCGCCCTGTGGACGCAAGACAAAGACCTTTGCGCGGCCCTCTATGAGTTGCCGGACCGCCTGGAAGAAGCCTGGGCCGGCGACTGGAGCGCGGCCCTGCCCATCCTGCAGGGGGCCAAGAACCTCTACACCCTGGGCCGCGGTCCGGGATTCGGCGTCGCCCAGGAGGCGGCGCTGAAGTTCAAGGAGACCTGCGGCCTGCATGCCGAGGCGTTCAGCGCCGCCGAGGTCCGCCACGGGCCCATGGCCCTGGTGGGGCCGGGCTTTCCGGTGCTGGCCTTCGTGCAGGACGACGAGACCCGCGAGGGGACCGAGGCCGCCGCCGCCGCCTGCGCCGCCCAGGGCGCGGCGGTGATGAAGGCCGGCGGCGGGCCGCTGGCCGGGGTGCTGGACCTGCCCACGGCGGCGACCCATCCGGCCCTCCAGCCGATCGTCCAGGTGCAGAGCTTCTACCGCCTGGCGGCCAACCTGGCGGTGGCGCGGGGCTTCGACCCCGACCGGCCGCCGCACCTGAACAAGGTCACCGAGACCCTGTGATGGACCTGGTTCTGCTCAATGGCCGCGTGATGACCGACCGGGGCCTGGTCGAGGGCCTGGCGGTGCGCCTGCGCGGCGAACGGATCGTGGGCGTGGGCTCGCCCGAGGCCCTGGCCGCCGGCGCCCTGCCGCGCGACCTGGGCGGCGCCATCCTGCTGCCCGGCTTCATCGACACCCAGGTCAATGGCGGCGGCGGGGTGCTGTTCAACGACGCCACCACGGTGGAGGGCATCCGCGCCATCGGCGCCGCTCACCGCCGCTTCGGCACCACCGGCTTCCTGCCGACCCTGATCAGCGACGACCTGGCCGCCATGGCCGCGGCCATCGAGGCGGCGGACGAGGCCCTGGCCGCCGGCGAGCCCGGGGTGCTGGGCGTGCACATCGAGGGGCCGTTCCTGAGCGCCAAGCGCAAGGGCATCCACGACGCCGCCAAGTTCCGCCGCATCGACTCGGACGCCTTCGACCTGATCACCTCGCTCAAGGGCGGGCGCACCCTGCTGACCCTGGCGCCCGAGGCCACCGACCCGGACATGATCGCCCGGCTGGTGGAGGCGGGCGTGGTGGTCTCGGCCGGCCACACCAACGCCGGCTATGGCGCCATCCGCCACGCCCTGGAGGCCGGCATGACCGGCTTCACCCACCTGTTCAACGCCATGTCGCCCCTGACCAGCCGCGAGCCCGGCGTGGTTGGCGCGGCGCTGGAGGACCAGAGCGCCTGGGCCGGGATCATCGTCGACGGCCGCCATGTGGACCCGGTGGTGCTGAAGCTGGCCCTGCGCCTGCGGCCCACCGAGCGCTTCATGCTGGTCACCGACGCCATGCCGTGCGTGGGGGCGGCGCTGCAGAGCTTCGTGCTGCAGGGCAAGACCATCACGGTGAAGAACGGGGCCTGCGTGGACGAGCACGGGGTGCTGGCCGGCTCGGCCCTCGACATGGCCAGCGCCGTGCGCAACGCCGTGCGCCTGCTGGATCTGCCGCTGATGGACGCCTCGCGCATGGCCAGCCGCAACCCGGCCGAGTTCCTGGGCCTGGACCACGAACGCGGCCGCATCGCCCCCGGCTACCTGGCCGACCTGGTGCTGGTGGACGACGACATCCAGGTGCTGGACACCTGGATCGGCGGCGTCGACGCGGCCGGGGCCGAGGCCGCCGCCGCCGGAGCCCGCCGAGACGGCTCGGGCCGTGCTTAGGGGCCGGGCCGGACGCCTCCTCGCCCTGTTGCTGGGCCTGGTCCTGGCCGGCCCGGCCGCGGCCGCCGTCGACATCGTTCCCGCGCCGAGGTCGGTGGAGACGCCGGCCGGCGCACAGCCCTTCCGCCTCGACGCCCGCACGGTGATCGTCGCGCCGCCCGGCGACGCCGCGGCCCTGTCGGCGGCCCAAGAGCTGCAGGCCCTGGCGCTGAAGAGCCGGGGGCTGGCCCTGGCCATCCGGCCGGGCGCGGCGACGGCCGGGGCCATCGTCCTCGGCCGCGGCGGCCCGGCGCAGAAGGAGGCCTATCGACTGGAGGTCGGCGGCGATCAGGTCCGGATCAGCGCCGGGGACCAGGCCGGGCTGTTCTATGGCGTCGCCAGCCTCTGGCAGCTGATGACACCGGACGACGGCAAGGGCCCGGTGGCGATCCCCGCCGTGCGCATCGACGACGGCCCGCGCTTCGCCTGGCGCGGGCTGCTGCTGGACTCCGCGCGCCACTACCAGTCGCCGGCCTTCATCGAGCGGTTCATCGACTGGATGGCCCTGCACAAGCTGAACGTCCTGCAGTGGCACCTCACGGACGACCAGGCCTGGCGGCTGGAGATCGCCAAGTATCCACGCCTGACCCAGGTGGGCGGCTGGCGGAGGGGCGCGGGTCCGGATCGCCATGTGGATCCCAAGACCGGCAAGCCGATCCCCTATGGCGGGGTCTACACCGCCGCCGACGTCCGCCGGCTGGTGGCCTACGCCCAGGCGCGGGGCGTCACCATCGTGCCGGAGATCGAGATGCCCGGGCACGCCCTGTCGGCGATCCTGGCCTATCCTGAGCTGGGCGCGGCCCCGGCCCAGGCGTCGACCCAGGGCGACTGGGGCGTCTTTCCCAGCATCTACAAATACGACGACCGCACCTTCGCCTTCCTGGAGGACGTGCTGACCGAGGTCATGGCGCTGTTCCCCAGCCGCTACATCAACATCGGCGGCGACGAGGCGGTGAGCGACGCCTGGAAGGCCTCGCCGGCCATCCAGGCCCGGATGAAGGCCATGGGGGTGGCCAACGAGGCGGCCCTGCAGGGCGAGTTCCTGAAGCGCATCGACACCTTCCTGAGCGCCCATGGCCGCAAGCTGGTGGGCTGGGACGAGATCGTCGGCGACGGCCTGCCGCCGGACGCCACGGTGATGAGCTGGCACGGCGTCTACTTCGCCCTGGCGGCGGCGCGGTCCGGGCACGACGCGGTGCTGGCCCCCTCGCCGCAGCTCTATTTCGATCATCGCCAGGGCGACCTGGAGAGCGAGCCGCCGGGCCGCGGCAGCGTGATCAGCCTTAAGGACGTCTACGGCTTCGATCCGGCGCCGGGAAAGCTCAGCGACGATGAACGGCGCCATATCCTGGGGCTGCAGGCCAACCTGTGGACCGAGCACATCCGCACCGAAGAGCGGCTGGAGGCCATGGCCTTCCCGCGCGCGGCGGCGGTGGCGGAAGCGGGATGGTCGCCGGAGGCGGCGCGGAGCTGGCCGGGCTTCGTGGCGCGGCTGCCGGGCGAGCTGCGCCGCTACCGGGCGCTGGGCCTGGACGCCGACCGCAGCGCGGTGACCCTGAAGGCGGCGGCGCAGGTCGATCCGGTCACCGGGGCCGACCAGATCGTGCTGTCGGGGCAGGCCGGGGTGGGCGATATCCGCTACACCCTGGACGGATCGGCGCCGACGGCCGCCTCGCCGGCCTATGCGGGGCCAATCCCGGCGGCCGGGGTGACGCGGCTGCGCGCCCTGGCGTTCCTGGAGGGGCAGGCGGTGTCCGACCCGCTCGACCTTAAGCCCGGGCCGGCCCTGCTGGCGAGGCGCAGCAGCCAGACCCTGAGGCTGTGCACCGACAAGCTGTCGCTGAACCTCGAGGACGACGCCCCGGCCGCTGGCCGCCGGGCGGTGATGCTGGTGGACATCATGAACCCCTGCTGGGTCTTTCCGCAGCGCGACCTGTCGGCCGGCGGCGTGCTGTCGGTGGCGGTGGGCGCCCTGCCGTTCAACTTCCAGCTCGGCGCCGACCTGGCCAAGATTCCTCTGCGACCCACGCGCACCGCCGAGGGCGAGCTGGAGGTCCGCGCCGACAGCTGCGCGGGCGACCTGGTGGCGAGCCTGCCCCTGGCGCGGGCGGCCCTCAGCGACGCGGTCACCCCGCTGAAGGTGAACGTGCCGCCCCGGCCCGGCCGCCACGACCTCTGCCTGCAGTTCACCGCCCGCAGCGTCGACCCGATCTGGGCGGTGGACTGGGTGCGCCTCGATCCCTTCCCCGCCTCCGCCGTCCGACAGGCCGCCGCTCCATGACCGAGACCCTGATCCTCTTCTCGCCGCTGGACGGCTGGGCCGCCCCCCTGGAGGAGACTCCCGATCCGGTGTTCGCCGAGCGCATGCTGGGCGACGGGGTGGCGGTGGATCCCACCGGGGGGGTCCTGTGCGCCCCCTGCGACGCGACGGTGCTGAGCGTGCACCACACCGGCCACGCCGTCAGCCTGCGCACCGGCGCGGGGGCCGAGATCCTGATCCACATCGGCCTGGAGACGGTGGGGCTGAGCGGCGAGGGCTTCGAGGTCCACGTGGCCAACGGCCAGGCGGTGAGCGCCGGCCAGCGGCTGATCAGCTTCGACCTGGACATCATCGCCCGCCGGGCGCGCAGCCTGATCACGCCGATCATCGTCACCAACGGCGAGGCCTTCGCCATCACCAGCCGCGCGCAGGACTGTACGGTGCGGGTGGGCGATCCGCTGATGGAGCTGACGCCGGTGGCCCTGGCGGCGGCGCTGGCGCCCGGCGCGGGCGAGGCCCGCCGCGCGGTGACCGTCACCCACGGCCATGGCCTGCACGCCCGCCCCGCCGCCCTGCTGGCCAACGCGGCCAAGGCGGCCGACGCCCTGGTGGAGGTGGTGTTCGGCGAGCGCCGGGCCAATGCGCGCAGCCCGGTGGCCGTGATGGCCCTGGGCGTTCGCGCCGGCGACCAGGTCGAGCTGCTGGCGGTGGGCGAGGGCGCCGCGGCGGCGGTGGAGGCCCTGGCGCGGGTGATCGAGGCCCAGATCAACGCCATGCCGGCCAGCGTCCCGGCCCCGGGCGCGCCGCCGCCGCCCAGCGCCGAGGTCGTGCCCCTGTCGACGCTCAGGGGCGTACGCGCCGCCCCCGGCCTGGCCATCGGCGCGGCCGTGCGCCTGGTGGAGCCTGAGATCGTGGTCGCCGAGGCGGCCAGCGGCGTCGCCGACGAGACCGAGGCCCTGGAGGGCGCCCTGGCGCAGGTGCGCGCGCGCCTGACCGACCAGGCGCGGGCCGGCTCGGCCGACCATCGCGGCATCCTGGAGGCGCACCTGGCCTTCCTGGAGGACCCGGTCCTGGTCGACGCGGCGCGCGAGGCCATCTGCCGGGGCGACAGCGCCGGGTCGGCCTGGCGCGGGGCGGTGCAGGCGCATGTGGCGGTGCTGGAGGGGCTGGGCGACGAGCGCCTGGCCGAGCGGGCCGACGACCTGAAGGACCTGGAGCGCCAAGTGCTGCTGGCCCTCAGCGGCGAGGTCGCCGCCGCCCGGCCGCTGCCGGACAACGCCATCCTGCTGGCCGAGGACCTGCTGCCCTCGCAGCTGATCGGGCTGGACGCCAGCCGCATCGCCGGGATCTGCCTGGCGCGGGGCGGGCCGACCAGCCACGTGGCCATCCTGGCGGCGACCATGAACATCCCCGCCGTGGTGGCGGCCGGACCCCGGGTGCTGGGCATCGAGGACGGCGCCCTGCTGATCCTGGACGGCGATGCGGGCCTGCTGCAGGTGGCGCCCAAGCCGGCCGAGATCGAGGCGGCGCAGGGCCGGCTGGCCGGCGCGCGGGCCCGTCGCCGCTCGGCCGAGGCCGCCGCGCACGAGGACTGCCGGACCGCCGACGGGGTCCGCATCGAAGTGTTCGCCAATGTCGCCAGCGCAGCGGAGGCCCGCGCGGCGGCCGAGGCGGGGGCGGAGGGCTGTGGCCTGCTGCGCACCGAGTTCCTGTTCCTGGACCGCCAGACCGCCCCGGACGAGGACGAGCAGGCGGCCCAGTACCAGGCCGTGGCCGAAGCGCTGGCGGGCAAGCCCGTGATCGTGCGCACCCTGGACGCCGGCGGCGACAAGCCCCTGGCCTACCTGCCGCTGCCGCCGGAGGAGAACCCGGCGCTGGGCCTGCGCGGCCTGCGCGTCGGCCTGTGGCGGCCGGACCTCCTGAAGACCCAGCTCAGGGCCATCCTGCGGGCGAAGCCCGAGGGCCAGTGCCGGATCATGCTGCCGATGGTGGCCAGCCTGACGGAGCTGAGGACCGCCCGGGCCATGGCCGATCAGGCGGCGTCCGAGCTGGGCCTGACGGCGCGGCCCCAGGTCGGAATCATGGTCGAGACCCCGGCGGCGGCGGTGACCGCCGACCTGCTGGCGGCGGAGGCCGACTTCCTGTCTCTGGGCACCAACGACCTTGCCCAGTACGCCCTGGCCATGGACCGCACCAATCCCGAGCTCGCCGCCCAGGTGGACGGACTGCATCCCGCCGTGCTGCGCCTGGTGGGACAGGCGGCGGCGGGCGGCGCGAAGCACGGGCGGATGGTGGCGGTGTGCGGGGCGCTGGCCTCGGACCTGACGGCCGTCCCGATCCTGATCGGCCTGGGGGTCACCGAACTGTCGGTCTCGGTCTCGGCCCTGCCGGAGATCAAGGCCCTGGTCCGCACCCTGACCCTGCCGGCCTGCCGCGACCTGGCCCGCCGAGCCGTCGACCAGGCCTCGGCCGAGGCGGTGCGGGCCTTGAGCCTGGCCGCCGATCCTTCCCTCCAGACGGGAGCCCGCCCATGACCGCCCCAGCCCTTCGCGCCCCGGCCCCCCGCGCGCCGCGCTTCAGCCTGGGCTCGCTGCAGCCCCTGGGACGGGCCCTGATGCTGCCGATCGCCGTCCTGCCGGTGGCGGGGCTGCTGCTGCGGCTGGGCGCCGACGACCTGTTGAACATCCCCTTCATGGCCGCGGCCGGGGCGGCGATCTTCGCCAACCTGGGCCTGCTGTTCGCGATCGGCGTGGCGGTGGGCTTCGCCAAGGACGGCAACGGGGCGGCGGGGCTGGCGGGCGTGGTCTGCTTCCTGGTGGCGACCAAGGGCGCCGAGGCGCTGATCGTGGCGCCGCCGGAGGCCCTGGCCGGGTTCACCGGCAAGGCCAGGGACCTGGCCACGGCGGCGTTCAAGGACGGCACGGTGGGCAAGCTCGGCGTGCCGCTGGGCATCCTGTCGGGCCTGATCGGCGGGACCTTCTACAACCGCTTCGGGACCATCAAGCTGCCAGAGTACCTGGCCTTCTTCGGCGGGCGGCGGTTCGTGCCCATCGTCAGCGGCCTGGCGGGGCTGGGGCTGGCGATGCTGTTCGGCTGGGGCTGGGCGTCGATCAGCCAGGGCGTCGACGCCCTCAGCCACGCCATCGTGGCGGCGGGGCCGCTCGGCCTGTTCGTCTACGGCGTCCTCAACAGGGTGCTGATCGTCACCGGCCTGCACCACATCCTCAACAACGTGGCCTGGTTCATCATCGGCGACTTCCACGGGGCCACGGGGGACCTGAACCGCTTCTTCGCCGGCGATCCGAGCGCCGGGGCGTTCATGAGCGGCTTCTTCCCGGTGATGATGTTCGGCCTGCCGGCGGCGTGCCTGGCCATGTACCACACCGCCCTGCCGGAGCGGCGCAAGGCGGTGGGCGGCATGCTCACGTCCCTGGCCCTGACCGCCATGCTGACGGGGGTGACCGAGCCCATCGAGTTCAGCTTCATGTTCCTGGCCCCGGCCCTCTTCGTCCTGCACGCGGTGATGACCGGGACGGCCATGGTGCTGATGGACCTGCTGGGGGTGAAGCTGGGCTTCGGCTTTTCGGCCGGGCTGTTCGACTATGCGCTGAACTTCAACAAGGCGACGCGGCCGCTGCTGCTGATCCCCGTCGGCCTGGCCTATGCGGCGCTGTACTACGGCGTCTTCCGGTTCTTCATCGTGCGCTTCAACCTGCAGACCCCGGGCCGCGAGGTCGAAGCGACGCCGGCCGCGCCGGCGGCGGCGGCCGTGTCGGCAGGGGGACGGGCGCGCGGGTTCGTCGAGGCTCTCGGCGGGGCGGGCAACCTGGTCTCGGTGGACGCCTGCACCACCCGGCTTCGGCTGGTGGTGGCCGACCAGGGGGCGGTGGATGAGGCCGCGCTGAAGGCGTTGGGCGCGCGGGGGCTGATCCGACCTTCGGCGCGCGACCTGCAGGTGGTCATCGGTCCCACGGCCGACAACCTGGCGCGGGAGCTGCGCGAGGCCCTGGCGGCCGGACCCACGGCGGTCCCGGCGGCACCCCCGGCGGTTTCAGCGACGGCGGCCCAGCCCTCGGCCGCGGACAAGACCCTGGCGGCGGCGCTGCTGGCGGCGGTGGGCGGGGCGGCCAATGTGGTCGACGCCTGCAGCGCCTGCAGCCGCATCAGCCTGCGCGTCGCCGACGACGGGCGGGTCGACGAGGCGGCGCTGAAGGGGGTGGCCCGGCGCGGCCACGTGCGGCCCAAGCCCGGGGTGGTGCAGGTGGTGCTGGGTCCGGACGCCGAGGCCGTGCTGGCCGGGCTGCGCGCCCTCGCCCCGGCGGCGGGCTGAGCCATGGCGCGGCTCGAGACCTTCGCGGTGGCCCTGGGGATCGGGACGACCTTGCTGTCGTCCCCGGCGCTGGCCCAGTCCGGTCTGCCCGCCGGCGCCGTCGTCGCCTTCACACCGCAGACGGTGTGCGAGAAGCTGCCCGGCGGCTGGAAGACCTATGCCGACGCCGACGGCCGGGTGATCGTGGGCGCCATGCCGGGCGTGCCGGCCAGCGGGCCCGAGGCGGCCCTGCCGCTGCCGCCGCCCGCCCCGCCGCCGGCGCCCGGCGCCCCGCCGCCGCTGGCCCTGCCGCCGCCGCCCAAGCCGCCGATCAATCCGCCCGACTACTGGTCGAGGAACCTGACCCTGGCGCCCGGCATGACGCCGCGCCAGGCGGTGGCCGGGGCCGGCCAGATCGTGGTCACCGCCCCGACGGTGAACGTCCAGCTTGCTCCCGCCGGCAAGGGCGGCGCCGGCTATCGCCTCTATGGCTACCAGACCGCGCCAGGCAAGGAGCCGGGGTCTGAAGCGCTGGCCGTGGGCTATGGCGCGCCGGGCGCGGTGGGCAAGGACCCGCCCGACCCGATCCAGGTCGCGCCGCCGTTCATCGCGCTGAAGTTCTGCGTCAAGCAGTAGGAGGGCGAGGCTGCCAAATCCGCTCCGACACCGGCTCAATCCTCTTTCCCGCTCACCCCGGCGAAGGCCGGGGCCCAGGTTGGCCCATCAGGTGTCCACCGGCCCTCGGTTCCCACGATACCCAGGCGGTTCTGGTGGCGGAGAGGCTTCCCTGGGCCCCGGCCTTCGCCGGGGTGAGCGGTGAGGAGGGGGGTAGCCGCTGCCGGTGTGGCCGCCCCGCTTGCTCAACGCGCCGGTTCGATGCCCGCGATCGCCAGGATCTCGACCTCGTCGCCGGCCACCACGGCGGTGTCGCCCACGGCCTTGCCCAGCAGGGCCTTGGCCAGGGGCGAGACGTAGGACACCGAGCCCTGGGCCGGGTCGGCCTCGTCCTCGCCGACGATGCGGTAGGTCTGGCGCCGGCCGTCCTCGCGCTCGAAGGTCACCGAGCCGCCGAACACCACCTTGTCCGGATCGGCAGGCGTCTCCAGCAACTGGGCCGAGGCGCGGCGGGCGCCGAAGTAGCGCAGGTCGCGCGTGGCCCGGGCCATGGCGGTGCGGTCCTCCTGCACGCCGCCGGCGGCCTGGGCGGCGTGATAGGCGGCGCGCGCTTCGGCCAGGCCGGCGTCGAGGGCGGCGAGCCCCGCGGCGGTGACCAGGTTCGGATGCGGCGAGATCGGCCGGTCCGGCAGGTCGGCGGCGGTGGATTCGCTGTCGCCTTCCTTGGTGAAGGCGACGCTCATGGACGGGGCCGGAGCGCGGGCCGCAGGCGCAAGCGGGGTGCGGTGGAGGTGTGGGTCATGGTCCTACAAGCGCCGGCGCGCCGCCGGAGTTTCGGTTTCTTCAGCCTAAGGCCGAAAATGATCAGGGCGCCAGCCGGTTCGTCTCGGCCAGCCAGTCGTCCTCGCCGCCGATGGGCATGCCGGGGGGCGGGGAGACGTGGCGGGCCTTGTCGGCCTCGGCCAGGGCCTTGAGGCGGTCGGGCGAGGGGTCGGAGAGGAGGGCGGCGAAGGCGCGGGCCTGGGCGTCGCCGCCCTTGAGCCGGCCGGCCAGGGCGTCGAGGCTGGCGCGGATGTCCGCCGCCGCGGCGGGGGAGAGGCCGCCGTCCTGCAGCGCCCTGGCGAGCTGGGCGACCAGGCGCGCCTGCACCCGCCGGCGGATCAGGGCGGCGCGCCCGGCGTCGGCCTGGGCCGGGAAGACGGCGGCGGTGGTCCGGGCCAGAAGTTCGGGCAGGCCGAGCTGGGCCGGATTGCGCGCGCCCATGTCCTCGACCCGATTCAGGCGCTGGACGTTGAGAAGGTCGGCGAAGGTGATGTCGGCCGCCGCCTCCACGGCCGTGGACAGGTCGAACACCGGCGTCTGCGACTTGCCGAACACTTCGATGTCGTAGGCCTTGTCGCGGTCGCTGTAGCCGCCGGCCGAAAGCTGGGCGATCAGGGCGTCGGGCAGGTCGAGCGCGGCGGGGTCGAGGCCGCCCAGCACGGCGTCCAGGGCCCGGCGCTGGTCCGCCCCGGCGACGATGCGCGAGACGGGGGCGCCGTCGCCGTTGACCGGGTAGTTGAAGTCGACACCGCCCACCAGCTTGGCGGCCGCGTCCACCTCGTAGCGATGGTAGAGGTAGATCGGCACGATCGCCCGGCGCAGGTCGGCCATGGGCGCGCCGGCCGGCAGGTTGCGGGGCCCGAAGGCGTCGAGCGCGATGCGGCGAACCGCCAGGGCGTGCTTCAAGCCCTCGACCGCGTCCGGTCCGTCGTCCCAGAGCGCCCCGGCGGGATTGGCGGCGTGGGCGGGGCGGGCGTCGTCGTCCGAGACGAACTTCAGGCCGGCGGCGTAGCCCTCGCGGACGATGGCGGCCAGGCGGGCGTCCTGGTCCTGGCCTGGCGGCGCCTGGTCGTAGAGCCAGCGGATGGCGAAGCGATCCCAGGCCCCGAGGCCGACCTTGTAGGCGTCGGAGAAGTCGAGCCTGCCGCCGTCGATCTTCACCCGCGGCGGCGGGTAGTCCATCACCGACTCCCGGTCGCCGAAGGCGCTGCCGGCGAAATTGTGCTCCAGGCCCAGGGCGTGGCCGGTCTCGTGCACCCCGAGCTGGCGGAGGCGCATCAGGGAGACGCGGATGGGATCGTCCTGGGCGCCCGTCCCGGTGCGGTCGGCGCCGGCCAGGCCCTCGAAGATCAGCCGGTCCTGGCGCACCCGCTGCGAGCCCAGCAGGACGACGCCCTTGACGATCTCGCCGGTGCGCGGGTCGATGATGTTCTCGCCCAGGGACCAGCCGCGCGTCTGGCGGTGCACCCAGTTGATGACGTTGTAGCGGGCGTCGAGGGGGCTGACCCCCTCGGGCAGGATTTCCACCCGGAAGGCGTCGATGAAGCCGGCGGCGTCGAAGGCCTGGGCCCACCAGGCCGCCCCCTCCGCCAGGGCCGAGCGGATCGGCTCGGGCGCCGCGCGGTCGACATAGAAGACGATCGGCTTCCTGACCCGGGAGCGCGGGGCGGCGGGATCGACCTTTTCCAGCCGGAAGCGGTGGGCCAGGCGCACGACCAGGGGCCGGTCCAGGGGGGCGGAGAAGTCGGCCACGACGGTGGCGATGGCGCCCGTCCGCGGGTCGGCCAGCCGGGGCGCGAACCCGGGCTCGGGCAGCTTGATCAGCGAATGATGCTCCACCAGGGTGGCGTTGTGGCCGACGGGGGCGATGCCGGCGACCTCTGCGCCTGGATCGTCGCTGACGAAGGTCTGGTGGGCCTCGAACTCGAGATTCTCGGGAAAGGCCGCGGTTTCCGAAACGTCCGGGTGGCTGAGCTCCTTGTCGACGTGGAACGCGCCCTGGCCCGAGGCCTTGAGGGTGTCGACCACGCCGAAGTTGTCGCGCACCAGGAAGCTGGAGATGTCCACCAGCACCGCGCCGCCCTGCGCCTCGGCGATGATCTCGCCGGACCAGATGGTGGAGCTGGCGAAGGAGTCCCGCACCGCCCGGGCCTCGTCGGCGGAGCCGTGGTCGGCCCGGAAGGCGTAGTTCTCGAGGTTGGCGTAGAGGCGGCCGCCGGAACGCTGGAAGGCCAGCACCTGGGTCGGGGCGCCGGCGTCCGAGCGGTCCAGCCCCACCGGCGCGGCGCCGAGGCCGGCGCGCAGATAGGCCTGGTAGAGGAAGCGGCCGTAGTAGCCTTCGCCGCCGCCGGGCTGCAGCGCCAGCAGCACCCGCCCGCCCTTGCGGTCGAGATAGACGGGCAGGAGGCCGTCCTTGCGCTCGAGGCCCGCCACGGCGGCGTCGAAGCTGGCGGGCGCCGCCGCCGCCGTAGGGCCGGCTTTCGCGGACGCCGCGGCCCAGGCCGGGGCCGCCGCGATGAGGACGGCCGCCATGCCGCCGATCATGCCGCCGATCCAGATGCGCGTGCCGATGCTCATGGCCAGACCCCCCAACTCGAGGCCGCAACCCTAGTGGAGCGCGGCCGCCCAAGCCAAGCCGGGGTTGCCAGGCGGCGGCGGGCGTAGGAGCGTGCCCGAAAAGGGGACGCGTCCGGTGAAGACTCTGCTGCGAATCCTGTGCTGGGGCCTGGGGCTGATCGTCGTGGTGCTGGCGGTGGGGTGGGTGGCGCTGCAGCGCCCCGACATTCCCTGGCCAAAGCTGGAGGCCAAGTACGCCAACGCCCAGTCGCGGTGGATGGACCTGCCGGGCGGGGTGCGCGTGCACTATCGCGACCAGGGCCGGCCGGACGGGCCGCCGATCGTGCTGGTGCACGGCTTTTCCGCCTCGCTGCACGCCTGGGAGCCGTGGGTCCAGCGCCTGGGCGGGACCTATCGGATCATCACCCTGGACCTGCCCGGCCACGGCCTGACGCGGGCGCCGGCCACCTATCAGATCTCGCCCGACGCCAACGCCGACCTGGTCGACACCGTGGCCCGGCGGCTGGGGGCGACGAGGTTCGTGATCGGCGGCAATTCCATGGGCGGGGGCGTGGCCTGGAACCTGGCCCTGCGCCACCCCGAGGACGTGCGCGCCCTGGTGCTGGTGGACGCCGCCGGCTGGCCGCGCCCGGTCCGCCGGGGCGGGCCGCCGCCGCTGATCTTCGCCCTGCTGGGCAACCCCGTCGGCCGGGCCCTGATCCGCAACATCGACACCCATGTCCTGGCCGAGAAGGGGCTGAAGTCAGCCTATGTCGACCCGGCCCTGGTCACCCCCGCCCTGGTCGACCGCTATGTGGAGCTGTCGCGCGGACCGGGGCACCGCGACCTGATCCTGGCCGGCCGCCAGCGCACGGGGCGGACGATCACCCCGGCGACCTTCGCCCAGATCCAGGTTCCCACCCTGGTGATGCACGGCCAGGCCGACGCCCTGATCCCGGTGGGCGACGGCGAGGCCTTCGCCAAGGCGATCCCGGGCGCGCGGCTGGTCACCTATCCGGGCGTCGGCCACGTGCCGATGGAGCAGATCCCGGACCGCTCCGCCGCCGACCTCGACACCTTCCTCAAGTCCCTTCCGCCGCCCGCCGCCGGATAGGGCGACACCCTGCGTGAACTGTGCTCTAGGGCGACGAAAAGCGGGGAAGGACAAGGCATGTCGAACGCGGGACTCGAGGATCTGAAGGCGGCGGCCACGGCGGCCTGGCTCTATGTGTTGCCGCTGGTGGAGATCGCCCAGACGCGCCAGCGCGGCCTGTCGGTGGGGTCGCGGATCAACGTCTTCGGCCACATGCGGAACCTGGCCAACCACACCTCGCGGGCGGTGACGACGCCGAACAACGACACCTTCTATTCCACCGCCCAGGTGGACCTGTCGCAGGGGCCGGTGACCGTCACCCTGCCGCCGTCGGGGGACCGCTACCTGTCCCTGGCCCTGATGGACGCCTACACCAACAACTTCGCCATCCTGGGCACGCGGACCACGGGCGGGCGGGGCGGGACCTTCACCCTGGTCGGGCCGAACGACGCCGCCGAGGGGCCGAATGTGGTGCGCTCGCCGACGCGGCACGTCTGGGCCCTGGCCCGCATCCTGGTGGACGGCCCGCACGACGCCGAAGCCGCCAAGGCGGTGCAGCACGGCGTCTCCATGCAGGGGCCGGCCGTCGAGCCGCCCGCCGCCGTGGCCAATCGCGCCGCGCCCTGGCAGGACTATTTCGCCGGCGCCGCGCGCCTGATGGCCGCCAACCCGCCGCCGGTCACCGACCGGGCGATCCTGGAGGTGATGGCGCCGCTGGGTCTCGCCGACTTCGACCCCACCCGCTTCTCGGCGGCGGAGGCCGAGGCGATCGAGGAAGGCGTGGCGGAGGCCCGCCGGCGCTCGCGCAAGGGCGGCCTCGGCGGAGGCGACTATGTGAACGGCTGGTCCTATCCCAACGCCCGCCTGGGCGATTTCGGCCAGGACTATGTCTACCGGGCCGCCGTGGCGCTGTCCGGCCTGGCCGCCCTGCCGCCGGTGGAGGCGATGTACATGCGCGCCGAGGGGCCGCTGCCGCGCGACCTGTTCGACGGGACCGAGGCCTGGCGCCTGACCTTCCCGCCGGGCGAGCCCTTGCCGGTCAATTCGTTCTGGTCGCTCAGCCTCTACGAGGCCACCGACGACGGCCAGTTCTTCTTCACCGAGAACCCTCTGGACCGCTTCGCCATCGGCGACCGCACGCCGGGGCTGAAGGCCAACCCCGATGGCTCGCTGGACATCTGGATCGGCCACGCCGACCCGGGTGACAACCGCCGCGCGAACTGGTTGCCGGCGCCCGCTGGCCCCTTCGCCCTGTTCATGCGAGCCTACCTGCCCAAGCCCGACCTGCTGGACGGCCGCTACCGTCTGCCGGCGATCGAAAAGGTGTGATCCCATGCCGCCACGCGCCGCCCCGCTCAGCCGCCTCGCCGGCTTCTCCAGGCCGGAGGGGCTGCGGTTCTCGCGGTGGGTAGTGATCTCGGTGGTGCTGGCCGGGGTGATCACCGCCATCGGCCTGTCGGTCTACGACCGGGTGCTGAACGTGCGCGACGCCAGCGCCGAGAGCCGCGTCGCCGCCGTCGCCGGCCCGCCCTGCCCGTCGGTGACCAAGGCCGACTTCGCCGCCCGCCACCTGGAGCTGCGCTTCGCCAGCGAGTTCAACGGCGTCAGCTTCGCCCGCCGGTTCGGCCAGGTGTCGTGCAGCGAGGCGGCGGCCAAGGGCTGGCTGGGCCTGAAGTCCTATTCCGTCTGCCAGTTCTCCAGCCCGGACGTGCTGGCGGTGCGCACCGCCAAGGGGCTCTACTATTTCGAGCCGGGGCTGGGGCGGAAGGCCAGCCTGCTGATGGACGGCGACGCCCCCCGCTGCGTGATGGCCGCGCCCGACTGGTCCTGATAGGGAGCGGGCGGCGCCGTTACGTCAACCGGCGCGCCGTCCGGAGCATTCCTTGGCCACCGTCAGCGTCTTCGACCTGTTCAAGCTCGGCATCGGGCCGTCCAGCAGCCACACCATGGGGCCGATGACGGCGGCGGGGCGGTTCGTGGCGCGGCTGGAGGCGGCCGGAAGGCTGGCGCAGGTCGCCCGGGTGGAGGTCAAGCTCTACGCCTCCCTGGCCCTGACCGGGCGCGGGCACGCCACCGACCGGGCGGTGATCCTGGGCCTGGCCGGCTTCGCGCCCGCCAGCATGGACCCCGACGCCGGCGAGGCGGCCCTGGCGACGATCGCCGAGACCGGACGCCTGGCCCTGGGCGGGCGGGGCGAGATCGGCTTCGACGCGGGCCGCGACATCGTCTGGGCCGGGCGCGAGCGGCTGCCGCAGCATCCCAACGCCCTGGTCTTCACCGCCTTCGACGGGGCCGGCGTCGAAATCGCCCGGCGTAGCTATTTCTCCATCGGCGGCGGCTTCGTCCGCGACGAGGACGAGATCGGCCGCAACGACCCGGACGAGGCCGCCGCGCCGGCGCCCCATCCCTTCGACTCCGGCGACAGCCTGATGGCCCTGGCGGCCGAGGCCAATCTGACCATCGCCGGGCTGATGGCCGCCAACGAACAAGCCCTTCGCCCCGCCGAGGCGGTGGAGGCGGGGCTGGACGCCATCTTCGAGGCCATGGAGGCCTGCATCGACCGGGGCCTTCGCCAGGGCGGGCGGCTGCCCGGCGGGCTGGAGGTCAAGCGACGGGCGCGGCAGCTGCATTCATCGATCATGGCCAAGGTCGAACGGCAGATCGCCGATCCCCTGGCGGCCATGGACTGGGTCAACCTGTGGGCCCTGGCGGTGAACGAGGAAAACGCCGCCGGCGGACGGGTGGTGACGGCGCCGACCAACGGGGCGGCGGGCATCGTGCCGGCGGTGCTGCGGTTCTACGACCGCTTCCACAACGGCACGCGGGCCGGGCGGCACGCCTTCCTGCTGACCGCCGGGGCCATCGGCGCCCTCTACAAGCGCAACGCCTCGATCAGCGGGGCGGAGGTGGGCTGCCAGGGCGAGGTGGGGGTGGCCTGCTCGATGGCGGCGGCGGGGCTGGCGGCGGCGCTGGGGGCCACCAACGCCCAGATCGAGAACGCCGCCGAGATCGGCATGGAGCACAACCTGGGCCTCACCTGCGACCCCATTGGCGGGCTGGTGCAGATCCCCTGCATCGAGCGCAACGCCATGGGCGCCATCAAGGCCATCGACGCCGCCCGCCTGGCCCTGCTGGGCGACGGCGAGCATTCGGTGAGCCTCGACAAGGTCATCGCCACCATGAAGCGCACCGGCGCCGACATGAACGAGATCTACAAGGAGACCTCCCTCGGCGGCCTGGCCGCCGACGCCGACCTGTCGGTCAACCGCGTGGAGTGCTGAGCTCGCGCGCCAGATCGCCCAGGATCGCCAGGCCCCGTTCGGCGTCTTCCGGCGAGGCGGCGCTGAAATTCAGCCGCATGGCGTTTGCCCGGCCGGGCGCGGCCAGGAAGTGCTCGCCGGGGGTGAACAGGACGCCGCGTTCCAGGGCCAGGCGGAACAGGACGTCGACGTCGATCCCGGGCGCCAGGTCGACCCAGAAGAACAGGCCGCCGGGCGGGATCACCCAGGTGGCGAGCCCGGTCAGGTGGCGGGCCATGGCGGCGGCGAACAGGTCGCGCTTGCGGCGATAGCCGGCGACGACCCGGCTCATCCGCTGGGCGCGGTCGGGGGCCTGCAGGAACTGCAGCACCGTCCACTGGGCCAGCCGGTTGGTGTGCAGGTCGGCGGCCTGCTTGAGCTGCAGCAGCTTGGGAAACAGGTCCGGCGAGGCGGTGAGGAAACCCAGGCGCAGCCCCGGCGCCGCGGTCTTGGAGAACGAGCCCTGGTAGATCCACGAGGCGGTCTTGACGTCGGCGCAGATCGGCCGGCGCTCGCATGGGTCGTAGGCCAGGTCGCGGTAGGGATCGTCCTCGAACAGGATGACGTCGTGGGCGTCGCACGCCGCCGCCAGGGCCTCGCGCTCGGCGGCGCTCCAGCAGTGGCCGGTGGGGTTCTGGAAGGTCGGGGTGACATAGGCGAGGGCGGGTGGGTCCTCCGCCCAGCCGGCGGCCGGATCGGCGCGGTCGAGCAGCGGAAAGCGCGCGCCGAAGAAGCGGAACACCTGCAGCGCGGCGAGGTAGGACGGCGATTCCACCGCCACCGCCACGCCCGGGTCGATCGTCAGCTTGGCGGCCAGGTCGATGCCCTGCTGCGACCCCGAGAGGATGATGATGCGGTCCGGCGCCGTGTCGAGGCCCAGCGCCGCCAGTTCGCCGGCCACCTGGGTGCGCAGGTCCAGCTCGCCCTCGCTGGGGCCGTACTGCAGCAGGGCGCGCGGGGCGGTGGGGATGACCAGGTCGGCGAAACTGTCGGCGTCGGGCAGGCCGCCGGCGAAGGAGATCACCTCCGGGCGTTGCGAAACCTCCAGCATGGCGCGCACCGGCGAGGGGCGCAGGTCGGCGGTTCGCCCGGATAGACGCGCCATCGGATCCTCCCATCGTGTCAATGAGCTTGACCTATCGACACGCTAGGCGGCGGCCCCTATCGTGTCAATATGGTTGACCTAAAGCGCCAGGCCGAGCTCAACGACGCCATCGAGCTGCTGTACTTCGCCTATCGCGGCTTCACCGACGGGCCGGACCGGATCCTGGAGCGGCGGGGCCTGGGCCGGGTCCACCACCGCATCCTCTATTTCATCGGCCGGCGGCCGGACATTTCGGTGCGCGGCCTGCTGGAGGTGCTGGCGGTCAGCAAGCAGGCCCTGAACGCCCCCCTGCGCCAGCTCATGGAGATGCACCTGGTGGCGGCCGTGCCGGGCGCCGAGGACCGGCGGGTCAAGAACCTGCGGCTGACCGCGGACGGGCTGAAGCTGGAGGCCGAGCTCACCGGCGTGCAGATGCGCCACCTTCAGGCCGCCTTCGACCAGGCCGGCGCCGCGGACGAACAGGGCTGGCGGTCGATCATGGCGACGCTGGCCCAGGTGGCGCGGACAGCGCGATAGGCTGACGCCTGGCAGGATCAGTGCGGCGGCCTTGCGCCCCCTCCGTCAGCCCGCTCCGCGGCCTGCCACCTCCCCCGCATCGCCCTTCGGGCTCGCATGGGAGGAGAAGGGTCGCGCGATCGTCTCCTCACCCGCCCATCGAGGCGGGGGAGGTGATCGGCGCCATCGGCGGCGAGACGGAGGGGGCGCAAGGACGCCCCCCATTGGATAGAATCGTCCTCTACAGCGGACGCTACCCCCTCAGGCCGAGCCCATCGATCGCCGCAACCTGTTCGGCCTCCAGCGGTCCAGCCGCTTCGGCCGCCAGGCACTGGCGCAGTTCGGCGCGGTTCTTGACCCCAAGCACCAGGGTGTCGACGCCCGCCATGCCCAGGGCGTAGCGGTGGGCCACCACCGCCGGGTCCTCGCCCCAGGCGGCGCAGAGGGCCCGGAAGGGGGCGGCGCGGCCGTAGTCGGCCAGGTCGGCGCTCTTGGGATGCAGCTCTCGGTCCAGGGCGGCCGTCAGCGCCCCGGCCTGGACGGCGCGGATGCCCATCACCCCGACGCCGCTGGCCTTGGCCGCCGCGATGATCGCGCGCGGCTCGGCCGGCTCGGCGTAGGAGCGCATGTCGCCGGCGCTGTCCAGCAGGTTGGTCACCGCCTGGGCCACGGCCGGCCGGGGCGTCGCGGCCAGGGCCTGAAGGATCGTCGCCGGCACGCCGGTGGCGGTGATCCCCCATTCGCCGATCACGCCCCGCGCCTTGAGGGCCTCGAAGGTTGGGATCACCTGCTCGCGATAGAGGCTCCAGCGGGTGGCGAACTGCGCCTGGCGATGGGCGCCGCGGGCGTAGACATAGCCGTCCGGGCAGATGTTCGTATGCAGGAAGAAGAGGTCGACGCGTTCCAGCTTCATGGCCGCGAGGGTGGCGTTCAGCGAGGTCTCGATGCGCGCCGCCACCTCGTCCGCCGGCGGCGAGCCCAGATAGACCTTGCTGGTGATCCGTACCCCGTCAGGGACCTTGCCGCCCCAGGCCGCGCCGATCACCTGCTCGCAATTGCGGTAGAGGGGCGCGGTGTCGATGAGGTTGATCCCCGCCTCCACCGCCTCGGTCAGGGTGGCGACGGCCTCGCCCGGGGTGGTGGCGCCCCACAGCTCCCCCAACCCGCCGCCGCCCAGGGTCAGGCGGCTGACATCGGCGAAGGGTCCCAGGGCGCGGGTCTGCATCGAGCGTTTCCTTTGGTTGGCCGACATCATCTCCCGCCTCGGCGGCCGGGTGAAGGGCGAAGGCGCCTCGCGCCTGATATCCCGGCGCCGGACCTGCCCGCCCCGTGAACGATCGGGTCCGCCCGCAAGGGTTGGTGGGCGCTGGGGGCTTGCCAGCGCCGCGCGTGTCCGGAAGATAGGTCCCCGGTGTCCTTGCGCGGCTGCCGGCCGGCGTCCTTCAGGCCAGTATCCTTCAGGCCAGTATCCTTTTGGGGTGCGACATGGCTTTTGCTCTGGCGTCCGACGCCCTGCTCAATGCCGCTTTCACGGCCGACGGCATGGCGACCGTGCTGCAGGAAATCGCCCAGTCGGTTGGGGCCGAAGGCGCGACCCTGACCTACAGCCATCGCAGCACCCAGCTCGGCGCGATCTTCTCCGACTCCCTGCGCGAGCACGTGAAGCCCTACATGCGCCCGGACCGGCCGCCGGATCCCCGCGCGGGGCGGGTCAACCCGACCCTCTTCGAGGGCTTCCGCGTCGATCAGCAGGACTTCAGCCCGGAAGAGCTGGCGCGCGATCCCTATTATCAGGAGTTCCTGCGGCCCCTGAGCTTCGGCTGGCACGCCTGCGCCCTGCTGGCCGGCGCGCCCAGCGCCGAGACCCTGCACCTGACCCTTCGCCGCACCATCCGCCAGGGGGCTTTCGAGGACGACGACCTGGACCCCTTGTCGGCGCAGCTGCCGCTGATCCGGGCCACCGCCAAGATCACCCAGATCATGGGCGGCATCGTCGGCGCGACGGCCGAACCCGTGCCCGACAGCCGCCGCTCCCTCTATGGCTTCGACCCCAAGGGCGCGGCCTTCATCATCCACCAGGGCCAGGCCGCCACCGACGTGATGGAGCTGCGCGGCGGGCGGCTGCTGGCCTGGAGCGGCGAGCAGCAGGAACGCCTGCAGGCGACCATCGAGCGCGCCACGGCCCAGTGCCGCCAGGTGTCGTCCATCCTCAGCGACGCCGAAGGCGACTGGTGGCTGTTCAGCGTCTCGCCGCCCACGGCCATCGTGCCGACCTGGATGACGCCGTTCATCTCCTGGGCGGCGCTGGTTCCCTACGGCCGGTCCGACGAGGTGAACCAGGCGCGGGGACGGCAGATGGCCGCCCTGTTCGGCCTGTCGCCGGCGGAGGTGCGGGTGGCCAGCCTGATCGGCGACGCCAAGACCATCTCGGCCGCCGCGCGCGTCCTGGGGGCCAGCCCCGGGACCGTGCGCAACCACCTGAAGTCGATCTTCCAGAAGGTCGGCGTCAATCGCCAGGCCGAACTGGTGGCGGTGCTGAGCCGCCTCTGATGCGCCGGCAGGTCGCCGGATAGCCCATTTGGGACATGCGTCCCGGCCCCCGCAAGCGTCTGCTTGAACGCCGTTCCGCGAACCGCGGAGCCGTTCACCAGCAGGGCTTCAGGGGATAGGGCGATGGTTTCCGAGTCGACGATGGCGGCGGCGCGCCGGGCCGCGGGGCGACCCGTCCTGCTGGCCATGACGTCAGCCTTGGCGCTGATGGGCGGCGCGGCCTCGAGCCGGGCGGCGGACTTCAGCTTTTCCGGCGGCTACACCCATGTGCCGGCCTACGGGACCCATCCCGTCGGCGGGATCAACGGCTGCAACTGCGGCCAGGGCGTGCCGGACACCGTCGACGTCACCCTCAGCGGCGACATCTTCAGTTCCGGCTCCTACACCAACGGCCAGGCGCCGTCGGCCGGCGACAACGTGGACATCGAGGGCCTGCCCGACGGGTCCTTTCCCGTGGTTCAGGGCCCGGCGGACATGGGCAATGTCAACGGCCTGGACCCGATCTATGGCCAGGTGGCGCCGTCCTATTCCGGCTCGGGAGGGTTCCACGCCTTCGGCAGCGGCCAGCTCGCCGGCCTGACGATCGAGGGGCCCGGCGAACTCGATCCGGGCGCGATCACCGTCAGCGGAACGGCGCGGATCGCGGGCGTCGGCGACGCCGTCGTGCTCGGCACCCTGCTGGTCGACAAGCACGGGGAAACCTATGACACGGGCCAGCGCGCCAAGGGCGTCGTGACCATCTCGGGCGGCGCCCTGGAAGCCGGGACGCTGCAATTGATCGGCGACACCGCCGATCCGGCTTTCGCAGGCGGCGTGGAGCTCAAGGGCGGGACGACCCTCACCGGCGACACGGTGGTGCAGGTGTTCAGCGACAACGGGTCGGACATCGACCTGTCGGGAAAGTCGAGCCTGATCAGCAAGGGCGATCTCGACTTCATGGTCCAGCCCGTCACCTTCCAGCCGGCGACCAAGGTGCTGGGGCTGATCAACGTCAACGACAGCACCCTGTCGGCGGTGACCATCAACATCGGCGCGTTCAACGCCGCCCTCGACGAGCCGCAGGCGCCGGACGGATCGCGGGTGGTGGTCACCGCGACGGGCGGGACGATCAAGGCCAGCGGCGGCCTGTTCGTGGGCTCCGACGCCTCCGGCGGGCTCTACGCCCAGAGCGGCGCCAAGATCGACGTCAAGGGCCGGGTCACCATCGCCAACTACCAGGCGACCACCACCACCGCGTCGCAGATCGACCTGGGCGGGGCGGGCACGACCCTGACGGTGGGCGAGCGGCTCTACGTCGGCGCCAACGCCGCCGGCAGCCTGACGGTGGACGACAAGGCCGCCGTGACCACCAAAGACATCCTGGTGGTGGGCCTCAATCCCGGGTCCAGCGGGACGATGCTGATCGAGTCGGGCGCCACCGTGGTCAGCGACGATCCGCAGGGGACCAACGCCTTGTCGGGCGACATCGCCGACCAGCCGGGCTCCAAGGGCAAGGTCACCATCACCGGCAAGGACTCCAGCTGGGACAACAAGACCAGCCTGGCGGTGGGCTACGGCGGGTCTGGCGAGCTCGACATCGAGGACGGCGGCGCCCTGAAGGTGGAGGGCGCGCTGCTGCGGGTGGGCCGCAACGCGGGCGCGGACGGCCTGCTGATCCTGACGGGCGACGGCTCGACCATCGACGCCAAGGCGGCCACTCTCTACGTCGGCTACGGCGGCAAGGGACGGGTCGACCTCAACGGCGGCACGGTCACCGACGTCGGCGGCATCGACATCGGCGGCCTTGCGACCGGCGACGGTTCGCTGTCGCTCTCCGGGGCCAACGCCACGCTCACCGTCGCCCTGGCCGGCGGGTCCGCCGGTCCGGCCGACGTGGTCATCGGCCATGCCGGCGACGGCAGGCTCACGGTGGCGGCGGGGGCCAAGCTCGACCTGACGGACGCCTATACGATCATCGGCCAGTCCGGCGGCTCGTCGGGGACGATGACCATCGACGCCTCCGTGGCCGCCGCCAGCGTCAAGTTCGGCCTGCTGGCCATCGGCTTCGCCGGAAAGGGCGCCTTGAACATCTTCGGGGCCGGATCCGGCGACACGTCGGTGGTCGAATTCACCCAGAACGTCCAGATCGGCGAGATCGTTGGCTCGGACGGCACGCTGTCGATCAGCCAGGCCACCGTCGACATCGGCGACGCCCAGTCGAACCCGAACAAGCTCGGTCAGGCCTCGATAACCCTGGGCGAAGCCGGCAAGGGGACCATCGCGGTGGGCGAGGGCGGAACCTTGAGGGCCGCCGCACTGAACCTGGGCGACGGGATAGGGACCGGCGCCATCACCCTCAGCGCGGCGTCAGCCGTGGCGGAGGTGTCCGGCCTGACCCAGGTGGGTTCGGGCGACAAGGGCCATGGCGAGCTCACCTTGGCGGGCGGCTCGACCTTCACCACCCAGAGCCTCGACGTGGCCGCCGTCGACGGCGCCTTCGGCGCCGTGCGCGACAATGGCGGGACCATCGCCGTGAAGGATGCGGTGAAGGTGGGCCAGGCGGGCGCCGATTCCATCGCCACCGTGGTGCTGAACAGCGCGTCGAAGATGACGGCCCAGGACGTCACCGTGGCGGGCGAGGACGCCTCGATCTTCAACCTGCTGGGCGGCTCGACGCTCAGCTTCAAGACCCTCAACGTCGACGGCAAGGGCGCGGTTCTGCTGGACCAGAGCACGGCCACCGGGACCAACGGCCTCGGCAACTGGTTCTTCGGCAAGCCGGACATCGCCGTCCACGGCGGAACCCTGACCGCCCAGAACGGGGCCACGATCACGGCCGGCCTCCTGGCCCTGGACGGCGACGGCCAGGTGACGCTGAAGGACAGCGCCACCGCCGTCCACCTGGGCGCCCTCAGCCTGGACGCCAGCGACGGCGGCGAGGGCCCCAGCCTGACGGTCGACGCCGGCCTGACCGTCGACAGCAGCATCACCGTCAACGGCGGGTCGGCGACCTTCGGCGACGGCGGGGCGTCGACATCGGCCCACGCCACGGCCGCGCAGCTCATCGTCAATGGCGGCGCGGCGGTCGTCGACGGCGGGCGGCTGACCCTGAACGGCGGCGGCTTCTTCGCCGGCCCCGCCCTGCAGGTCGGGGCGGAGGGCAGCCTCGAGGCGAACAATGGCGGCGACCTGTTCGTCACCGGTGGCTTCGAGGACCACTCGCTGACCTCGTCGCTGCGGGCGGGGTCGGTGCTGGACGTGACCGGGAACGTCGACCTCTACGGCCTGCTCACCCTGACCGACGGCGGCCAGCTCACCGATCGCGGCGGGACGATCACCGTCCACGGCTCCATCGACATGCCCGACAACGGCATCCTGTTCTCCGCCTCCGGGTCGGGGCCGCTGAACATCGACGGCGGCCGCGTCGAGGTCGGGCCGTCGTCCAGCCTGATCGGGATCACCAAGGTCAATGTCGGGGTCAGTGGCGGCGGCTCCGGCGGAACCTTGAGCATCAGCGGCGCCAACGCCAGCGTGAGCGGCGAGGTCTCGCTGAACAACGGCCTCCTGCGCGTGACCAGCGGCAGCTTCGGCATCGGGTCCGGCATGGGCGGCGGACCGGTCGTCCTGGACGGCAAGACCTACAACATCATCATCGGCAATGGCGGCCTCCTGGACGGCAACGGCTTCATCCTGGGCGATGTGCTGGTGATCAGCGGCGGCGCGCAGTCCGGCGTCTTCCACCCGGGGCACTCACCGGGCGTGATCACCATCACCGGCAACTATGCCCAGGGGCCGGGCGGCGTGCTGCTGCTCAGCGTCGGTCCAAACAGCTACAGCCAGCTGGTGGTCAGCGGGTCGGTGGACTTGTCCGGCGGCACGATCCAGCTCGACAGCTACCAGGGCGGCGACCTCAATGTCGGCCAGCAGTACGCCTTCATCCAGGCGGCCGGTGGCATCACCGGCCAGCCCAGCCAGGTGATCACCCCCGAGGGCTTCACCGTGGTCACGCCCAGCATCGTCGGCGGGACCCTGACGCTCACCGCGACCCACGTGGCCAATTCCTTCGCCGCCGCCGCCGTCACCGCAAACCAGCGCGCCGTGGCCGGCGCCCTGGACGCCGGCGGCACGCAACTGGTCGCGGGCGTCCTGCCCCTGGTGGACGCCGTCTCCGGCCTTGCGCCGCCCAGCCTGCCCGCCGCCTTCGACCAGATGTCGCCGGAGGGCCTGGTGGCCGGCCAGAACGCCGCCTTCCTGGCCCAGCACGGCTTCGACACGTCCTTGGCGCGCGCGGCCGCCGCGCCGGGGCTGCCGGGCGCCGCGCCGCTGGCGGCCAGCGTGGCCGGCGACGGGCGGCTGTGGTTCCAGGGCTTCGACGCCGGCGGGCGCTTCTCCGCCAACGCCGGAGCGGGCCTGGCCGCGGCCCGCACGGACGGCGGCGGCTTCGTCATCGGCCTGGACCACCGGCTGGGCGCGAACGGCCTGATCGGGGTCGCGGCCGGGGCAAGTTCCACCGCCTTCACCGTGCCCGGCCGCACCACTAGCGGCCGGGTGGCCGGCGCCCACCTGGGCGTCTTCGGGGCCTGGACCAGCGGGCCCCTCTACGCCTCGGGACAGTTCACCTACACGCGGTTCAACGACACGACCCGGCGCCTGGCAAGCGCGGCGGGCTTCTCCGGTCCCCTGGACGGCCAGTCGTCCACCAACGCTTACGGCGGGCGGCTGGAGGTCGGCTGGCGGATCGAGGGCGCGGGTTACGGCGCCGCGCCCTATGTCGCCGTCGAGGGCGTGCGGCTGATGCAGCATGGCTTCGCCGAGACGGCCACGGGGTCGGCCCAGCCGCTGGCTCTGACCTTGCCGACCCAGGACGCCGGCTCGGCCGTGCTGTCGGTGGGCGTCAAGGCCAGCCTGCGCTGGACCGTGGGTTCCCTGGTCCTGACCCCCAGCCTCGACGTGGCCTATGGCCGCGAACTGGCCGGCCGGCGAAGCCTCACGGCGGCCTTCAGCTCGGCGCCGACGCTGGCCTTCGTGGTGGATGGCGCGGCGCCGGGCCGCGACAGCGCCCACGTGGGCCTGGGCCTCGACGCCCGCCTCAGCGACCGCGTCGCCCTGTTCGCCCAGCTCGAGACCGACCAGGCGCGGCGCAGCCACGCCAACGCCGCCTACTTCGGCCTGCGGATGAACTGGTAGAGGCGGGCGCCGGAAATGGCGAAGGCCCGCCGGCGTTACCGGCGGGCCTTCATGGTGGAGCTAAGCGGAGTCGAGCACCGTTGCGCCGCAACGCGCTGTATCCTAATAAAAACAAGGGATACAGCGGTTCATGGTCATACAGAAATGGCGTCGCATAGTCACACAGGAAGGTGGATCAAGGATGAGGAGGGTCTCAAGGGATTGGTGAGGGAGAGGGCCACGGGCGTGTACTACGTCCGCCGCAACTTCTCCCGAGGCCCTGGCCAGCCCACCATCCAGAAGCTCGCCTCGCTCCACACCAAGAGCCGCGCCGAAGCTGTCCGACGGTTCGCCACCGAGTCCGCCCGTCTCCAAGTCGAGGTGGAGCGGATGCGCCGCGACAGCGACGGATCGCGCCACGGGCGGTCAAAGACGAAGTCGTTGGAGGAGGAAGCCCGGTACTGGCGAGACGCGCTCGCTCAGGCCAAGGACGAAGCAACCTTCGCCGAAGTCGAGGCAGCCTACGACGCGACCATTGAGGAGCGCCTCGGTGACCCTGTGGGGTCCGAGGTTGACCCGCAGACGGGCCAGGAGCGACCTGTCTTCGAACCGGGCAAGGAAGCCGCCGCTCTGGCGCTGACAGGCCTTGTTTCGGGGAAGCGTGTCCCGGTCGATTTCCACCTGGACGCCTTCCTGGCGTCCCGAGAGCGAACGGTCAGATACGACCTCCGCATCCGCCGGGCTGTGCGGGAGCTTGGGGACTGGCTGAAGGCTCGGCCTGAGGGCAACTCGATCCGCGCCGTGACTAAACGTACTGCTGCCCATTTCACGGATCATCTCGCGCAGACCCTCAAGCCGCACACGCTGAAGGGCCTCAAGTCTTCTCTGTCGCTCTACTGGGACTGGATGGCCGAGCGGGAGGAGGCCGCCACAAACCCGTGGAAGGAGGTCAAGCTCGACAAGCGACTCGGCAAGTCCGAAGCGCGTGCCTTCACTGATGAGGAACTGCTCAAGCTTCTGGCCGGTACCACCGACCAGACGATGCAGGACTTCATGCGGTTCGGGGCGCTTTCCGGGATGCGCGAGAACGAAATCGGGCGCCTGACCGTGAAGGACGCAGAGGACGGGTGGTTCAACATACGGAAGGGCAAGACCGCAGCGGCGGCGCGTCGAGTTCCAATCCACCCTGACCTCGCCCCCATCGTGGAGCGGCGAACCAAGGACAGGCAGCCGACGGACTGGCTCTTTGACGATCTCCCGCCCAGCAACGGTAAAGGCCGTGAGCGGGCCGACAAGATGGGCGAGCGGTTCACGGCCTATCGCAGGTCGGTGGGCGTCGATGAGCGGCCCGCTGGAGGTGGCCGCAGCAACGTGGTCTTCCACAGCTTCCGCCACTGGTTCACCACTGCGGCCCTGAACGCAGGGGCGATGCAGCCTGTCGTGAGCACCCTTGTGGGCCACGCGGAGGGCCTGCGGGGCATGACCCTGGGGACCTACTACACCGGCCCCACCAAGCAACTTTTGATCGACGCGGTCGCGGGCGTGCGCCTGCCGACTGCCCAGCAACAGGACCAAGCATGAGACACAACGACTCTGAACCTGACGACATCCGCCAGCTACTGGCGGAGCAAGACCTTCTGGATGGCCCCAGGACGCCCCTGCGCGGACCCCTGGCGGACGATCCGTTCGCCGCTAGGGACAACGGCACGGCCGAGCTGAAGGCCATCATGAGGAACTACAAGGAACCCGAGCGGACCTTCAGCGAAGCCGCCGCCGCCCAGTGGCTGGGCATCACCCCACAGAGCCTCGCGAGGCGACGGCGGCGGGGGACCGGCCCTGAGGTGCAGCGGACTTGGGATGGGACTCCGAGGTACACCTTTGGAGCCCTAGGGGCATGGCTTGCAGATCATCAGCCGACGCCCCGCCATCACGGATAGGGTGCCAGGGGCGCTGACGCAGGTTGCCGACTGGCCTCATGTCCAGCCGCCCGGTAGGCTCATCCGATGCGAGAGTTCATACTCGATGAGATCAAGCGGCTATCCGCGCTGGGGGGCGGCGATCCGCCGGGACAACAGGCTTTCGAGACCGCAACGGGTATCGGGCAGCACAAGTGGCGCGGCAAGTACTGGCGCAACTGGGGCGATGCACTGACCGATGCGGGGTTTGCGCCAAAGAAGTGGGTCGAGCGTCACGACCCAGAGGCGGTGGTGGACACGGTTGTCGCTGCGTGTCGGCACTACGGAAAGGTGCCCACGAAGTCGGAACTGGACCTGTTCAGGGCATCAAGCCCCGCTCACGTGAGCAGTCGGGCCGTCTGGAGCCACTTCGGGGATAAGGCGGGGATTGTCGAAGCCCTCGCAAAGCGGGCCGCCGAGCAACCCGGCTTCGAGGACATTGCGGCCATCCTTCAGGTCACGCCCCAGCCTAGCCCGAAGAAGCGCCCAACATCCAAAGAAGGCCGGGAGGGACTAGTCTACCTGATCCGGGCCGGAGACTTCTTCAAGATCGGTCGGACGGACAACATAGAGCGCAGAGTGCGTGAGGTGAGCATCGCCCTGCCCCAGAAGATGGAACTGGTGCACGCTATCCGCACCGACGATCCGCCCGGCATCGAGGCCTATTGGCACCATCGCTTCAAAGATCGGCGGGCCAACGGCGAATGGTTCAGGCTGGCTCCTTCGGATGTCTCCGCGTTCATTCGGCGCAACTTCCAGTGACCTGGCGGTGCGCCGGTTACGATCCTGTCGATGCGGGGTTCTGAGGTGAAGCGGGGGGCGGCACTAGGGCTGCCTCCGGTTCTTCGTCCATCATGTCATCGGCTACCGCGTTTCCCGATCCTTTGAGGTCTAGATCTTTGGCCCTGATCTCTATGATCTTTTCCATCAGGGCGTTCCACGATGACTGGTCAATCCGGCCAGCAGAATGCGCCTTCTGCAAGACTTGATACGGATTGAACAACAGGATGTAGCTGATCGGGCCGTTCGGGCCGCCCTTCACGTCAATCAGCCCCATCTCTTGTAGAAGGCGAATGCGGGCGGCCCAGGTCCGCTCAGCCCGCTCGCCGCCATAGCCTGAGAAGAAAGCCATTTCGCGGGGCTTATTGGCGATAACAAAGGAGTCGTCGAACGTGCGACACCAAAGGTCCAAGTACACGGCCGACACCGGCTTGCCCTTCGACATGTTGTCCATGATCCTCAGAATGATCGGCAGCGCTCTAGGAACGTTCAACCAGCCGTCAGACTTTCGGTAGTCCCACAGATCATCATGGGAGACTGTCGGCCAAAGCGAGTCCCTCAGCGCCCTCTTTTGCGTGACCACTTTAGAGCGCTGCTTCTTGTTCGGACCTGGGGCCATGTTGTATCTTTCTCAAAGGGGGCGGCCCGGAGTTTGGACCTCCGGGCCTTGGTGGTTCGTCCGACCAAGGTCGGCACTGTAAGCGTGGAGTTTGGACCCCCACGCGGACGGATCGACACAGAGTTTGGACCCCTGCGTCTATCGGGCGGTGGCCGTGCAGGGCCTCGGCGCACGGTTTGAGGGTGTTGGAAGTCCTCGATCCGTGCGCCCCGTCTGATGTCATCCGTATCGCACAAGCCTTGATGTCATGCCATGATTGAAGTCGCACTCGATAGTTCGAGAAGCGGTTGAAATCGGACCACTGGAACAATCAGTCGACAAAAAATCTTGTCAACTGGCAGATCAGTGGCGCTGACGAAGCGGGCGAAACCGTTGTGCGAAAGGCCTTTCCGGCAATCTGCCTGTGATCCTGTGTCATCATGTCATCGGTGATCCACGAGTGATCGCGTGTGATCCGGGGGTATGGGGGCGCGAGCCCACCCCCTAAGGACGAATTTTCTTGGACGGCTGCACCGTGGCCGTGCCCCGCAAGTGCGACCCCTGCGGCTCTAAAGCCGCCGGTCCCGATCCGCGCATCCGATCAAGCTGAGGCCACGAGGCCCTCAACACCCACTAACCCCAACCCAAGGAGACCCCCATGGTCGACCTCGCACAGGTCCCTGGCCGCACGACTGCGGCCGACCGCCTGACGAACAACAGAACCACCGTCCTACCCAGCCAACGGGAGGACCACGTTCCCGCCGTCCAGCTCACGGCCAACATGGCCAATGCCCAGCGGGGGTCCGATGTGGACCAAGTCCGCCGCGCGCTTGGCATCTTCGATGACGCCGTTGGAGCCCTGGTGGACATCAACGTCGCCAAGCACGGCGAGTCCGAGAAGAAGAACGCCCAGCTGGCCGCCCAGGACCAAGCCATCGGCAAGCCGAACGACCAGCTGATGAAGCGGTCGGACGCCTACCGGATGGTGATCGCCGACGGCCGGGTCAACCAGACCCTGGCGCAGCTGACCATCCAGGCCCGGCAGAACGTCTCTGACGCCCTGGCCCAGCACGCGGACGCCGACCCCACCAAGGGCGAGCACCCGTTCGGCCTTGACGACGCCAACCAGCTCGTCGAGCAGCTGTTCCGCGGCGCCCTGGTGGACCCCGACGGCAAGCCCATCGACTACGGCGACCCCGCGGCCAACGCCAAGCTCTACCGAGGGCTGGCCCAGGTCCGCGAGGACGTCATGGCCAAGGCCGCCGACATCATCAAGCAGCAGGAGCAGACCAAGGCCCTGCGCTCCCTGTCGGTCTCTGTTGGGGCGGACGCCGCCAACGGTGTGGTCTCTGTTGAGGAGAACATCGCCCGGGCGAAGGCGCTCGGGATCGACCCCACGGTGGCCCGAGGTGAGTTCATGAAGCAGATCATGGCGACCGCCGAGCTGACCGAGAACCCGGAGATCATTCAGAAGGCCGCCGGATCACAGCGGGAGGACGGCACCCCGACATGGTCCGCGCAGGAGCGGGCGACCCTCTTGGAGTTCTACCACACCAAGCGGGACTACTTCGAAGCCAAGCACGACAAGGAAGCCCGCGACCGCTCCGCCACCAATATCGGCGAAGCCATGGTGCAGGTTCAGTCGGGCCATCTGCGGGTCACTCCCGACTACGTCCAGACCTTGATCGACACCCACCAGATCAGAGCCGAGGACGCGCATCAGCTGTTCGCGGTGCAGGAGCACCAAGACGAGTTGGCCCGGCAGAAGGTCATGCAGGCTCGCCAGGACCAAGAGTTCCGCTGGGCGCAAGCGTCCAATGCCCGCTCTGCCGCCCAGTTCGCTTGGTCACAGCAGGAGCATGCCTTCACGCTCCGCCGTCAGCAGGCGATAACCCAGTCGGAGGCCCTCATGGCCCGTGCGTACTCCAGTGGCATGGGGCCGGGCCAGGCACTGGCCCAGTTGAACGCTGCCTATGCGGCTCGGAAGATCGACGACTCCACCTACAACGCGGCCCGAGAGATGGCGCGTGGTATCCCGGACGATGGCGACATGATTGCCAAGTACGGAGCTGCGTCGCACTTCCTGAAGCTCAAGGAAGCCCTCGACAACACGATGACGAACGCCAGCCGCCACAAGCCCGGATACTTCACGCCGCAGGGAGCGCAGGAGATCGTCAACCGCGCCACGGTGACCTTCTACGACACGCTGCGGCAGGGGAAGGGCCGGGACGAAGCGTTGCGGCGGGCCTACCACACCCTGAACATCCACAATGACAGGTTCATCCAACAGCAGGTGCTCTCTGCGGATGCGGACAGCCGTACTACGGCTGGCGCGAAGGCCACGGTGGCGACCCTGGCGCACTAACTCGTAGGCCCCTCCCGGGGGCGTCCATCAGTGTCGACCTCTGGACGCCTCAAGGTTGTCTTGACCGATCGTTTTGGGGTCAACCACCCGAAGGGGCATACGCAGTGGCAGCCGCCGAAAGGTCCCCCCTACCGGGGGTCGGCCGGGGGTGGTCACGGGGTCGCCTCCGGCTGCGGACTGGTCGCAACCTACTGAACTAGCAGCTAAAGACGGTTGGCTCCCCGCGACCGAAGATGTCGGCGGACTACCCGCGAAGTCCGGTAAGAAACCGCTGGACCGGCGGCCCTCAGCGGGGCAGTCATAGGTTGTGGCCCGCTATGACGGGCGGTGATCAAGCGGGGGTTCGTATGGTGGCGGGGCGCACGCAGTCGGGGGAGCGGCTGACAACTGGCGCGGCGGGAGTGCTCCGGCATCGGTGGTTCCTGCCGCTGACCGCAGGCCTCCTGCTGGCCCTCTGCGGGCTCCTGGCGACGCGCTACGAGGTCCGCCAGGAAGGCATGGTGGCTTGGCGGCTGGACCGTTGGACGGGCGAGACAGTTCTCTGTCAGGCCCAGTTCGAGGGGCCGACGGTCTGCCGGTAGCCTGCGCCCTGCCGCAGTGTCCGCTATGGGTAGACCCTGACCGGGCGGGGTCGTCGGACACTTTTTCCGTCCGATAAGGGTTGACCGGGATATTTTCGGACAGTACGTCTGAAGGCTCTTAGACCCATAGAGGACACTCTCATGACCGATACCACCTCCTTCCGCACCCGCCTGCGCCAAGCTGCTGAGCGGGCCGCCACGGAGAACGCCCCGGCCCCCACGCGCCCCGCGCCCAGTGCTGAGGGGGGCGCAGCCCAAGGGGTGGCCCTCGCCGAGTCCCGCGCTTTCCGCGCCCGCCTGCGCCAAGCTGCGGTCAAAGGCTGAGGCCCGCCGTGTCCCTCATCGGATACGCGCGGGTCAGCTCCGCCGGGCAGAGCCTGGAGGTCCAGCTAGAGCAACTCCAGGCCGCCGGGTGTGACCGGGTGTTCTCGGAGAAGCGCAGCGGGACCTCCAAGGTGGGCCGGGAACAGCTCGACCTCGCCCTGGGCTACGTGCGGGAGGGCGACGTTCTGCTGATCACCCGGCTGGACCGTCTCGCCCGCTCAATGAAGGACCTGAGCGACATCGTTGACACTCTCCAAGCCAAGGGCGTGGGGCTTCGCGCGCTTCAGCAGGGGGCCTTTGACACGACCACGGCAACGGGTCGCGTCGTCCTGGGCATCCTGGGCGTGTTCGCCCAGTTCGAGACGGACCTGCGTCGCGAGCGGCAGGCGGAGGGCATAGCGAAGGCCAAGGAGGCGGGCGTCTACAAGGGACGCCCCGCCACGCTGGACATGGAGGAGGTCCGTCGGCTGCACGCTGGTGGACTCCGGCCCGCGCACATCGCGAAGCAACTGGGCATCGCCCGGTCCAGCGTCTACCGGGCGTTGGCTGAAGAACAGTCTTCAGGAGATGGCTGATGTCCAGCCCCTGCCGACGCCCTCAAGCAGGCCCGGCTGGCCCGCATCCTGCGCCACGGCGAGTGGGACGGACGCCGCCCGATCCTGTGGGAACCGGAGAGGTCCTAAAAAGCTACCCCTAGGAGCCCCGTAGGGGCGCTCCTCTGGTTCTCTCTCCAAGTACTACCCCAAGTCCCCCGCCACCTTCACGTTCACCCCGGCCAACCACGATCCGGTCACCGTGCGGACCACCTTTATGGACGACGCGCCCTGGTTCGTGGCGTCGGACGTATGCCGCTCGCTGGGCCTCGCCCCCGCCGCAGTTACCGGCCACGTCTCCCGCCTGCGCGCCAACGACGTCCGCCGCGTGGATCGGACCACTCTTAGTCTGCCGAAGGGTGCCCCCATGGTGGTCATCTCGGAGGCCGGTCTCTACTCGCTGATCCAGCGTTCGGACAAGCCCGAGGCTCGCGCCTTCCAAGACTGGGTCAACGGCGAAGTCCTCCCCAGCATCCGCAAGACCGGCAGCTACGCCCTGGCTGACGCCGGGCGGGAGGCCATGCCCCTGCCGATGGACATCGCGGAGGCCATGGCGGCCCAGACGGCGGCCCATGCCGGGCGAGGTCCCAAAAGTTGCACCCTCGGGGACCCGTCCGTGTCGGCGGTCCCAAATCCCTCACCCTAGGAGCCCGGAGTCCCCTCCGTGGCCCCGCTCGGTCACCCTGGCGCGTCCTGCGTGGTTCCTGCGGGGCTGCGACGGGGTGGCCGAGCCCCCATCGCGCGGACTTCGCGTCCGCTGTGCCCTGCATTTTGTCGCCGTTGAACCTCGGCGGCCCGACGCACCCATCACCGCAACCCGCACGCCCACCGCCGGTCACTCCCGGCCCGGCCGCGTGCCAACCCACAGGACCCCCATGACCGACACACAGATCACCGAGCCGCAGATGCCGCCGTCCTTGTGGGAGGTGGACGAGATGCTCATGGGCGTCCGCGTCGCACTCTACCGGGAAGGCGTCGCCCAGGCGCTGACCATCGCCCTGGAGGTCGTCGACGCGTTGGACGGCATGCTCACTGAGGCCGCCCAGGCGTCCCCAGAGGCCCGCCAGCCGTGCGCCCTTCCCCCAGTGCCCGCAGCCTAGCCGAGCCCCCACAAACACGCCCAAGGAGTCCCCATGGCCACGCTACGTCCAGCCTCGAAGGAGGGCCTATCCGAGTTCGACCAAGCCCCCATGGCGAGGCTGGAGGCCACCGCGAGGTCGCCCGAAGCTATCGCCCTGGTCGACCACGTCGCCCGCCGGATCGAAGATCTAGATGGACAGCGCAGAACGCAGGACGCCAGGGCGGGCCTGCGCCGTGCCGTGGGGGCGTTCATCGCCGACCTCATGCGGGCCTGTCGCACCGTCGAGGACCGGGGCTGGGTCTACCGCCCCCTGAGCCCGAACCACTACTCCGGCCAGCCGGTCGGCTACCGGGTGTTCAGCGGTGCCCTGAAGGGCTTCACGGGCCTTGGCCTGCTGGAGACCTTTGCGGCCCGTTCCACCTGGGAAAGCGTCGAGTGGGCCGACAGGGAGACCGTCAAGCTCCGTGACGGGAAGGCGACCCGCTTCCGGGCCGCCCCGCGGCTGATCCACATTGCGGCCGACATGGGCGTCGAGCTGGAGAACCTGCGCCACCATTTCGTCCGCCCGCTTCCCGGCCGACTGGTAACCCTCAAGACAGCGTCCAGCTGGGTCGCGGGCGACAAGTACGATGGCGAACACCTACCGTTCTCCGACACTCCCCAGGTCGAGGCCATCCGAGCCGAGGTCCGGGCGATCAACGAGTTCTTGGAAGGCGTCAGGATCGACGGAGCCCACCACGACGGCTTCCACCGAGGCTTCTGCAAGGGCGACCATCACGCCTTCGCCTGGAACAAGGGCGGGCGGCTCTACAGCTCGGGCCGGGGCCATTACCAGCAGCTCAGCAAGGCGCGGCGGGCGCAGATGACCCTGGACGGCGAAGAGGTCGCCGAGATCGACGTCCGCGCGTCGTATCTGACCATCTTGCACGGCATAACCCAGACACCGATGGACCTGGGTGACGACCCTTACCGGGTCGCCGACATCCACCGTGACATCGCCAAGCGGTGGCTGGTCACGACGATGGGGCAGGCCAAGCCGATCACTCGGTGGCCCAAGGGGAAGACCGCAGGCGACTCCAAGTCCGCCGGCAGGCGACCCAGCGCCACCGAGGTCGGCCGGGCGATGACCGAGCGGTTCCCCGTGCTGAAGGAACTGGAGGCCCGACAGGTCGACTGGGCGGACCTGATGTACTTGGAGAGCCAGGCCATCATCGGAGCCATGAGGGCGCTGATGGACGAGGGCGTTCCCGCTCTGCCGGTTCACGACTCCATCGTGGTCCCGTCATCGGCGGCGAGGATGGCGACCAAGGCCCTGGCCAACGCCTACGAGACCGTGGCCGGGATCACCCCCACCCTGACCGTGTAGGTCCGGGCGATGACCTGCTTCCGCTGGCCTGTTCAGGGGGGGGGTGGGGGGTGCATGGCCCGTGTCCCACTTGCACCATTCCCCTCGTTGTCCTCGGTCTACCGGGGACGGCCTACAGGTATAGCCCGTAACGCCAAGCAACCCGGCTATCCTCGGGGCACAATCGACGCTTACATTGTGCCAAGCTTTGCCGGAAAGTGGTGCGGGGGATCGCATGACGCTCTTGAGACTAGTTGCACTCTCGATTTCGCTGGCGGCGTTCGTGCCCGGCCATGCGAGTGCAAACGACACACAGATTGTAAAGGGCGTGTGCACCGCTCAGAGCCACATCGCGGAAGGCGGGATCAACCAAGACCTGACCAAGCGGCGGTCTCGGTTCTTTTGCGATGCGGCCGTGGTGACCTTTTTCAGCGACAACCCCAACCATGTCATGATCCAGTTCGCGGACTCCAAATCGAACCACGCGC
>Ga0265327_10000111_pt1 | contig 177959 bp, 109 predicted proteins | sample 41621metaG_FD_202089 | JGI IMG/M metagenome (GOLD analysis project Ga0265327, IMG submission 202089) | Rhizosphere microbial communities from Carex aquatilis grown in University of Washington, Seatle, WA, United States - 4-16-21 metaG | ecosystem: Host-associated > Plants > Roots >...
CACATCATTGGTTTTCACATTGCCTGTAGTTGGCGTATTGTAAGCTGTTGTAGCGTAATCATCGGAGGCGCTTGTTGAATTCAAAGCATCAGGGGCCTGCACTGTAATAATAGCGATGGCCGAATCACACTTGCCACTTGGGGTTTCACAGACCTTATACTTAATGGTATCCGTTCCAATGAAGCCTGGGGCTGGGGTATAAACCAGTTTACCCGTAGGATCAATGGTACTTGTGGATCCTGGCTGACCAGCGCCGATCACAGTTGGTGTACCAAGTGTTCCGCTTGTATTACCCGGACCATCATTGGCCAGGATCGGTACCGTAACCGGTGTATTGAGTTTCGTAGCCGAGAGATCTGTATTCGCAACAGGTATATTGCTACCCTTCGTAGGATCTGTAATGTTGATCACTAAAGGCTCTGTTGGACATGGTGTCGCTCCACCTGGAGTACAGACAGGAATATCGAAGTAATAAACACCTGGTGTCGGAGTATTGAAACTATAACTACCATCGGAGTTTACAACTGGTAGATCAGAACTTGGATTGGATGGATTGCTGTTAGGTGAGCTATAATAAGAGCCTGCTGGAACCTTATCATTTGTTGAAACATTGCCCGGAATTGTTGTGTTCACCAAACCGGCATTTACATCCGGTTGTGGCTGATTATCCACTGCCTTTACAACGATATGAAGTGTTGCGTCTGCACATGCCTGCGGCATAGCACCACTGTCACAGGTTGTATAAGGTATGTCAACAGTACCGCTAAAACCGGCAACCGGTGTAAAGGAATAAATTCCATCGATTCCGATGGTAAATGCACCCTTTCCAAAGACTGGGTTGCCTGCGGCAGTTCCGCTAGCGGAATTTAGGTTTTGAATGCTTACATGTTGTGGGTTACCCTGTGGATCGATATCGTTGAGCTTCACATTTCCACTCACCGGAATTATACCAGTAGTAGTTACATAATCATCAGATGCGCCTGTTGTGTTTGCAGCATTCAATGGAAGAACGGTGATAATAGCCATAGAGCTATCACACAGTGTTCCAGGGGTTTCGCAGACCTTATAATAAATGGTATCCTTACCCACAAATCCAGGGAATGGCGTATAAACCAGCTTACCTGATCCATCAATACTGCTAGAAGAGCCGGGAAGACCGCCACCTACAATAGTTGGAGCATTCAATACACCACCCAGGTTACCAGGACCATCATTTGCCAGAATTGGAATCGTTACCGGAGCATTGTAAACAGTCGTTGCTAGATCCAGATTGGAAACCGGTGGATTGCTGGTTGTACCCGGATTGGTAACTGTAATCTGCAATGCAGCAGTTGGGCATGGAACACTTCCACCAACAGGACAGACCGGAACATCAAATTTATAAACACCCGGTACCGCAGCAGTAAAGACATAGGTACCATCTGCATTGACCGTCGGAATCACCGCAGTCGGATTTCCCGCCTTAGGAGCCGGATTGCTATAAACAGTTCCAGGAGGAACCACATCATTGGTATTGACATTACCCGGAATCAGCTTATTGACAAGGCCTGCATTCACGTCAGGGCTCGTCAGAATAGCCGGAGGGTTCAGGATCACAATGGTTGTATCACACAAACCATTTTTGCAAACCACCTGGCAATTAAGGACCGTATTTAATGGAGGATGTGATGGATCAGGGGTGTAAGAATAGCATCCCGCCTTTGTAGGTCCCGAAAGAAGGTAGCCGACTGGGGTACTGCAGGTACTAAAGCTATATCCGCCGCCTGTTGTATCAATATTATCGCCGGTCGTACAGCCCGTAACAACACAAGTTGGACAGCTTGGCTGCAGCGTGATTGTATCCGGGTGGATCGGAGGATTGATTGTTATGTAGGTGGTATCACAAATGCCATTCTTGCAAGCCACAACACATGTATAGGACTTGCCGGAACCTGAGGTAATGGATGCAGGAACATAGTTCATACAGCCCATAGCATCAGGTCCAACAGCCGTGTATCCAGTTGGCGCACCACAGGTCGTATAGCTTGTGCTTCCCGAACCTAGCGGAAGATCATTTCCAACTACACAAGCTGTAACTGGGCAGGTCGGACATGCAGGAGTTTTAATAACACTATCCGGACTGACCGGAGGATTTAATATAATGAAGGTTGTATCGCACTTACCATTTTTACAGACATAAACACAGGTCTGAGTTGGTGTCGTTTTAGAGACCCCTGGACCTGGTGTATAGGTAATACAGCCCGTTGGTGAAGGTGCTGATGCCGTATAACCAGACGGTGCTCCACAAGTACCATAGGTAGCTGCAGGACCGCCTGCAGGAATATCATTGCCGGTAGGACATACAGTAACCGCGCAACTTGGACAAGCCGGTTTGTTGATCAGGGTATCCGGACAGGTTCTTATGCTCACCGAAACCGGGGAACTACTCAGGCTATAACAATAGCTAGGTCCAGCGCCGACACTATATAAATAATAAGTGCCATCACCTACCGCTGAAGGATTGCTTACTAGGTCTGCACCACTTGATGGATTTGCAGCAACGGTATGCCATTCGTAGGTAACACCTGCAACTGCAGGCGGTTGATTGGAGGTAAGATCGGCCGTTTGAAGTGGGCAGGTATTGCCTACCACAAAACCAGTTGGCACAGGGATGGAAGGTGGTAACAAGATGGTCACCGGCAGTCCGGTACTTGATCCCACACAACCATGCACATCAATTACCTGAACAGAATAATTTCCAGAGAGACTGGCGTTATAAACCGGACCGGTTGCTGAACTCAATAAAGCTCCATTTAACATCCATTGATAACCAACTAGGCCAGCCGTGGATGAGGTTAATGACACCGTGGCACCACCGCAAACAGTCGTGCTGCCAGAGGCAGATACGGTCGGTACCGGATTAGTGTTGATGGTAACCGTAATTGGGCAGGTATTTCCTAAAAATGCCGATGTAGCATCTGTGATAGACACATAATAATCATCTGCAGTGCTGGCATTATAGGATGCATTGGTTTCACCACTGATAGCTCCCAAAGTATTATACCATTGGAAAGTATAAGGTGCTGTACCACTTATTGGATTAGCAGTTAATGCAACAGAACTACCCTGGCAGGCGGCTAATGAACCATTGGATGTCAGACTTGGAACTGAAGTAACAGTGGATGCAGCCGATTGGGTATTGCAACCCAGTGCATCTGTAACCGTTACATTGTAAGTTCCTGGTGTTGTAGTGACATAACTTGAATTCGTCTGTCCGGATAAGATGGAACCATTATAATACCACTGATAGTTTAGACCACTACCTGTATTCGCATTTAATGTTGCGTTTCCACCGCAGGTTAATCCAAGAAGGCTTCCAGAGGTAATAGTTGCTGGTGGAGGTGTTTGTGAACTTACCGGAATGATAGCAGATGTAGCCCCACAACCGAAGCCGGAATTTATTGCAACAGCGAAATTTCCGCTTTGACTGGTTGTCAGACTTTGATTGGTAGCACCAGGAATCGGATTTCCCGACTCGGTCCATTGATAGGTATACGTCTGACCCAATGCAGCAGCCGGCGCTGTTAACGTAACTGAGTTTCCAGCGCAGAATGTTGCCGAACCGCTCGAAACAATAGGCGATACTGATGGAAGCGGTTGTACGACAATACGCTTATAAATTGAATCCTGGCAACCTGAACTGTTAGTTACCTTATAGTAAATAGTATCCGTACCGGCACTGACGCCAGTAACTAAACCCGAGGCATCCACAGTTGCAATGGCAGGATAGGCAGAAGACCAGGTTCCACCCGTAGTTTGGTTCACAAGGCTAATGCTGGAGTTAACGCAGACATTTCCGGAGCCTGTCAATGGTGCAATACTTGGCTTCAGATTGACCACTACCGATTTGGTAGCAGTATCCCGGCATCCATTCAGGTTATAGGCATAATTGATAACAGCCGTTCCTGAATCCAGGCTTGTGATCAGACCACTAGCACTATTAACGGTTATCTTGGAAGTTGTTGTTGTATAGAAAGTACCATTGATTGGGTTGCCTGCAATGGTCATTGCATCTCCTATACAGATGGATGTTGCACCCGTTTCTGCAACCGGATTGGCAAGGCAGCAGGCCTTTACCATTGGATTGATCACCCTGGTGGTATAATTGGCAGCTATGGCAGCAGTTACTGCAGGTGTTGGAATACCGTTATCTACGGCAGTTTCCAAAGAATTCGCATAGCCATTGGCACCATAAGGTCCAGCAACGACCCATTGATTTGGATCTGTTGTTATTCCGGCTTCAAAGGCATCCGGACATCCATCACCATCACTGTCCGGGTCGCAGGTATCGGGGATACCATCATTATCCGTATCCATGATCCAGTAAATGACCACCATGCCATTACCACCCGGAGCTGTTGTTCCGTTTGATCCGGCAATACCAACCCCATTCATATAATCACCATCCGAAGTATTCGGTGGTAAAGACGTTCCATCCGGTGTTGACTGAATAGATCCAACACTCGCCAATGGCGATACAAAACCAGATCCACCCATACCGGATGCAGTCGATGAACTACAAGATGGAGTCGCATTGGATGAGGCATCTGAAGTCACATTATAACTTCCACGTCCGCCTCCATGATATCCACCCCCACCTGCTGAATAATAATTCGCAGGGTATTGGGAATTTGCACCACAAGGACTGCCATTATCGTTAGATCCTAGCATAGACCCAGAAACGCCACCGGAATTGGTTCCATTACCATTGGTTCCACCTGCGTGTGCAGATCCACCATTATCATCCATACCACCACCACCACCGGCAATAGCCAGGGCTCTTGAAAGGCTGGTATCGGTTACGGTAGTTTCTCCAGCAAAAATTCCAGACAAGGCACCTCCCTGGTCATGGATACCGGGGCCTCCAAAACCGAAGACTCCAACTGCTGAACTTGGGAAGTCGGGACGGATCAAATGATTACCGCCCTCACCAACGATCAACGTGAATTTTGCACCGGATGACACGACATTACTACCAAACTCAGCATACGTATAACCCGCAGCACCTGCTGGTACGGATGGAGCTGAAGTTTCATGTCCACCACCAGCACCCCAGACCTTAACCCTCATGCCTATTGCACCTGCAGGTACCGTAACGATCTGAGCGGTTCCTGTAAATGCATATACCGAACGGGGGGTTTCCAATGAATCAAGAATACCATCATTATCATCATCAATATCACAACGATTCACAATGCCGTCACCATCACAATCGGGTGAAATATCACTGACGACCGGAGCAGACGACTGGCTGTAACAACCGGTCAGATTATTGACTGCAAACAAATAATAGGTACCTGTTGAAGAAATCGCTGAAGGATTAATAACCAGGTTGGAAGCAGTAGGATTAGAGGCAACCGTATGCCATTCATAACTGTTTCCTGAAACTGCAGCAGGCTCCAATGTATGAAGGTCAGCGGTTAAGGACGTACATGGGTTCTGAAGAACTCCCGAAACCGGAGTTGGAGCGGTTTCAATGGCAGACAGGGAAATACTATCCAATCCAAAATCATTACCTGTTCCGGTATTCGTAGCATTCTTAATAATCAGGTTCAGGCTAGTTGGTATGGAAACCTTAAAGACCAGGCTGTTTTTAACCCATGATGTGGTACTGATCGGCTGTGAGCTAGTTGAGATAATTTGTACCGTACCTGCAGCGGGAACTACTGATTGGGATAACTGCGGAGCGGATTGTGCTGTAGCATTTTCCTGACGGCTGTAATAACTGAAGGTGTACGTATTTCCTGGCTGAACATTCAGACTGGAATTATTCATCCAGACAGTATCAGCACTGGTAAATGCTCCAGAACTTGTATTGTGATACAGGAAGTGGTCACCACTAATGCCGGTTACACCGGCTGTGATTTGTGTTCCAGCTATTGCTACTCCAACGGAGGTACCACGAACCAAACCATTACCATTCGTCAAGGAAGGCAGATAATTGGACCCGGCAGTACTCAAGGCATTTGGTAAGGTTGTATCACTCGTACCAAAATCTTCCACATAGGGTCCAGATGCGCAGTTAACAGCTATACATCTTGGAGCGCTTACACTGATCTTTCCGGCAGCAGGGCTATAACATCCGGATGCATTCCTGCTATACAAGTAATAATTACCCGTACCTACAGCAGTTGGATCCAGGACGGAATCCAGACTACTTGGATTAAAGGATACTTTATGCCATTCAAATTTGATTCCAGCAATAGCCGATGGGGTCAGTGGTGTCAGGTCAACGGTTGTGTCTGGACAAATTGAATGCAAACTTGTAGCTGTAACAAGTGGCGCTACTGGTCCTGAAGCGATATTTACTGCCTGACTCGCCGAATCGGTACAACCTGATGCATTTGTAACCGCATAAATAATATTCACATTGCCGGGTGCAATACCGGTTACAATGCCGGTTGAAGGATCTACTGTGGCAACTCCGGTATTCTGGGAGCGCCAGGTTCCCCCGCTGGTGGCATTATTCAGGATCATGGCGCTATTGGCACAAAGTGCACCTGGGCCAGTAATCGGGTTTATGGTTGGTTTCGCATTGATTGTGATATTAAGGCTTGTTGAGTCTGAACATCCGGCTATTGTGGTAATTATATACTTGACAGTAGTAGTACCTGCATTCAATCCGGTTACAACACCATTCACATCAACACTCGCTATGGTTGGATCGCTAATTGTAAATACGCCTCCTGCTGATGCCGAGGATAGGATAGCGGTATCGCCTCCACAGAGTATTTGATTTCCGGATAAAGGACTGACAACCGGGCTTGCATTAACATTAAAACTCAGCACGTTCGAACTTGAATCCGTGCATGGTGCACCGGAATTGACGATTGCACGATATTGCTGATGATTGCCTACGCCACTAAATACCAGGGAGTCGGTTGTATTCGAAATATTAGCCCAATGGCCTCCTGCATCTGTAGAGGTTTGCCATTTAATTACCGATCCGGTGTAATTGATCAGATTAATGGTGCCTGCATTCGCATTACCACAAAATGAAGTAACCGGAGTCGTTAACGTACCACCTATGGATGGGTTGGTACAAACAGTCTTAATAACAATATAACTTATTTGCTGTGTACAGGTTTGGTTCGTCTGCTTATCACAGATCTGGTAGGTATATGGATAGCTACCAGGAGCTGGTGAGCCACTAATGGTATACATGCCGGAAGCTGGATCAAATGTTGCACTGATCCCAACTGGTGGAGTTATAATGGATACACTTGCATTGCCACCTGTTCCCAAGGTCGCTGAAACGTGATTGACTGAGTCATTAGCAACGATATTTTTCGTTGGTCCACCAACACTAGGAATGGTATCTCTGTCCAGGAGGGTCGCCAATTGACCACAACCCACTACCGGACTTATAATTCCCTTGGTTGATGTAGAAATACAACCGGAGGATATCAGTTTGGCCGTTACATAATAGGTTCCTACAGGCAGGTTGGAGAAGCTCGCAGTTGTTTGATAATTGCTACCGTCAATACTATAACTGTATCCGGAAACTGTTGTTACTGTAATTGTGCCAACCTGATTGGAACATTGGGTGGGTTGCGTGACGGTGATGACAGGATTGGGAGGATTCTGGGTATTTAAAATGGTCTTTACAGTAGCTAATGAAACACAACCGGAAGCAATTGATTTTACGAATACGTAGTAGTTATCGGCTGATAACCCACTGAAATATGGATTTAGTTGGAACGAAATGCCGCTATCTACGCTAAACGAATAGATATTCAGAGGCGTGGGGCTGGTTACAGTCAGCGAACCATTCGGCAAAACACAATTATTATTGTTGACAATAGTTGCCCCAGGAGTAGCCGGTATAACTGTTGCATTTGTTACAGTAATGGCCGTTGCATTCACTAAAGAACATCCGGTAGCTATAGTCCGGGTTTTCAGCGTATAAGTGCCTGGGACCAGACCTGTAAATTGTGGGCTTGGGCTGCTCGCCACCCAGGTGCTTCCACCGTCAATACTGTATTGCTCGGTATTGACAGCACCAGTTACCGTCACCGCTCCATTAGGTGTAGCACAACTGGTTGAGGAAGTAGCACTACCCGCACGCGCAGTTACAGGAGTATTACCTATAACGATCGCCGGACTTAATACACTAGTACAACCCGTTGCGGTAATCAGCGTTTTGATCGTATAACTACCGGTGGCCAGGCCTGTGAATTTTGTTGTAGTTGCTGTAACAAAAGGAATCCACGACACTCCATTATCAATACTATACTGCTCTCCAGCAGTTGCGGTAGTAACTGTGATGGTTCCATCATTGGCAGTACAACTTGAAGTAGTAGCCGTACCGGTACGGGCTGTAACAGCAGCAGGAGCAGCAACCGAAATCGTTGTTGCATTGGCAGCAATACAACCGGTCGCAATGACACGTGTTTTCAAGGTATATGGACTTCCTGATGGATTCACGTTGTTAAAGACGGTTGTAGTGGCCGTAACAAATGGGATCCAGGTGGTCCCACCATCGATACTGTATTCCTCACCTGCCGTTGCTGTAGTCACCGTGATCTTACCATTCGGGGTAGTACAGTTGGTAGATGCTGTGGCAACTCCCGCCCGTGCAGTCACTGCAGTATTCGCCACTACGATTGCCGGACTGGCTGCACTGATACATCCGGTTGCAATATTCTGGGTCTTGATATTATAGCTTCCCGCATTGAGTCCGGTGAATTTGGTAGTAGTGGAAGTAACAAAAGGTATCCAGGTTACCCCATTATCGATACTATATAATTCACCGGTTGTAGCAGTTGTAACAGTAATTGTTCCGGTACCCGCATTACAACTTGAGCTAGTGGCAGTTCCTGTACGAGCCGTAACAGCTACGGGTGCAGGCACCGTGATAGCTGTAGCATTTGTTGCTACACATTGCGTTGCAACTACACGGGTTTTTAGTGTATAAGGACTTCCTGCTGGGTTAACATTGGTAAATATGGTGGTAGTTGCTGTAACATAAGGAATCCATGTAGTGCCTCCGTCAATGCTGTATTCTTCACCCGCAGCGGCAGCGGTTACCGTGATCTTACCATTAGTTGGAACGCATGTGGTGGCAGCTGTAGCTGTACCAGCACGTGCGGTTGCTGCTGCAGGTACTGCAACGACTTGGTTTGCCACGATGGACTCACACCCACTAGCGGCATTTTTAACCCGTGTATAATACGTTCCTGCGGCAAGGCCTGTGAATGAGGCAACACCTGCTGCTGAATACGTTTTACCACTATCGATACTGAATGTATAAGCGGAAACTGGTGTTGGTGCTGAGAACACAATGGTTCCAAGGGGACCAGTACATCCAGAACTGCTGGTAACTGCCGTTGGTGGAATCGAGCAGCAACATTGACTAATGCCGGATACAATTCCGCTTAAAGACTGGAATGAAGAATTGGGCACATTGACAAATGCACCGCCGTCAATACTCCATTGAATGATATTGCCGAACTTCTGAGTACCATTTGAGATGATATCTGCAAAACGGATCCATTGACTGGATGAAGTGGAAGGGATAGCCGGAGAAACCAGATTCTGAACACCGGTAGTTAGTGGATCCGTATCCAGACGAGTACCACTAAAATCGGTTTTGTCCTTTGCGACAACAACCAGATCGGATGGATTCAGCGATGCATTCCCACCATTTAGAGCCAGGTGAAGACTTGAATAATTTTCACGGGTTCCGGATCCACTTGCCCCTGTTCCGCTATTCAGGATCTGGAATTTCACACTTGTTGTAAAACATGGCAGCGCGATATAACCTTCAATTTGTTCGAAATGACCAACAGCCAATGAGGTCTGCTCATCATAGAATGGCAAAGTACCCACCGTACCCATGTCGGCTGTGACTAGTCCGGTACTGCTTGGCGCAATAGTGGTTCCTGGAATATCACCGTATTTTATAACCGCTGCTCCTGCAGTAAGAGGTGCTGAGGCATTCAGGTGTATGGCCCCCGCATTGCTTTGATTAAACCAGGCGTCCGTACTTAATAAACCTGTTATCAGCCATTTGGAATAATTCAGTTTACCATCACCGCCAGTTGCACCTGACAGTCCATTCGTACAGCCGGGTGTGCAAGGGAATATGGAAACAGTGACTGAATCAGGGTTACTGTTCGCACAACCACTCACCTGATCTCTTGTAAATAGATAGTATTTTCCGGCGCCTACTGCAGTTGGAGTACTTACCAGGTTGGCCGCACTGGGATTCGTGCTAACGGTATGCCATTCCATGCTGGTACTTGAACCTGTGACAGGTGCGGCTGTACTCAAATTTCCTGTGGTAGTTGGGCAACTATTGCCGATGTATGAACTAAGTTCTCCAACCTTGGTCACAACAGTGGTACCCACTACAATATTTGCACTCGGCGTGCTGATACAACCCGAGGCAGTTACCTTGGTCAATAAATTATATGTCCCAGGAGCTATACCAGTGAATTGTGTACCAGCTGCTGAAACATATGGGATCCATGTAGTTCCACCATTGATACTGTATTGTTCCGTTGTAACAGCTGAAGTAACCGTAATGACACCGGTATTTGAAGAGCAAAGGGATATGGATGCAGTACCCGCACGGGTTATTATGGCTGCAGGCGCAGCTACTGTTATTGCCGTAGCATTCGTAGCGATACAACCAGTTGCTACTATACGGGTCTTTAGAATATAAGGACTTCCAGAGGGACTAACATTTGAAAAGATCGTTGTGGTTGCAGTAACATAGGGGATCCAGGTGGTACCGCCATCAATACTATATTCTTCACCTGCAGCTGCTGAAGTCACGGTAATCTTTCCGTTTGTAGGAGAACAGGTGGTAGCAGCTGTCGCCGTTCCTGCGCGTGCCGTCACTGCTGTATTAGCAATGACGATTGCCGGACTCGCAGCGCTGATACATCCAGTAGCAATTACCTGGGTCTTGATCGTATAGCTACCTGGTGCAAGACCAGTGAATTTGGTGGTTGTTGCTGTAACAAAAGGGATCCAGGTTATGCCATTATCAATACTATATTGCTCACCTGCTGTGGCGGTAGTAACGGTTATCGCTCCATCATTGGCATTGCAGCTTGCCGTTGCTGCCGTTCCTGTGCGGGCTGTTACTGCCGCAGGTGCTGCTAGGGTAATGGCGGTTGCATTGGTGGCAATACAGCCCGTTGCTATAACCCTTGTCTTTAATGTATATGGACTCCCCGACGGACTGAGATTACTAAAGATGGTAGTAGTAGCCGTAACATATGGAATCCAGGTAGCACCTCCATCAATACTGTATTCCTCACCGGCTGCTGCTGAAGTCACCGTGATCTTACCATTTGGAGTGGTACAGTTGGTTGATGCAGTAGCTACTCCAGCACGTGCGGTTACAGCCGTGTTGGCAATAACGATCGTTGCACTGGCTGCACTGATACAACCCGTTGCAACCACCTGTGTTTTGATCGTGTAACTGCCAGGCGCCAGACCAGTGAATTTGGTGGTGGTTGCTGTAACAAAAGGAATCCAGGTAACACCGTTATCGATGCTATACTGTTCCCCAGTTGTAGCGGTTGTTACTGTAATTGTTCCATCAGGAGTGTTACAACTGGAGGTAGTGGCTGTGCCTGTCCGGGCAGTTACAGCCGCTGGAGCTGCTATCGTAATCGCAGTTGCATTGGTGGCAATACAGCCGGTTGCAATCACCCTCGTCTTCAGGGTATATGGACTACCTGACGGACTCAGATTACTAAAGATGGTCGTAGTTGCTGTAACAAATGGGATCCAGGTATTACCCCCATCAATGCTGTATTCTTCACCCGCTGTTGCGGTGGTCACCGTGATCTTACCATTCGGTGTGGTACAATTGGTAGATGCAGTCGCAACTCCAGCTCGCGCGGTTAGAGGTGTATTGGTTATAACGATTGCTGGGCTTGCCACACTGATGCAACCGGTAGCTATAATTTTGGTCTTGATCGTATAACTACCTGTCGCAAGGCCTGTGAACTTGGTCGTTGTTGCTGTAACAAACGGAATCCAGGTGACACCATTATCAATACTGTACTGTTCTCCTGCAGTTGCTGTTGTAACGGTTATTGTTCCGTCAGTCGCATTACAACTTGAGGTGGTAGCCGTTCCAGTGCGAGCGGTAACGGTTGCTGGAGAATTGAGTATGGTTTTACTGATAAACGTAGACAGGCAACCTGTCGTCACATTTTTGGCAACCGTCCAATAAACACCCGGAGCCAGTCCCGTAAAGGACACAATACCCGGTGCTGCATAGGTAATACCGCTGTCGATACTAAATTCGAAGTTGGTCGTTGGAGTAGGTGCTGAGAAAACAATACTTCCATTATTGAGTGTACATCCTGTATTTGGCAGGATGGCATTCGTATTCGTTGGTGGAGTAGGATCAGTAATCGTAACCGTTAATGGCAAAGAGATACAACCGGTCGTATTCTTTTTTGCGACTACATAATACGTACCACTTGCCAAAGGACTGAAAATGGTACTGCTCTGAAACGAATTACCATTATTGTTACTGAAGGTATATATACTGGTTGGTGCAGGAGTAGCAACAGTTATAGATCCATTGGGGATAAAACAGTTTGTATTCTGAACATTGGTAGTAGTAGGAGTTGTTGGAATTACAGTACCATTAGTAATGGTATAGGTTTGAGTAGGTGAAACGCAATTGAGGTTGATGTCCTTAACATTAAACGTATGCACTCCTACAGAGAGACCATTGAAAACCGGGCTCGTCTGATAGGCGCCGCCGTCTACATTGTAGGTAAGGTTCGTGGCGATAGGCGCCGTTATTGTGACACTGCCTGTATGGGGTGCAACGCACATGGTATCCGAAACAATGGTCGATCCATTAGGGATGGTACAGGTTCCCCTGACCGGAATCGTTATTGTACAGGTATTCGGGGCAAGGCCGGAAATAGTAACTACTTTATTTCCGGGATCCTGGGCTCCATTATAGGTAACCGGGATGGTTACTGAGGTCTGACCTGTTGTTAATGTGGTATTCAGTGTTCCGGCAAATCCATTTCCTGCTACTGTAAGGGTGGTTGCTCCGGCAACGGCACCAGTGATATGTACCGTTATGGAGCCTGCCTGATTTCCGATATTATTGGCAACAAATGTACCGGCGGATGTGGCTGGGTTAGCTGTGCAATCGAATGTGAATTTGCAGGGAACTGTATAGCTGAATCCTGTACCAACACCCCAGTCATCGCCGGGTGATTGGGAATTATAAGCAATTGGAAACGTTCCACCAGTACCATTCCAAGGAATCACTAGGGTGAAGGAAGTATAGGATGAAACCGCACTGACATTAAATGAGGTTCCTCCTGTCAAACTTGCTCCATTTAGACCGACACCAGTTACGGTTGGACAACAGGAAGGATTATTCCATTGTGAATAAACAGTATTATTAAACTTGAATTGTAATTGTCCCGTACTACCCGTTGTTCCATTATAATCTCCAGCGGATATTGTACCGCTCAGGGTTATGGTAAACACACCCGGTGGTAGGGTTACAGAACCGGTGAGATCATCATTATTATTATCATTAAAGTCTATGTAATGCCCCCCCGAAAAATACCATCCCCCAGAAGGAACCCAATTAATGGTTGGACTTGCGGTTCCACATTGTGCGGCAACCTGATGGGTCGTTCCAAAAAATAATGCACCAAGGAGTACAATTGCTTGTAATATCCTCTTTGTGGACTTCCAAATTTTTGGATCCTTGCTGATGTGTAAAAGTGGCTTGCGTTCCGTTGCAAAACCAATTGCATCCTTTTCAGGATGCAATGATTCGGCTAACACGTTACGACCAAGGTTGATTCGTACTCCTTGTTTCATAAACTATGTATTGTTGTAATCAAATTGTTAATGCAGGAATAGATCGCTTTTTATGGACCGATTTCTACAATTTCACTAGAGTCGTATAATATTTTTGTTATCTTTTAAGTGTCAAGTATTAATTAAATAAATAAATCTCCATCCAAATTTTTCATCATTAAAACAGGCATCATGTTAGACACAATCTGTTCTAATAAATTGATTATCAATTATATTTTCATGATTTTTTAATGTTATTTATTTATGGATTATTCAGCAAGCCTTAACTAACTGAAAAACTTCTACAGCTAAGTACCTCAAATGTAAGGCTTGAGAAATGTATTGCAAACTCCTAGAGGATTATTAGCTAGATAATAATCTTATGTTATTAAACTATTTTATTGTATTTGTTTCAAACTATGGTTTATAATCATTAATTTATTTTACATTTAAGCAATTTTTTGTTTGATTAATATGCATGTTTTACCATGAGTTGCTAAACAAACATGTCAAGAACAGGGTCCGCTTACTTTCTGATCAAATGGCCATTTTATTTTCAACCTATTTATACTTATTCTTTATATCTAGCCAATGCTATAACCAGCTATTTGAGAAAGTTGACAGTCCCTGATTTAAGATAACCTGAGAATTCAATTATTGCCAGTCATATCCCGAATCATTAAATTCGGATTTACGAAATCATGGACCTTTGAAAAAACTCTTTTAAATCCTGCCTGACAAAAATTCATTTTGAGCTATTCCAGAATTCAAATTATCTGGCTATACCGCAACATTAGGATGCACCTAAATAAATTTATTTTGATCAATAAGTCGATAGAAATGATCGCTAATTTCCGGAAGATTATTCAGGTCGGAAATGACCTATCTTCCCTTCGAAATAAACAAAAAAAAGGCCCCGTTTTATCACTAAAGGCCTGCGATGGATCGTTATGTTTACGAAAATGATCTAGTCATCCAGATCATCATCATCCTTAGATTTTTGCTTAGGGTGGTAATAATGACGGATCGCTTCCCGGGCCTCCATTTCATATTCTTCAGACTGCCCCTTATGGATGAGGGTATCATTCATAAAATAGAGGTAATAACGATCCTGCAGACTGGGCATTTTACCGATCAGCCCATATTGATAGGTCACCATATGCCCACGCTTAAAGGTGAATTCAGCCACCATAATTTCTGACCGGCCCTTTATTAAAGCTAACACTTCCTCATGGGTCATCCCATTCATGATACGTGATTTATCCGCCTTTTTATGCGCAAAACAGGCGGTACAAAACAGCAGCGTGCAAATGACCAGGTACTTCAACATGTTCGAAAGATAATCGTTTTATCAATTTTAAAAGAATTTCTCCTTTTGAAAGCGCACAAATAAAGGGTGACAATAAATAAAATCAGGGATTTCTTGGATGTTTTCTAGGTCAATTAAAGGGAAAAGATGGATAAGCCATTAAATGAATTAGCTTAGTCCTCCTGACTTCCAAATGAAAGCACTAAACAATAAACAACATTATCGGAATGTTTTAATAGCGAGCACTATGGGGATTGTTAGCGATGAACCTCTGGCGCATAGCGGCCAATCGACGTTGTCAAATCATTAGTTTGTTACTAATTAATGTGTACAGCAATCTATTGCCTTTAAAGCAAAAACTGACATTTTGAGGGGCGACTAATTAAAAGTCCTTGCTAGATTGGGCCTACAGTCCGCTACTTTGGTGAACAGGTATGAAAGTTAGCTGCGAACTGCCGCACTCATCCCTTCCAGAAACCATAGTACTTCCTTCATACCTTTTAATCCTTCTGCGATCAACATAAAATTCTTCCCAACTTGCTTCAGGCGTGCTCCATGGCTGGCTGAGGTCTGGATATACTGCATGATCCGATTGAACGTCTCACTTTCAAAGTAGGGACTTTCGGGATTGGAGATGAAGTACAACTTTAATTGATGATTCTTGATGATCAGCTTTTCGAAACCTAATTCCTTCGCCACATGCCGACAGCGTAACGCTGTAAAAAGCGCTTCAACCTGCATGGGCATTGGTCCAAAGCGGTCGACCAGCATTTCACGAAAAACGGCAGCGTCCTCTTCGCGTTCCAGATCATCAATTTGCGTGTAAAGGGAAAGTCGTTCCGTGATATTTTCTACATAATTATCCGGAATCAGGATTTCCAGATCTGTATCGATGGTACAATCCGATACGAAGTCCTTCTTTCGTTCCAGTTCAGCAGCAAACACATCCTTGAAATCGGTGGTTTTCAACTCCCGCATCGCTTCCGCCAGTATTTTCTGATACATTTCAAAACCCATATCGGTAATGAAACCACTTTGCTCCCCACCCAGCAAATTACCAGCCCCACGAATGTCCAGGTCGCGCATGGCGATCTGAAATCCAGAACCTAATTCGTTGAATTGTTCGAGCGTTTGCAATCGTTTGCGGGAATCATCCGGAAGGGTTAACATACTCGGAGCAACCAGGTAACAAAAGGCCTTTTTATTGCTACGGCCAACCCGCCCCCTTAATTGGTGGAGGTCAGAGAGACCATATTGATGCGCATTATTAATAATGATCGTGTTGGCATTGGTGATATCCACCCCGCTCTCGATAATATTCGTAGAGCAGAGCACATCGTATTTGTATGCGATAAAGTCGGCCAGGGCTTTTTCCAGTTTATGCCCTTCCATCTGCCCATGTGCCATCACAAAATGGATATCCGGACACAATGCCTGAAGCTTACCGACCATGTCTGGCAGGCTTTGGACCCTGTTATGAACAAAATAAACCTGGCCTCCACGCTCCGTTTCATAATAGATGGCATCCCGGATGGCATATTCATCAAAGACCATGATCTCTGTATGCACCGGCTGCCGGTTGGGCGGCGGGGTATTGATAATGCTCAGATCGCGGGCCGCCATCAGCGAAAACTGAAGCGTTCTTGGAATGGGGGTTGCCGTCAGAGTCAGGGTATCAACGGATGCCTTACGCTCCCGTAACTTTTCCTTTGCTGCTACGCCAAACTTTTGTTCTTCATCAATGATCAGGACGCCAAGATCCTTAAATTTTACATCCTTACCGAGGATGCCATGAGTGCCAATGAGGATATCAATCTTCCCTTCTTCCAGGGCCTGCAGTGTCTCCTTTTTCTCCTTGGTACTTTTGAAGCGATTGATATAATCCACCTTGCAGGGAAAGTCTTTAAGCCGTTCCGAAAAGGTCTGGTAATGCTGATAAGCCAGGATGGTTGTAGGGACCAGAACAGCGGCCTGCTTGCCATCCACTACGGTCTTGAATGCTGCTCGTATAGCGACCTCGGTCTTTCCGAATCCAACATCGCCGCATACAAGCCGGTCCATAGGTGCTTCCGCCTCCATATCCCGCTTTACATCGGCAGTTGCCTTGGCCTGATCGGGGGTATCCTCATAAAAGAACGAGGCCTCTAATTCCGTTTGCAAATAGGTATCCGGGGAATGCTGAAATCCCTGACTGGCCTTACGCTTTGCATAAAGGCGGATCAGATCTGCCGCTATATCCTTGACCTGCTTCTTGGTTTTCGCCTTCAGTTTCTCCCAGGCATCACTTCCAAGTTTATTGACCCGCGGAGGGGAACCCTCCTTACCGGTATATTTCGAGATCTTATGCAGGGAATTGATGTTGACATACAGTACATCATTATCCTTATAAATGATCCGTACAGCTTCCTGCATATTCCCATTCACATCGATCTTCTGCAATCCACTATATACCCCGACGCCATGATCGATATGGGTCACATAATCCCCCTGCTGCAAATCCCGCAAGGCTTTTAAGGTGATTGCTTTTCCTTTGGTATAAGCTTGTTTAACTGCATACTTATGATACCGCTGAAAGATCTGGTGATCAGTATAACACACCAGATGATGATCCAGGTCTACAAATCCTTTGGAGATCGAAGTCGGGACAGGCACAAATGGGATCTCCGCATTAATATCTTCAAATATGGTGCGGAGTCGCTCCAATTGCTTGGGCTGTTCCGCAAAAATGAAGGCTGAAAAGACTTTGGTACTGGCAGTGGATGATGCAGCCCGTTGCTTTAAGTCCTTGATGAGTAAGTCAAATTGCCGGTTGAAGCTTGGCTGCTCTTCTGTGGCGAAACGAATGTGGACTACCTCTGGATGCTCCTCCAGTTTCGGAACAGAGATACCAGGGAGTTTCGGGCTCAATCCCTTTGGCCCGAGCCGGTAAAGCGTATGGTTGTACCATTCGATCAGATGTCGGGTCTGGATCTTTTTTAACCAGTCTTCGCTGTGTTCAAAGTCGGCATGAGTCAGTTCCCGCTGAAAATGTTCTTCATGGTCTTCATCAATGGTTCCTATCTCGATCTTCTCCGGAAGGTCCTGTTCCAGTTTACTTAGCTTACCGTAACAATAGTCCAGATCTTTAAACCAGAAGACCGTGTTGGCAGGCAGGTAATCCAGTAGGGATACCTTTTCACCTGATTCAAATTTTGTTTCGATGTTGGGAAGGATGCTTACGGCAAGCAGTTTGCGTTCTGACAGCTGGGTTTCAGGATTAAAGATCCGTATGGAGTCTACCTCATTGCCAAATAATTCAATTCGGTAAGGGTGTTCATTCCCGAAGGAATAAATATCCAGGATACCGCCTCTCATGGCAAATTGCCCGGGCTCGTACACAAAATCCTCGCGCCGGAATCCCAATTCTACCAGCCGTTGCATTAAGGGTTCTGCTTTCAGATTTTCATTGACCCGAATCTGGATCATGTTTCTTGAAAGCGAGGTATTGTTTACCACCTTCTCGAATAATGCATCCGGATAGCTCACCAATACCTTTTTGCGGATAGCAGGCCCACGACCCCCTCCGGCGGCTGCCAGGGAGGAAGCTCCGAATTTGCTCAGGGCTTCAGTCCGCAGCATCACATGGCTACTATTCAGATCATTGAAGGACCCGCTGCGTTTAAAAGAATCCGGGAAATAATGGATATCGAGAGCACCGCTCAGGTGTTCCATGTCATTATGAAAATACGCTGCTTCTTCCCGGTCATTTAAAACGAAAACATGATTAGCCTCTGAAAGTTGCCAGATTGCGGTGGCCACAAAAGCGATGGATGAGCCTCGTAATCCTTCCAGATCTGCCCGTAACAAGGGTTGTGGCAATGAGAGGGCGGCCGCTAATTGTTTTAAGCGGATATCATTACTATAAACTCCCTGCAGCACCCCCAGATTCATCGGCCGCGAAGGTACGTGCTGTAACGATTTTGATAATAGTCTGTTGAGTAAATAAATAATTCAACAAAACGTGTGGAATCTCAGCTAATGAGGCATCAGTAGTTAAAGTTCCTTTCTTAAAATCCAGTTTATATGAACATTCGAATTGATATCCAATCCCGTCTGGTGAGCAGTTTAATAGCGCTTTTGCTGTTTTTTTCACAGCCATCAGATGCCCAGATTCAGATGAAGGTTGCCGGGGCTGAAAATGCTGCCGTTTTTCTTGAAAAGCTGGATGTTGTCATCAATATAACCGGAAGCATTGCGACCACAACCTGGACCATGAATTTCCGGAATAGTACCAATCGTATTCTGGAAGGAGAACTGAGTTTTCCCCTCGGTGATGGCGTTACGGTTTCGCGTTATGCCATTGATATCAATGGCCACATGCGGGAAGCGGTACCGATCGACAAAGCTAAAGGTACCATGGTTCTGGAAGCGATCGAAAAGTGGCGGGTAGATCCGGGTTTATTGGAACGGGTTGCCGGAAATGCCTTTCGTACAAGGGTATATCCGCTACCTGCGGGTGGGGTTCGGAAAGTAATGATTGCGTATGAACAAAGTCTTGCTACTACAAAAAGTGGTGACCTGGCTTATCAGTTGCCGCTTGTTTTTAATCAGGGGATCCCCTCCCTGGACATCAGTATTACGGTATTTAAAAATGTACAGAAGCCAGCCATTTCGGATCAACCCGAAGACTTTTTAAATTTTGATCAAAGCGGTAATTATTGGAAAGCACACAAGCATCTGAATAATTTCAAGTCAGAGAAGATGCTCTCTTTTCAAATTCCCATGAACAATAGCCAGCCAGGACTGATGATGCAGGAAAGCGGCAATCACTACTACTGCCTGCTGAATGCCCCCGCACAATCAGGATCAAGAGATCGCAAGATACCCAGTCAGGTGAGCCTTTTATGGGATGCTTCCTTAAGTGGAATGCACCGGAATCATAAGGCAGAATTGGAGTTCCTGGAGCAATATTTCCATAAGGTTCAGCATTCACAGGTAAACCTGGTCATCTATAGTAACGCGATTCGATCACAGAATAATTTTGAGATCCGGGATGGAAACTGGAATGCCCTGAAAAGAACGCTTATGGATGTGGTTTATGATGGTGGAACACAACCAGGTGTTCTGGATCTGAATCAGATTCACGGGTCTGAATTCCTGCTCTTCAGTGATGGGATTGCCACCTACGGGGCAGAAGAAATCCATACAGGCCGATCTCCGGTCTATTGCATTACGGCTACCCCGGATGCCGATTTCCCATCATTGCATCGATTAGCGATGGAAAGTGGTGGAGATCTGATTGATCTCAATAAGTTGAACAAGAATGATGCTATTCGCCGTTTATTGCGTCAACCATTGATGCTCCTTGGCATAAAAGCCGATCCGGATGTTACTGAAGTATATCCGGATATTCCGATACCCGCCGCATCGGGAAATATGCTTACCGCGATTTCTTATAAAAGTCATGGAAAGATAATCCTTCAATATGGGTATGGTAAAGAAGTGACCATGGAAAAGGAAGTTTTCATGGATCCGGAACTTCAAATGGCTGAGAACACAGACCTTGGCCGTATTTGGGCGGAACAAAAAATCGCAGCCCTGGATACCCGGTATGAATTGAATAAGGCAACTATTGAAAGTCTGGGACGCCGTTTTGGACTGGTAACAAGAAATACCTCTCTGATCGTTCTCGAAAATCTGAGTGATTATATCCGGTATCGTATTCAACCACCCAGGGAAATGCAACTGGAATATGACCGGGCCATGAAAACACAGCAGGATCTGATTACGACAAGAATTCAGAATCGGAATGCAATTGCCGAACGGAATGCCAAAGAACTTTGGGATTGGTGGAAATACAGCGACAACCGAAAAGTAGCAGCAGCGCCCCAACCCACAGTACAAAACAACATACCCAGCACCAGTACAGCACTTGCTGATACCGTACAGAGGGTGGTAGTAAGACGGGTAAGAAGTCCACAACTCTTAGCCCCGGATAATCCTGGAGCAAGAACCATGAAGTCGGCGGAGCAAATCGAACATTCGGCTACCCGGGAGGTCTCGGATATGGCGTCACTGAGCACTCAGGTATCTCAAAGTAGTACGGGTAGTGGTCTGAATATTGGCGGGGGAAGGGCCTCAGGCACCCGATATATGGTAGATGGGGTTGCTCTGGCCCCGGGTACTGCAGCCTATACAGTTAGTACAGGCGCTAACGACCAGGAAAATGAGGAGGAGGATGGTACAGAAAAGAGAAAATACAAGTTTGACAATAATGATATCCGTGGTAAGGGCAGTTTTAGTAAAGCCAATTTCAGTTATGACTATGACCTGCTTGAAAATCTGAGAAGTCTGCCGATTGATCAGCAGTATGACCGGTATCTGAAACTGCGCCAGAAGCATTTACAATTGCCTGCTTTTTATTTTCAGGTAGCTGCCCATTTCCTGGCAAGTCAGCAGAAAGAACTTGGAATACGTATCCTGAGTAATCTGGCAGAACTGGACCTTGAAAATTATGAGCTCTATAAAATGCTGGGATATCAGTTACGCCAGTGCGGTGAATCGGAGGCTGAGCTTAAGGCATTCAGGAAGGTATTAGATTGGAGGCCGATGGACCCACAAAGCCTCCGCGACTACGGGCTTGCTTTAGCAGATAACGGGCATTATCAGGAAGCAGTAGATACGCTCATGAAAGCCCTCACCAATGATGTGGACGAGAGCCTTCAGAGTTCCAATCAGGGGATTGAAGAGACCTTGCTTTGTGACATTAATAGCATTCTTTCCGCCCATTCCAGAGAGGTAGATAACAACCAGATCCCACGAAACCTTATCCAATCCTTACCCTCAGATATCCGGGTGGTGATCAACTGGAACATGAAGAATACAGACATCGACCTGTGGGTGACCGATCCGATGAATGAGAAATGCTATTACGGAAATAAGAACACCAGCATAGGCGGACATATATCCGCGGATATCACCCAGGGATTTGGGCCGGAGCAATTCTTACTCCATCATGCCATCAAAGGAGCGTATAAGATCGAAGTAAATTATTATGGTGATCAGCAGGTAAAGATCGCAGGGCCAACAACGGTTATGGCAGAGGTGTACAAGAATTGGGGAAGTCCCAATCAGCATCGGCAGATCATTGTCCTTCAGATGAAGCCAACCGATAATGGCGGTGTGTTTATGGGAACGTTCCGGTTTTAAGCCCGCCGAAAGGCCTGCTTTCAGGGACAAACAATTTAGTTCAGGATCTTGCTTGATTTTAAATAATGCGAGATCAGGGTGTCTTGCTGGGAGAGCGGAAGGTTCAGGTATTGCCGGTAAGCCTCCATGGATTCTTTCGTTCTTCCAACTGATTCCATAGTGAGACCCTTACGATAAAGGGTAAGTGGCTGATGAAAAAGGTAATAGGCCGTATCATAACAGGCCGCACTCTGAGACAAATGCTTCTCATGGGCCTCCCCTTCACCGAGTGCGATATAATAGGCATTGAGATTTGGCTTCAGCACCTTCCCGATGCATTTACGCAGAAGGGTATCTGCCGCATGCCAATTGCCCAGACCCTGGTAGGCCAATGCCGTATAATACAGTACCTCTTCAGGGTCATTACCCAACTCCATAAGAACAGTTCCCAGGCGAATTGCATGAGCAAACTGTTTGAGTTCAATATCTGAGTAAAGGCCTGCCAATAAGGATTCGTACTTGAGTTTGCCGGTAGTGACCAGGCTATCACAATAAGAGGACGCCCTTTTGTATTGCTTCCGGGAATAGGCGAGACTGATACTCGTATTAAAAAGCACCGCTTCTCCCGGATGTGATTTCATAAAATCAGTCAGGAGGACAGAGGCACTGTCATAAGCCTTAAGCCGGATCCATGCATTCGCGAGCAGGTTGGTTATATTGACAGAAGAGGGACTCAGTTTCTTTGCTAATAACAATTCTCCGACCGCTTCTTTTTTCATGGACTGAACAGTATAACAATCCGCAAGCATGACATGATATGCCGCCGTTAAAGGGACCAGGCGGCAAAGCCGGATCAAAAGCGGGATGGCTGCAGGACAATTTTCGTCCCCTTTCAGAATGGCGCTATTATAATAAAGTGCTACACGGTTGACCGAGTCCAAAGTCAGCACCCGGTCAAAGTAGGCACTAGCAGCTGACTTGTCTCCAGATTGAAAACTTGCATATCCAGCTGCCTGCAACAGATAGGCATCCGGATTGGGATTGGTATTAGCGCTGTTCAGGATCTCATCCCAGGCAGCGTCCTGCAACCATTGGGCAATCTTAGTATGATCCGTCTGGGCATTCAACTTCGGAAATAAAATGAAGCAGCAGCATATGATCAGTATAGGTAAACGCATCATAGTGATTGGAATTAGAAGGCACTCTGAAAGGCAGACCCCTCGGGCAAAAACAATTTAATTAAAACCGGATTGAATAATAAGTACGACTTATTAACGGGTTTCAGGCACGGAATATGCGGCAAGAAGAATGTTTCTTACACTTTCCTCGTACTTCTCCCGCCATCCCACCCATTGCTCATCACTTCCCAAAGAAAAATTGTGCATTATGGTGATCAATTGGCCATTCAAATAAATCAACTGACTGGCCATCGTCATAAGCTTCTGAAAAGCCTCATCAGGATTCAGTTTCATGTCAAACAAAGCGGTTGTATCCATGAACACAAATGGATGGATCCGAAGTTGCGTAGATCGCTCTGCATGTAAGTCATACCAATTAAACGAAGATCCGGTACCAGCCCTGAAACCCAGGTGGGTACTGTATCCCATACTATAATCATCGGTTATTCCTGCAGTTAGGAGCGCATGATAGGTATTCGGGAACAGCAGTTTAATAAAATGCTGTCTTGATTTCGTTATGTGCTCGACAAGAATATGTTCAAGAATCTTTTTTTCGCTGAGCAGTAATGCAGGAACCTTATCGGAGTAATAGGAAGGATGCAACCCGGTTTCCGCCCCTGTGGAAAAGGCTTTGATGAGGGCGGCCATTCGTGGATGTTCCGGCGAAATATTCTTATCGAACCGGCTCCGTTTCCCTGCTACCAAAAAGAACCACAACGGCTTTATATCATTGATCAGATGAAATGATGCAAGCCATGAAAATGAGTGATAAGGGTCTTGTTTCTTATTGCGTAAAACCTGAATGCGCTCCCCAACTTTATGGATCCGCCCCGCCAGCAAATCTTTCAATAAAGCCACACTATTACGCTTCCAGCCTTTGTACTGATAACTCCAGGCAATGTCGATATCATAGCTTGGTTGAAATCGAAATTTTCCTATGGGGATGGTGATGGACCAGGCCTCATTCAGAAATAGCCGGAAGGCTTCTACCCATTCATCCACAATAGGTCGTTCCAGAACTCCGGATTGAAACAGGATACTTGCTGTAGCGGGATAGCGTCCATGTTGATCTGCTTTGAAATCCAGGTATTCTTCATAGCGGCTGAGCAGGTAAAATATTGCTCCGAAGAGATCAAACTGAATATCAGAAGCGCTTTCAGCATTAAAGAAAAGTGTGAATAGACCTTGCCATTCCTGTGTCTTTATATGTTGTACCCGGATATCATTCTCCCAAAGGATGGTGCCGGCGAGAATGCTTAAGCCCTCTTCGGATGTCGTACCATAATTAATGCAATACCTCGATTTGGCGGCCTCATCAGCATCTGTAGTTACCCGGTATTCGAGCCCTAATCGCTCTTTCAATAGCCAGTTGAGTACAAAACTCAGGCGGGGACTTTCCTGAGCAGACCATATAGTAACCAGGGGCAGGCTCATGGATATTGATTTGAAATAATCCGGTTCAAGCGCTTCAGATCCCGGTTATCAGATGCCATTTTTCTTATGCTCTTTCCAAAGTTGCTGAAAGCTTTTGGGCGCAAATGTTGTTCCGCTGCGTCGATGCAGCCAGGTATTGCCAAATACACGATTGAGCATAAAATTCTTCATTCCGGGTCCGGCGCTGTTCATGAGGGTCCGGCTCAGCATGCCTCTTCGCCAGATCTTCCAGGCAATATTTTCAGCTCTTCCATTCATGCCTTCTTTCGCTGCAATATGCCTGTTTTCAAGCAGCATCTCATGGATGTTGATCTTTACCGGACATACGGAAGTACAGGCTCCACATAGGGAGGACGCATAACTCAGGTGCTTGTATTCCTTTAGAGAAGCCAGATGCGGGGATATAACGGAACCAATGGGGCCGCTGTAAGTAGCTCCATATGCATGGCCTCCCACATTTTTATAAATAGGACAGGCATTGAGGCAGGACCCGCAGCGAATGCAATAAAGTCCTTCCCGTACTTCTGGTCTTTGGTACAGGTTGGTCCGTCCATTATCCAGCAGGATCACATACATGTCATCCGGGCCGTCTGTTTCTCCATCCTGCTTAGGACCTGTAAATATGGTATTGTAAACCGTCACATTCTGACCGGTGCCGTAGGTTGCCAGAAGGGGCCAGAAAAGTGCCAGGTCCTTTATGGACGAAAGCATTTTTTCAATACCCACAATGGCAATATGCGTCTTTGGGAATGCGGTTGAAAGGCGGGCATTCCCTTCATTTTCAGTGACGCAGACTGCTCCAGTATCTGCTATAAGAAAATTACCTCCGGTTACTCCAATTTCTGCGGAAGTATACATTTCGCGCAGATTCTTCCGGGCGATCATAGTGAGTTCGGAAGGGCTGAGATGTGGTTCCGTCCCCAATTTTTCATGAAAGACCCGGGCAACATCCTCCTTGCTTTTGTGCATAGCGGGTGTCACAATATGGTAAGGTGCTTCATTATCCAGTTGCTGAATGTATTCCCCCAGATCCGTTTCTACGGATTCGATTTGATGTTCCGCAAGGAAGGCATTGAGGTGAATTTCCTCGGTTACCATGCTTTTGCTTTTCACCACTTTGCGGGCATTTTTCTCCTTGCAAATCGCTAAAACAGCTTCATTGGCATCCGCCGCCGTTTCTGCCCAGATCACCTTGCCACCTCTGGCGGTGAAGGCATGTTCAAATTGCTCCAAGAGGCGATCCAGGTTTTCCATTGCCCGCCATTTCGCATTTTTTGCTTTTCGCCGGGCTAGTTCCAGGTCACTGAACTGGAGTTTGCCTTTCACAACGGTATCCGCATACTTCTGAATATTGAAGGATAGCTTACGCTTATGTTCCAGGTCATGCGCTTTGATTTCGCTTTTAGCCAGGAAAATGCTTTGGTTGCTTTGGATCGCCATAATAAGGAGGTGGCAAAAATACAATACTACCCTTGATCGAATGGTTAAAGCAGCGCCTCGACCTCTTCAATCATTTTATGAAATTCAGGCAATCGCTTGATATCGGGTTGCCAGCATAAGTCTCTCTCAATCAAATCAATGCTATGGGTGATTGTAGCCCCATCTTTACCGTCTTCTTTACTAATAACTAAGGCTGTATCACTTAATGCCAGCGAGCTTTCCAGATCATGGGATACAATAATCAAAGTTTTGATCTCGTCACTTTGAGATACTTTGTTCAGCACAGCGCTGACCTGCTTTATGGATACTGCATCAAGGCCACTAAAAGGTTCGTCCAAAAGCAAAAAATTGCTGCCATTGATTAATTGCTGAATGATGCTCGCCCGTTGCCGTTGCCCGCCGCTCAACTCCATTGGATATTTGTCCAATTGTTCCGTCAATCCAAATTCATCCGCATATTCCTTAATCGCATTCTGAATATCACCGCTTTTAATGGAAGGGTTCTGAGCTGCTGCTAAACTGAGGTTTTTCCGGACCTTTCTCCATGGAAACAAGTAATAATTTTGTGGAACAACTCCCATATCACCCGGCCGGACTTCATGTTGATCTTTGTCGATCAGGACTTTTCCACTATCGGGACGTTTCAAACCAGCAAGTATTCTGAATAATTGGGTCTTTCCAATACCACTCCGCCCGATTAAAGAGACTACCTGGCCTTGCAGGACACCAGGGCGTCTCAGGTCATTAATACAAAAATTGATATCCCTCAATACCAGCTTACCCGGAAAGGACAGGTTGACATTATCCACTTTGAGCAGACATTCCAGGCGTTCATGGGCGATCATGAATAGTAAATTTAGTTTTCTACGGAAGCAGTAATACTGGTGTACGGAAAGAGTTGCTTTCGCATCACTAAGAGTAATTGGTCAATTCCAATGCCCAGAATGAGGATCACGATTTGCAGGGATAAAGTAGTTCGCAGATCATTGTACCTATTGTAGCGATATAACATCGCTCCAATTCCACCACCGCTCAGGGAAGAACTTTCAACGGTTACAATCATGATCCAGGCAATGGCAAAATTCTGACGAATGATCTCCAGGACCTGATCCAATCGACCAATAATAATGAGTTCTCGAAGTGTCTCCCATTGATTATATTTCAAGGTTCTGCAGGAATCATATTCTTCCGTCTGAATATTGGCTATTACCCCCATCATCGAAGTAACAAAGAAGGGAACGATTCCAAAAATGAGCAGCGATAATTTCAACTTATCGGCATCCTTGGTAAGCAGAATGAAAATGAAGAATAGACCGGTAATGGTGAGGTAACGACACTTAACAATGAAACGTGCCAGGGGTCTGAAAACCGGGATCACCGATAAATAGCCGATCACTAAAGCAATGATGATAGCGATGAGCATAGCCTTCAGTGTCAGCGAAATGCTGGTGAACAGATTCGTCATGAAATCCTTGGTACTGACCACTTCTAACAGCCGTTTAAAAACAGGAACAGGGCCAGGGATCAGTCCTCCACTCGCAGTCAATGAAATCCAAAGCAGTACCAGCAGGATGCCGGTTATGACTGCGAGCAGGATGCTGAGTCCATATGAAGACTTGCCAAATGGCAGGAAAAGCTGTATAGGTTTAATCTGTTTATTCATATTGGCTACGATTAGCGCCCCAGAACGATTTCAACCCGTCTGTTCTTCGCTTTACCCTCTGCCGAAGTATTATCTGCAATAGGTTTGGCGGCGCCGTAGCCCTTTGTTTCCACCTGTGCTTCACTGATACCTTTTTTCAGGAGATAAGCCCGTACCGCATTGGCTCGTCTCTCACTAAGCGTCTGATTGGCAGCTTCAGCACCTACATTATCCGTGAATCCATAGATACCCAGTTTCAGGTTTTCTGCGATAACTGCTGAGCTATAAATCTCATCCAACAACTTGTAGGAATCTGAACGAATGATATCACTTCCGGTTTCAAAATTGATGCTATAATTTTTGCTGGATACGGCAGTAGTAATATCTTTTGCATAATCCACCTTAGCGGCTTCACCTTGTAATAGTTCCGGATGATTTGCGATAACCGAATTAATGAACGATTTATCCATAATCTTCGCATAAGGTGTTAACCCCTGCATTCTGTCCGGATATAATTTACTGAGCATACCTCCAAAGGTTTCATAGGTCACTTTATACCGGTCTTTCCGGTCGGTACCAAGGCCTACCATATTGGCTGCATCGGCAAGATTAAATGCCATTGACCCGCCTAATGGAACTGTAGCACCACTTGCATCGCGTTCTTCCGTTCCATTATAATATTTCAGCCAATAATCTGCTTTTTTGTCGGCATCTCCATAAACCTCGGCAGAAACCTTTGCTGCAAATGCTTTCGCTTCATTGAAGGATCGAACCTGATCACCGGCTTGTCCAAGCGCCATGATGATGCCTTCCATTTCGGTCCGGTGGTCATAGGCCCATTTCTTCAGAACAAAAGTTGCATTGGGCATTTGGGAGGAATACTCATGTGTGGAGGCAATCCGGACTAATCCACCCTTTTGAGTAGCAACATTCACATCCCCAGGCGTCCAGGTAGTAGTCGCCATCACCGGGATGCTGGTATCCCTGCCGGTTGTTTTACCATCCATTACTATCGCTCGCTTTTCGGTATAACCTGTAATCAATTTATTGGCGGACTCCAGGAAATCATTTGCAGGGATTAGATTTAAGGCCTTAGGGTCGTACACCTTCGTATTGACATTGACCGGAATTCCATTATTGCTGGCCCAGTTGAATACAATATTGGCATCACCATCCAATTCTACGGCACTGAAAGTACCACCCAAAGCGGATTGCGGGTTTGATTTCCAGGAAGAAGGCCCCATAAACTGGTCTTCACCATTCGAGCGGCCCATATGGTAAAATATAATCGGAATATAGTCCGGGCCAAGATCCTTTTCCATATCCTTCATCATCACGGAAAATCCAGGCATACCATCACCCATAAAGGAAACCATCAGAGGCGTGGTTCCTGTAGGATTAGCCTTATAATCTTTGGCATTCTTAATAAAATCTGCGACACTTTTGAAGCAGTCATCCTGCCGGATAACATTGATATCCACATTGGCTTTATCCATCAATGAACCAGAAGTAGTCCTGGGTCCTCCATTGGCATACATCAATGGAAATTGTGAATTCCAGGCCATGACCTTCCAGTCAATTTTAGGTACATCCCGCATGGCAGGTTTGTCTGAAGGCATCGGCAACATCACAGAAGCATTTCCTTTTAAAGAAGCTTCAGGAGCATCCGCCAGGGTGATTTTATCCATTTTCTGGGATTCACCAACGGATTTTGGGGCATCCAGGTAAAATTTCTTTACCCCAAAAAAGATTCCGGCACCTGCCAATAAAAGCAGGACCCATTTGGCACCTGGCTTTATCCCTGTAATTTTCATCAATTCGATTTTAAATGGTGGAGTGTGGATAATAGGAATGATGATTTGAAAAATCCCAAATCAGGAATCTGAAGCGTTCAGCTTCAGCTCAATAATACAACTTTATTTACCCAATAATTAAATGCATCGCCTCGGCGTTTTAAAGACCGTACTTATTTATGGGATCACCAGCATCAGAAAAATTCTCTTTGTTATATACCTCAACGCTATCCCCACCTTGTTTACTGATTTGTTCCATCTGCTTGCGGGCAAGCGAAAGTTTTGCAGCATTCTCCAGGTTTTCACTTTTACTGATTTGTTTAATGATATCCATTGAACTCCTCATTTCACCAATACTGAGGGCTATCTTCTCTTTGACCTTGGCCTTTGCCACCTCTGCATCACTATTCAGTGCCACATCACCGGTGAAGGCTTTTCGGGCGGAGGCTAAGGCACCAGCTCCAAGGTTTGCAGAGTAAAACAGATCCTTATTGGCATCCAGATCCAATTGTGCATTCTGAATTTTCCGGCCAGCCAGTTTGTATGCTTCATCAATGAAGGTGGTTATCGAGCCCAAATCCTTTGCAATGGGTTCGATTGTTTCAACATAAGTATTAGCGCGACTCCATTCATTCTGGGAATCCTCCGCCCCCTCCATATCATTATGGGCTTTTGCGATGTTCGTCTTTTCCTGAGCTAACTGCATTTGCTCCTTGTTCTTGATCACCTTAGCATTCAGCTCCGCAAATTTTCCTTTTATCTTTTTATTATCATCAAACATGCGCTCCCGGTCTTTTTCAGCCTGTTCAATCTGCTTTTCCTGAAGCACGAACTCATCAAACTCAATAACCCACCCTAAGGCCAGTTTGGCGATGGCATCATTAAAATAGGATAGCCGGCGCCAAAAGGTCTTATTGGTCAAAAGTCCAATAATTACGATCAGGCAGATAACCCCCAGACCAAGGCTCACCGCATTCCAAACCACTGTTTTCAACCAGGGCAGTACATAAGTAAGAACCAGATAGCCGATCAGGCCTAATAAAAGAGCCGCCGTTATCACAGTTCCTGCTTTACGGAGATCGAATGGGTTTTTTGAACCTAATTCGATCAGATCACTCTTTGAGACAGCCAATTCATTTGTTGCCATAAAATTTATTGAGTCGGGGTTTCGAAAATGAGCACCTATAACAGGTAGAAATGGATAGCAATTTATTTGAGGTACTGATTAATGCCGTCAATCCCGGATTTAATCCGGCGGATCGATGCCGCACTCTGAATATTATAGGCCGTTTCTTCCGCTGCTAAACGGGCATCATCATCAGAAGCCTGGGTATTCAGTTCAATAATGTCCTTATTCAGGTCTGCAATTTGTGCCTGAAGGGCCTTAATCTGATCCGATTTCTTATCCGCCTGTTCCTTTCGGGCCTGAACCTTCTGTTGACGTGCCGTGACCAGGCTTTTCTCAAAATCCTGCCGGTCATTCAGCATTAAATCGAGGTAGTAATTTGCAGAACTCAGTAATTTCTCTTTACTAACCTGATCCCCAAAACCCGCAAAAACCGAAGGGTACTTTACATCATCAGCAATCAGGCTTCCCATGGCTTCCACCATATTATAATATTCATAAAAATCCGCCCCTGGCTGATTTGCCTTTTCATAAAGGCTTTTAAAATACAGTTGGAATTTTTCCGTAACACTGGATTCCACAACGACATTACTTGGAATCGGTGAACTAGAAACAGGCGCGGCTACCCTATTAACAGGAGTAACTGGAGAAACGGGTTTCGATTCTGGCTGATCATCATCCACGTTGAAGATGAGACCGGCAGCTTTTTTAAAAAAATCGGACATAGTGGTTTGCAAATAGCAAGTCAAATGTAATCAATTAGACTATCCGGATTCAACCCGCCGAATTGGCATCCCCCAGAAAATTCCCCTTCGCAACGCACGCTTTCACCCTACCTGAGGGGATGGAAACGGACCCTCTTCACAACCACATTTGGATCGTAATCAAATCCATATTCCAGGTGCCTGTCATGCTGCCTCCGGCCAAAAAAAGAACTGCCTTTTTCAAGGCATCGGCCATAGGGCTGCAGCTACCGGAATCCGGAGTGCCGGGTCAAAATCCATTTTCTCACTTCAAAATCCAATTACCATGAAAAAGTACCTGCCTCCCATCGCACTGGTTGTGTGTATTGCCGCCTGTTCCAAAGAACCACTGCCCTGCCCAACAACCTGTGGTTCTGCAAATGCCACTCATACAGTAGTCCGGCAACGGCTAACCAATGACACCCCCATTAAAACTCAGGATCCCCGCAGACCCAGAAGATTACCGATTGAGGCAAACTGATCAAAATCCAAAGGTGATGCCATATTCTATGAGTTCGGCAACCGACTTATGGGTCTTTAATAGAATCGAAAGACATAATTCTTTCAAAGGGCCATGCTCCGCGGAGTACACATAATAATTATAGCCAATCTTCTCATAATAAGGATCTTGCCTTAAGTCTGCCTCCTTGATATAAACTCCGATCTGGGCCATCAATGACATATGGCCATACCGCCATTCATGCCCCAGGAAGATTGCACTCTTCCAGGAATGTGCTGCTTCATTGCCTACGTTAATCTCATTATTGCGTTGAAAAGCATAAATGCTTTCATGGTAGGAATAATCGACCCCAAGAAAGACTTTATTCTTTCCACGATAACGCCGGCTAGCGTAAAGTGAACCCAGGTAAGTATGATAAATGGGTCCATCGGTACTGCCACTTTCTTCGAATGCCATACCCAACCTGGCTTGTATAAGGATACGATCCTTTAGACGAGCGAGTTTGGAACTAATTTTAGGATTGCGGTCACCCTCTGGCCAATATCGGAGCCCGATATGCCCGCCATACATATTTACACCCAGATTGGGCTGTTTCATGGCGCCATTGCTCAAATGCATGAAGTTCATGCCTATCTGAAAGCTCCAGGCTGAACTAATCCGATACCTCAAATCGGTAGCGATCATGCTAAAGTTATTAATATGACTACCGATAGCGTTATCCAATGTGTCCCAGAGTGGGTATCGTTCATAGTGCCGGGTCACGTAACCAATGCCTAAGCCGGCACGCATCGTCCATTCCAGGGATTTTCCCCGGATAATGGGGATCTGTAATAAGGGATACACACCAATAGCATTTCCATACACCGAATCAACGCCATAATGTACAATGGCCGCGCCAATGCCCCACAGTGGATAATTCCTTCGCTGTTCCCAGGCTTGTGTGCCCCTTGTTTGCTTCAGCCAATCGAGTTCAAAAGCGGTACTATGGGGCGGTACCGGGGCACTGAATTTAGGGGTATGTTTAATCACCTTTCCACTAATTAAGGAAGTCTCTATTCCATAATTTTCCTGGGCCGTTGCCGACAAGCAGGGCAACAAGCTCCATAAGAATAGAATTGGAAAATGATTTCGCATATCAAGGTGACAAATGTAAGTGGGTAGCGGAATTAAATTCCAAGCCTTTAAATCTTAAATGAGAGGCCTTATTACAAGTTCCATTTGTGTTGATACCATTTTCGGTTTTTGAATGGTTTATAAAGGACACGGTTCAATCAGGAACGCCGAAGTTTACGAATCCAGACACCTACATTACAAGACATGCTGCACCTTTGCAAGCTTTAGTGCATATTGCAGCCTGCATTTCATGTATGTATTTCTCTGGCTGATCGCCATCCTTAGCATCCTGGTTGCCGCTTTTTTCGCATATCGTGCTGATAAAAAGCGTGCGGTTCCGTACCCCTGGCTCACAGCAGCCCTTCGAGCGCTTGTGCTGGCATTGGTGTGGGCACTCCTTTTAGCCCCCTCCATACACATCACCAAAACGGAAACGGAAAAGCCAGTCATTGTTTTTCTGCAGGATGAATCAAGCTCAATACCTACTGCCTTAAAGAATGATACTGTAACCTATGGAAAGGACGCGAGGGAACTGATCCGAAAACTTAGCCGTCAATACCGGGTGGTGACCTGGGGTTTTGGGAGCAATATCCGCAGCGACAGCCTGTTCCGGTACCAGGAAACCAGTACTGATATCGCCGCACCATTGGCCAGGGTTCAGGAATTTTTTGGCAATCAAAACCTGGGAGCAGTCATACTTGCCAGTGATGGTCGTTTCAACCAGGGTATTCATCCGTTATACCAATCGCTTCCCATGCATTCCCCGCTTTATACGGTGAGCATTGGAGACACAAGCCTTCCCAAAGACATCCGGATCAGCCAGGTATATTCCAACAGGACCGTCACGAAAGGTTCCCAAATGGAGATCCGGGCCGATATTGTTGCGACCCGCTGCCAGGGCTATGCCGGTTCCATCCAGATCAGTGAATCTGGTGCGGTTTTAGGGAGCAATAGCCTGGCGATCACGGGAGATCGATTTGATAAATCCACGTCCTTCACCATAAAGGCTGGGAATGCCGGCCTTCATCATTATGTGATTAGCCTGCCGGCCGCTCAGGGCGAGATCAATACTTCCAATAACCGGAAAGACATTTTTGTTGAGGTAGTGGAAACCAAGAAGCGGATCCTGATTGCCTCGGCGAATCCACATCCGGATGTGGCGGCTATCAGAGAGGCTTTAAGTAATACGGACGCCTACACGATCTCTACTCGCATTGGTATCCCGGATAATCCCGGAGAATACGATATTTTGATCCTCCATGGACTACCCGTAACCGGTAGCACTTTCAATGTCAAGAATAAGCCCGTCTGGTATATCGTCAGTCCGGGCAGCGGAACCATCAATAGTACTGCCGCAAACCTGGCTATTAATCCCGGCGCTCCACATGATGCCTATGCAGCACCCAATACCTCATTCTCGGCATTTACTGCACCGCAGAACCTGAACAGTGTGCTGGATCGGCTTCCACCCTTAAGTTGTGCTTCCGGTACGGCTACCCCGGCTGCCGGTACCCAGGTACTTTTTAACCAACGTGGCACGAATATTCCTTTGTGGATGCTTCAACCTGGAAGTGCCCCCCAGGCTATTTTATTGGGGGAAGGATTGTGGCGTTGGCGTTTTTATGAATATCGGTACTTCCATAATCACGCTGTTGTAGACGAATGCATCCGTCAAACCATTGCATTACTTGCAGCAAATACCACGGATGCCCCTTTCCGGGTGAATCTTCCAAAATATGAATGGAATGATGGAGAAAATATCTCCCTGGATGCGTTCCTTCTAAATGCAGCCGGTGAAATGATTAATACGCCGGACGTAAATCTCAGCATCAGCGATAGTGCAGGTCACAAACAGGAATTTACCTTTGAGCGGAATGCTGCCGCCTATCGCCTGAGTATTGGTCAATTACCTGCCGGTGTTTATAACTATTCCGCAACTACCAGCTTTAATTCAAAGCGTTTAAAAGCCGATGGTTCTTTTGTAGTCGCTTCCATTCCCCTGGAAGCGATGGAAAGTGGAGCCGATTACCCATTGCTTTATGGTCTTTCCAAAAAATATGGGGGTAGCACCATTCCATCCCAGCAAATGGGTTCCCTGTATGATTCCATTACCCATAATGAATCCATTCGGCCAGTCCTTCAAAGCCATGATCTAAGCGTACCTCTGGTAGATTGGAAATGGTATTTTTTCCTGATCCTGTTAGTAGCAACGATTGAATGGCTGCTCCGAAAATATTGGCTGGCACAGTAATGGCGTTAGTAGAACGTAGAACTGTACTGTTAAAGACCCCTAAGAATAAAAAGGGGCCTTTTGCATTGGAACTGAGTAGGATCCCACAGTTGCCCCGTGCCTTTAAGCTGGGGAATCAGTGGCTCTAAAGGCGCGAGCAACTATTGTAAGTTCTGATGTATCAGCGAAAAAGGCCTAAAGGCCTGCTTTTCTGCTGTACTTTTTCTCCCCCGGCCTAAAGGCGCGGGGCAACTCTGATAATCTCCCCCCCGGCCTAAAGGCGCGGGGCAACTCTGATAATCTCCCCCCCGGCCTAAAGGCGCGGGGCAACTCTAATAATCTCCCCCCGGACGAAAGGCGCGGGGCAACTCTGATAATCTCCCCCCCGGCCTAAAGGCGCGGGCAAGTCTGATAATCTCCCCCCGGCCTAAAGGCGCGGGGCAACTCTGATAATCTCCCCCCCGGACGAAAGGCGCGGGGCTACTCTGATAATCTCCCCCCGGCCTAAAGGCGCGGGGCTACTCTGATAATCTCCCCCCCGGCCTAAAGGCGCGGGGCAACTCCGATAATCTCCCGCCGGCCTAAAGGCGCGGGCAACTCTGATAATCTCCCCCCCGGCCTAAAGGCGCGGGGCAAGTCTGATAATCTCCCCCCCGGACGAAAGGCGCGGGGCAACTCTGATAATCTCCCCCCGGACGAAAGGCGCGGGGCAACTCTGATAATCTCCTCCCCGGACGAAAGGCGCGGGGCAACTCTGATAATCTCCCCCCTGACGAAAGGCAAGCCCGCCTTCCGGGAAATTCACCCTGCCAATAGTCGACTACCTGTTATTAGAAAAAGAGCTTTCTACTTTCTACTACCTTATTCTTATCTTGGCAACGATCATTCATTGTCCAAAACATACGCTCATGAATTTCATTTCCTGGATCTTCTTCGGTCTAATTGCTGGGTATATTGCCAAAGCCATTCATCCAGGCCAAGATCCTGGTGGATGGATTATCACCATGATCATAGGCATAGCTGGTGGCATGTTAGGGGGTGTTCTGGGCATGTATCTATTTCACACTCATGATGTGAATGGATGGAATCTGCATTCGTTCCTTTTGGCAGTAGGCGGATCCGTATTGATCCTTTGGTTATATGGATTGATTAGAAGACGCTAGAACTCTGGATGTAATCATACTCAGGGCATGCAAAGCATTCTATGAAATAAAGGATGGCCTGGGTTCATTGTGTAGTAAACCATAATGAATCGAATTCCGGTAGTTTCCGTTATGAAAGAAATTCTCTTTGAAGTAGGCCTCTTTCCGAAATCCAAAATTCTCTAATACCCCTCCTGATGGCGCATTTTCTGCATCAATAATGGCTTCGACCGAATGTAACTCCAATTTCTGAAAGCCATAATCAATAATTGCGGTCAGCGCCTCGCGGGTAATACCCTTTCGATACCAGGACCGGTTCATGGAATAACCGACCTCAGCTCTCGAATGCTGCGGTTCTATGTTCACAAAACCCATCATACCCACAACCTTATTCGTCTCCTTCCATTCGATGGCCCAATTGATCCGTTCATTCTGATCTAAAAAGTCGTTGATCATTTTCAATAGTGGCAACACATCAGCTTCTGTTTTCGCGATCGGGCGGGGAATGTATTTCATGACCTCCGGGTCGGATCGGAATTCAAACAGATCGGGAATATCCGTCTCAAGAACCTTACGAAGCAATAAACGAGGCGTATGCAGTTCCGGGAACTGGCTGAAATCAGGTGTAATCATTGCTTAAATTTGAGAAGATTCGGGTCATTTATTAATACCAGATAGATAAAGAATAAGGTAAATTTGTGCTAAAGCGCTATTATGACTAAAACGGAAATGGTTCAGGCTCTGTGGGCCCATGTCAGGCAACCCAACCATAGCCTCGAAGACCTGGAACAAATTCTTGAAGTTTATAAAGATACGGTTGCCGACTTTGCTTCTTCAAGCCCCGAATACCGCAAAGCCCTCTTGCATACGCATGAAGAATTCCCCGATTTGCAACGCCTGGTGGGGAAGAAACATGATGCCGTACTGCGTGGCCGACTCATCGATGCCATCACCAGTTTGAAAAAGAAAGTGGCCGATATAGAAAGTCCGGTTTTACCAGGAACCGATGAGGCTGAGCCACCGAAACCGGCTGTAGAAGGAGAAGAAGGTGAGAAACCCAAATTCCGCATTTTGCCGAGTTTGGGCATGGATTAATTGCTCTCAGGAGTAGTTCCAAAATAGCTTTCCAGTTCGCCTTAATCGAAGAACTACCGGCTATTTAAACCGTAAAGGATCTCCCTGAAATTCTTTGCTCAGAAATTTATCAACCATCGCATTGAAAAGCGCTGGATTTTCTTTGGGCACGTGATGCGTTTCCCCTGGCAAAATACATAAATCAGCCAATGGGATATGCTGATAGATATATAAGGTATGTTCTTCTCGAATGACATCCCGGTCACACGATACGACCAGGACGGGTACTTTTATTTGTTGCAAATCGGAAGCATGGATATTAGGCTGGAATTCATCCAAACGGAGTCTTCGCACTTCCTGTTTCCAGTTCTTAGTGGTATCACCCAGGGACACCATTTTTTCCGCTTCGACCCGTTCCGAATGAATTTTCTGAACAACTATTGGGTATAAGGCCGTACTGTCTGGCCACATATTGGCTCCGAATGCAACGATCCTAGAGATATGTGCCGGGTAGTATATTCCCAGGAAGATCCCGATAATTCCCCCATCACTCTTACCAAGCACTGTCACGGAATCCAACTGCATGAGCTGGATAAATGCTGCAACATCATTGGCCATCTGCTTAAAATTGAGGCTGTCAGGTCCCGGATCGGAATGACCTCGACCCCGGTTCTCTAAAGCATATACCCGGTATTTCTTGGAGAAATGGCTGATTTGCGCCGCAAACCCACTAATACCGGTGGAATTGCCATGTAGGAGCAGGAGTGGTTTTCCCTGGCCATAGACTTCGAAATAGTGTTTCACCCCATTTAAGCGGATGTATTTACCCGCGGCAGGATTATTTCCATAAGGGATAATTGTTTGAGCTTTCAGGTTGTTTGAAAACCCGAGCACCAGGATCAGTACGAGACCATTCTTTCGAATTCCGGCCTTTATGAGGCGGATAGCGCTTTCACACATTCCTCCCGGATCTTCCAGAAGTCCTCCAGACTGTATTTTATTTCCTGATGATCCTGTAGCCATTCCTTCATTCTGCTTTTATGCCAGGTAACCTTGTAATCTGTGATTTGGGAAGGATTGATCGCTTCCTCCTGAAGCATATCAAATACAAAATTAACAGGTTTAATAGATGGCGCCGTACAATCAATGATCCGGCCGCCAAATTTCAGATAATTATGCGCCTCAGGGATGCATTCTAATCCATAACGATCCAACGTAGGGGTGACTGGTGGCATATTTCGGCGGTTCATACGAAATAAACCGAGGTATAATTCAACACCTTCAAAATGATTTTCCTGGGTTAAAATATATAGCAGTGAATGTTTCGTGCTGCAAGTGCCACAATTTTCTTCAAATACCAGCAGGAGATTATTCTTGTTTGAATTTCGTCCGTAAGGCATATTCCGGATATAATCGCAGGCATCCCGGAAGGTCCAAATATTTCGATCCAGAAATTGCTGGCTAACAGGACCGGCACGTTGGATGACAAAATCGGCTTGCTTCATGGGGAAAGGGTGTATCAGCTAATAAAGATAAATTTCTTCTTCCCTTCCATTGTAAATCCAGACGATCTTAACAAGCAGACAGGATTTATAAGCTGAACACACTGAATGAATTAAGGCATGAAAATCGGAAAGCATTTAAATCATGAATGGTTGTGCCTAAAGAAGTCATCCGTTTTTTCATAAAAAAAACCAACATCCCCGTAAGGATGCTGGTCCAATTTAAAAACCCGAAAACTCGTTATTTAAAATCACCTGCTTTTACAACAACGATCTTATCAGTACTGATATACTTTTTCAAAGCCGCATTTACGTCTGAAACCGTCAATGCACTGATACGGTCATCCATTTGCTTGCTGAACGCCATGCTGCGTCCCAAAAATAAATTGTTATTCAAAGCACCGGCCAAGGCACCATCATTGGCACGAGAAGTGGCACGGCTTTGTAATAATCCGCTTTTGGCATCTTTCAATTCCTGTTCTGTGATCCCCTCTGCTACGAGCTTGTTGATCTCTTCTTTCCAGGCAGCTTCCAGCTTTTGCTTATTATCAGGATTATAGATGGCATAGGTACCAAAGGTTCCATTTTCATCGGATGAGGATGCATTCAGGAATGAGCCTACCCCATAAGAAATTCCTTCCTTTTGACGGATACGTACAGCCAGACGGGAATTCAGGAATCCACCACCCAGGATATAGTTACCCATAATAAGCGCTGCATAATCCGGATTGTCATCACGCAGCTTCATTGGCATACCTGTGAAGAACATCGCCATTTTCTTATCCGGAGTTTTCAGTTCAACATTTTTGGCAGCTACGTCATGATATGGATTTGGAACACGGGTATAGCTTTTTGTAGCACTCCAGTTATCCAGAATTTTGTTCAACCGCAGTTTAGCTGTCGTTGGATCGAAATCGCCAACAATGGAAGCAGTTGCTGATGATCCATTATAATATTGACTATGGAACGCTTTGATATCATCAATCGTAACCGCCTTGTAAGCCGCCACACTTTCATCATTACTCATCGGATAAAGGATATGGCCCGCAGGGAAGTTGTTTACGATCCTGGAGAGTTCTCTAGGTGCAATTGAATTGGGTTCGCTTCTCTGAGATTCGATCGTTGAAAGATTTTCAGCTACAATAGCCTTAAATTCAGAATCCGGGAAGGTTGGCTGATGTAACATCTCATCGATCAGATCCAGAACGGCATTAAAATTCGGCTTGGTGCTGGTGATTGAAATATTGACATTCTGACCCTGAGCACCAATAGATACCTTACTGCTCAGCTTATCCAGGGTCTCATTAATCTGAGCCTGCGTGTGTTGACGCGTTCCTTTCATCAGCATATCTGCAGTCAGGTCGGAAACCGCTAGTTTGTTCATCATACTACCTTCATCACCCAAACGAAGTGTGATACGGGCTTCTACGGTATTACCACGAGTAGTTTTCTGTAGGAGTGCCAGCTTAGCACCAGATGTTAAGGTAGATACCTCCGTACGCTTATCAATATTATCCGGGGTTGCATCAAATGCTTCTCCCGCCTCCAGGGCCTTGCCACCTACATAACCTGAAACCAGGGCATTTACATCCGGAGTTGCCGGAATATCTGCACGTACTGGATTAGGAGTAGGGATGAACAAACCATAAGTACGGTTGCTGGATACCAGGTAGGCCTTTGCTACGCGGTTAACATCCGCTGCGGTAACCTTGGCCAGGCGGTCGCGATAAATGAAACCGAGACGCCAGTCACCCTGGCCAATAAACTCGGAAATTACCAGACCGATCCGGGTGGAGTTCCTGTAGAACGTCTGGAAATCAGATTGCAATTTATTCTTGGCTTTTTCAACTTCTTCTGGAGTAATGAGCTTGGTCTTGGTCTCCTCCAGCGTATTGAACATGGCATTGCGGGCATCATCCAGGGATTTTTCTTTCAGTACATCAGCACTGAAGTAAACATAACCGGCATCATGCTTGGCATCGGCTCCGCCATCAAGGCTGGAAGCCTTGCCACTTTTTACCAGGGCTTGGTACATGCGACCATTAGGCTCATTCGTCAAAATTTCACAAAGAACATCCAATGGTGCAAAATCCGGATGGGCGCCAGCCGGAATATGATAAGCACAGGCTACACTCTGGATATCGCCCACACGGCGGAGTTCCACCATACGCTCCCCATCCTGGGTTGGTTCAACCGTATAATCTTTCTGAAGCTGACGGGTAGGACGTGGAATGGAACCGAAATATTTATTGACCAATTCAAGGGTCTTGGCCTCATCGATTTTTCCTGCTACCATCAAAACGGAATTATCCGGCTGATAATATTTCTGATAAAACGCTTTTAGGTTATTGATGGGCACTTTTTCGATATCATCTTTGGAACCGATGGTGCTCTTTCCATAGTTATGCCAGAGATAAGCGGTACTCATGATCCGCTCCTGAAGGATACGGGCCGGGCTATTTTCACCCCGCTCGAATTCGTTACGAACAACCGTAAATTCGGATTGAAGATCTTCGTTTTTGATAAAGGAATTGACCATGCGATCGCTTTCCAGGTCCAATGCCCAGTTCAGATTTTCATCGGTGGCCGAGAACGTTTCAAAATAATTGGTACGATCATCGCTCGTGGTACCATTCGGGGAAGCACCATGACTGCTCAATTCTGCTGGAATATGCGGGTGCCTGGTTGAACCCTTAAAAACCATATGCTCCAGAAGGTGTGCCATACCGGTTTCTCCGTATCCTTCTACACGGCTACCTACTTTATAGGTAATATTTACAGTCACCGTTGGTTTACTTGGATCAGGGAATAGGAGCACATGCAGGCCATTCGGTAATTCATATTCCGTTATGCCTTCCACGGAAGTAAGCTTTTTAGGTGCGCCCATTGCAGGACCTGCAGCAGGGTTTGCCACCTTCTTCGGTGCAGGCTTGGCCTGTGCAAAAGCATCGCCTGAAAAAAGCAATAATGCTGCTGCACCGATCAACGGTAATTTTTGAAATTGCATGTTGTTGTGTGAAAATTTATACTTGCGAAAGTAATATTGAAATGCGAAACTATATGGTGTAATAATGGGGGGAAATTTATGGGGGGCCATTTCAAAATAGATTCCATAGTCTTTATTTCAATGTCTTACAATATAAATTCACAAATCAATTTTAACTACCTGCCCGTTAGTTACGAATATTGAATGGGTATAAAGCAAACAACCCCGGGGTTACGGCCCCGGGGTTGTTTGCTTTGATTGCATTGTAGAATCACCCAATCTGTCCTTTATCATCCTATCCTGAACCAGTATATATAGACAGCAACCTTACGGGATTGCTGTTATCTTCCATGGTCATCGATCCATTTCCCTTCTCCGTTGTCAATCTTTTTTAGACCCTATATTTTTCGTTGCCGCTTTTTTCGTTACCGACTTTTTAGGAGCTACCGCCTTTTTTTCTGCTGCGCTATTAGATGAAGTAGCTGCCTTCTTTTTCGTTGCTGTCTTTTTAGCGGCTCCCTTTTTAGGTGCAGCTGTTTTTTTTGGTTCCACTGTGTGCTCGCTTTTCTTAAAAGCTGCTTTCTTAGAACCTCCGGAACTACTTTTCTTAGCTGGCGATTTTTTCGTCGGAACTTTTCCACCTGCTTCACGAGCCTCAGAAAGACCGATTGCTATTGCTTGCTTAGGATCGGTCACTTTCGCCCCACTTCCACTTTTCAAACTTCCTTCCTGCATTTCCTGCATGGCGCTCTCCACTTTTTCTCCCGCCTTTTTTCCGTATTTCGGCATTGCAGAACGTTTAAAGGATTCGCTACTCCTGTAAAAGAATCAGACCCATAAGAGAACCCAATGTTCGCTCATTGAAAATCAGCACGAGATATGCAAACCTGGCTGGCGGGCTGTAGAAATATTTGCTCAATCACTTTTCGATATGTGGCATTTATCTTGGGAGCTGCAAAAATTCATACCCCAAGCCTGGGATAGTGGTATGAATATGGCAGGGTATCTTGTGATCCCAATTGAGGCCGCATGCATAAGAAACACAAACAACATTTTTTCAAGATCCTTAGGGAGTCATTCTCGGAGTTTCTGGATGATAATGCGATGAAGCTAAGTGCTTCACTTTCGTATTATACGGTCTTTGCCATCGGCCCACTTTTATTGGTAATTATTTCACTGATTGGTCTTTTCGTTGACCGTAGTGCCGTTACACAAACCATTAATGGTCAGATGCAAAGTCTCCTGGGGGCACAAGGGGCCGAACAGATTATCAGTATCATTGACAGTTTACAGAAACAAAGTGAGGCCCAGCGCTTCGGAGCGATCGGACTGATATCCTTGTTTATTTCTGCTTCCGCGGTTTTTCTGGAGATCCAGGATTCGATTAATTATATCTGGAGTATTAAAGCCAAACCAAAGAAGGGCTGGTTACGACTGATCACCAACCGGCTTTTATCGTTTTCGCTGATCATCGGAATGGGATTTCTTTTGGCTGTTTCCCTCCTCGCCAATACCCTGGCGGATCTCCTCACCGACCGGCTGGCACGCCTCTTCGGTCACGGTGAAGCCATCTTATTGAAAGGGGTTGGATTGATCGTTCTCTTCTTTATTATCACCCTCCTTTTTGGCATTATTTACAAGGTATTGCCGGATGCCAAGATTCATTGGAGGGATGCCCTTACAGGGGCTTCATTCACCGGTTTATTGTTCCTGTTCGGCAAATTTCTGATTGGTTTCTATCTTGGAAATAGTAGGGTTGGGAACACCTATGGTGCAGCAGCATCGGTAATCATCATTTTACTCTGGGTCTATTATTCCGGTATCATACTATATTTCGGTGCGGAGTTCACCAAGGTCTGGGCTTTACATCGAGGGAAAGGAATACAACCCAATGCCACAGCAGTCTTTATTCTGAAACGGGATGTAAAGGAACTTCCGGATGAGCGCGGTGTCAGGGTCGCTGAAGAAAATGAAAAAAGCGCCAGCCAAAACGATTAACTGCGTATAAGAAGCAGGCGAAGTTTGGAAAGGTCAATAAAACGAAAAACAAGGATCAGGATCCCTGCGCAGATCATAAGACTTCCGAATATAGCTGTCCAATGATCCCTGAAATAATATGCTGCGAGCCATCCACAGGTAAAGAGCAGTATGGAATAAGAAAGGTGGGCACTTAACCAGCGTGGATTCGTAGGTAGCTTATTTCGTTTTGCAGCAAACAGAACAGTACAGCAAGCAATCGACCATTGGGTGAGACAGGCCACCACCGCCGCAGCCATAGCTCCATAATGAGGAATCAGCAGACAATTCAGGGTAACATTAAAAACAGTCGCAACAGCTGCCAGGATATTCAATAAACGAAGGGCACCATTTGCAGTGAGTAGTGTGGAATAAATATACATGAGACTATAAGCCGGTAAACAGCTCATCACCCAGGCGAATATGCGTCCATCATAAACCCCAGCAGTTGGATAAAGCATATGCATGATCCCAGCCCCTGCAAACCATGCAATACAGGCACCTAAAATGGCGAATGGAAGCAAGAGATTGGCACTGAGCCGGATAATCGGTGCAATATTTGTTCCTTCCGATAGCATTTTACCAAACAAGGGTAAAAGGATGCCTGCAAACAGGATGGCAAACATATTGCTGACATCCAGTTGCCGGAATGCCGAGGCATAGATACCTGCTTCTTCTTTACTGCTTAAGCGTTCAATGAGTGTGGTATCAATGCGCATGTAAATGCTCATCAGGAAAATAAGCAGGGCATAAGGTGCCGCCTGCTTGAGCATGCCCCAAACTTTTCCAAAATGAAAGGATAGTCGAATGGGCACTTTTGTAATCCGCCAAAGCATATAAAAACCAATGATTATCGCCACGGCATAACACAATACCTGCGCCCATACAAACCATTGGATCCGGAACCGACCGGAATAGGCTGGTAGAAATAGCAAGGCACCACAGATGAAGATCATCAATAGCCGGTCTACCACACTTAAAATACCATCCAGGCGGAATCGCTGAAATGCTGCCACATTACTCCGTATAAATAAAAGGAGCATGGTGAGCGTTTGAATCAGCAGCGTACCACAAAGCAGTCCCAATTCCTCTCCCCGGTAACCGATCACATAACCTAATCCTAGTACTGCAATGATATAAACCCCCATAAGCAGTATCCGGAGGGCAAGCATCACCGGGAAATGCTCCGCGAAACGTTCCGGACTCCGTGAAATGGTTCGGGTGTTGTAGCTATTGAGCCCAAAATCAAGCACAAACTGCATGACGACCGACATATTCAATAAGGCCTGAAAGGTTCCATAAGCCGCATGACCGACCCGGTTTTGAACGTTCCGATCGATCAGGAAAATCCATACGGGTTTTATCAGCACGTTAATGCCAATAACAAAAATTAAATTCCGGGCGAAGAAACGGCTCAACTAGGATGAATGATTGCGAACGCTGTATACGGGTTAAAGTTAACCCAAGCGATATTATTGGGGCATCGAGGTTTGCTCGTTCTCACAGCGATCTGGTAACTCATGGAATCCATGCTGCCATTTGATTCATATGAAGTATTGTGACATTTCGTAGAATGCCCATTGCTCGAATAACTTGATCCGATAATCGTCATAAAAGCAGCCATTTTCTTCGCCTTTTTAAAGCCATTAAACGGAGTTTCCAAAGTACTGATAACTTCGTGGCCCAATTCAGGCCAGGACAGAACCCGGCATGTCTGTATTTTCACGCTTACTACCGTACCTACTTTTACCTAAATGCGCATTGCGGTCAATACAAGACTTTTATTAAAAGGCAAACTGGAAGGAATCGGCTGGTATACGCATCAGATGCTGGAGCGGATAGTAAGAGCACATCCGGAGCATGAATTTATTTTCTTCTTTGACCGTCCCTACGATGTCTCTTTTATTTTTGCTTCCAATATAACACCTGTAGTGGTTCATCCACAAGCCAGGCATGCAGTCCTATTTTACTTATGGTTTGAATGGAGCATCCCGGCCCTGCTAAAAAAATACAAGGCCGATTTATTTCTTTCCACCGATGGCTTTTGTTCTTTGAGCACGCGGGTGCCAACGTGCCTGGTGATCCACGATCTTGCCTTTGAGCATTATCCGGAGCATCTGAAACTCAGTCACCGCATGTACCTGCAACACTTCTCCCCGAAGTTTGCACGCAAGGCAACCCGGATCGTTACGGTTAGTGAATATTCCAAACAGGATATTGCGACCCGTTACCGGATTTACCCGGAGCGAATCGATGTTACCCATAATGGGGCGCATGATGCCTACCATCCTTTGAGCTGGGAGGAACGCGAGGCGGTGAAGGCTCAATATACCGATGGTAAAGAGTTCTTTGTATTTGCCGGGGCCCTGCATCCGAGAAAGAATGTAGTGGCATTATTGCAGGCTTATATCAAATTCAAAAAGCGGCACCGCAGCCCGATCAAATTGGTGATCGTAGGGCGGATGGCCTGGAAATTCAAGGAATTGGCCGCCCTAAGGGAAACGATGCCGTTCAAGGAAGATGTAGTCTGGGCCGGGTATATGAATGTCGGAGAGCTTAGCCAGGTTATAGGAGCAGCCTATGCACTTATCTATCCTTCTTTGTTTGAAGGATTTGGGATACCGATCCTGGAAGCACTGAAATGCGGTGTTCCCGCCGTTGTAAGTAATACTTCCTCCATGCCGGAAGTAGCAGGTGATGCCGCTCTGCTAGTCGATCCTTCCGATGTAAGTGATATTGCTGAAAAGATGGGTTTGATTTATAAAGATGAAATGCTTCGCAATAAACTGGTGGCTGCCGCAGGCCCACAGGCAGCAAAATTTGACTGGGACCGTTCGGCGGCAGAACTTTGGGAAAGCATGATGGCCTGTTTGAAACCTGGGATCTAGGCTGGGTCCTGGCATTCATAGATCAAAATAAGCCTGGCCAGTAGTTTTATTCCCTAACCAGAAATCTGCACAATACACAATATATCCACAGGTTCATATTGATATAACATGTTGAAATGGCATAAGCATTTAACTTTAATAAAAACTCGCTTATGCCAACAGAAACTAATAGGTGGCGGACATTCAGCGGTGAGGGAATTCAACTTCCAATTAAAGAAGCAGTTGAAAAAGCAATTATCCGGGAAACAGCAAAGGGCTTCCGATTAAAGGTTTGCATAGGTACCGACTCTCAGGTATATGGTACCGAAACGGAGTTTGCAACCGTAATCGTTTTTCTTCGGGAAAAACATGGGGGCTTTATGTTCATTCACAATGAACGCCAGACGAAGCCCTATTCCATTAAAGAACGAATGCTGGTTGAAGTTGCCATGAGCATTGAGATCGCCTATGAATTATGCGATCTGTTCAATAAATATGATGTGGATATGGAAGTGCATGCGGATATCAATACCAATCCGCAATTCCGCAGTAATGAAGCGCTCCGCGAGGCTATGGGGTATATCCTTGGAATGGGATTTGCATTTAAGGCTAAGCCGGAAGCATTTGCCTCCTCCAGCTGTGCGAATAAGGCCGTGAATTGATCCATTACCTGAATAAGGTTAAATGAACCGGATTCCGGATTTAGAACCTGTCAATAAATTTGTAATCCGTATAAACTGAAGCTAGTCTTCTACCAATTCTCCATCCTCACTAACAAGCAGGTTGGAAATGTCTTCTGGTTGCGCTTCGATCGCTTCTGTCGGCATAACAATATCCATGCTGACAATATCCCTTAGTTTAGGGAGTGCTTCCGGGGAGTTGATACCCAGGTAATCCATAAAGCTTTTGGAGGTGCTGTAGATCAGTGGCTTCCCGACCGCTTCTTCCTTTCGGCCGGAAATAACGATCAGTTCTTTTTCGAGCAGTTTCTGAATAGAATAATCGGCAGAGACGCCCCGGATGTATTCGACCTCTCCTTTAGTAACGGGTTGCTTATAGGCGATAATTGCCAGGGTTTCCATGGCTGCAGCCGACAATTTGCGTATATGTTTATCCCCATTCAGTTGGAGAACGGTCTTATGAAATTCCTTTTTAGTCAGAAATTGAAAGCCACCCCCAATTTCCCGTAAGCCAAAAGGGTAATAGGAAGCATCATATTTTTCCCGGATGGCATCGATGCAGGTGGAAATACGTTCCCACTCGATGGGCAATTCAAAGGTGTTTCCCAGGTAATCCGAGAGTTCAATTTGCGTTAAAGGCCGCTCGGCGGCAAAAATGAGGGCTTCCACATGGGGCATCAGATCTTCGATATTCATCACTGTTCAATTTCTAACCCGAAAATACCGGCTCGGCATTCATAAAACGGGGGAAGAAATGCACAGTTGTGGGTAAATACGTTTCACGCTAAGGTTACGTTAAGAGCGCTAAGGGATTGGCCTCCTTCGTGCTATGCACTTCGGCGGCCTAGGGAGCTTTCACGCAGTGCAGCGGAGGAGGAGAGGCGCGGAGGGTTCGGGGAGTTTTTCTCGCGGCGTCGCTACGACGCAGTGGGGATCTCGAGCGGATACCAGGTACTCCTGAAAAACAGCTTGCTACTTTCGACGCGCTACGTACGACTTTCTAACCGTCAACGCTAAAGAAAATACAATTTCCTCACCTGACGCTCGCCATCCGCAAGAACGGTCACGAAATACATGCCTGTTGCGCTGGATGCCGGCAGATGAATGTTCTCATTGAAATGGGTTCCGATGTTTGAATAATTTTGATTCAGGACGACATGCCCGGTTATATCCGTGATCGTAATGGTAGCAGCATTAACCGCCTCCTTACTTTCAAATGCTATGTTAATAGGGCCATTGCTGGGATTCGGAAATACACTCAGGTAATTCAAATGGCTGATCGAATTCACAGCTGTTGGCGTCAGGTCAAAACCTAAACAGGCCGTATAACTATCAGCCCCGCTTGATGTTGCATTTGTAGATATGCCATATATACGACTGACCCGGCCCGGTTGGTTAAACTGGTTTAAAGTAATGCCGCTTACGGTAGGCCCCTGATTGGATAATTCCAATAGGATTCCACCTCCGGTATAATGAAATGCTGTCGGCAAAACGATGGCAAACCAAGTGTCCTGGATAGTCGTCATAGAATAAGAGGTCGGAGCGAAAATGATGGGTACAGGGCTTACCCATGGACCATTTGTGAGTGTGGTCAAAGAAGTATTCACCATTTTTAGCACCAGGTTATTGAACGTAAATGATTTTGCCACGGAAGGCTTCACATAAATAATGTGAATGTCTGCAGCCGCAGGAAGTGCTGGGATAAAATCACCTTTTAAATATAGCCATTGGCAGGTATTATGACCGGAAGTAACAGACGCATTTAAGGGCCAGCTATTGACCCCACCTGTGTATGTTGGATTACTTGCCGGATAAATATAAGCTGGCTGTGCTTGTATAACTGTATGGAGTATTAACAGCAGGCCGATACTCGCAGCCAGTTTGTAATTTACTATGTTCGAAATGTAGCAGTGCGTCATGGCTTGGGTTTTATTTATAGTACAAGACTCATTCATTTACTGCGGGGTTGGGTCTTGGATCAAAATCATATTCAATCAGGGCAATCGTTTTTAATAGGCTTTGGAGTTATTAGTCAATAGTCAAACTAGGGCCGTGAGATTCGAACGAGACATAAGGACGTCTCAACCGGTACGTACATTTTCATGGTTCAGGTCATCAGAAATTTGTTTTGAAGTGGCAAGGGGAACTATTGCCGAATGAAAACAACAACAGTATTTAGCTTTGCATCGGGCATAAGATCTTTACCGGCTAAAACTGGAAGCTCCCCGAAAAAGCTTGGAGTATCCCTTCCCAAGCCTCCTTAAATTTGCCGGCCAATCCTTTCTGTATGCGCTATTTTTTACTTTTCATTGGTTTTCTGTTTTTATCCGCTTATAGCCAGGCTCAAACCTTATTGTCCGGAACCGTTTCAGATTTTAAAGGCAAGCCGGTTCCAGGGGCCAATGTCTACCTGGATAATACGCTCGATGGCGGCACTACAGACAGCCTGGGGCATTTCAAATTCACTACAAGTGAGAAAGGCACTCAAACCCTTGTTGCCTCGGCGGTTGGTTATGAGAATGGTGGGCTTCCACTTGTCATTAATGGAAACCTTGCAGGTCTTCAGGTTAAGATAAAGGCCGCCGCCAAGAACCTGGATGGTGTTACCATCAGCGCAGGGGCTTACGAGGCGGGTGCTGACAAAACAAAATCCGTACTTACCACGCTCGATATCATTACTACAGCCGGAACCCAGGCCGATGTCGTGAGGGCCATTCAGACACTTCCCGGCACCCAGCAGCAAGGAACTCAGACAGGCCTGTTCGTGCGGGGAGGGGATGCCAGTGAGGCTGCAATTATCGTTGATGGATTGATTGCCCAGGATGCGTTCTTTTCCGGAGCTCCCGGAGTGGCCACCCGAAGTCGCTTCTCCCCTTTTCAGTTCAAAGGGGTTTCCTTTTCTTCCGGGGGCTACTCTGCCCGTTATGGTCAGGCCCTTTCCTCGGTCCTGGAATTAAATACCCTTGACCTACCCGATAAAACCACGCTTAACCTGGGTATGAATATGGCGGGCATTTATGCTTCCGGTTCTAAACTCTGGAAAAATTCTGCGGTGGATGCCACGATTGGCTATAATAACCTGCAACCCTTTTATGGACTCGCTTCCACCAATGTCGATTATTATAAGGTTCCGCAAGGTGGAAGTGCCTCTGCCCGATATGCCTGGAAACCTAATAAGGATGGGATCCTGAAGGTAATGGTTAGTGGTACCCACTTTAGTTCTGGAGTAACTGTACCAAATCCGGATGTTCCCGACAGCACCTTTAATTACGGGATCACGAATACCAATATTTATACCAATATTTCCTACCGGCAATTTTTCAGTAATAAATGGAGCCTTTTTACGGCAGCCTCCTATACGGATAATAAAGATGAAATTAATGCCGGTAATATCCCCATTGTCCAACATGATAACCGGAGCCAATTTCGATTGGAGCTGAAACGCTATCTGGCAGCCAAACTGAATTTGACGGTTGGTGGAGAATTGCAGCATTTCAGCTATCGAAAGCAGGTCACTGACTCAGGCAATACCTACCATAATGATTTTACAGAAACAGGTTCTGCCGGTTTCGCCGAATTGGAGTGGAGCCCCAAACGCTGGATCGCGTTCCGTCCTGGAGTCCGCGCTGAACACAGTCAGCTGCTGCATCAAAATGATATCGCACCCCGGGTATCCATTGCGCTCCGAGCCGGTACCTATGGACAAATCACCCTTTCCGGAGGCTCTTTTTATCAGCTCCCGGATGTCAGTTACCTGGAATATGGATACCGCCCCAATATGCAGGAGGCGATCCATTATATCGCAAGTTATCAATGGATAAAGGGGGACCGGACCCTTCGTCTGGAAGGGTATTACAAAACGTATAATGACCTGGTTCGAGAGCAGGTGAGCACCTTTGATCCAAATACGTATCGCTTTAATTATGGACCGCTCGATAATTCCGGATATGGTTATGCCCAGGGCCTGGAGCTTTTCTGGCGGGATAAAAAACTGATCAAGAACCTCGATTACTGGATCTCCTACAGCTATATCGATACCCGCAGGCTTTATAAAAATTACCTGGCAGAAGCCACACCCGATTTCATCTCAGACCATAATGCCAGCCTGATTGCCAAATACTATATTCCGGATTGGACGACGCAGATCAATATGACCTACAGCTATGCAAGCGGAAGGCCCTATTATAATCCGGCGAATTCGGAATTTCTGGGTGACCGCACACCGGATTACCACAATTTATCGTTCACGGTCAATTACCTGACCCATGTCAAGAAGTGGTTCACCGTTGTGTATGCAGGCGTGGATAATGTGACCAACCGCAAGAATATTTTCGGTTATCGCTATAATGTAGATGGCACCCAGCGTTTTCCTCAATATCCGGCCTTGTTCCGCTCGTATTTTGTTGGGGTGAACTTCTCCCTGACGGAATTTAATAAGGATGAGCTGTAAGTTTTATCTTAAATAGCCAGCCCTCAAAATTCAGTAAAATGAGCTGTTACTGCATTTTTGGTGTTAATAGGACTGTATAGTCTGAAAGCTATTTGAAATATTGGCTAAAAGCTGCAATTTGTTTTCTGCCTCAGCCCCGCACGAAAACATAATCTACAGCTATGAATGTTCTCTGTCCTTCCAGATCCATCAATCCATCCTTAGTACCTGATGGCTAATAAAATCAGTTTGCGGATTTCGTAAATGCTTTCATGGTTCAATGAATGGTTTTAGTACGCTTAACTACACCATGAGTGCATTAAATAATTAACATTATTGTATAATGTTATAATTGTTGGTATTATGGGTTTTTCGCCCATGGAACCGAGCATGCAAGCTTGGTATTATGGGTTTTTCGCCCATGGAACCGAGCATGCAAGCTCTGAACAAGGACTTAGCCAGCACCTCACGAAGGCATGGCAGTACGTGTAATCCCATGTCATTCCGGATTAGCGAAATGGTCGTGGGTCCCATTGTACTATTATGTTGATAGATGTTTAAACCCTCCCCCAAAGGAAGCCGTTTAGGCATTTCTACTTCGAGCAATGAACCATTGGTGTAGTCGCAAATCGAGGTTGGCAACTCCTTATTTTGTTACTCATGAATGTTTACAGCAATCCATTGCTTTTAAAGCAAAAAACGACTTTTTGATGGATAACAAAATGGTTTCTGGAGATTGAGAAGAACTATTCCTGATCATTGTGCCCATTTCCTGGAGCATATTTTAGCCCTCTAAAACAATGCTACGCTAGGGAATCTTTGGGCTGCATTATTCGATCTCTTTTCTCTGCAGTTCTAATGGAGTGGTTGATTGCTTTGGTAATTGGGTTGATCCGATTATTTATTGAAAACCACAAAATGAAATAATCTGCTGAATACAATCTAGTCTATGCACTTTCCGTAGACTATTCTTATTATTGGCGATTACATTCTATGTAACCGATTTTGAAAATCATTTATAGTTTAAGACTCGGTACGGCTAGTATCCAGACATAAAAAACTCCAGTCGTGGCAATAGTTATTCAAGAACCAGATCCGGCGGTATTTTGAAAGCAGGGGTCGAGCCTGTACCAGCGCCGCAGCTATTACGGTTCCCCACTCCCCGATGCTGGATTTAAAATCGATATCACTGCTGCCCTTTACGGTTGCCCATTGCTCCTTAATACCTTCATAAACCTTGGTGTATTCTGAACCAGGATTGCAACCACCACATAGCAGCAATTCACCGGAATGGTGATCGCCTGTTGTCGCGATCAGCTCTTTCAAACGACCCATTACTTTTTCAAGGTCTTTTTCAGTGAATGTCTCGATCCCGCTAATCCGGCAAATAGCCTCATCCGGATTCAAACTTGCCAGGAAGCAAGCGGCCCCTTCTCCAAAAACCGGACTCGTTTTTGTAAGCGGATCACTAAGCAGAGATGCACGGGCCATTAGCTGCCGGGAGCTTGGCGTAAATTCATCCACAGCACCAATTAATGCAAGGTGTTCCGGATTTTCCTGTAGATACAAGGAGCAGGCCAGAAGGGCACCTTCAAATGAATGTCCATGCTGGGAAATGGTGGTATTATAACCCATGCAGGAATGATGCAGGGCAATCTGTCCGGCAATAGTATTGTGGGTGCTTTGAATGAATGCTGTTGGAGTCAACATAGCTTCTTCCTGCACATGCATTTTTTTCAAAAAAGTTTCGGTATCGGCAAGGCAACCTAGACTGGTACCGACCAGGATGGCATCCGGTTTTTTTGTGCCGTGGGCCTTTAAGCAGGCATGGCTTGCACCAATACCCATCCGCACGGCCTTGCTCATGCGGCGTAATTGCATAGCTGGCACGAATTCGGAATAATCCGGTTCGCTTGCCTGAGCTGATTCCAGCTGAATACCTTGCAGAATACTTGGGGTTATGGCCGCCATTTCATGGATGTATAATCCTAGATTCAGCATTTGGAAAATATTAAAGAAGTACAGGCGCCACCAAATCCAAAGGAATTGGACATGACATGCTGGAGATCAGCCGCCTCTTCCATCCTGGTAACCGGTTTGAACGAAATTTCCGGCATTTGTGCCGACCACCGGAGGTTTGGGAAAATGATCCCGTCACGAATGGCAAGACTACAGAATGCCGCTTCAATAGCTCCTGCCGCACCAAGCGTGTGCCCCGTGAATGATTTGGTGGACGATGCTGGCGGGGGACTGGCACCAAAAATCCGTTCAATGCTGATGCCTTCCGCCGCATCATTGTTTTCAGTGCCAGTACCGTGCAGGTTGATATAGGAGATCTGACTGGGTTCCAATCCCGCAGCATTCAAAGCTGCCTGCATGGCCAGTCCATTACCAATACCTTCCGGGGAAGAGGCCGTCTGATGAAAGGCATCATTGGCATTGCCCCAGCCTGTTAGCAAGGCAATATGTGTTGCACCATATTCTTTCAGCGCCGCTTCGCTCATCAATACTAAGTAAGCGGCCCCTTCACCCAGGTTTAATCCCTTTCGATTGGCATCAAAGGGTCGGCACAATTCACGGTCCAGGATACCCAGGCTATTAAATCCATTTAAGGTAAAGCTGCTTAAAGCATCCGCACCACCGGCAAGAGCCACATCCAGCATCCCTGCCCGGATCATCTGGCCGGCCATCATTATACTATTAGCCGAAGAAGAACAGGCCGTCGAAACTGTAGTCACCAGCCCATCAAGGCCTGCAAATTGTGCCACCAAATGAGTGATCGAGCCACAGGAATGGTTGATAAAATCCCGTAGGTCGCCCGCCTCGGGATTATTCATGAACTCCGGATAGAATTGCTCCGTCCTGTCCATACCCCCAACAGTATTTGCCGAAAAGAAACCAACAGGAAAGGGATTTTTAGCCCGGGCAAAAGGTGACCAGGCTTCCTTGACCGCCATGCCACTCAACAAGGCCGTTCTGGGCCAGGCCTGGGGTGCATGTAGATTATCGGAGAGTTGTTGGTTACTAAGTTTGACTTCCCCAAGTGGAAATTCGGGTGCATGCCGGCTCCTGAGAAATTGGGCAGCACCGATACCATGTTTGCCATTTTGCAAAAGATGCAGGCATTCCAGGCTGTTTTCGCCAAGATCAGAAATAATTCCTGTCTGAACTATGTAAACGGGCTGGGGCATTCCGGTTTTTTTAAATTTTGACCAATAAACTAAAAGCAGCTATAAATTGTAAAGGCCCTGGAGTTGCGCTGCTGAAAGTTCGGGCAAGTCTTTTTTACTGGCCCAGCCTAACAGTACATCCTGCTGATCCCCAATGGCATTGCAATACCCGAAAATACAAGATTCCATACTGCGATTTACCAGAAGATCTTTGACCCACATACTTAAGCCCTGAGGATCAAATGCTTCCACTACCTCACAAAGTTGTTCCCCTTTAAATCCATGCCGGATGCAAATTTCGCCCAGCATGATATTTGGCAGCGTATAAACGAATAAGGCTGGAGAAGGGATATCGGAGATGGTAGCCAGGTAACGTTTGTCAACATCCAGGCAGCCATCAGTGGTGCTCAGGCAAACAGCGATGTTGCTTTTATCCAGGTCCTGGTATTTCCAGGTCCCCGCTTCATTTTCCAGCAAGAGTTCTGCAGCCAGAAAAGCCCATTTGCAAAGGAGATCCATTTTGAAAAACTTGGGATAGGTGATCCCAAATCTTCGATAAAGTGTTTCCGGACCATCCACTTCGTAGAGCAGGGTCTCCTTACGCCAGACTGATCCATTCCTGATTCTGATCGAATCCATCATCAAAAATACTTGTGGAAATGGAAAGGCCCATCACGAAATACGCAATGGGCCATCTGAAATGAAATTTAAGTCGATTAGTCTGATTCCGGCATAACCAGGCGGAACCCATTGCCGTGGATGTTTACAATCTCTACATTCGAATCCTCCCGAAGGTATTTCCGAAGCTTGGCGATGTACACATCCATGGAACGGCCATTGAAGTAGGTATCTGAACCCCAGATCCGCTTGAGGGCAGCTTCTCTTGGCAACAGATCATTCTTATACTCAGCCAGCATGGTCAGCAATTCATTCTCTTTAGGTGAGAGCGTACTGCTTTCACCACTATGTGTCAATTGGCGCAGACGACTATTGAAATGGTAGGTTCCGATATTAAACTCAACCTGGCCATGCTGTTTTTCCTGCATTTCTGCATTCCGCTTCATTACGGCCTTGATCTTATGCAGCAGAACTTCGGAATCAAAAGGCTTGGTGATATAATCATCCGCACCGAGTTTGTATCCGTTGAGAATATCCTCCTTCATGCTCTTGGCAGAAAGGAAGAACAAGGGAACATCGGGATCTACATTGCGAATTTCTTCAGCGAGCGCGAAGCCATCCATATTCGGCATCATGACATCCAGGAGGCAGATATCGTACTTGCGACGACGGAAGGCTGCCAGTCCAAGAATACCATCGCGGGCGAGCTCTACTTCAAAATCATTTAGTTCGAGGAAGTTCTTCAATACCTGGCCGAATGCGGCATCGTCCTCTACCAGCAATACATTGTGGCGTGTTTCTTTATCCATTTGTCTGTTTGGAATTGGTTGGAAATTAAAAGAATTGATGTCAGGTTTTTTTCTCTTCACTAAATTCCAATCACAAAACCTATTGTTACGACCGCTAAAATAGTGTGCCGTTAAAATCTTGTTTGTTAAAAGCGTGGACAATTATAAGAACTACGGGAGTTAGCCGCCTTTCCATCCCCATAGGATCCCTGGAAACGCAGCCCAAACTCCAATGCCCCATTATGGGCAATATACGTGCCAAGTTCTGAGGTGGTATAATCATAGCTCATCATCACCCGCAATCCTTTCCAGTCATACCCGAAGGTCCCGATAATCGATTCATTCCAGCGGCTATAGGCTCCCAGGACCAGGCTCCCATCATTATCATCATTCCCGACCATAATGGTAAACAGGGAACCGAACATTAATTCGGAAGCTCCCTGCTGCGTGGTATAATAAACCGAAGGATTAATGACTAATCGTTTACCCGCACGGGCCAGCATATCCATATATCCGGTCTCTCTCATCCCGACCGGATTAGACTGATTATAAAAACTTTCGGAAGGTTGATTGATATTGGCCACACTGCCACCAAATTTAAAATAGACCATTTCGGATGGGAAAATGGCATAGTTCAGGCCAGCATTGATCGTTGTGTAATGGGCCTTCCCGAGGTGGGCAGGCTCCCCATTCGCCAGCGTATTATTGAAAACATATCCATCCCATTGCGTATCAAAGGTCAATTTGCTGAAATCTACGGTCCGTTCAACAGAAGCTACCGAGCCCCCGAAAGATATCATCTGAGTCTGGCCTAATTGAATATGATAGGCGACGAAACCTTCATACCGGGACAGGCTTAAATTTCCATCACCGGCACGATCCGAGAACATGGCGGCACCAACTCCCAGCCAGTTGGTCCCGTTATGTCTGCGAAATACCTGACAATCTCCGAACAGCGAAAAGCTATTAAAGGGGACCGGTAAGGACTGCCACTGACTCCTGTAATTGGCGCCCAAGCGGAAATCTTTGTCGGACATTAAACCCGTATTAGCAGGGCTTACCAACATCGGAGCATTATAATATTGCGAAAAATGGAGCCCCTGAGCACTTAAAGTGCCAGGCCCTACTATCAACAGGCATGCCATCAAGACCCTTATCAAACGCTGCTTGTTCATTCTACGTGCTTGTTTCATGCCCCATTATCTTAAGAGTGTGATATTCCCTTTTTTAACTGCACTGCTTCCGTCAATGAATGTTGCCGTCAGTACATATCCATAGGCGTCAACCGGCTGTGGTTTTGCATTGAAGCTTCCATCCCAACCCTTGTCCAAACTGTTGGATTCAAATACCTTCTGGCCCCAGCGATTAAATATTTTCAGGTCCATGGTTTCAATACCTCCCCCACGAACATAAAGCACATCATTACTCCCATCGCCATTTGGAGAGAAGGCCGTTGGTACATCAATAGCGGTGTGGATATCTGCATCTACGGGCTTGCACACACTGTCGACACAACCTTCATTACTGCTTGCCTTCAGGCAAACCAGGAAGGTACCGGTATGTCTGAAAAGGTGTACCGGATTGGTTTCGGAACTCAGGAGCGAACCATCACCAAAATTCCAGGAATAGAAATCAGCATTGACTGATTTATTGGTAAAGGTCACCGGTTTATTACTGACCGGTATCACCGGTGCAAAACTGAAATCAGCCGTAGGCAATTTCTTGATCCGAACGGTCTTCTTCAGTGTATCGGTCTTATTACAGGAAATTGGGTTTACGGCAACCAAGGTAACCACATAGGTTCCGACATTCTTATAATTATGGGTAATCGGCAAAGTCGATTTGCTGCTATCCCCATCCCCGAAATAATAGGTGATACCGGTTGCATTAGAGCTGGTGCTGGAAAAAACCAAAGGGGTATTCAGACAAACCGAATCATTTCCGCTAAAGGCTGCCTTGACAAAACCTGAATGGATAGTCACCACCTTTTTAATAGAATCCGGATAGTTACAGGCAGCTGTGTCTTTCATGACCAGCGTGACCGTATAACTTCCAATGGCGGGATAATTATGCGTTGGAGGTGTGATGCCCGTATAGGAGCTGCCATCTCCAAAATACCAGGTAAAAACCGTCCTGGCCTGGGCCCCGGGTGATGGCGCATAGGTAGAGGTATTGACGAATGATGCCTGGTAAGGGCCGCAGGAATCAAGTACACTGTAATTAAAGTTGCTAGTGACCCGATTGCTATCCACTATGATCTGAACATATGTAGTGTCCCGAATCTTACAGGCATTCGGATTAAAGACCACCAATTGTACATTATAGGTCCCCGACTTGGTAAAAATATGTTTGGGTTGAAAGGCAGTGTCCAGGGGAGATCCATCCTGGTAATTCCACTGGTAAGAAATGGAATTAGTAGACGTGTTGGCGAATTGGACCGAAAGGGGCGGACAGCCTTTGGCTTTAGGGCTGGCATTAGCGACTGCGTCCGGAGCGGTAAGTTGAAAGGCTATTTTCAGGGCCACTTCGTTGCAGTTTCCCGCAAATCCATTCGTAGTGGCCCAAGACCCTGCCGTTGTGGGATAAGCAGAAGTAGTACCTCCTGTTCCAAAGCAGCCCCCGCATATAGCCTGGTAGATAACCCCATGTCGATCAAATCGGCTGGTCCCCCCATCAACGTGTTCTCCCTTGCCGACATCGCTGCTGTTACGACCATGATAAGCGGCAAAAAGCAGGTTTACGGCATTCTTTGAAAAAGTGATAAAATAGAAGTCAGAACCATCCGTAGTGGCCTTGAGTGGAGTTCCTGCGGTAATTAGTGCAGAGGTTACCGGTAGGCCATTGGTCGTCCCAACAGTGCTTAGTGCACCTGGAAGTGCCAGATTACCGCCCCATCCGGAGATATAAATATTCTGGCAGGTATCTACCAGAAAGGCTACCGGAGAAATATTGGTCTGTGTAGAGGTACCAGATCCATAAACAGTAGAGAAAATATCCGTAGTTAATAAACTATCCAGTTTGATCACAAATTGGGTAGAACCTGCATTACTATATACACCAGAAGTTACCGGAAAGGCCCCTCCAAGGGATTGCCCCATGGCATAGACATTATTTTCAAGATCCACCTGGACCCCGTACACCTGGTCTTCATTGCTGGTACCGACAAAGCAGATCTTTTGCAATGGATAGGTACCCCCATTACCAAAACGCACCAGATAACCATCAGCGGCCCCGCCCTGGTAACTGTTGTGCCAGGCACTACCGGTTGTTGGAAAATTTGAACTCTGAGTGCCCCCTCCAACATAGAAATGGGTCTGGGCCGTATCGAGTGCCAAAACATAACCTGCATCATCGGACGAACCGCCCAGGTAGGTACCGTATAATAAGGTTGTTAATGTCGGGTTGAACTTTGCAACAATGGCATCCTGGTTACCACCAGAAGTGGCCTGAAAGGCATTGGAGCTAACCGGGAAATTACTACTCTTAGTGGAGGCAGTCAGGTACACATTTCCCTGCTTATCTACAATGACCTCACTCCGTGCATCATCCCCGTAATTATGTTTCAGGTTTCCGAAAAGATATTCGCTCCCATTATAATTAACACCATCGGCCGCCGAGCCTCCTAAGTAAGTCGAGCCAACGAGACTCGTAGCGGTCGGGTTTAATTTCAGCACAACAATATCCGCGCCTCCATTGGCACTCACATCGAAAGCACCGCTGGTAACCGGAAAATCACTGGAATAACTTCGACCAACAATAACCAGGTTGCCACTCGGATCAACGATCATGGAATGTGGCTGATCATTGCTACTTCCTCCGATATAAGTTGCCCAAATCCTGGTAGTTCCGGAGGGATTAAATTTGATAATGCCCATATCGCAGGCATAACCAATACCATAGGTGTCTTCGATATTGGCATTCGGATCATCAACCCCACCGGAATAATAATTCTGGAATACCCCTGTTGTGACCGGGTATCCGGTACCATGGACGATGCCGCCTGCATAAAAATTCCCGGTATCGTCATAGGTCGCCGTATAACCAAAATTATCAGCGGAGGAACCGGTAAAAGAACAGAAAACCACGACCGGGTCTATAACCAGCGATAGGTTACGGTCATAGCCGTCGGGAAAGGAATAGCTGATCCTGTTATCCGATAAGTGATAATTACAGGTGACTTCGACCCGCTCACCATCATTGGCATATTGAAAAGCAACTGGCCGTAATTCCTGAACCTCACCCACAGAAGTACTTAGAACCAGATTCTTGTCTTTGAGCCGCATACTCGTCAGCCCATCATATTTCAATTGAATCGTGCTTGGATCCGTTCCTGGAGTGAGGATGAATTCATACTTCAGATTACCACTCTGGGAGGCAACATGCATATCAATCCCTGGATAGAGCTCCTTATAATCAAGGGCCATTGCCGGGTGAATATTGCTATGCCACCGGGAAGGATCTTTGCCAAGAAAATAATTGTAGTACCAACTTTGCTCTTTACTGGCTTGAATTTTTGGATCTTTTGCAGCTCCTTCGAAACTTACCCGGTACGCATGATAATTTAAGATGGCGCTCTTTTTCAGCCCATGATGAACCTCATCCGCCTTATAATCATTTGCAGGATCTCCTAGAACATAGGTGAAGTTATTCCCCGACAAATAAGCATCTCCATTTCCGGTAACAGCTTTATAGGAAAAGGGACCATCCCATTGACCATCATTGCGAACGAATTCAATTGATTGTGCCTTTAAATAACCCGGCAACAACCCAGATACAATCAAAATAATAAGGTAGCGTTGCAACATAGGTTACCAGAATATCTGTAAGCAATTCGGAGTATCGTAAATGTACCAAATTTTTTACAGTCAATTCCCGTATATGACCACCAAGATCCTACATGGGAGGTCTATTTTGGTCCTGAGACGCTTTTATATTCATGACAGCTTGGTTTTGAAGTAATCGCAATTTTTACAAAGCCTCCTTTCTAATAGATCTCAGATGGATGAAGAAATGAGGATTTACCAGACTTGTACTTCACGTTCCAGTAGAATCCCGAAACGTTCCAGGATTGATTGAATGATTTCTCCTGATAATTCCCATATTTCGGCGCCTGTTCCACCGCCATAATTCACCAATACCAGGGCCTGTTTGACATGGACACCAATATTCCCCCTGCGATAGCCTTTCCATCCACACTGCTCTATTAACCAGGCTGCCGGAATTTTGTGCAACCCTTCATTACCTGAAAAAGAAGGCATATCCGGGTACTTCTCTTTTAACGGCAGAAACTCCGATTCCGGGATACTTGGATTTTTAAAGAAGGATCCTGCATTTCCCAAAATGGCCGGATCAGGCAATTTACTTTTACGGATATTGATCACTGCCTGGGAAACCGAACGTACATCCGGTTCCAGCTTCAATCGTTCTAATTCTTCACGTATGGATCCATAACCGGTATTCAGAACCGGATGTTTTCGAAGCTGAAAATATACTGCGGTAATTATGAATTGATCTTTGAATGCTGGTCCCTTAAAAATACTATCCCGGTATCCGAAGCAGCATTCGGTATTGGTAAAGGTCCGAAATTGATTGGTGCCAAGATCCCAGCCCGTAACACCTTGTATCGTGTCTTTCACTTCTACTCCATATGCCCCGATATTCTGAATCGGAGCGGCGCCGACTGTTCCCGGAATAAGGGAAAGATTCTCAATACCCCCCCAGTTTTTACTGATGGCAAATTCCACGAACTCCTGCCAAATCTCCCCGGCACCCACCTTGATTACCACAAACTCCGCATCCTCATTTACAAGGTCAATCCCTTTGATACGATTGAGAATAACGCTCCCTTTTACAGAACCTTTGATCAAAATATTGCTTCCACCTCCTAGCACATGTAAGGGTAATGGCAATGTGGTTTCCTGATTCAATAAAGGAATTTGGGAATCCTCTGTAAGGGTTACCAGGCAATCCGCTTCCGCCTTCATTCCGAAGGTGTTCCGCTCTGAAAGCGATGCTTTGTATTCGATGCTTGGATTAGACATAGACCTATTCTATCAACATGATGCGGGAATTTTTGGTGTTTACAAATTAATCCGGAGTCCTAATCCATTTCCAGGCCCCAGGGATACATAACCATCCGAATCATAGTTTAATCCGGAGGCAAGGTCCCTGGCAAGCAGTAAGGGGCCATCCACATCCAGGAAATCCGCCTTTGCACCCAGGTGCAAAATTGCCGCACTACCAATACTGGACTCATTCATAGAGCCTAGCATGACCTTTAAACCCAATGACTTTGCCTGATGAATCATTTCCATGGCAGGGGTCAATCCACCGCATTTCACCAGTTTGATATTGATGCCATGAAAGGAATCGGCACAACGGCGAACATCGGAGGGAATGACACAGGCCTCATCTGCAAACAATAGCAGATCGGATTGTTCTTTAAGGGCCTTCATTTCTTCCCATTGATTTTTAGGCAAAGGTTGTTCGAGGAGAAAAACGCCTAGTTTTTTCAATTCCGGTAAAAGTCGAAGGGTATCCTCATAGTTCCAGCCTTCATTGATATCGATCCGGAATGCTGCATGGGTATGCTCTCGCAACATGCGAAGGAGATCCATATCGGATGCTTGTCTCAATTTGATCTTATACGTACCATAAGGATGTTCCTGCATTTTCCGGAGCATGTTTTCTGGAGTATCCAGACCGATGGTATAATCACACATCTGTCTTCCTGGAGCCGGATATCCAAGGGCTTCGAACAGGGCTTGTTTCCGAAGTTGGGCAAAGAGATCCCAGGCGGCAATATCCAGGGCAGCAGTGAGGAACTCTTGTCCGGGAATAAGATGATGCAGGAAATGCCAGAACCGATAGGGATCTGTGAGAGAATAGCGCTCGATGGATGGCCGAACCTGGTCCAGGGATTGGAGCATATCGGCTACAGTAACCTGGTAATAACTGATGGCAGGTGCTTCTCCCCAACCGTTCAATTTCCCGAAGCCCAGGGAGGTGATCAGTGCCGGTTGATGGGTTTTGGTGCCTTTTGCAATGGTAAATGGATCATGAAAAGGCAGGTCTGAAGTATATGCCTGGAGTCGAAGCATGGAACGGGAAATACAATAAGAATGGAAGGTAAGCTAAGCTTGACGGCAGCTCAAAAAAAATCCCCACTGTCTGGAACAGAGGGGATTTTCAATATGGATGATCCGGGATTATTTCCGGCGTTTGCTATTGCTGAAATAGTTACCAGGTTGTGCATTATTGTCACCATTTGGTGAACCAAGGCGATCCATTACGCAACGGAAACCTACAGTTGCGGATGATTGGTCAGCCTGCATAAAGCGGCGTGTTCCAGGGCTCATATAATAAGCGCGGTCATTCCAGGAACCACCCTTAATAACCTTGGCTTCATTACTGATCAGGGTAGTCTTACCAAAATCATAGGTGAAGAAGTTGGAAGAATCACCGTCTTCGTATCCGCTAACATCTGCTTTATGAACGCGATCATAAGGATTGTGCGCAAGTTCAACAGAATCCATCAGACGCTTAGGGATATGACCGATGCTATCCTTTTCCTGTAAGGTATTATCTTCTGCGAGGCGTTGATAGCCATCGTAAACATTTCCACGGAATGGAGCGAAGTCTTCCTGATCGCTGGTAATTGGACGGTAGGTATCGAGTACCCATTCGCTTACGTTACCTGCCATGTTATAAAGACCAAATGCATTCGGACGATAGGAGAAGATAGGAGCGGTACGGTCAGCATTATCATTAAGGCCACCAGCAACACCCATTACATCACCACGACCTCTTTTGAAGTTACCCAGGAATTCACCCTGATAAGAGTTCCGCAGGCCATAACGGCTACCTTCTTTAGGGCCCCATGGATAAACGTTCCGGTCGGTAATAACTTCTTCACCACGACGGCGTTTGTTTTCACGTTCTGGATTATTGCCAATCAGGCCAAGTGCGGCATATTCCCATTCTGCTTCTGTTGGGAGGCGGTAGTTCGGCAGGAGAAGGCCATCGGAGTAATTGAAATTCCGTGTTTTGGAACCATTTGGATCCAGATCTCTTTTACGACCTGGACCTGCAAGACCATCATATTGGCCAAACACGTAGGTTTCAGTGGTAAACACGTCTTCGTTAGAATAGCTTGGGTTCTTTTTCAAGGCACCGCGTTTCAGCAGAATGTATTCATTTACACGATCGGAGCGCCATTTAGCATAAGCATTGGCCTGGTTCCAGTTTACACCGACAACAGGGTAGTAGTTATACGCAGCATGTGTAAAATAATACTGAACCTGAGGCTCGTTGTATTGTAAGGCCTTGCGCCATACGGTTGAATCAGGGCGAGCCTTTGCAGCCATTTCCGGATAGTCAGAGCCATAAGCACGGGCGACCCAGTAAACGTATTCCCGATAATGGATATTGGCTACTTCGGTTTCATCCATGTAAAAGGATGAGACAGAAACAGTCCTGGGAATATTATTCCTATCTAAAGTCAGATCTTCTTCCGTCTGTCCCATGGTAAAACGGCCACCTTCGACAAAGGTTAGACCTGGGCCAGTCTGCTGACCCGGATACTTTGTAACATCAAAGCCACCAAGCTTCGAGTCGTTATAGTCCCACCCCGTCTTATCGGAGTTAGCTGTGCTCTTATTTTTTCCGCCAGAGCAGGAACTGAACAAAGTGGCTGCCCCGAGACAGAGGACACTAAGGCCAACAAGCGTTCTTTTCATCATCATCAAAATGGAGAGATAGTTTGTGAAAAACTGTTAAAAACCGTTACAATGATAGAGCAGTTTTTTTGAAAAGTCAAGCCGGAAAAAAATTCTTTTTCCAAAATACCCATTTTTTATTTCGCCAATCCTACATAATAATGTCAGATAAGCGACGTTTTAATGTTATTCTTTGCCGTGCAGGGGCCGCTACAGGCGGTTATGACGTATTTTTGTTTACTTTCTTTCTTCTACGGACCTATTTATCAATATGAAGCATTTTTTTCTCAGCCTCCTCCTGTTTTTACTAATATCAGGCCCTGTTTTTGCCGGTTCTTACTCCTATACCGTGAAGGCTTCTGATATTCACAATGGGTATGTAGTGGTACGCATCAACCTGATTAACTACGGAATACCGGCTGTTCAAATAAATCTTATTTCCTACAGCCCTGTTTCTTCAATTCCCAAAAATACCAGCCCCGATCAGGCGCAACATTTTAGCCTGTTACCCGGAATGGAACAGAAAAAACCCTTCGTCCTGGTAAAGGTCCCGGCTTACAATAAAGCTAGTGATGGCCGTTTGATTCAGCTCACCGGCTTCAACCTGGAGCTTACCGAAACAGCACCCGCAGTCAGTCACAACCCATCCACTGCCGCCAAAGCTACTGCCACAGCAAGTCCACTTTCATCTGGTACCTGGTATAAAATTGCACTGGTTGACCGGGGTATTTATAAGATCGATTACGCCTTTCTCCAACGCCTGGGTGTCAACCCCGCTAATATCAATACCTCCAATATCCGCATCGTCGGTAATGGAGGCTCCTTAATCTCCGAAAATAATGCAGTGGCCCACCCACTCGACCTTACAGATAATGCTCTTTGGATTAATGATGGTGGGGATGGGGTATTTAACCAGGGCGATTTTATTGCTTTCTATGCCAATGGAACCATGGGTTGGACTAAGGATAGCCTTCGCCAACGCTTCCTGCACGTAAAGAATATTTATGCCGACAGCAGCTACTATTTTATCAGCTTTGATGCCGGCGCCGGACCTAAGATTCAGGATGTATCCGTAAATGGTTTGCCAACTACCATTGTTTCAAGTTTCAATGATTATGCAGCACATGATTCAGATCTGTATAATCCCGGTAAATTTGGGAAGGACTGGTATGGTGAAAAATTCGGCCTCTCCTCCAAAGCATTGCCAACCCGGGATTTTAATTTCCCGTTAAACGGCCAAACGGATTCCGTTGGGGTTCGAATCGCTGCAGCTTCCAGGGCGAATACGGATGGAAACCACCTGGATATCACCATGAATGGGGCACCCATCGGGAGCTACTTATTTACTTCCGTGAGCCTGGCCGATGATGAAATCCCGGTTAGTCTCGGTGCTTCAGATCTCATTTTACCAATTGGTAGTACCAGTGCCAATTTCCATTTTACTTATAACGCCGATCCAGAAGCTATCGGTTACCTCAATTATATCGAACTTAACTGGCGGCATAGTCTCGCCTTTAATGGCAATAATTTTAGTTTCCGCGACTGGCGAAGCGTTGGTCCTGCTGCGGTGGCCAATTACCAGATCAGCGGAGCAAATGCATCCACTCAGGTTTGGGATATCACCAATCCACTGCAACCTGCACGAATGAATGGAACGCTCAGTGGCAACACTTATAGCTTTAAACAGAATGCGGATTATCTCCATGAATTTGTAGCCCTGGATGGGCTTAGTTTTCTGAGCCCATTCATTGTCGGAAAGGTGGACAACCAGAATTTACATGCTGCTGATGCACCAAAACTGGTGATTGTTAGCTACCCGGATTTCCTGGATGCAGCAAATACCCTGGCTGATTATCACCGTCAACATGACGGAATGCGGGTATTGGTTGCAACAACCACCCAGGTCTATAATGAGTTTTCCAGTGGAGGCCAGGATATTGCAGGCATCCGCGACATGATGCGCTACTTCTATCTTGCCGCCGGAAATGATACCAGCAGAATGCCCGCTTATCTGCTCTTATTGGGAGATGCCTCTTACGATTATAAAAACAGGATCTCGCCAAATAGTAATTATGTCCCTACCTATGAATCAGCGGAAAGCGTCAATCCTTTATCCTGTTTTACGGTTGATGACTATTTCGGTTTCCTGGATGATAATGAGGACATGAGTAACTTCAATATCGCGAATACCCTGGATATTGGAATTGGGCGATTGCCGGTAAATTCCCTGGACCAGGCCAATGCAGCGGTTAATAAGATCATCAATTATCATTCAGCTAAAACCCTGGGCCCCTGGAGGCTTAGCAATACCTATATCGGCGATAATGAAGATGATGCCGGAGAGCATGAACACGATGCAGAATATATCTGTGGCGAAGTAGATTCCCGTAGCCGCTTTTCCAATGATACCAAGATTTACCTGGATGACCTCCCATTCGTTTCCACACCTGGAGGGGATCGTTGTCCGGAGGCGAACAAAGCCATTAATGACCAAATCTTCAAGGGCACTTTTTTAATAAACTATACGGGTCATGGAAGTATTGTAACTCTTGCCCATGAACGTATTCTGACCAGTGAGGATTTCACCAAGTGGCAAAATATAGATAAGCTTCCATTCATGGTCACTGCTACCTGCGATTATGCCCGTTATGATAATCCGGAGTATGTTTCTAATGGCGAACAACTGGTCCTGAAAGGGGATGGGGGAACAATCGCCATGCTAACTACTACCGGCCCGGTTTATGCCGGAACCAACAGAGATATCAACGGTCAGTTCCTCATTTCCCAATATACCCAGCACAATGGCATCTGGCCCACATTTGGTGATGCCATCCGGGCTGGCAAAAACCTCACCTTTGGTTTTCAGAAACCAGGCACCTATGATCTGGTCAATTTTTACCGCTTTACCCTATTAGGGGATCCTGCTCTACAACCTGCTTTCCCACAACATGTGGTCGTAACCGATTCGATCCGTCAGACTCAAAGTGGTGCACCTACCGATTCTATCCGTGCCCTGGGTAATTATACCATTACCGGACATATAAATACCGTAAATGGAACACCGATCACCAATTTTAATGGAAGGGCCTACATCACCATCTTTGATAAACAACGGCTCATTCATGCCGCCACCAAATCTCCTTTAGCAATTTATCCGTTCATAGAATACTACGTCAGGGATAATGTGATCTTTAAAGGCTTAACTACTGTCACCAACGGGCAATTCACCTGTTCATTCATTGCACCAAAGGATATGGCATATGATTTTGGGAAGGCACGGATCTCCTATTATGCCGAAAACGGCGTTACGGATGCTGCTGGAATGGATTCAAGTGTTACTGCGGGAGGATTTCAGGATGGTGCGGCCTCCGATGTGATTGCTCCAATAGTTAAACCATTTATTGGGGATACCCTGTTTCACGATGGGGGAATTACAGGCTCAAACACCTTGTTATACATTCAATTATCTGATGAAAGTGGGATCAATGTCTCCGGAAATGGAGTGGGCCATGATCTTACTGCCGTATTGGATAACGACGATTTGCATCCTTATACCCTCAACGATTATTATGAAACGGAAGCCAATACCTACAAAAAGGGACATGTTTCGTTCCCGGTCACCGGCCTTGCCGATGGGGTTCATAGCTTTAAGGTAAAGGCCTGGGATGTTTATAATAATTCGGGGACCGGAACCGTAAATTTTGTAGTTACGGATGGTAAGATCCTACAAATCAATAACCTGAATAATTATCCAAATCCATTTTCCGCCGTCACCCACTTCTTTTTTGAGCACAATCATCCGGGTGAACTACTGAATGTGCAAATCATTATTTATAGCATGACGGGGGCAAAAGTTCGGACGATCGAAACCACTTTTACTCCTGGAGGAAGCCATAGCAATGAAATAATCTGGGATGGCACAGGTGATAATGGGATTATATTGGGAAGTGGTGTTTATCCGTATCGTATGATTTTAAGTAATCAGAACGGAGTACAGGGCACAGCATACCAAAAGTTGGTCATAGTACGTTAAAGGGTACAGTGCAGGAAGGCGTCTATGATAAACGCTTACTTTTGCACTTGTTTTTAAAAAATCTAACTGAGTACAAACGATAATGTCAAAAAGCATTGCTATAATTGGTCTGAGTCTCTTAGGGATGGCAACAAGCCTTCCGGCTATTGCCCAAAAAACCAATTCCGACGGTTCCAGCATTAATACTATAACTACAGCGGTACCTTTCCTTCGTATTTCTCCAGATGCCCGTAGCGGTGGTATGGGAGATGTAGGAATCGCGGTCAGCCCGGATGCCAATGCCCAATATTGGGATGTAGCCAAACTACCATTTGCTAAGAAGAGTTATGGAATCTCCATGACCTATACACCCTGGCTGAAGGACCTGGTACCGGATATATTCCTGGCCTACATTTCCGGATATGCAAAATTTGGTGAAAATGGAAATCAGGCAATATCAGGCTCTTTACGCTATTTTTCGCTAGGAGATATCAATTATGTAGATATCAATGCCTCCCCAACCGGGACCGGCAAACCTCGGGAATTCTCCCTCGATCTGGGATACTCCCGCAAGCTTTCTGAATTTTTAGGTGCTGGCATCAGTCTCCGATATATTCATTCAGCTATTGCTTCTGGTATTAGTTCGAGCCCGGGTATTGATTACAAACCCGGCAACACAGCCGCTGCTGATGCAGGCGTTTATTATACCAAAACCAAGGAACTGGATGACTTCAAAAAACACACTTTTTCCTTTGGCGCAGTGATCTCCAATCTCGGTGGCAAGATGTCCTATAGCTCTACCCGCAAGGATTTTATACCTATTAATTTAGGCCTGGGTGTTGCATATACGTCGCAATTCGATGAGTTCAATAAGATCACGTTTGCCCTGGATGTAAACAAACTGTTGGTCCCGACACCATTGGATAGTAATACCATTTCCGGACATGCGCCTTCCTACTATTATCCCGACAAAACGGTCGTTTCAGGTGTGTTAGGTTCCTTCTCAGATGCCCCAGGCGGTGCTACCGAGGAGTTCAAGGAAATCAATTTCTCCATTGGTGCTGAATATTGGTACCAGGATGCATTTGCCATTCGTGCCGGTTATTTTTATGAAGACAAGGATAAAGGCGACCGGAAATACTTTACTGTAGGCCTGGGTGTTCGGTATAATGTGTTCACCCTGAATGCATCCTACCTCGTTCCAAGTGGTTCAGGAACAACCCGGAACCCCCTGAGCAATACCCTTCGTTTCACGCTTGGATTTGACTTCGACAAATTCTCCAGTATTATGGGTAATACGGATGCCAGCTCCAGTTCTGAAGGTCAGTAAGGGAGTAGAAAGTCCATAGACTATAGTCGAAAGCTTTCCGGTAAAATGGAGTTTTGCGCTTAGCTAATTTATAATTGCAATAAGAATGGCCGCTTCAGTTCAATCTGAAGCGGCCATTTAGTTTAACATCCATTATTTAGGAAATGGAAAAGTCCTTTGGATCATTCTTATCACCTGTGCCTAACAATCTGCTGCCCATTTCCGGGAAACGGATTAATGCGGTGATCCAGATGATTGCTATAAACATGCATTGTGCGTAAAATGGTTCAGCATGCTCCAGGTGTGTTGCAACCGCCCCGCCCATATATGCCGTGAGTAATAAGGTACCCAGAAGACCAGTACGTGGGATTGCAAATAAGATCACTGAAAGCAATTCGATAATACCCAAAATCCTGAATCCTTCCATCGAAATACCTATTTTCTCACTAACCTTCTGCATAGAAGCCATACCTATGATCTTTCCAGATGCACTGAAAAGAAATAAGGCTAAAAGCAGTGCCGTTAGAACCCATCCAATAATGTTGCGTGTTTTTGGAGACATGATGTGTGTTTTTGTTGGACGACAATATGCAGCAAAAACCCGAAAAACCTATTTGGAATTATTTATACCACAATTTATAAAATCCGCGTACTAACGCTGATTCGGCCCCTCTGCAATCTCTTCGATCATTTTTTTACAAAATGCCGGAAGATCTTTTGGATTTCGACTGGTAACGAGCCCCCTGTCAACGACTACCTCCTCATCCACCCAGGTAACACCTGCATTCTTCAGGTCGGTTTTTAAGGATGGATAGGAAGTCATGGTCCGTCCTTTCAGGAGACCAGTTTCAATTAATGTCCAGGGACCATGACAAATAGCAGCAACGGGTTTTCCCGAGTTCAAAAAATCCTTCGCAAAGGAAATGGCATCTGGATTCATTCGCAGCTGGTCCGGGTTCATAACCCCGCCTGGCAAAACCAATGCATCATAATCCTTAGCGGCGGCTTGTTCCAGGTTTTTATCAACATCTATTGATGATCCCCAGTCCTTATCCTTCCAACCCTTGATGGAACCACTTTTTAAGGATACAATATCCACTTCAGCACCTGCATCCTGGAGTGCATGTACAGGATCCTGTAACTCCGATTGTTCAAATCCATTGGTAGCTAGAACAGCCACCTTTTTACCTTTTAATTGATTCATAATATTGATTTATTGTTTGTTTTCAAGCTTTGATTTAATTGGTCAAATGGATAGCTTTCCTTCTACACCATCGTCCATAGTAGTACCAGATACCAAGGAAACCCCCATTTTGATCCACTGAACCAGTTTGTTATGTTTGGTATCCCAATAGCGGCACGATTCCGGTACCACCTGGATCAGCGTCAGGTCCGGATCGTCAACACCTTCCTGAAACCAGATCCTGGCGAAATCGGTCCAAAGGCTTTCCATCTTTGCCCGATCCCTGGTAATGGTCGCATTACCCATTACATCCAGGTATTCACTGGACGCAGAATTGGCAAATAATAATTGTACGGATGGATTGGAACTTAGTTCCCGGTTTTTATCGGAAGAAGCCGCACTGAAAAAGTACAGGCTTCCATCATCCTCGGCTTTAATAAGGGCCATTGGTCTGGCTGAATAATACGTTCCACCATTTTGGGTTAAGAACATACAGGTTCTTGCATCCTCTGCTAGTTGCTGCAATTTTTGGATGGCTTCGGCACCCATTATATTCCGAATATGTCCGGCTTCATCGTGCTTTGGGTCTTGCATAAACTCAAGTTTTTTTCAAAGAGTTTAAAGTTTGTGCCAAGGAAACTGAATGCGGACATTTGAATGAGGCCATTTATAATATTAATGAGGTATAAAGCGTTTTTTAATAATAAGGATAATAGCAAACGACAATTACCTTCGCGCATCTTTTACTGCTTCCAGCGAATATTTATTTTCTACTGGAATTATAATAAGGACCCTGAACTATTTTATGAAGCATTCCTTACTCCTTGTATTTGTGGTACTAGGTTTATTTTCCTGCAATAAAGGCACGGATTCCACACCAGCCTCTACCGCTAATTTTGTGATTACAGGTCTGAAGGATTATGATCTGACCAATTCCTCAAATGGCACGGTTACATATCCCATTTCAATAGTACCGAGTAGTTCTTCCAAAGACACCGTTTACTTAAGTGTAAGTGACCTGCCTAAAGGTTTATACTATGAATTCATCCCCACGCATGGTAGTACACCCTTTACCAGTACACTCCGGTTTTTTACGGACTTTAGTGGGGAAGGTGGCACCGTACCTGTAACTATTACGGGCATGGGTACCTCAGGAACCAGGACCTATACGGTCAATGTAACGGTACCAGGGTATCGAGGTTGGAATATTGGTGGTCTACTTTATGGTCAGACTGGCCTTTATGTAAATCCAGGCGGAAATAATCAGTATCCGAGCGTTATGGTCTGGGGAGGTGGGGCGGGTCAATTAATTATCAGTTTTGCAAAAGGACGAAGCATTCCAACCAAAACCAGCAGCTTTCCCATTAGCAGCCATAGTGACTCCGCAACTAATAATATCCAGATTGCATTTTATGATAATTCCACTCAATTCTCAGCAACTGGTAATGGCTCTCCTGTAGGCACTTTCACCTTTGATACCCTCGGTAAATTTGTATTTCGCTGCAGTGGGGTAGAAATGTCGGATGGGCTGACAAAGAAAACGCTGAATTGTGCCATCTACCAACCTTGATCCGCAGGGTTTAGGTCATTTACACAAGGCAGGCCATTAGGCATCAAATTTAAAGCTGGGAGTTCATTCGCATTACCCCAACTTTCCGGCGTTTACTTTTTTAGAATGCCTTCCGCTTCATTATCGAAAATAGCATTGACGGTTCGATATACGGCAAGGATGAGGACCAGGCCAATAATACCCAGAAGTATAAGTCCAGCCAACTCGAATCCATTGGTATAATTGCCGCGAATCCAGAAATACAGGAGACCGAAAAGTGAAGGGAAGGCGCCAGCTGTGGCAATACCCCATTTGGCCATGACCATTCTGCTGTAAATGCGATGAACCCATGTTCTAGCGACATAAGGTTTCCGCAGCTTATGAAGTAGGTAGAAATTTTCCACAATATCAAAAAGCCAGGCAAGGGCCTGGGCAGCGGCCAGCCAGATAAAAATTGTATGTCCGATATTGGACATCTTAAAAGCCGTTTCACGACAAAGGAAGAAGATAGCGGGATAGATTCCGGCCATAAATACAAAATCAGTAAGCAGATTATTTCGCAGCGCCGTCATACTCCGTTTACCTACCGGATCTCCGAGCTGCTGAATACCTGAAATAATATGTGCAATGGATCCAGGTCCGCCAGGAAACTCCAGGTCCATAATGCTAAAGGGCGTTTGCGCAATCCCTCTCTGGTAAAGGAATGATGTGCTTTGCTTCCCCATGATCAGGGTGCAGATAATGAAAAGGGTAAAGCACCCGGCGAACCAGATCCAGGGATAGGGTATGAAATGTTCCAAAAGTTGCATGATCATGGAAACGATTTAAATTTCAAGAATGATAGTGAGATCAGGATTCTGACTAATGATTGATACAAGTGGAAAAATCTGCCTGCAGTCTATGGCTATGTTTTATCAAGTTCAACGGCTTTGTACATTTCCCGTCGGGCCACCTTATAAGCTTCCCAATCAAACCCAGGCTGGGCCTCCGTTCCAATCAGAAAGTCTCTTGCCGCCTTCGCTCCCTGAATGAACAATTCCAGTTTCGTCTGATCAGCAAGAAAGAAGTCCAGCCAGTTAAATTTCTTATCCTGAAGGTTCACCTTTCCAACACCGCGGGCAAAAACATTGTTTTTAAGGAGGAAGTCCTTATCATAATAAAATCGAATGGTGTTCAACATTCGGCCCATATAATCGCCCAGGCTCCATGAGGCGGCACCCATGCCGGTTGCTGCATTCGGATCGGAATCATCCAGATCAATCCCGAAAGAAGGCAGCCGCGCTTCTGCGATCCGTGAATTGTAAAAAATATTGATTGGAAAATTGGACAAAACCCCACCATCCACGAAACGAACGGTACCAGGAATCTGATTGGGAAGACAACCAAAGGTATCTTTCCAGGCAGCCTGCACATCCGGATCCTTGGATGGGATATTTGAAATAATATGCGATTCAAAAAAGAAAGGGATCGACATGGAAGCACGGACAAATTCTCCTGGGTGCAATTGATTAATATCGGCTTTGGAGCGAAACAGGCACCACATCTTTGGGAATTCAATCTTGTTCTGAGTGACCAGTTCCGAACTGATAAATGTGACATCGGAAATCATTTCCTTATTGGTCAAGGGGCTTCCATCCCGCATCTTAAGGTCGGCAGGTAGGTGGGAAGCTTTAGCATTGAGATCATCAATGGTACTGACGCCATTTTCATCCAGTCGGGATTTGATCCATTCCAGGAATGCATTGCCGGGATTGATGCCATAGCCACTATCCTTTAAACGGGTAAGCATCCGGTTCAGGTAATTTCCAACCGAAGCAACCAGTAGAAATGACAAGCCTGTCAGGACAAATGAAGTGCGGGTCAGTAAGGAGGCATATTCCCATTTCCAATGCCATTCAAGGCCGAGAAGAATAATGGAGGCCAGGAACAGCAATCCGAGAATTGAAACCAGGCCTAGCAATAGTTTTTTGATTCGCCCCTGAAAATTGGTATCTGAAATGAAATTGCGAATGAGCCATTTTGCGAACGGATGGCCATCCACAAAGGAAAACATATCCAATTCGGATAGGTATTGGATAAGATCGCCCGATTTTGCAACGGCTTTTGGATTATCATCCGGGCCTACGGCTGTAAACAGGGAGGTATTGATCGCACCTGCGGAAGTCCCTGCCATCCGGATAAACCGGATACCAGCCTGCTCCAAAATATGGGTATATCCAACCAAGGCAATTCCCAAAACGCCGCCACCTTTTTGAACCAGATTCACGTATTGATGCCCCTGATCATCTATGACATCCGATACTAGCAGGGGCCGTTTGCCGCCCTGTCCATCCATTTTCTCCCCAAATTCATTCTTTATATCCTGAATAATGGCCAGGATGGCGGGATCATTCAGATAAGCATCTTTGCTTAATCCGGCAGGCGTAGCTTTCCCATCCTTTTTAGGAGATACAGACCGGGTGGTAAAACCTCCACCACTACCGCCACTGCGATCAATGGGTTTTGCAATGGCTCCGGAGGAAGGCCGTTTTGTAGAAAGTTGCATTCGACCTGTATTAATGTATTTCTACAAATATTGGTATTAATACTGATAAATGCAAGGCATAACATCCACCTGAAATCAAAGTGGAGGTCATTTATTTATTAATTCTAAAAGTAAACGGATACCCGGATGTTTCAGGATCCATTACTATAAAATGGCGGATCCTTACGCTTGCTTCCTCAGGAATTTCGTAAGGATCACAATGGTTTGTCCTTCAATTTTGCCTTCGATCTGTTCCGTATTTTCGGGTACCAGACGAATATTCTTTACTACGGTCCCTAATCGGGCATTTAAGGTGGAGCCTTTCACATCGAGTGATTTGGTGAGAACAACGGTATCTCCGTTTTGCAATACATTTCCATTACTGTCCATGTGCAAAACCACCTCCCCATCATTTTCATGGTCCCCACTTTTCTTGGCCCAGGCGAGGGTGTCATCATCCAGGTAAAGCATATCCAGGTTATCGGTAGCCCAACTTTCGCTGCGCAATCGGTTGAGCATTCGCCAGGCCACTACCTGTACGGCAGGGACTTCAGACCACATACTGGTACCCAGACATTTCCAATGTTCCTTGTCTAAAGCTTCCTTTTTGTCAATCTGAGCAATACATTTCTGACAAAGGAGGATATCCTGGTCGGCATTATTTGGCGCGGAAGGTGATACCTCATACCCGGTTAATCCATGTGTGTCCTGACAAAGTTCGCAGGCATTGGTGCCACGAAGAAGAAGTTGATCGAGTTTCAAATTGCTTGTTTAAGGCCACAAAGGTACTATCAAGATTTGCACGCCTTTACATATAAAGTCTTTCTATCCGCTACGAAAGCAATAAACCCACAATCCTATTCGATTAATTATTTACCCCGGTAGGCTTCATAATATCCCATTCTTCGACAGCAGAATCATCTGGAAAAATGTCGCGAAGGTAAAAATACTGCATGCCCAAAATAACCGGTATGGCGACAATGATTCCAATAAGCAGTGCCAATACGCCCAAAATACTCACCCCTATTGCAATAAAGACAAACAAGATGATCGGACCTGCATTTTGCTTTCCTACTGCCCAGCTGGTGGACAAAGCCTGCATAGGGTTGTAATCTTTAAAATAAATCAGAAATAAATAACTGAAACTAAGTATTAAAAGGAGGAACGATAAAATGATTGCAAATAGTACAATTAAACCAATCAAGCCACCGGATAACATGCCAAAGGATTCTCTAACCACGCCATAACTTCCGCTCATATAGGTACCAAGAATGCCAAAGCCAACCGTGGTAAGGATCAGGATAATGATCGGTATAAAAACTACAATTTTTACTAGAATCAGCACCAGATTAGCTACTAACAATTTCCCAAATTTGGGTGTCCAATTAAAAAAGTCCGAAAAATTACAGACACCCTGTTTATGGGCTACCTGCATCGCACAGAAAATTGAAAGGGGTAGAATAAAAGATACAAATCCGGTTAGGGATTTAACCACCGGGATCCTGGAAAGGAAGCTTATAACGATAATATACAAAATTGTAAAGCCGGCGAAAATCCAGATATTTTTCATTACCGCATTCCAGGAACGGCTGAGACTATCTGACATACTTATGGATGCTTTGAATGATTCCGATGACATGGTTTCTCTGTTTTTAAAATTATTGACTGTTTATTATTTAAATTTCTGTGGTAAGATAATGCGCCCTACATGGAATGTGAAATGAGCCGGAATAATTTTTAATGAATTCTTATCCTTGAAGCGATCAAATAGCATAAGAACCAAGCATTCACGCATAGAAAACCATAGTGGAATACATGAAATCATCGTTATCATTACTGATCTTTCCACCGAAATGAGGGTCCTTTCCCTTAAAAATGATTGTTTTTAGTCAAGCACTTCACAGCAATTGTTTTGTAAAGTGGCATTCATCAGGCAAATAAATATTAAGGGCGTTGGACAAGTATTTTAAAACTTTTTACTTGGAAATCCCTTTCTTTGCGGCATAATTAAACAACCATTAAAACACACAAACCAATGAAAAGATTATTAAGCTTTCTCCCGATCGTTGCCCTGGCTTTTCTTGCTGCCTGCGGACCGAAGGATGCAGACATTCAAACTAAGGTGAATGAGAGCCTGAAAACTGCTCCAGGCGCTACTGCTAGCGTAAAAGAAGGTGTTGCTACTTTGAGCGGTGAAGTTGCTGATGATGCAACCAAAACCAGTGCTGAAGCTGCTGCGAAAGAAGTTAAAGGTGTAAAATCTGTCGTAAATAGCCTGACCGTTAAGCCTGCAATGGTTGTTGCTCCACCAGCTGCACCTGCTATGGATGTTTTGGCTAAGGGTGTTATGGATGCTGTAAAGGATTTCCCTGGTGTTACCGCTACTGCGGCTGATGGTGTGATCACTGTTGGTGGAACCATTAGTGCTGACAAATGGAAGCGTCTTAAAATGGCTCTGGATGCATTAAATCCTAAGAAAGTGGATGCCAAGGGTCTGACCGTTAAATAAATTTATCACAACCAAATTAATCGAGTACCATGTTACAAGAAAAATATAAAGAGCTGATTGATGCAGCAACAAGCGGAGGCGTGACCAATCTTCAGGTAACAGAAGCCGATGGCGTTCTTCACGTGGATGGCGATGCTCCAAGTGGCGCCGTAAAGGATAATCTGTGGTCTATTTATAACAAGATCGATCCGAATTACCTCACTGGTGACCTGGTTCTGAATGTCAATGCCGGCCCGGCTGCAGCGGGTTCCAAGGTAAAGGTGACTACCGATTCCTCCAGCCTGAATATTCGTAAAGGTCCAGGAACCGATCAGCCGATCGTTGGATCTGCCGAACACGGAGAGGTGGTATCCCTGGTAAGTCAAACCAGCGACCAGTGGTGGCTGATTCACACCGATGGCGGTGTAGAAGGCTATGCCTATGCTCAATACCTCACTCCAGAGGCTTAATCATTTTAGCAATCATTCAAAAGGCCATCCTCAAAAGGGGTGGCCTTTTTATTTTAACCCCTTGAGAAAACCTGATTCATTAAACCATTGATGACCATAATCGTCAGAAGGGCACTAAATCAAGTAATAAACATGAAGCTGAATACAAGGTCCGTTCTCTATTTGACCAGCTTAAGCGTTCTCCTCCTTTCCATGAATGCATGTAAACAGGGAGATACAGGACCCGCTGGGCCGGCAGGGCCTGCTTATGTGGGGAAAATCACCGGTTTTATCAGTCTGTTTGACCAATATGGTACCCGACAGTTAAATAATCAGGCAGGTATCACCGTAAAAATTCAGGAAATCAATAAATCCACCGTAACGGATTCGAACGGAAAATACGTATTGGATAGCCTGACTACGGGAAATTATTCCCTTCAAATCAGCGATCCTGCCGGCGTTTACGGTCAAAACCAGGTCAATCAGATTGAACTCATCAGCGGCGCAATTAATCGGGATGTGAAGCTTTCTCAAAAGCCTTCATTTAGTCTGAGCTCTTTAAGTGCGGTTGATACAACGATTCAGGGCACCAGTTATGTGCGGCTGATGGGGACATTAAGTTCTACCGATACCAGGGCTCGTACCGTTTCCATTTTTGTTGGGAATACCAGTTATACCTCCTCTGCAACAACCAATTATTTGCTGAATATTTCAAAGACCGTTCCAGCCAATGTCGTCAATTTCAACCAGCTGATCCCAACAGCCGATTTTAATGGTGCCGGTCTGATAACGGGAAGTATGGCCTACTTCGCAGCTTATCCGGCAGCCACCGATTATGCTACCACTTCCTCCTACGAAGACCTGATTAATGGACGCATCGTCTATAATGCAATCGGCGCCAATGCCGTCACGGCAAGTGCCCTCGTTCCTTAATCAATCCTCCGTTGATTAAAATCAATTAAATGAAGAGCGGAACTGTGCCGGTGATTGATTGGTCTTGGATTTAAAGAGTTTGCTAAACGATTGGGGATGTTCAAATCCTAGTTCATAGGCAATTTCACTGACGGAATGATCCGTAGAAGAAAGGAATTCCTTCGCCCGGTCAATCAACTTTTCATGGATGAGCTGTTGGGTATTCTGCCCGGTGATCGTTTTTAACATTGAACTGAGATAGTTCGGGGAAACATGCAACTCGCCCGCCAGATACTGGACGCTGGGTAAGCCCCTCTTTATGGCATCCCCATCGTTGAAATAAGCCCTCAGCAAGGCCTCCAGTCGGTCGAGCAACCGATGATTAGAGACCTTCCGGGTGAGGAATTGGCGTTGGTAAAACCGCTCGGCGTAATTCAACAGGGTAGCCAGATGGGCAATGATAATACCCTGGCTGAAAGGATCAATATTTGCGCTGTATTCCTGCTGAATGTTAGAAACCAGGGCATTGATGATAGCCTCTTCTTTCGCTGAGAGGAACAGTGCTTCATTGACGGCATACCCAAAGAACTCATAGCGCCGGATACTATTGGCCAGAGGAGTATTCCAAAGAAAATCCGGATGGATCAACATGATCCATCCGGAAGGTTCTGAATTTTCATCCGGCAGTGGCGTCGAGCGCAGGACCTGGCCCGGAGCAAGAAAGTACATTACTCCTTCCTCATAATCATATTCCTGCTGCCCATAGAGCATTTTGCCATTAACACCTCGCTTCACCGAAATGGAATAATAGTCAGCGATCATAGCATAAGCTGGCAAGCCTATTTTCCCGGCAACTACATCAGCATACGCTACCACGCTGATCAGGGGATGAGCCGGTGGTGGCAAATGGAGCGTCCGGTGAAACTCGGATATGGAGTGGATACGTACGGTGTTCATTATCTGGAGCGTTTATCGTTATAGTCCCTGCCCGCCCGAGACTTCGATTCGTTGTGCATTGACCCAGCCGGCCTCATCAGAACAAAGAAAGGCAACAACTGGACCAATATCAGTCGGCAGCCCCACCCTGCCAAGCGCTGTAATTCCGGCAATCTGATCATTGATCGCCTTATTATCCCGTACACGACCACCGCCAAAATCCGTTTCGATTGCACCTGGAGCCACTACATTCACCCGAATTTTACGTGCCCCTAATTCCTTAGCCATGTACCGGCTGAGCGTCTCTATGGCCGTCTTCACCGAAGCATAAACTGATGAACCCGGCATGCTGAGCCGCGTAAGTCCGGAAGAAATATTGACAATGCCGCCTCCATCGTTTAATAATGGAAGTAATTGCTGCGTCAAAAAGAATACGCCTTTGAAATGGATATTGAATACGGCATCCATTTGTGCTTCGGTTGTTTCCGTGATCGGTGCATACAGTGCTGTACCAGCATTATTGATGAGATAGTTAAATGTGGTACGCTGATAATTTGCAGCGAGATAATCGGAAAGTGCTCCTTTAAATGCGGCAAAGGAGGCTATATTACTCGTGTCCAACTGGATCGCAGTGGCCTGTCGTCCCAGCGCCCGGATGTCGTCCAATACTTCCTCAGCAGCAGGCTGATTGGCATGATAAGTGATCACCAGGTCATGGCCTTTGGCCGCGAGTGCAAGTGCCATATCTCTTCCAAGCCCACGGCTACCCCCAGTAACAAGGGCAATTTTGTTGGTTTCATTCATGTTTGTGAGATTGTATTTCTGATTTGTTTGCATTGAATCAATACTTTACCTGGCATCAAATTCCTTTGAAAAAATAAGCACGCTTAACCTTACCTGTCCAGTTAAAACAAGGTGTCTGTTTGCTATGGATTTAATGATTCAAAGCTCCTTGCTTATTCATTGAAATAAGGAACCAAATCCACTTTTGTTGAAGTCAAAAAGGGTCATAGAAAATCCGCACACAGGATGGGTGCATCTCGTTCAATTCATGAAATTCGATAAGAGCTGGATATGAGGTTATGTTTCTATCCTAATTGAGTGCAGGATTTTAGGGAATTCAAGGTCCCTATAGTAATGCGTATATTCAATCTTATTCCTGTGGCTGCTAATCTGTTTTACAAAATTGCTCCGTGATGGCTACCACGATAATCCCGGCTTTGCGAATGATGGTCCTTATGATCACCGATTTCCCATCGGGCTGTGCATACATACATTGGGACATCCGTACTGTCTTTAGCGGATTGCCGGAAGCATCCTTCAGGCGAAAACTCCATTGAAACATCGGTCCATATAGTTGTCCATGTGCTGTCCCGATAATATCGTTTGCTGTCGCATACAGGTGATGTTCATCCAGGCGCACAATTTGCCAGGAACGATGCTGGTGCCGCTGATGCTTTTCAAACACCAGGTCCTGCTCGATCACCAGGCGATTATCTTTCATTTTACCCTCCGTCCGGGTACTGATCTCTTGCATTGGCTTCCCGGATCGGTTTTCGATAACTCCCGAGGAAACCGTATGTCCTTTAAAAAACAGGATAGGATCAAAGACCGGGTTACTGCCTTTAAAATCCCGAGGAGGCATGGCCTTGCATGCTGCAAAAAACACACATAAAAGGATAAGAGATAAAGCTTGAGGTATGCGCATCAATAAATAGTTTGGAATAAAATTTCCAGGGATACATCATCCTGGAAGTAATTGGAAAAACGGAATTCCAGAAGTCCGACCAAATGCCAGTTCCTGTTCACCGGTTTATGTACGAAAAAGCAGCACAATTAGCTTGAACACTCGAATCATCCCTAAACCCTTAAATGATGACCAAGATCATGCCTGCAGCATTCATTTTTGCAAATAGCGTGTAGTATTTTGTCCTTACTAAAAAGATGTTTTATGGAAAAGATTATTTACAATCGTTTCCTCCTTGTAAAGGATAATTTCTATTCAGCACCTCAAAAGGTGTTAAAACAAGCGGAGGCAGCAACCTATTATCAACCGGAACATATTACAGGTTACAGGAGCACTACTGTTTACCATGAGGAGGGCATTAAAAAGAAACTGGAAAACCTCTTGGGCATAAAGATCACCCGATGGGATATGGATCCCCTAGAAGAAAATGGGGTATTCTATCATGGATTTTCCGAAGGGCAGAAAAAAGAACAGCCCGGAGTTCATTCCGATGAACCCTATAATGATATCACCATCCTGATCTACCTGAAACCTGGAATACCGACTGAGTGTGGCACCTCACTTTGGAAGCATAAGGAAACGGGGCTTACGGATCCTCCGAATGCAAACGATGCGAAAAGGCTTGGAATGAAGGTTGCTGATATTCATGAATTATTGATCCATGACAGCCGCTTAAGAAGTAAATGGATCGAAATTGACCGTGTGGGGAATCAGTTCAACCGGATGGTAGCCTATCCTTCAGGTGTATTCCACTCAGCCTCCAGGCATTATGGAAGCAACATGGAAAATGGCCGGATCTATCAAACCCTCCGGGTTGGGGTTGATTGGAACAGCTTTCGAATGAAAAACTAGCCCTATTCAAAGAGTCTGCGGATTAGTTCATTGTAACGATAAGGATCCACTGGCTTAGCCGCAATCATTTGGCCCAGCAGCTTCAATTTGTTCGGATCACGAACCTTTAAAGCCGCTGCCCACAATGCAACATCCTCGAGGACCTTGGATTCATCCTGATTTAAGCCAACAGGCAGCTTGATTTGCGTTGAAAATTCACGAATACAGGTTTGAATGGCGCGTTGATTATCGCCTTTAAATTTTTTAGCAACCAGCTTCTGGATCTTCCCGGATACAAAACTCCGCGTTGGAGCATTGGCTGCATTTAGCTTCAAGGCAATATTACTTTCCACCAGTTCCAGTAATCGCTTTCTGCTGCTTCGATAGTTTTTCTTTAGCTGGATCTTCTTTGATTCACTGGCGGCCAGGAAAGCTAGCTCAGGGTCTATCGGCCGGAATCCATACCGGTAGTAAAACCAGAACGCTCCTGAATTAATTCCATCCTCATTCCCTTTGCCAATCTGGTAGGATTCCACTTCCACATAATGGAGTTGAAACACCTGGATATATGTTCGCAGGAGCTGGCACATGATATAGCCGGATTCTCCCCCTCGGAAGGTCTCGAAAATATTGATGCCGAAATTGGCTGTCCCTCCAAATATCCAGCTGCCTCCATAAGAAACCGGATAACCATTTCTAAAAAGGGTATAACCGATATAGGACTGCAAGGGCAATTGCCGGCAGGGCTGCATGCCGTAGATCGCAATTGAAATACCCCGCTCCAGGTGGTAAAATCTTAAACTGGACGGATCCATATAAGTGGACGGATCCGTTTCCCGCATGGTAAGGCTCATTGAGCGTAAAATGACTTGAACCAGTTTTTCAGAGCCCGCTTCATCAAGAATCTGTGGTTGCGGTAAAGGTCTGCTCCAAAGCTCCTCCTGATCAAACTTCCGTAGAAGCTCCTCCTGAAAATAATATCCGACCCCATCTAGCCTGTTATACAAACGGGAATAACTCGCTTTCCTTGATTGGATACAAACATTGACATTCAATTGCTGCCAGAGATAATCCTGCAATTGCGTTGGCTCGATTTTACTGAATTCACGGAGCAGGAAATACAACTGCTTTTTAGGAGCTACGCCTAATTGCATCAACAATTCCTCATTCTCCAGACCAGCAGTAGTTTCTTCTTTTAATGTATCCGGTAGCGTGATGCTTAGTAAGGTTTGGAGATCTAAGCCTTGACTATCGTAAGTATCAAGTTCCAGGCTCAGGTCCTTTTGTTGCTCCAGCCAGCGGAACATATCCGGCGAAAACCGGGTGGTCATCCTGCTGAATGGGAGTCCTGTATAGTCAAAGCATTCGTTCAATCCATTGTTCGTATGGCTCAACCAGGTACTCATCCTTTTCCGTTCCTGAACGACCAGTTTCAGCAAGGATTCTGATCCCGGATAAGCCAATAAGAACAACAGAAAATCGTGGTATTCGATAAGGCTAGGATTAGGTACAAGAGGCACCTGGCTCAAGGATTTCAAACATGAAATCTTGACTGAAATAGCCTCGGGATCAAACTGATTCAGACTTGATCGAAGGGTATGCAAATGAGATGGAGCAGCCTGTTTCATAGTTACAAGATCAGCCACCCATTTGAAATCCCAGCAAGAACCACGACAGGAAACTGAATCCCTAACAAGATACAGCATCCAATTGATCTTAGTGATCCTTAAAGACTTAAGTGCCAGTAAAAAGGCTCCGGTGATTCCGGCTGACCTTAAACCTTGATATTATTCAGGCTACCCAGAATTCCAAAAATGCGCAATAGCCAGACGATGACACAGATCACCACTACGATATTCAGGATCGATTTGATCTTGCTATCCATAGGAATGTACCGGTTGACCAGGTATAAAAGGATCCCTGCAACAATAAGAACAATGATTACGGTAAGGAGTGGCATAAAATGGTTTTATGCCACTCCCTTTAAAACCGGGCCAGCATGATCCAACTCCGACCTACCAGTATAATTGTGCGGACAAATAATAGGCCACTTCTTCAATTTGCCCGGGATCATTCCGGCTATTGGTATTGATGATACGTTGTTTATGATCGCTGCGGGTAACGATCTTGCATCCTGTTTCATTGACCCCATAAAAAGTTGCTTCTGCAATGACTTCATTGGCCAGGTTGGTAAAGGTCAATTGCGTTACGATAGTACCTCCCTCTGCCTGAATGCTTTCCCGGTAGTTGCCAATATGCTGGTGGTCCTGGAATACCATATTCCCGGAAGCTGAAACAGGTGCATTCCGGTTCCGTTGGGACCGGGCATTATCATGGTCGCGATCATGATCCCGATCATGATCCCGATCGTGGTCGCGATCATAATCATGTGGATGGTCCATTACCACGATCTGCTTAGGATACAGCATCTGGAAACGATGCTCCCCAGCCGGGTTAATTTGCCCATCATGAACGAGATCATTCGCAACGATCTCCTTAACCAATTTCTTACTAAGCCCAATTTCATTGCCCATTTCTGCCTCAGCACCGTCCGAGACAAAGGTGACGATATAATCCCCGCTCTCCTGTCCGTTTATCACCTTGTGGACAAAGTGAACGAGGACCAGTTCCTGATCCTTGAGATTCCGGATACTGAAAGTATGGGTGATCCCTCCGGTTTTATGCATAATTGCATAGGGATGCCCATCCCGGTAGATGGTATCATGATCATAACTGGCTTTTTGTGCCTTTAGGGAAACGCCTGCAAGCAGGATCCATCCAAGGAAAAAGAGGTTTTTATACAACATAGCTGATGTGATTAATACTTTAATAAATAGGAAGCCGTTTATTTACTAATAAGGGCAGCCAGCGCTTTCCAATCGATCAGGGCTATTGCCGCCTCGATATCTGCTGAATCCCCGGTAATTGTGACCACAATATTCTGGGTGATGGTTTTTCCAATTTTGGCATGATCGAATCCAACCGTATAACGGGTTCCGGATAAGCCATCCGACCAATCATCGGCTTTTTTAGTTGCCGGAGCTTTACCGAGAAAGATAATCGCCCGGTCATAATAATCGCCATGAAGGTCTGCCTGCTTGGTGCCCTCCTGCATGATTGGGCAGGAAGCACTACGAAGTCCTTTCAATGCAAGCGTACTTGGAATAGGCAATTGGATAGGCACTGGCGGGTTTTTACCACAATAGCTCAAGTCAAAATCCCCGCCCGGAATATTGGCGAAAATGCGAATCGTCAGTTTTGAAGCCGCACTTGATTTCAGCGCCGCGGCGATCTGGGATGCATTTTGGAAATCCTTGATCATCTGATAACTGGAAGCCATCAGCTTGGAACTTTCTTCGCCCGGCATTTTATAGTCAACGATGCAGTTCAAGGAATAAGGATCTCCGACACCAATCGATTCCGGGCACAAACCTTTACAATCATCACCTGGCATGGGATCCTTACACCAGTAATCGTTAATGTTAAAATCCTTTCCATCATCATTGATGCTATTCCAGGTCTTGTAGGTATGAGGAATGGAGCTATAAAGAACCTTCCGGAGTCCATTCAAATAGTTTTGTTCCTGGGCCGTCATTTTACGAAATCCGGGATGGGCATTTTGTGCTGTTAGGGTCCAGCAGCCAGCAAGCATGAGAACGCTTACGATAATGGTGGTCTTCATAATTGATTTTTTAGCAAAGTAGATTAAACCTATTGTTCAAAAACTGCGGCACTCACCAACATGGAATCCGAATAAGTAGAGCCACCGCCCGTAGGTGTGAAAAACCCTTTGAGCATTATGCCAGGTAGATTGGCAGAGAGCTTACCACCGCTTTCAGTGAGGGTCACATTGACCGTTGTTACTGAATCAGAGGAGTAGAAACCTTGTCCCGAAGCGGAGCTATCTACTACAATTAAGAACAATTGATTGGCGTTCATCTGATTCAGGGTGCCACCGATATTATAGGTTCCGGCCGTGGGCCTTGCTGTATTTGTTCGCATCAAAGCAATCGCTCCAAGGGTATTGCGATCGGAGGAGATGCCTTGAATATTCAGCTCATTAACCGGCACTCCAAATACAGAGGTTACAAGGTCGGCTCCAGAGCTTTCAGAGAAGCCCTGTGAACCGATCTTAAAGTTGCCGCTAGCACTTGTATTATTTCCGGAATCATCCTTTTTCTTGCATGCACAAATAAAGAACACTGCCGAAAGGAGGCATAACATGGAATAAATAGAACGTTTCATAGTGATCGATGGTTTACTGATTTAAAGACGAATGAATTCAACGCGACGATTATTGGCTTTGCCCTCCAGGCTGGTATTGTCACTCATTGGCTTGGCATCCCCCAAACCTTTGGTTGTAAGCCTGCTGGCATCGATACCCATGTTAATGAGTTGCTGTTTCACGGCTTCGGCTCTTTGTTGGGATAGGGTGAGATTATGTGCCGGGCTACCACTATTGTCGGTATGACCATCGATCTCAAAACGTAGCCCCGGATTATCATTCAGAATGCTTTTAATCGCATTGAGGGTTCCCATACTTTCCGGTTTGATAGAAGCCATATCCACGTCGAAATTGATCCCATGGGTGACGATCTTGGCATCCGTAAACTTCTTGGTGTACATGTTCATATTGCCACCAGCAGCGACCCTGAAATTGGTCATTACGATTGGATCGGTACTGCTGCCAATTCCTTCAATATCAAATGCACGCGGACTGATGGGAAGGTTGGGAACTACCAGGATCCGGTATTGGTCGATATATACTTTGAGCTGACTGTGGCGGAACGCAATTGCAATGTGGTGCCACCTATTCTTATACTTTTCTCCGCTGATTTCCTCGGGTAAGGTTCCCTGTAGTTCCACGGTCTTATCATGATTGGAGACGGTGGCACCTGCTGTTAGATAAACCATTCCCAGATCATTATTTCCATGCAGGGCATCATCCGTACTGCCATAGAAATAAATATGGGGACCATACCCTTCATTGGCATACAGATCAAATTCCAGGGTGAAGGTATCTGTGAGATACGCCGCCTTCTTATTGAGGGGACTGACATGGGCATAATTACCTTCGGTGAGTAACAGGGCTTCCTTGTCATTGGTTTTGTTCAGGATGGCCTGACCAGCCCCTAAATTCCAATGGGATGGAAATTCACCATCCTGATCATCCTGGAAATTGTCTTCAAAAATGACCCGGTCCCCTTGAACGAAATCGTAATTGCTGTACGTTTTCAAGTTCCCTGAATTTGCTGCTGCTGTTGTTGAGGTTTGCGGACTGGATGCCTGAGGATTGGCCTGGGCCGTGGCATTATCGGCACTGTTGTTCTTTTTGAACCTGTTTTTCAGGCTATTGTCCAGCTGATCTGCAGCATTATTCACACCGGATTTGATATCATTGTTTGCGTGATCGCTGGCCGCATCCCGGGCAACATCCCGCGGATTAATAATCTGCGCCTGACCTATTTGCTCGAACATCAAAATGGTGGCAAGGACAAGAAATAATTGCTTCATAAGAATTGGTTGAGAGGTTCTTACAAAAGAAGCATTTTACAAAGCTCCCGACAATCGGATATTCATCTGATTTTAGATACCAAAATCATTGGGCGGTACCCCTGATTCCCGCGCCAGAAGCTGATTTCATCGCTGGAAAAGAGCTTGGTCGAACGAATTAATGTAGACGTCTTCAAACAGACAAAGCCATAAACCAGTCTTACAGATACGTTTATTGAATGATCGGGATACTTTAGAATCCGGAAGCAGAACCGGCAAAAGAAGGAGTTACAGTCCTGGATGTTTCAGTGCCTTTGCAACGGCCTGGGATTTAGAATTGACATGCAACTTGCTGTAGATATTGCAGATATGCGTCCGGATGGTGCTGATGCTTAAGAAATGCTTGTCCGCAATTTTTTTATAAGAAAGACCTTCGACTAGTCCATAAAGGATATCACGCTCCCTTGTTGTCAGATTAAAGCCTTCACTGCTGGCAACCGGCGCCTGTTGGAATGACTGAATGACCTTCCGGGCTATACTGGCACTCATCGGTGCTCCGCCCTCTGTAAGCTGTACAATTGCCTCAATGATTTCTTCCGGAGGTGTTTTCTTGAGGAGATAGCCAGAAGCCCCATTGCGAATGGCATCAAAGATCCGGTCTTCATCTTCAAAGACCGTGAACATCAGGATCTGGATCTCCGGGAAGCTCATCCGGATCATCTTTACCCCCTCTATTCCGGAAATATCCGGCAAGCCAATATCCAGGAGCAAAATATTGGGCATCGCATTCACCAGGTCCCGCACAATATGTAGCAGAGAGCCCACCGATAATACACAGGCCATGTCATCATGGCTATTAATGAGCTTTGTGAGGCTTCCCCGCAATGCCGTATTATCTTCGATGATCCCCACCTTTATCATAGGGCCAAAATAGTTCAGATTGAGCTTGTATGCTATCAGATGTTTATCCGATTTTAATAAACAGGCTTAAACGGGTTTCCTGAAAGGGAACAGAATTGATTTCCAATCGTGCCTGCATTTTATCTGCCCGGTCTTTCATACTGAGCATTCCATTGCCTTCAAACTCCAAACCCGAATCAAAACCCTTTCCATTGTCCCTGATACAAAAAACCAGGTTTTCGGACTGCAGGGAAGCTTCGATACTAGCAATGCTGCAATTGGAATGTTTGATGAGATTGTTCACGCCTTCTTTTAAGATCAGATACACCTGCTGCCGCTGAACCATGCTCAGATTGGCTTCATCCAATCCATGATCAAACAGAAAGCTATAGTCAATATTGCGGGCCTCGAATAAGGGTGTTGCAAATTGCCGGATGCGGAACAGCATTTTATCGATGGAATCATTCCTGGGGTTCAGGCTAAAAATGATATCATCCATTCGTTCCATCACCAGTTTGGAATTATTCCGTATTTCCAACTGCATACTGGATTTACTGGTTTCATTTTGCTCCCGGTGAATCACATCGCTGAGTATGGATATGGAGCTGAGGGTAGAACCGATTTCATCATGCAACTCCATGGCGATCCGGCTGCGCTCCTCATCCCTGGCCTTGTAGGTGCTCACCACACGATCCATATCGGCCTTTTGCAAAAGCAATTCCTGCTCAAGAACACGGCGCGTTGCGATATCCTTTTCCAGGCGATCGGTATGCATTTTATAACTGATTGCGGCAGAAAAGAAACAGACATCGATGGCATAGCCAATCAGCAGGATGGACAAGGAATTCAGGGTAGCAGTGTCTTTGAAGAAGATTTCGGTAATGGTCGAAATAATCCCGCTGAAGATAATCGACAGAATCGCCAGAATAATGTAGCTGAAATAGATTTTCCTCCGTTTGGGAAGTACGACCAGCAAGGAGGTAAAACCAATCAACAGGAGGAAGACCCTGATACCGAAATAGGCCATCAGATATGGAATAGCCATCCTGCGATTTTCGATGGCCGATCCATGAAGTAACCCCCCGATAAGGAGGTAAACGGCGATAATTATAGGTGCAATCCGGCAATACAAATACGTCAGCTTATCCTTAACAGGATCCAGTTCCATCGCAACGCGGGTAAAGCGGATGTAAAGGGCAAAGGACAGCATCTGGAATAACTCATCCGGTACCAGGTATTTTCCTTCCGGTACATCGGTAACATAAAAACAGCGCAGCAGGCAATAAATAAATGCGGCCCATAGGTATAGGCTGTAATATCCAATCAATCGAAAGCGATTGTGCAAAAACAGCATCGAATGATAAATGGCCGCCAATAGAATGGCTCCAGCTACCATGGTTGTGATCAGATAATTCGGATCTTTCATTGAGGTAATCAGAGCCTGGTTTGCATTATGTGCTGGCGAAGGTGGATACCAACTAAGTTATGAAAATAGGTCCTGCAGGACATTCATTCCAAAACAGTCGTTATACCATAAATCCGTTGTTTGGTATTTTCTTACCAGGAAATTTACAGAAATACACCTAAAGAATCCGGATAATGCGAACCGGGCAGCCCTCAATGACCTCCAAGGTTTTAGAAACGGCATCCTCCGAAATGGCTAATTGGTGAATATCATTTTTCGCTATTGACCTAAGCAGGCTGGCCTTCCCATCCTTTCTTGACATCCGCCAGTATTCCGGTTGTAATTCAAAACAAATGCCGCAACCTATACATTTCTTTCGGTATTGAATGATCGTCGGCATATCAGTTGCTCACGATTTTATAGAGTTTATCCTGGGCAGAAACCCGGAAACTGAAAGGAAGCGTAATCTTATCCCCTTTGCCTGCTTCTGCTGCAGCATTCCCGTTTACAACGAGTTCATCAATATTGACTCGTTGCATTCCACATTTGGGGCCAGTAATCATTAAGGTATCCCCGGGACGAATGAAACCTGATTCCATCAGGAACTCCGCTACTTCGATCTTCGCATAGTAATTACTTCCTTTTCCGACGTAAACTTTCTTTTCGGTAGCAATAGAGCCTGGCTCATGGGTCCATTCACCCAATTTCCTGCCCAGGTAATACCCTTCCCAAAAGCCTCGGTTATACACCGTTCCCAATTTTTGTTCCCAATGAGCAATCTTTTCAGGACCATAGGTTCCATCCGCAACCGATTCTATTGCCTCGCGGTAACACTGGGTTACAACGTGGACATATTCTGCTCCTTTCGTACGCCCTTCTATCTTGAGCACATCCACTCCACTCTGGATCACCTGATCCAGGACCTGAATGGTGCACAGGTCTTTCGGCGACATGATGTATTCGTTATCGATCTCCAATTCCTGCTGACTTTCATTATCGATCACGGTGTAGGAACGGCGGCAATTCTGTACACAGGCACCCCTGTTCGCGGAGGCATTCTGTTCATGAAGGCTCAGGTAACATTTTCCCGAAACAGCCATACACAAGGCACCATGTACAAACACTTCCAGTTTCACCAATTCGCCCGAGGGACCGTTTATTTTACGGCGTTTGATCTCGCTGCTGATATGGGCCACCTGTTTCAGGGTCAATTCCCGTGCTAGTACCATCACATCCGCAAAAGCAGCGAAAAATTGCACCGCTTCGATATTGCTGATATTGGCCTGGGTGGAGATATGCAAGGGAATCTGTGCCTGCTGACAGGCGCTGATAACAGCAAAATCACTGGCGATTACCGCGTCAATCTGATGCTCTTTAACGGTGGCAAGAATCGACTTCAGCAATTGCATGTCATGCTCATACATGACGGTGTTAAGTGTAATATAAGCCCTTAGCCCGGCAGCTTTGCATCGTTCACTGATCTCCTGGATATCGCTGATCTCAAAAGAATTGGATGATCGGGTGCGCATGTTCAGTTGCTCCACCCCAAAATAAATGGCATCTGCACCCGCATGAATGGCAGCCTGCAGGCTATCAAAGGAACCAACCGGGGCTAATAATGCTACCTTTTTTTTCATAAACAGCAAAATTACCGGAGCTGGCACTAAAATCCTGACTAATAGGAATATTTATAGTTTTCCTGCTTTAATAAAGCCGCTTAATGAGCAACTACCAATTTTTTCAATGTTTGCGCGCCTGCAGAGCGGATCAGAAGGGTATAAATTCCATTAGGCATTTGCCCTACAGCAATATCTTTTGAAAGTTGATTGCCCTGATAGGAAATGGTCTCATCCTGAACAACCTGGCCAATGGCATTGATAATAGTGAGGCGGGTATCCCCATTTTTCATGAGAACGCCATCCAAATGAATGGTACTGCTGGCAGGATTAGGAACCATCAACAATTGATCCACTGCCTCTTGGATTTCACCAACCTGAGTAGCCTTACTATTATAGGCACTTGCGATGCTGTTGACATTGACCACTTCCCAATCATACCAGTTCGGGCCGGTACTATGCCATAGAACCGTGAAGAATTTGAGTTTGCTTTTGTTCCAATCGGTCCGGGTGATCAGGAAGCTGAAATTCCTGACGAATGTCGCATTGGCGGCAACTGATTTATTAACTACAATGGAATCACCAAATACGTTTTTGCTGATCCTGCCGCGGAGCACATTCCGGTGGTAGTCGTTGGCTCCGGGCCTTCCCTGTTGCTCGCCATAGGCACTATCTTCCAGGATATAGGCTCCAACTGCATATGTGCCATTGGCAGACTTCCAGAATTGTGTCATGGTATTGAATGTGATCAGATTCCCGAGCAGCGTATAATAGAATGCAGTAGTTGCTAATGGGGCAAGCGGTGCCAGGGAATCTACTTCCTTCTTTACCAGGATCCTCGTTGAATAGGTATCACAACCTCCGCCAACCCATACCGTACGCTCTATATTATTGACCGCCCAATCCGGAATGGCACTTGGGCGCCAGTGCATGGTCATGGAATCAGCCGTTTCGGTATGAAAACTACCCAGAGATCCATGGGATTCGAAAACGAGGGCCTTTGGTGTAGCCCCGACCATATTCTCAGCAGCAATCTCATCTTGTAAGGTCCATCCCCATTGTCCACAAGGGACACACCAGGTGGCGGTCAATTTCTGGACCATCGACTGCGTCCGGTTCACGGGAAATTGTGCATGAGCCTCGATATTGAGAAGCAGCGAAGCAAGAAGTAAAAGTTTTATTCTCATAATAGCATGATTAAAGCCTGAATACCATTGCTAAGTTATATTAGACGGTAAATAGCTTTAAAAGGATGGGTAATATATGAAAAGATCCATTGAAAGCCATCCTCTACAGGCAAGAATGAAGTAAAGCCAAGTGTGGAAGCTTGCTTGTAAGAACAACAATCACAGCCTTTTAAATGCCCTGGTGCCTTAACGGATCAAGGTCAGGTTTCCCTGCTTTTTGATCAGCATGCCACTTCCATCCACTGCTTCCAATTCATACGCAAAGACACCGGTTTCCTGCATAGTCCCGTGATATTTGCCATCCCAGCCCTGATGGATATCACTCGTTTCAAATACCTTATTCCCCCAACGGTTGAAGATCCGGAAGTAATGCAGGCTCAGATTTCCGAAACTGATGACCCGGAATACATTATTGATCGCAGCACCCGGTGTAAAGGCATTCGGGAGGCTTAGGATTGTTTCTCCAAAATGATACAGTACCGTTGCGGAATCTATAGTGGTACAGCCCATCGAATCTGTCACATGCACATAATATAAGGTGTTGACACCGGGTGAAACGTTTGGATCCCCGGATTGAGGATCATCCAGACCTGTAGCAGGATACCATTGAAAACGGACACCATTCGTTTTAGGGTGAAACTGGTACACCTGTCCATCATAAAGCTGCACCAATGCAGGAAGGGAAATCCTGGCCGTATCATGCACCCTAAGATGGATGCTCACAGTATCCAGGCAATTCTGAGCATCATACACTTCGACCAGGTAGGAGATATCGTTCAGTGGCGTTGAGATCACGGAGGCACTTTCAGAATCATCCAGGAATGTTCCTGGCCACCAATGGTACAATACACCACCACTCGCCTGCAATTGGATCGGATTATCCCAGCAAACCAGCGTGTCACCAGGATAGATCCTTGCAAACCTCCCAGGAACACTATGTATATGCAAGGTATCGGAACTACTGCATCCCAAAGGGGTAGAAACCGTCAATACCAGATTATCGTCAAAGGGTCCAGAAAAATGTACATGATCCAAATTAAAGCTGTCGATCCCCGGATCATATAGCCAGTTATAATCAAGATGGGTGGGGACGTTCTGCATTACTGAAGAACGAATTAGGATTGTATCATGACAGGGTTTGTCTAATGGATTAGGGCCCAGGTCGATCATTGGCAGCGATTCTGCATACATGGATACAAGCCGGGTAATATCCGGGCATCCCGGATAACTTGCCGTAACTGTGTAGGTTCGGCTGGTATCCGCTGTTACTTCAGGAGAAACAGAATGCTCCTGTCCGGGTGTAATACCGGTGAGGGGTGACCAGGTATAGCTGAACCAGCCAGTAGAATCATAGACAGGCATATGAAAAATGGCACCCTGACAGACCATGGGGTCATGAGCCTCCAGGGTATCAGGCGGCGTTATCAATCGGATGCTTCGTACCGAACCGCATTGATTTGCATAGGCATATACCATCAGTTGATTCGAACCAGCTAAAAAGGGCTTATACACGGGACTAGCCAGGGTGCTGTCATTCAATACCTGCGGTATATTTTGTCCAGTCCAGCTATAGGAATAAGTCAGGTTGGCGGGATTCATGCGTGTTACAATCCTGGTTGAATCATGCATACAAACTGTACGGCCCAACAGGGAGTCCATGCTAAACTGGGTATTACTAATCTTCAGAACGGTGTCCTGCTGGAAACAGCCAATCGAATCGGATACGGTAACGATAAAGGGGCCACCTGTACAATATGGGTAAACGTAAACCTGCCCCTTATTGATAGATGTCCAGTTTCCTAAAGAACCCGGTGGTGAATACAGGCAGGGATCTGCCTGCCAGCCCCATGTAAATCCACCGATTCCTCCACTCACATTCACACCGATCGTAGTGGTTGTTAATTGCGGGCCACAAATGGTTTTCGGAAAGACATGTATCGTGAATCGACTGAAAAGCCTTGATTGAATGGTATCCGTGCAGCCATTATTTCCAAATGGAGTGAGGACACAATAAAAAATGGTGGGCGTTGACGGGGCAAGAAGATTGATGTTGTTCAAGCTGGAAGTATATCCATTTGCAGGACCCGGAACACCAGTATAATAGCGATAGCTTGCATAACCTGCAGGTGCACCAAGTGAAATAATTCCACTATTCAGATTGCAAAAAGTGATATCAAGTTTGTGTCTACCGCAACCCAGGATATCAAAATACCCATAGGCAAAATGATTGCCCTGGGCACAACTGAGAGCTGTTACCTCCAATAACAACGTTTTTCCTGCCTGTCCGGAAAGGTTGATCGTCCCTTTCGTCCAGGGGAGATAGCCTACCTGACTGTTCAAAGGAGAAGCGATCATCCCAGGCTGGTTGACGGTATAGATCAGATTGGCGCATGGAAGGAGGATCCCGGTTGCAGAATCATAAACCCGGATCGTAATTGCCGGCTGATTATAGGCAGCATCCGAATTATAATTAAACACGAGGGCATAGGCCATATCAAGGCTATAGTCATTCATTCCAACAGGCACATGAAGGGTATATTGTACCCTTTCTGCCGTGTTATGAGCGGAATCTTTACCTAACATAAGGCTGAATGATCCACCACCTGGAGCTACCACGGGAAATCCACCATAGGGATCGACTCCGAAGCCAGACATTATGGTATGCCTGCCAGGTAATGGACCTGTATAAGTCTGGCTACCCATTGCGGGGATGATTCCGGAAGGTGCTGCAGATGTTGATATTCCTATAAAACAATTCCAGTTGGCCATGTTGCCCAAACTGAAATCAATGTTTGAAGGGCACACAATGGCCTGTGCCCCTGAATCAGATGAACCAAGTGTCAGAAGTAATCCAATTAAAAGGGCAATAAGGGAAGGTTTCATAGGGGCTGATACTATTTTAGCCAGGTCTGAATAAATTTATACGGAACCTATTCATAGACACAATTTTAGCTACTAAAGTGATAGACGAGCATTTTGCGCCATTCGATAGGGTTGGTACGTCAAGATTTTTCCGCACCACGCCGTGGTTGGTTTTTTCGCCGTGGTCGGTGTCCCCCCGACCACTCACCCTTAAGCTACTCCAGGTATTGAGCCGTAGATCGCGTGTAGTAAGACAGGTGAACACCAATTAATAACTACCGAATCAGCGTCAGATTCCCCTGCTTCCGAATCACCTTCCCATTGCCATCCACAGCTTCAAGTTCGTAAACAAAAACCCCCGTTTCTTGTAAGGTCCCATGGTAGGTGCCATCCCAGCCTTCGTGGATGTCACTAGTCTCAAATACTTTATTGCCCCAGCGATTGAAGATTCGGAAGTAATGCAGGCTTAGATTTCCAAAGCTGATGATTCTGAAAACATTATTGATTGCTGCACCAGGTGTGAAGGCATTGGGAAGGCTCAGCATCGTTTCGCCAAACCTGTATAGTATGTTCACAGAATCAGTCGTAGTGCAACCTGCACTGTCGATGACATGCACATAGTAATAGGAATTAACGTTTGGTGAGAATTTAGGGTCTCCCGACTGAGGATCATCCAGGCCTGTTGCAGGATACCACTGAAAGCTGCGTCCATTGGTTTTTGGATGAAACTGAAAGACCTGGCCATCATAAAGTTGAACGGTCCCCGGTAAGGCTATGTAGGCGGAATCACGGACCTGAAGCTGGGAAAAGACTGTATCCAGGCAACCCTTTGCATCGGATACCATGATGGTGTAAGTAATATCCGTTAGGGGTGTTGCTGTTACAGTAGCCTGAGTGGAATCATCCAAATAGGTACCCGGCGACCACTGATAATATACTCCACCTTCCGCCTGAAGAGTTATTGGATTATCATAACAGGCTGCAGTATAGGATGGGATAATGCTTGCATATTTCTGAGGGTAAACCTGCACCTGAATGGATTTAGACTGGTAGCAACCAACGGGTGTAGTAACATTGAAATTGAGTTGGGCACTATATCCCCCTGTAAAAAGGATATTGGAAGAAAACGGACTGTCAATATCCGCATTGTTATCCCAGAAATAATAAAAATCGGGAAACCAGGCGGGACTAATATTTGCCTGAATATGAAGCGTATCCCGGCAGCCTTTGATCAGGGTATCGGCACTGAAAGTAATAACAGGAATGGGATCAACATCAACATGGTAAGCCTGATGAATAATAGGGCACCCGGGATAGTCTGCTGTGATGGTGTACGTTATCGAAGTATCTGCTGTAATGGAAGGTGAATAATAATGTTCCTGACCCGGAGCGATTCCATTTAATGGAGACCAGGTGTAGTTAAAGCCATATTCATCAAAAACAGTAGGGTTGAAGACTGCATTTTGACAAACATGCTTATCAGTTGCAATTAAACTATCCGGTGGGGTATATATGTTCAAGGGTCTGATGACGGTACAATTACTGTCGGTGGCAGTAAGATATATTGTAGTAAATCCGCCATAACGTGCCGTGTAAGTGGGGCTGGTAGTCGAATTATTGATTAGACTACCCGTATTTGCTCCTCCGGTCCATAATATTGAATAATTCAAATTTGCCGGATGGAACTGTGGATGTAAAATCATGCTTGCTCCAAGGCATAAACTGGTATCCCGCATTGAATCAATGGTAAATAGGATTTTGGAACTTTCTGTAATTGAATCCGAGCGGAAACATCCTAGCGAGTCATAGACATATACGGTTAATGGGAAACAACCACTATTAGGGGAAACACTAAGAATTCCCAGGTTTGTTGAAGTCCAGGGGCCAGATGTACCTGTTGTCAAGGGTGGGCCTGAATATAAACACGGATTAGAATTCCAATAATAATTGTAACCGGAACTAGCCCCTAATACATTTACACCCACTCTATTGAAATAAGGCATTGTTCCACATGGAATTTTTGGAAAAGCCTGGATACTGAAATCGGAAATCTGTTTAGAAATAAGGGTGTCGTTACATCCATTTGCTCCTATTGGATGTAAAATGCAGGAATAACTGGTCGGCAGCGTTGATATAGCCCGGGTTAATGAGTTATTGGTGGTATTCGCAATCTTTGTGGTCAGGCCTGGAGTCCCCTGAAACCATTCATAAGTCGCATATCCTATGGGCGCCGTTAAGCTCAGACTACCCGTAGATAAATTGCAATAACTGATTTGCAATACTTTCCTGGTGCAGGATTTAATTACAAAATAGCCATAAGCAAAATGATTCCCTTGGGTACATCCCAAAGCCGACACTTTTACCAGAATTGTTTTACCTGACTGACCCGAAATATCCAGAAATCCATGAGACCAGGGTAGATAGGAAACCTGATTATTGACTGGAGAAACCAGCATTCCGGGAGTATTGAGTGTATAACTCAGGTTGGCACAAGGAAGAATCATTCCAGTGGAGGAATCAATAGCTTGTATCAAAAAAGCTGGTTGCTCATACAGGGCATGTCCAGATCCACTCATTACAAGGGCGTAATCAAAATTCACTCCATAGTCATTCAAGCCCTGAGGAACATGGATAGTATATCGAACCTCCTCCGCGGCAAGGTTTGCACTATCCTTTCCAAGACGAAGACTGTAGTTTGCGCCTGCAGGTTTTATCGAAAATCCACCATAAGGATCTGTACCAGTTCCCGACATGATTTGTTGTCGGTCATTTTGAGGAGTAACATGAATCAGATTATTTATTGCAGGAAGGGTACCGTTAGGAGCAGTACTTGCAGAATAGCCCTGGTAACATTCCCAATTATTTAAATTACCGGTGGAAAAATCAAGATTGTTCGGGCATTGAAAATTTTGGGCTCTTAAAGAATCAACCCAAAGAACCCCTACAAATAGTAACAGGTATTTAAAAAGCGGTAATGGCATGCTACTTAATAGACATCACAATCAGCCGAAAAGATAGGAAAGCTTCCGAAATACCTTTGGCCCAAAGTGTAGAGCCAACTGATCCTATGCATCCATCTCTACGAAATGGGTAAGATCGCTTCGTCGCAGCGCCTCTTCGTAGCGATGGTCCATTTACCCGCCGTGAAATGTCCCCATCGACCACGCAACGTAAGCAACTCCTGGTACTAAGCCATAAAGCATCTGCTTTCGAATCATCATTTCAAACGACCTTCAGGATCCTACTCAATTCAATTACCGATCAACGCCTGATATTTTTTGAACCATTAAATTCCCGTTCCAGCAATCCATAAACCAGCGAGTCCTCAATCCGGTCATTCTTACAGAAATGCTCTTTTAGCCAGCCTTCCTGTTTGAATCCCATCCCCTCCACCAATTTCCTCGAAGCTACATTCTCCGGATGAATAAAGGCCTCCATCCGGTTAAGATCCATTTGCTGAAAACCAAATGGGATAATCAGCTGAATCGCTTCGCTCATAAACCCCATATTCTTGTATTCATCCTGCAACATGGCATATCCGATTTCCGTCCTCCGATGCATGGGGAACCAGTTATGAAAAGCAAAACTTCCAATTACAATGCCCAATCTTTTTTCAATGAGATGAAAGAAGACCAGGTTGGTTCGGTGGGTGCAAAAGCCCGCAGCTGCTTTGGCCTGTTCCATCCGGATTATATCCTCCGTTACAAATCCATATAATGCCTGAAGCTCTTGGTCCGATTTCGTGTTCAGATTTTGGACATAATCCTCCTGGGGGCTGATCCTAATGTTTAGGCGCTTTGTTTGCAAGCTTAAAATATCTGGTTTAAATGGTGGATCAGTGAGAAGCATATCCTTGAAATGAACTTTTGAACAAAAGTTGGCGTTGAAATAAGGCACGCAAAAACATCAATAGCAAAAACAGGTTGATGGTCGGAACAAGCATGTAATTTCGCAATAAACAGTCTTATTATGAAAACTGCATTCCTTTTGGCCTGTTTCATTTGCCTTGCATCCGGCACCTTCGCTCAGACCCAATGGGAAGCGACTTCTGCAAGCATCAGCTTTACCATCAAGAATCATGGTTCCACTGTCCATGGAAAATTCTCGGGCATCAGTACTAACCTACATTTCAGTCCTGACAAGCTAGCTACTTCTTCACTCAAGGGAAGTGTGTCCGTCGGTAGTATCAACACAGGAAATGATAAAAGGGACAAGGACCTCCAGGAGCCTACCTATTTCGATGCCAGTATGCATAAGTTCGTCGAAATGAGCTCTACCAAAATTGTCCGTAAAGGCAATAACTACGTTGGGACTTTTAATGTGACGATGAAAGGAATTACCAAAGCCTTCGAGATCCCCTTCCAGTTTACCGAAGATGGGAATAAAGGATCTTTCAAATCGAGCTTTAGTATCAATCGTCGTGACTTTAGCGTTGGAAATAAAAATGGTCTGGCTATGTTTATGGCGGACGATGTGTATGTGTATATTGATATACAGGTCAAGCACTAAGCAAACGGGGATCTCCAAACCAAATTGCTTAATCGCCATACTCGGCATATTTGCCGGTTTTCAGCATTCTATGCTATGATTTGGATTTGAATGATCCCTTTATACTAAATTGCAATAGTCAGAATTAAGCCATTCTTTTCATTCCTTATCCCTCCCCCTATGCAGCGTTATTCGCTTATTCTCCTCCTCCTGATTGGCATTTCGATCAATAGCCGGAGCCAGGGTATTCAGTTTGAACAGGGTGATTGGTCCACCATTAAGGCCAAAGCTAAAGCCGCCCACAAATTGGTCTATATAGACGTATTCACCAGTTGGTGCGGTCCTTGTAAAATGATGGCCAGGAATTATTTCCCGCAGGAGCAAGCCGGTTCCTTTTATAATGGGGCGTTTGTGTGTTACCAGATCGATGCAGAAAAAGGGGAAGGCATCACCATTGCCAAACAATACGGGGTGAATGGCTATCCAACCAACCTGTTCATCAATCCTGCCAATGAACAGGTTGTCTTCCGGACAATGGGCATGCCGCAAACCATCACCGCCTTCGTGGAAAATGGACAGATTGCCCAAATGGAATTCAAGGATCCCAAAACCCTGCATGATTATGAAGTGCAGTATGCCTCCGGAAAGTATGATGAGCCCTTTCTCAGAAAATACCTTGAAAAGAACCACCGCCTTTCCATCGACAACGACAAATTACTGGACATCTATTTGGAAAAATATGCGAAAATCCAGCCGGAGGATTCCTTGATCCTGATGGTAAGCCGCTTCCAGACAGGGGTAGATAACAAATCATATGCTTACCTGTCGGACCATCAGCAACGATTGAATGCTTTGATGAAAGACAATAGTTACTTCAGTGGCTATAGCAATCAATATTATAATCAAAGCATGGAAATTGCCATCAAAGACAAGAATGAGCCGCAATTTCGTAAACTGATTCGGCGTATAAATGAATTCTTCCCTGAAGATCCTAAGAACATAGAGTTCCAGTTTACCTCGCAATTTTATAAGGGTACGGAGAATCAGCCGAAATTGGAAGCGACGGAAAACAGCTATGCGGACTATCTGATGGCTATGACTGATCAGGAGCGCAATGCTATCAGTGCCAAAGGATTGGCTGGCATGAAGGCACAGATTCGCTGGCAGGCAGGACAAATGGGTGTCGATTCCTCCAAACTGGATGAGGTGGTCGCTCAGAATTTACAAAGGCCAGAGGTGAAGTACATGAAAGAACTGATCTATGCCCAAAGTCTGAATTCGATTGCCTGGTCCGTTTATGAAAACAATAAGGCGGGCATTCAGAACAAAGACCGGGTACAGAAAGCACTCCTTTGGTCCAAGAAGGCTATGGACCTTTCAGAACCAGTCCCAGGAACCTGGATGGCCGTAGCGGATACCCGGTCACATTTATTGGCGATAAACGGCGATAAGGAAGGGGCCCGCAAACTGGAACAAAGCCTTGTGGATAAAGCCACCAGCACGAATGATCCAGGCTTGAAAGACTACCAGGCTTACCTGAATGAGCTTCGGTGATCAGGATGCTCAGGATTTTTTGGATTATCAGGATTGAAGCTGGCAAGGCTGTTTTTTAATCCTGCAAGTCGTAAAACTCCTGAATATCCTGATTAAGAAATCACTGTTGTCCGGTTAAAATTGAAAACAGTCAATTTTCGCTCATAACGTCTTGATAGTCAGATCTGCCAAATCGCTTTTTGAAAAGTAAGCCCCCCATGGTAAAGATGTTCTTTGTATGTTTTTACTTTAGACCAACAGTAAAAAGTTGTTCTTAGACCCTGTCTAAGAACTGGTGGATTTGCCATTTTCACCAGCAATAGCTTCTAGCGACGGTGGGAACTTTCTACTTTTTATCTAATGTACGTAAAGGCTAAAGTAACCCTTCAATTTTGGGCATATCCGAAAATTAGCTTTATACTTTTATCTTTCGATTTTTACGACCAAACCATTGAAAAACCGGAAAGATATTTATTCGAAGTGAATGCAATTTTTTCAATTGTGGAAATTGATACACTGTTTCCATTTTTTCAATTTTGGAAACACTCGTTTCTAATATGTAACTGTCTACCATGATTTTTTCGAAAAAATTGGGTCAATGATTTAATTATATTGGATTAGACTGAAATGATTAACTAATAATCAATAATTAGTACATAATTACGAAGCGACATAAAGAAAGTTTGAGCACATTTGCAGATATACGCTTACATATTAAAAACCACTGTTTCCATCAATATTACAGGAAACAGTGATTTTAACATATATTAAGTTGACTAATAATCATGTAATATAAAATATTTATACATTTCGAGGCATAATTTTTCTAGAAAAATCGGGGTTTTGCGGGGTAATTATGTAAAGTAGAATCCAGGATATGCTGAAAAATACTATTGTGATGGATGGATTAGGTCTATGAATCAGTCGGTCTATTATCCGGAAGATTTCATATTGAAACAGCCCTTTTCAGTTTTGCATAAAGTGTTTACCGGACAACTGTGATTAAGAAATCTAACAATCAAAAAAGGAGGGCATCAGCCCTCCTTTTTTTGATTCAATATATTTCCTAAACTAACTGCATCCGGTTGTTGTCCCACAATTCGGACACATATAACACGTGCCATTCCGCAGCGTAATATTCCCGCAGTTACTACAAGCCGGTGCATCCGCTGAAGTCCCCATCATCTTCTTCACATCCGCCTTGGCTTCTGCCAGGCTTCCATGAACATGATGCCCTGCAGTATGCGTTGTTACCACTGACTTGGAATGACTCAGCTTGATGCCCTGCAGTGCCTGTGAGGCGGAGGTGCTGCTGGCAGCTGGCGGAGCTGGTGGTGTAATCCGCACCGTACTCAATTCCCGCTCTGCTGAAGTGGCATCCGATGGCCGACGATGTTCATCCACTACATGCACCAGATCATCCCGATCCAGATACTCATAAGCCAGAACGCGGAAGATATAATCGAGCACTGAAGTCGCCGTCTTGATATTCGGATGGTCAACAATGCCACTAGGTTCAAACCGGGTGAAGATGAACTTCTCTACGTATTCTTCAAGCGGGACACCATATTGCAAACCTACACTTACCGCGATAGCAAAGGAATTCAGCAGGGAACGCATCGTAGCGCCTTCCTTGCTCATATCTATAAAGATCTCGCCCAAAGTACCATCTCCGTATTCACCAGTGCGCAGAAACAGGGCCTGTCCACCCACTTTGCCCTTCATCGTATAACCCCGGCGCTTTGCTGGCAGATTCTTACGTTCTACGATGGTTGCCAGACGATTCTTGAGCTTGGTATCCGGCGCCGCCTGTACTCGCTTGTTGATCTCTTCAAGCAATTCATCGGCAGTCAATGCCGCAAGGTCAATGATCTGTGACCCTGTATTTTGAACGGCTTCCGCTGGCTCAGAAACTGCAGCAGATTCTGTGGCATCCGTTTTGCGCACTTTCTTATCACTCTTATTGCTCAAAGGCTGACTTAGCTTAGAGCCATCCCGATAAAGGGCACAGGCCTTGATCCCCAACTGCCAGCTCAATTGATAGCAATCCTTGATCTCATCAATGGTTGCTTCATTCGGCAGATTGATGGTCTTGCTGATCGCACCGGAAATGAACGGCTGTACCGCTGCCATCATCCGGATATGTCCATGAGCATGGATAAAACGCTCACCCTTCTTCCCGCATTTATTAGCCGTATCAAACACCGCGAAATGCTCCGGCTTCAGGAATGGTGCGCCTTCCATCATCATCGTTCCGCAGACATAATCATTGGCCGCATCGATCTCCTCATCGGTAAAGCCCAATTCATGAAGCAGGGAGAATTCCGCATCATGATATTGTTCCGGCTGGAAACCGAGGCGTTGCAGGCACTCTTCGCCTAAATTATAATGATTGAATACAAATCCGATTTCAAAAGCACTCTCCACACTCTTATCCAGCTTCTTGATCTCTTCAGCAATAAAGCCTTTCTCACTCAGCGTTTGATGGTTGATGCCGGGAGCTCCTGCAAAAGTTGCATGGCCCTTGGCATAGTTCACCATTTCAATGATCTGAGCCTCTGAATAACCCAGCTTTCTCAAGGCAGCAGGCACACTCTGGTTTACAATTTTCATGTATCCACCACCGCTCAGTTTTTTAAACTTAACGAGTGCAAAATCAGGTTCTACACCGGTAGTATCGCAATCCATTACCAGGCCAATCGTGCCGGTTGGCGCAATTACGGTTGCCTGGGCATTCCGGTATCCATACGCTTCACCCATTTGAACTGCTTCATCCCAGGCGCGGGTTGCGGCTGTCAACAAGTAATCGGGGCAATAGCGGGCATTGATCCCCTGAGGAATGATCTCCAGGTGGTCATAAGCATCGGCACTGGCATCATACGCTGCGAGGCGGTGATTGCGCATTACCCGAAGCATATGTTCGCGGTTTTCCGCATAACGTGGGAAGGTTCCCAGGGCAGCCGCCATTTCTGCGGAAGTCCGGTATGCGACCCCATTCATGATCGCTGCAATAGCACCGGCAATGGCACGGGCTTCTTCGCTGTCATAAGCGATCCCACTCACCATCAGCATCGAACCCAGATTGGCAAACCCAAGGCCGAGTGTGCGGTAATCATAAGATAATTGGGCTACTTCGGGACTAGGGAACTGAGCCATCAGCACAGATATTTCCAATACTACGGTCCATAAACGGGTCAGGTATTCGAAGCCCTTTACATCAAACTGGCTGGTCTCTTCATTGAAGAAGCGGCGCAGGTTGAGGCTGGCAAGGTTGCAGGCAGTATTGTCGAGGAACATGTACTCACTACAAGGATTGCTGGCCTTGATCCGGCCACCTTCAGGGCAGGTATGCCATTCGTTGATCGTGGTATCATATTGGGTACCCGGATCCGCACAACGCCAGGCGGCATAAGAAATCTTATCCCAGAGCTCACGGGAAGAGAATTTGCGCATCACCTTCCCGGTGGAGCGTTCCGTCATTTCCCAATCCTCACCAGAGGCCAGGCGACGGAAGAATTCATTCGGTACGCGGACTGAATTATTGGAATTCTGACCACTTACCGTGCGGTAGGCTTCGCCCTCATAATCGGAAGAGTATCCGGCAGCGATTAGTGCTGCTACTTTCTTTTCTTCTTCCACTTTCCAGTCGATAAACTCAACGACCTCCGGGTGATCCAAATCGAGGCATACCATCTTGGCCGCCCGACGGGTAGTGCCACCGCTCTTGATCGCTCCTGCTGCACGGTCACCGATCTTCAGGAAGGACATCAATCCGCTGGAAGTACCACCACCACTGAGGCGCTCGCCTTCTGCACGGATATTGGAGTAATTGGTACCAACACCGGAGCCATATTTGAAGATCCGGGCTTCACGAACCCAGAGGTCCATGATACCGCCTTCATTTACGAGATCATCATCTACAGAAAGAATGAAGCAGGCATGTGGTTGCGGGCGCTCATAGGCATTGCGGGAGCGTTCCAGGGTACCGCTAGTAGGATCGACAAAATAATGTCCCTGCGCCTCTCCGGCAATTCCATAGGAATTGAAGAGCCCTGTATTGAACCATTGCGGGGAATTAGGTGCACAACTCTGAAAGAGGATGGAATAAACGAGTTCATCATAAAATACCTGCGCATCTTCTTCAGTGCTGAAATAGCCATACTTAAAGCCCCAGGACTTCCAGCAATCAGCCAGGCGATGTGCCACCTGCTTGATGGAGGTTTCGCGGCCCAGGCTGCCATCGGGCTGAGGAACACCTGCCCGGCGGAAATACTTCTGGGCCAGGATATCGGTGGCAATCTGACTCCAATGTTGTGGTACTTCTACATCTTTCAGTTCAAACTTCACCTCTCCATTGGGGTTACGAATAATTGATGTCCGAAGTTCATAATTGAACATATCGTAGGGGCTGATCCCGTCCTTAGTGAAGTGGCGGGAAAACTGAAGGCCCTTGCCCTGGCTGGAATTGGGTGTTGTAAATGGCATAAAAAAGCGTAATTGGGGTTGACTATTATTAGAAGGCTAAAGGCAGCCTGATTTTGTATTAGAGGGCACCGAAAATAACTCAGAAAAGAGGGGGATGGAGTTAAAAGAAATCCACCGAATGTTTATAACCTGATTAGGAATTCTGCCCCCACTAAACAAGTTATTATGAATCAATGATTCATGCTTTCGGGCTGGAATTTAAAAAGAATAATATTTTAATTATAGTTAGAATTATTGGCCTTTAATGGGATAGGTATCGTATGAATTAGCCATGTTCTGTATTCCACTACTATAATGAGTTAAGGCACAATACGTATAATTCAAGGAATTAAAACACACCAGCTCATTTATTATGGTACATCACTGCAATCCTAATATAATGGTACATCACAGCGACTTGCTCCTGCCCTCCGTCACCAAAACCTATGGCGGGCTTGCCCATCGAAGCCTTAGGCGAAGGAGGGCAGGAGCAAGTCGCTATGGACGGTTAATGTTACGTACCAGTATATATAGCCCAGTCCATGAATAGGCCCTTTATTCCTCTCGCACCCTATTTCCCAATCCCTATTTCCCAAGGTGTTGGCTCAAACTTTTGCAGTATGGATATAAACTGCTGACAGCAACTAATTGAAGATTACTGGTGGAAAGCAAGCAATAAAGCAACCTACAACTTAATCAGATCATCTGTATTCCGATCATAGAACTGGTATTCCGTAAGCGGAGTAGCCGCATCTTCATTGACCTGAATTTTAGCCTTATACTGAAGATTCCATTTCTGCAGTAATGACTTACCAAAGAAGCCATTCTTCTTGGTCAGATAGGCAGCCAGAATAGGGTGTACATGAATGGTCAGATTCCGGTGGCCCTGATTGATGAGGTAACTGACATCCTTTTCGATATCATCGCCAAGCAGGATGGACGGACCAATCTTTCCGGTGCCTTTGCAGGTTGGACAAACTTCTGAAGTCGAAATAGTGATCTCGGGCCTCAGTCGCTGCCGGGTGATCTGCATCAATCCGAATTTGGTAAGCGGCAACACGGTATGCTTTGCACGGTCCAGAGCCATTGCTTCTTCCATGGCATCGAAGATCCGTTTCCGGTTCTCTGGCAGTTTCATGTCGATCAGGTCGAGGATGATGATCCCACCCAGGTCACGCAAACGCAATTGACGGGCTATCTCCGCAATAGCTTCCAGATTGGTAGCCAGCGCATTTCCCTCCTGGTCCTTTTCGGCGCTACGAGTGCCGCTATTGACATCAATAACATGAGCCGCTTCCGTGTGTTCGATGATCAGGTAAGAGCCTGAAGCCATGTTGACGGTCTTGCCAAAAGAGGCCTTCACCTGCTTGGTCACATTATAGGTATCGAATATCGGCTGCTGGGCACTATGCAGGCTCACGATCTCCTGCTGTTCCGGCATGATCCTGGCGATATAATCTTTGGTTTCGGTCATGATGCGTTTATCATCCACGATGATGCGCTGAAAGGAATCACTTAAAAGATCCCGGAGTATAGAAGTGGTCTTGTCTTTTTCACCCAGTATTTTCTGGGGTGCTTTGGCATTCTTTAAATTGGTCTGAACTAATTTCCAGCTTTCTGCCAGTGCCAGAATATCGGCATGCAATTCAGCCGTATTCTTCCCTTCTGCGGCTGTACGAACGATGATCCCAAAATTCCTGGGCTTAATACTTTCAACGATGCGTTGAAGGCGTTTACGTTCTTCTGCAGAATGGATCTTCCGGCTGACCGCAACAATATTATTGAAAGGGGTCAATACCAGGAAGCGACCGGGAAGCGATATTTCGCAACTGAGGCGAGGGCCCTTGGAGGAGATTGGTTCTTTTAGGATCTGCACCATGATCTCCGGTTTGCCCTGGAAGATCTCGGTGATCTTACCGCCTTTCTGGATGTCTGGCTCATTTACAAATTTGCCAAAATCATCGCCCCAGGAGGGAGTGCCTTTTGCGGATTCCGAGCTGAATTTAAGGAGCGATTTAAAATAAGGCGAGAGATCGGTATAGTGAAGGAAGGCATCTTTTTCAAAGCCGACATCTACAAATACCGCATTGAGGCCGGGCATTAGTTTGCGAACCTTCCCGAGGTACAGGTCGCCTACAGAGAATTGTTCTGAGCTGCGTTCATAGTGCAGTTCAACCAATTTCTTATCTTCTAAAAGGGCTATTTCAACACCATCTCCATTTGCGGAGTTGATGATTAGTTCTTTATTCATTTGCTACCGTCTGTTTTTGAGCCACCCGATGCTAGGTACGATTACAAGGAACAGTACTTACATGGGCGCCAGGCAGCCATGAAGAAAACGCAGGTCCACATACCGAGGGTATGTATGACATACATTAACAGGAGTCAGAATCCTGCTTCAAGGTGGATAAGTAAATGCCGGAATGAATACTATTACCTGGAAAGAGAATCCAGGCTTAATAATAGTATTCCAATTGCTTAGGGCTACCTACAGATGTGCAGGAATTTCCAAAAATTGATTGCATTCTACAAACCAACCATCCCGCGCGAAGATTCGGCGGGATGGAAGCAGGTCAGGACAAGGGCCGTACAATAATGCTGGCCGCAGATTTGCTCCTTTATTTCTTCTTATGACGGTTCTTGCGCAAGCGCTTCTTGCGCTTGTGAGTTGCTATCTTATGACGTTTACGTTTCTTACCGCAAGGCATATGCTAATGTTGTTTTTATGAAAAAATTACTTGAACGTGTTTATATAATCTTCTATATCCTTGGTAAAGGCCGGGTCTTTTACAATTCCTTCCAATTTGCGTAAGGTTTGAATAGCCGTTTCCTTTTCCCCTTTTCCTTTTTGTGCTTCTGCCAAAAAATAGAGTGCTTCCCTGTTCTTTGGGTCTAATTCCAATACATGATTTAACCGGGCCACCGCTTTATCAAACTGTCCGCTCTGAATCGAGAGCCGTCCCAGCAATAAATTGGCGGGTATATGGTCCGGATTTTTAGCCACCATTTCGCGAAGTATACTAACTCCACTCATGGGCGCCCCGGTTCCTTCAATATATGCAGTTGCGAGGGCCAGCTTGGTGGTATCGTTATTTGGATTCAGCACTAATGCCTCATTCAAACAGTCAACCGCCCCCTGTGCTTCCCAGGCCTGCATACCAGCCGTTTTGGCTTCATGCATGAGGTCCAGAAAGAATTGGCCTGCGAAATTGAGCTTTTTTTCTGAATGAGCCAAATGTGCCGCCTTAGCTTTCGTCCAGCCAACCATAGGTGCCTGCTTATGAGCCATCCATATATCTGCACATTGCTCAAATAATGGCGCCATCATCGAAGAATCTTTCTGCGCAGCAATTTTTTGCTCCACATTCTTCAGGTCTGTAAGCGCATGCGCCGGTAATAATGCTTTGGAAGCAGTGATGATCGAATCCAAAGAAGCCGGCTCCACCTTTGGCATAGCCGGTTTCCCGGCGGCATCATTATGCTGACTACTCTGAGGATTGCCCGCAAGAGCACCTTCTGGAGGTGTAGTAGGCACAAAACAGTACAAACCAGCTATTAGTAAAACAGCTGCCGTAATGGCTATATAGTGGGCAATTCGCACGTAGCGGTCTTTAAGGGCCGCAAAGGTAACTAATAAACAGGCGGTTTGGGGAAATACCCGCAGCTATTTCCGGATTAACCGTCAATAGCGGATTCCGGTGTTTCTTTCAATTCATGCTCCGATACTTTTACGGCTTGCATAAACTCACGGGCCGGTTTAAATGCAGGGATAAAATGCTCAGGGATCTGAACAGAAACACCCTTTTTAATGTTGCGGCCAATCTTTGCTGCCCGCTTCTTCAGAATAAAGGAACCAAAACCGCGCACATAAACGGGCTCTCCTTCTATTAGCGAAGTTTTTACTTCCTTAAAGAATGTTTCTAAAGCAACTAGAATATCCACCTTTGGGATACCAGTTTTTTCTGCAATACTACTGACGACATCTGCTTTTCTCATGTGATAGGGATTTGAAAAAATGATTGGATGATGGTTTTCATTGATCAACAGGGGTTTATTCCATTGACCCTTAAGACAAATCTACTGCAAAAGATAAACGAATTATAGTCTAAGCTAAAAAATTATTTATTATTATACAATAAAGTGATAAACTCAGGAATCTATCCAGCGCCTCCCCTATCCCCTTACCTTTGCATCCGTTCAAGAAAAGCCCCTTAGGTATGCACCCGGATCCTCGAAGAAAAGCCATAGCACGCTGGTTATTACTCGGTGTTTTCATGCTGGTCATACAAATCCTTTTGGGTGGAATTACTCGTCTGACCGGGTCAGGATTAAGCATAACTGAATGGAAACCAATACTTGGGGCCATTCCACCTCTTAATGAACAGGAATGGCAAGTGGCTTTTACCAAGTACCAGCAGTTCGCCCAGTACCGGCTCATCAATGCTCATTTTAATCTCCACGATTTTAAACAGATCTTTTTCTGGGAATGGTTCCACCGGGAATGGGCACGATTCGGTCTCGCAGGCGTTTTTGCTATAGGATTTATCTACTTCCTTATCAAAAAATATTTTGATAAGGACATGATCATTCCCTTTGTCATCCTTTTTATCCTCGGTGGATTGCAAGGACTCATCGGTTGGCTTATGGTCCGCACCGGCCTGAATGATACGGATATTCATGTCAGCCATTTTGCACTGGCCATTCATTTCATTTCTGCTTTGATTCTCCTCTGCTATACCCTCTGGTTTGCTTTACAACTCCTCGTACCAAAAAAAGAACGATTAACAGATCCCTCCTTATATAAGCTCAGTATGATCTGTATTGGTCTTCTTTTCATCCAATTGGTTTATGGCGCATTTATGGCCGGACTCAAAGCAGCTACGAGTGCAGCTACCTGGCCCAAGATCAACGATAACTGGATTCCTGAAAATATTGAACACTATGGCAACCTTCACTACCAGGGCCTCAATCAATACTTTAGCAATCCCCTGGCCGTTCAGTTTATCCATCGCAGCCTGGCCTACCTTTTACTGATCTGCCTGATAGCCTGGACTACAAAAGCATTTAAAGCCACCCAGATGCTCCAGGGATCCCGACTAAAAACCTGGATGTGGTGGCCAGCGATCCTGGTTACCGTTCAGGTACTTCTGGGAATTTTCACCGTCCTGAATGCCAATCAGATGATTCCCGGACATTTTGGTCGCTTCGAATTACTGGCAGAAAGTCATCAGCTAATTGCCATGACGTTATTAATGTCTTTGGTCGCAAATTTGTATCTGATCAGGAAGCGGGCTTTTATTTGATTGATACCCATTCTAATATTCAAGCCTGCAATGACCAAAGTCACGCCTTCACTTGAATAAAGCAAGCCTACAACGCCTTTTCAGGCAATGCTACCGGTTCCTTCCGGTACAGCTTCTCTTGCTCCATGGGCGAAAGTACCAGTTGTTGCTCCTCTTCTGGATCATTATCTTCCTAACGATCCAGGGAAAATTTGCCTCCCATTTTGGTGCCAATACCCTCTTTCTGGCACCGGAATACCTGGGACAGATCAATTTCATGAGCATGCTGATATTGGGAGCAGCCATGGGCATCTTTATCATGGCCTGGCATATCACCACCTTTATCATTCACAGCAAGCGGATGCCATTCATCGGTGCAACCCGTCAGGCCTTCCTGAAATTTTGCATTAATAATTCCATACTTCCCCTGGCCTTCCTGGTCTATTATTCGATTGTCAGTGTTGATTTTCAAAGGGTCCAGGAAGGAAGCCCCTGGTCGGCTATAATCCTGCTCCAACTTGGTTTCTACCTGGGTCTTCTGCTTATGATCTTCATTTCCTTCGCCTATTTCTTTCGCGTAGGCCGGGATCTCCTCAAAAGTGTCCTAGCAACCATTACAAATCCAGCCCACCTCCGCGAATTCATTCCCTATGACGGGCTCGATTTCGAATTCGATATGATCCAGGCAGATAATTACCTGACAGAAACCCTAAAGATCGAGCATATTTCCAGCCTTGAAAAATATCATCCCCGTTTACTCAACAACGTCCTTCGGCGTCATCACCGCAATGCAATAGCCGCTACCATTTTCGCTCTGGTCTTCCTGTTGATCCTGGGCGCTTTTATGGAGCAGCCTTTGCTCCGGATTCCAGCCGGCGCCGGATTCCTGATCCTGTTTGCCGTTCTTATGGGTGTTGTTGGTGCCGTCAAATATTTCCTGAAAAGCTGGGAAATGATTGGATGGGTATTATTTGCACTCTTACTAGGTGCCCTGGTACGGCATCGGGTCTTTGACCTACGCTCCATTGCCTATGGATTGGATTACCATAGTGCAGACAGCCTTGTTCCGCACTATACCTATGATGCCTTACGGGCCACGTTTAATCCCCAGCGGTATGAAGCTGATAAAGCCTTGGGGTTAACAAGATTGGAAGCCTGGAAAGCCCGTCAGGCAGAAGCACAGCCTCCCCTTGTCATCATAACGGTGAGTGGGGGTGGTTCCCGTTCGGCCTACTGGACCTTCCGCTCCCTGCAATATGCGGATAGTATGAGCGGAGGGGAATTATTTCGCAGGGCCGTTCTCCTTACTGGCGCCTCAGGTGGTATGATTGGAGCCGCCGATTGGCGCAGCATTCATCAGAAAGCCCTTCATGGAACCATAAAAGATCCTTATGCTTATCATTATCAACAGGATATCGGGAAAGATCTTCTGAATGCCATCGTTTTTTCTTTTGCAGCAGTTGATCTGATCTCTCCTTTCAACAAGATCACGCTGGCCCGATACTCGTACACCCGTGACCGGGGTTATGCCATGGAGCAGGAACTCAGTCGCAACACCCGAAATATCATCTCCGGTTGTATTGGTGATTATGCAGCAGATGAAAAGTCGGGATTGATCCCCCAGATGGTCGTCAATGCTACCATAGTCAATGATGGCCGAAAGCTGATGATTTCCAATCAGCCAATCGCTTACCTGACACAGCCAAGCTATGCCTTACAGGATACCCTGACACCCCCCATTGATGCGGTGGATTTTGCCACCCTGTTTAAGAACCAGGATCCCTATAATCTTCGATTGGCGACGGCATTGCGGATGAATGCCACGTTTCCCTTCGTTCTTCCGGTCATTAAGCTTCCTTCAAATCCCCAGATGAATGTTATGGATGCGGGACTACGGGATAATTTCGGAGCGGAATTGGCTTCAAGGTGGCTGTATGTTTTCCGGGACTGGATCAGTGCCAATACCCGAAATGTAATCTGGCTTCAGATCCGGGATACCCGCGAATATGATGTCCTTCCTCCTTCAGCCCAGGACAATCTGGGTGCGATGCTCGGTGATCCCTTATTTGTGATCCAGAATAAATGGGAACCTTTCCAGAGCCATTTCCAAAGCTATCTCAAGGATTATACACCAGCCTTTTTCAATGGTCATTTACACTTTGTGACTTTGCAATACGTTTCTGCAAAGGCAGACAAAACGGCTAAACTCAATTTTCACCTGACCCAACAGGAAAAGGATGACTTATATCAGGCCATCAAGCAAACCCGCAATCAAAGCCAGATTGATACCCTGATCCATTATCTTGGAATCCCCCGATAATCGAATCCACAAACTGCCATGCCACCTACGATTATATCCGGTCAGCTTATTGATCTGCATCAGGACAGGATCTATCCAGCGGAGCTACAGATTTCTGATGGAATCATTTTGTCTATAAAGGAATTAGCGGAAGCGCCTATGCAGTATATGATGCCGGGCTTTGTTGACGCTCATGTCCATATTGAAAGCTCGATGCTACCCCCTGCTGCATTTGCAGGCCTGTCCGTGGTTCATGGCACCGTAGCAACGATTTCGGACCCGCATGAGATTGCCAATGTATGTGGATTATCGGGTGTTGAATGGATGATTGACAATGCCCGTCTGGTTCCATTTAAATGCCATTTTGGAGCCCCGTCCTGTGTCCCTGCAACCATATTTGAAAAAGCAGGCGCAATCCTTGATGCCCAGTCGGTGGATGCCTTGCTGCAATCACCGGATATCTGGTATCTGACAGAAATGATGAACTATCCGGGTGTCCTCAACGGGGATTCGGAGGTCCTTGCCAAGATCCGTGCTGCCCAGAAATATGGAAAGCCAGTTGATGGACATGCCCCCGGCCTTCGAGGCGAACAGGCCAGATCTTATGCGGCTGCAGGCATCAGTACGGATCACGAATGCAGTGCACTTGATGAAGCCCTGGATAAGCTCAATGCCGGTATGCATATCCTGATCCGTGAGGGCAGTGCTGCGAAGAATTTCGAAGCGCTGCATCCCCTTCTTTCCAGCCATCCAGACCGAGTCATGCTTTGTAGTGATGATAAACATCCGGATGATCTTATTAAGGGACATATCAATGAATTGGTCAAAAGGGCATTGCAAAAAGGGCATGCGCTTTTTAATGTCCTCCGGGCTGCCTGTCTGAATCCCGTCAAGCATTATGGCATTCCGGTGGGTCTTCTTCGTGAGGGAGATGCTGCCGACTTTATTGTCTTGAATGACCTGGATTCCTGGGTACCGGTAAAAACATTCATCGAGGGAATTTGCGTTGCTGAAAATGGCAATTGTCTTTTTCAGATTCCGGAAGCAAAACCCATTAATTCGTTTCAGGCTTTAAGCCGCAACCCGGAGGATTTCCGGATTAACGCTGATCATCCGGAACAAGTAATCCGACTAATAAAGGTGCATGACGGTTTGCTGACTACGAGTGCCGGAACCGCAGTATTGAAGGCGTCGGGGAAATACCTGGAATCAGATACCAACCAGGATATCCTCAAACTTGTTGTTATCAATCGCTATGAACCCGCAGCCAGCCCAGCCTGTGCATTTATCCAGGGTTTTGGTTTTCAAAAAGGGGCTATCGCTTCAACGGTGGCGCATGATTGTCATAATATCATAGCTGTGGGGGTGGATAACGAATCGATCTGTGCGTCTATCAATGCATTGATCGATGCAAAGGGAGGAATTGCCGTTGCTGTCTCCCCAAATGAGGTGTCCGTATTACGCCTTCCCATTGCAGGGTTGATGAGTACTCAGGATGCCCATACTACTGGGCATCAATATGCCCGATTATCCAAGGCAGCAAAGGACCTTGGAAGCCGGTTGACCGCGCCATTTATGAGTCTGTCCTTTATGGCTTTATTGGTCATTCCTGAGCTGAAGCTTAGTGATAAAGGGCTTTTTGACGGCCAGCGATTTGAATTCTGTCCCTTGATTTACACTCCTTAGACTACACGCTGTAACAGGATATGAAAACTGGAGCCCTGCCCAGGGAAGCTTTCGGCCCAGATCGCACCATTATGCCGCTCTGCTACCCGTCTGCAAATTGATAAGCCGATACCGGTGCCTTTGTATTCACTCATTCCATGAAGCCGTTCGAATAAACTGAAAATACGTTCTGCATAGGCCGGTTCAAAACCAATTCCATTATCGCTGACAATGATCTTGAGGTATTGCTCCTTTTTCATTGAAGGAGCCAGATTGTTCATATCCGCTGTGCTAACCGGCATGAGTTGTACGCGGACCAGCGGAGCTACATCTGGTTTTCGGAACTTGATCGCATTGGTGAACAAGTTATGGAATAGGTGCCGAAGTTGCCCGCTAATACCCAAAACAGGTGGGAATTTGGAGGATAACTGGATCTTTCCTTCAACCTCCTTCAAGCTTTCATCCAGATCCCAGATTACCTCACGTATCAGGAAGTTGATATCAACAGATGCCAGTTGCTCATTATTACCCCGGGCTAGCGAAGCGAAGTCCAACAGACCTGTGACGAGGTTTCGCATACGGGAAGCCGCATTTTGCATTCTTCTGACCAGATCCTTACCCTCCTCATTGAGTTGGGGGCTGAATCGTTGTTCGAGCATATTCCCGAAACTCTGGACCTTTCGGAGTGGTTCCTGAAGGTCATGGCTGGCGACCGAGGCAAATTGTTCGAGGTCATCATTAGAACGACGCAATTCCACTATTTTATGTTCCAGCTCGCGCTGGGCCATTTTCAGATCATTGATAATGTAGTAGACGGAAACTAATTTATCATTGCCTAATGGAGAGATCCAGTTGAGCAGATAGTTATCAAAGCCATGGAGGGTATAATGCGTCTCAAAATGGGTTGAAACACCTGTATTCACTACATTTTTGTAGGCCTCCCAGTATTCGGAAAACTCAATACCGGGGTAGAGAACACGAATTGAATTGCCCTGGATTTCCTCCCGGCTGAATCCGGAGTCGCGAACAACGGAATCTGCTATTTCCAGGTAGCGTAGGTCTTCCAATTCGCCATTCGCATTGCGAATGATGCCGAATATGGTCAATCCATTCTGGAGGGACCGCAGGATTCCGTCAAATAATTCTGCCTGCTCCTGTATGATCCTGGATTGCGCTTTCTGGGCGGAAATATCCTGAGCTGTTGCAATGAAACCATCTCTGAAAGGTGTCGTTATGGAATGGATCCAATAACCCATAGGACCAGCCTGGTGTTCAAAATTTTCAGAATGTTGGTCATTGACAACAGATGCCAGTGGCGCCAACCTGAATTCCCTGGACTCAGGAACCCGCTCGAAATACTTGAGTTTAAGAAAATCTGTGGCACTATATCCGGAAAGACGGATCGCCTGTTGATTAGCGATCATTGGTTCGAAATCTTCAATGACGCCACTGGCATTTCTTACAGCCCGGTATACCACGATCGCTATCGGTGAGGTATTCAGTACAGCATTCAGCAATTCAGTTCCTTCCTGTAGACGAACCTTTTCGGCCTCCAGATCGAGTGCTAATTGGTGGCTCTTATTCGCATCAGTGATCGTTACCAATACATGTCCATTCTCTAATTTTTTCGCTGCCAGATCCAAAGCGGTATTGATACCATCTACCCGGTACCATAATTGCGTTCTGTTGGCTAATCCCGACTCTAAAACTTCCGAACAAAAATCCCATACTCCTGTTTGACGAATGGAGGGGGCCACTTCGGAGAGCAGTTTACCGGTCAGATCAATATCAACTTCGGGTAACATCCGATGTGCATCATCGATCCCTTTCCCATAATTGGCATATTCATAGCGAAAATCCACTAGGTACCTTGCTTCATCGTAAACAGGGCTCAGGATACATTTGCGACTTACGCTTTGCAATAACAGATCTTCATAAAATATTTTTTGCTCATTGGCATTTTGTAAAGCTTGCCGGGTCTCTGTTATATTCCGGTGCGAGCTTGCAAATCCATCGCCGTAGGGTTTGAAGATTACATCAAACCACAGGGTATCTCCCGCCGGTGTGGTGCGTTCAACTTCAATATGAATGGTTTCCCGCTTGTTTACCACTGCAGCGAACGTGGGCCAATACTCATCCTCCTCGATTCCCGGCCACAATACCCGGAAAGATTTCCCCACTACATCATCGTGTTGCATCCCAAATATGCCTACAGCAGTTTCATTGAGTGCCATTAACTGGTAATCCGTAATAAGCCCATGCTCATTCCGAACGGCCTTAAAAATGATGACACCATCCGATGACAGATTCAGGGCTAACTCCAGATCTACTAGCCTTGGGCTTGTTGATGAATCCAAATGCATTGACGGCTGCTGTAGTATGATACTTTTTGCGAATCTGCTAAGTTAACAAACCAACAAACAAACCCATTAACAGAATCGGAGCATCAACTGGCCATCATGGCCTTCTCATGTTCCTGGTAAGTGACCAGAGCAGCCTCGAGGCAATCCATGGCTTTATTGATGGCCGCTATATTAAGAACGTAAGCCAGGCGCACTTCATTCCGGCCTTTTCCGGAACTGGCATAAAATCCGGAAGCCGGTGCCATCATTACCGTTGCTCCCTCATGGGAAAATTCCTCCAGGAGCCATTGGCAGAATGCCTCACTATCGCGGACTGGAAGCTTGGCCATCGCATAAAAAGCGCCCCCAGGATTTGGGCAGAATACGCCAGGCATGGCATTTAAGCGCTTTACCAGAACATCCCGGCGGGACGTATATTCTGCATGTACCGCATCAAAATAATCCAAAGGCAGATCAACAGCAGCTTCCCCTAGTATCTGAGCAAATGTGGGTGGAGATAGCCGGGCCTGGGCAAATTTCATGGCCGATGCCAATACCTGCTCATTGCGCGTTACAAAGGCACCAATACGCCCACCACAGGCACTGTAGCGCTTGGAGATCGTGTCCATCAGAATGGCATGCTCCTCGAGGCCTTCCAGGCTTAAAGCTGAGATATGGGTCTGGCCGTCATAACAAAATTCGCGGTAAGCTTCATCTGAGAACAGGAAGAGGTCATGTTTCAGACAGATCTCCCGGAGCACATTCAATTCCTCCTGGCTGTAGAGGTAACCCGTAGGGTTGTTCGGATTACAGATCATGATCGCTTTGGTACGGGGAGTAACAGCCTCTTCAAAAGCCTCAATGGGAGGCAGTGAAAACCCGTCTTCGATACTACTTGGAATTGGAATCACCTTGATCCCGGCAGCGGTGCTGAACCCATTATAATTGGCATAAAAAGGCTCCGGAATAATGATCTCATCCCCCGGATCCATGCAACTCTGAATCGCGAACGAAATGGCTTCAGATCCTCCGGTTGTTACAATGATCTGGTTATGATTTACTTCGATGCCATTCCGGCCATAATATTCCACCAGCTTGCGCCGATAACTTTCCATGCCAGCACTGTGACTGTATTCCAGCACCTTAATCTGGGTATGCCGCACCGCATCCAGGATAGCGGGTGGAGTTTCAATATCGGGCTGACCAATATTGAGGTGATAAACCTGCGTTCCGCGTTTCTTAGCTGCTTCTGCAAAGGGAACGAGTTTACGTATCGGAGAGGGTGGCATTTGAGCACCACGATGTGAAATTACCGGCATGCTGCAAAGATAGCCTCAGCAATTATAGCTGGCATCATTAAACGGCTTATTCCGAACATTATGAATTCCGGAACCGTTAGAAGAAGCCATCAAGGCCTAGTATCTTTGCCCACCCAGGCCATGAACGCATTAACTATCCAACGGATTCATAATTCGGATCCTCTCTTTCAACAGGTTTGGAATCTTCGTGAGCAGGTTTTAAGGCTTCCCCTGGGCCTTACTTTGAAAGGAGAAGACCTTAGTGAGGAAGTGCATGAAGATATCATCGTGGCGCTCCATGACCAGAAAGTGATCGGATGCGTCCATCTTCGGAAACTCCTGGAAGATCGCTTCAAACTCCGGCAAATGGCCATTGAACCGAAATTCCAGGGAACTGGAGCCGGTAAGATCCTGATCCAACAAGCAGAACTATTAGCAAAGGAGAAAGGGATCAAATGTATTGAGTTGCATGCTCGTCTGGAAGCCGTACCCTTTTACCTGAAATGCGGTTACCAGGTTTCCGGAAATGTATTTATGGAGGTCGGTATACCGCATCTGCTCATGGAAAAGCATCTCCGATGAAGAGTTGCCATAATGTGCTGAATGATACCCTATGGTACCAGAACTATATTACACTTCCTGAGGATTGGGATACAGGATTACCAGAAGATCATTTTCTATTAAGGGAGACCTTGAGAGTCCATGAAAAAAGCCAAGTCCCCCACGTGGAAAACTGCTACGCTTTATTGCGGAATCAGGATGGAATTATTGCCCGTGCATCCTTTCAGATTATCAGTGTACAGACGGACCACGTTAGCCGCGAATCACTTTCTGCCTGGCAATTTGCAGCCTGGAGGACCTATATAAAACTGGTAAAGCCAAAGCTATTGGTAGGGGGGCAATTATTCCGGCATGATGTAATCACCGCATGGTTTGGGGATTGCATGAATGCCTGGGATGCATTTACCTGGTACCGGAAAACACTAAAGGCTGCCGCAAAAACATGTAATGTCCAGGCCTTTCTGACCAAAGAACCACCTCCCGATTTGGTTCCCCTTTTTATGCACAATGCACCGGACTACCTGTTACTCCGTAACGACAGCATCATGCAGATGATGCTCCCGGAGCAATGGACCAGCATTAGTGATTATGAAAAAAGCCTGAAACACAAATATGCCCAACGTTTCAGGAAAGTTCGCCAGAGCTGGCAACAACTGGAAATCCGTGAACTGGATGCAGTGACGCTTCGGAAATCCTCCTCAGAATTATACCGACTATATCTCCAGGTAAGCACGAACCAATCCGTCCGGATGGGGATCCTTAGTGAGGCCTTCATTCCTGATCTAAAGGATTATTACGGGGACCGGCTTCGAGTTTGGGGAATGTATGAAGCAGGCAAAATAGTCGCCTTTGCCTCTGCCTGGGTTCATGATGATTGCTTCGACATGTTCTATATCGGGTTTGATTATGGCCGAAATACGGAGCTTCAGCTGTACTTCAATATCCTCTTCTTTTCAATCGAACAAGCCATCCTTTTTCGGAAATCCAAATTGGTTCTGGGTAGAACTGCTCTGGAGGCAAAGGCAAGAGTGGGATGCAGACCAGTATATCTCAATACCTTTCTACATATCCCAAATCCAGTTATGAACCGGGTCGTTTCCTATTTGCAGCAACGTCTGTCAGAACCAGGAAACGAATGGGAACAGCGACATCCCTTTAAACCCGCCACCGGTCTCTGAATCAAATGAAATCTCGGGCAGTTACCAGAACCTCCAGATATTGGGTCTATTCAGGATTGTTACTGATTCTTGTTCAAATTCTGGCCTGTAGCCTGCATAACGCTCACCATCCCATTCCTGCCATTTATTATTGGAAAACGCAGTTTAAACCGGAGGCGTATGAATTGGGCAGGTGGCAGGAGGCTAGTATCAAAATCGTGTACCTGCACTGTTTTGACATCATCCGGGACCCGGAGAGCAGTCAACTGATACCCGGTGTAATTATCCGGGATGCGCCCCCTACCGATCAAGGATTGCGATTCATTCCTGTCATTTTTATAACCCAGGATGCGATCCGGCAATTGCCTGACAAGGAGATCGAACCTCTGGCAGAAAAGATTTCAGGACTAGTACAACAATTATTCCCAAACGCCGCAGATCCGAACGAAGTGCAAATTGACTGCGACTGGACTACCCTCTCAAGGGATACCTATTTCCATTTATTGAAAGCACTGCACCGGCAAGCTTTTTTCCAGCATAAACAACTGAGCTGCACCATCCGCTTTCATCAGATCAAATTCAGACTCAGCGCTGGTATACCCCCCGTAGACCGGGCCGTATTGATGTGCTATAATATGGGAGACCTTCGTGAAGTAGGCGCACATAATTCCATTCTGGATCTTCCGCTGGCCCAGAATTATTTGCAGCACCTGGACCATTATCCACTAAAACTGGACATTGCTCTGCCCCTCTTTTCCTGGACCCTGCAATTCCGGGACAATCATTTCATGGGTATCCTAAGAGATGTCCAACCCGAGGGGATTGATTCCACAAATGCCAATTTTATAAGCCAGGGCCAGCATCAATATCGTTGCCTTAAGGATACCTTTTTAAAGGGCAATTCCATAAAGTCAGGTGATGTATTGCGAACAGAATCACCATCAGAAAAGGACCTTTTAAGCATCAGCGCTTTCTGTTCACAGCGAATGGACAACGATAGCCTCAGGGTCATTTTCTTTCATAGTGACAGTCTAACTTTATATAAACACCCGAAGCATGAAATTCAGGCAATCCTGGATGCTTTTCAGTAGCATACTTATACTGTCTTTTCCAATGTACAAATTGGTTCAGGCCTGTTCGGACGGACCGGATCCTTATGATTATTACCCTCAGTTCTTTCCACCTGATGTCACGCAGCAGCCGGCATTCAATCCCTTCCATTATACTGCCCAACTAAAGTATTATGATGACTGGGAAAATAAACCGGTAGTCATACATAATGATGCCAATATTGAAGCCTGGCAGGCCTTTACAAATCATATGGTTCCTGCAGCAGATCTGGATTCATTTATTTATAGGTATCCACTTACAGAGCTCAGTAATCTTTATTACCATCTCGAGAAACAGCAGGCTCTTAATTTAAACCCTGCCACAACAGCAAATGGGTTTACACATTGGTTTGAAAATTCGAAGGATCTTGAAAGTTTAGGCTACCTTATGTTTGCGAAGAAATGTGAAGCCTATGCCGTTTCTGAGGATTGGGCAGCACCCACATTGGATTCCATAGGCATGGGAAGGCTGGTAAAAAATGGCCTACAACTAAATAAGGCCTGCAAACAGGACTTTATCCGGGAGCGTTATGCTTACCAGGTGCTGAGGATGTCATTCTACGCACATCAATACACGCAGACCTTACAATTATATTCACAACTCATCCGGGATAATCCTGGTCAAATAGGACCGATCTATGCCCGCTGCCTGGGTATTCGGGCAGGCTGCCTCTTCCGGCTTGATCGCAAGCCAGAGGCTGCCTATTTGTTTTCCAGGGTCTTCGATCTCAGTGATCCCGATAAACGAAGCAGCTTTATTTCCTTCGACTGGGCTAGTACCCAGGATCTGAATCCTGTACTGGCCTATTGCAAATCGGCACATGAGAAATCGGTGGTGTATTTAATGGATGGTTTGCATAATTATGACCAGGCACTACCCCAGATTCAGGCAGCCTACCAATTGGATCCAGCGGTTCGTGGACTGGATGTATTATTTACAAGGGAAATCAATAAGGTCGAGGAACGATATGCCCAGACTGAGTTGTTACAAAAGCGAAATCTTCAATCGGCAGAATGGTATTTTAACCGCTACGAAGGTGATTACCGCTCCAATGATTCCGGTGTTCGGAAAACATTCGAAACCTGGAAAAATTATTGCAGTCAATTGAATGCCTTTGCGAAGCGGGTAGCCACTTCTCCCAATAATAAGCAGGGTCCATACTGGTCCCTGGCTTCGGCCTATCTGTATTTTATAGAAGGGAATATGCCGGAAACAAAGCGGCTGCTGGATATGACGGCAACAGCAAAATTATCAGCTCGTCAGAAGGACCTGCATGATGTGATCAATACCCTATGGATCATTCGAAGCAGTAATGGAATGAATACGGAAACAGAGGCGGCATTACTTCCTTCTATGCAATGGCTGGATAAGCAGGCTGCAAATGATCCGGGTTTCAACAAAACGTATCGTGACCTCATGGGTACGGTACTTTGCACTGCCTATTTGCAATCAGGGGATACGATCAAAGCCATCTATTGTCTGGCCCGGACTGAACGCGACGATAAGGGCGGTTTCAGAGTGGATGAGGATTTCATGGATCTTCCGGGCTCCCTGTTGGAACATATGAGTGTTGAAAAGCTTCGGCAAGTCCAGGCATTTGTGAATAAATCAGCCAAAAGTCCCTGGGAAAAATGGCTATTGAATAAAAACCCATATCCAGGACCCGTACTTGCTGAGTTGGAGGGCACCAAATATCTCCGCGAGCATCGATTCGCGGAAGGCATTACCGCATTTGGAAAACTGGATGCAAGCCAAACCAATAAAACGAATCTCCCAGACCCTTTTATAGCCCATATTCAGGATGTTATGGACCTCGACAGCCTTGATACTCTTCGCACTTTTACCAAATTGGAGTTTTGCAAACAAATGCTGGACCTATCCAAAAAGACGGATGCTAAAAGCCTGTTTGAATATGGCACCGGCCTTTATAACATGACCTACTATGGCAAGGCGCATCATGCTTATGATTATTATCGAAGCAGTACAGATGGTCTGGCATATTATAGCGCTCCAGAACAAAAGGCATTGCCGGAATATGTAAAGGACTATTATGGTGCTTATTCCGCAGAATCGTATTTTATAAAAGCAGCCCAGGCTAGTGCGGACCCGGAACTGAGAGCAAAAAGTTTATGGATGGCTGCCAAATGCTGGCAAAAGCGCTGCCCTACCTTCAAGTCCAATTATTGGGATCGGGATGGGGACACGGCCTATTATTTGAATGCTATTAAGAATCCCTACTTTCTGCAAGTCACCGGTCCTCTTAATACGACTGCGTTTATGAAGGAAGCACTGAACAGTTGTGGGTATCTGAGGGATTATGCGCGGAAGCATTAGTTGGATACAAACCTTAACGATCCTCCCGGCGCCAATCATCGGAACCGGTAATGCCCCCTTCCAACCAGGTCCATTCAATACCCTGGTAGGCAAATGAAACCTCCATCATTGCAGGGATTTTGGCATTATCGGCCAGAAGGTTATTCTGCTGAATATCCTTGATGCAGCTGATCGCGGCATTCTTCATGACGATACTTAGAGTATTGATCTCTGCACCGCCACCACCCAAACGGCCACTCGGACCTGCAGCATAGCAGCGGAGGTTCCAGTTGCTCAGCGTTTCATTGAATGCCAATGCATTATGTAGTTGCGGCAGACAGCGGTCAGCTTCAATAGTCACCGTAAATACCCCATGCTGTTTCTTCCCGGTTGCCAGTCCGGTGGATGGATCCCGAGGCGAACTGATCTCATGATAATAACCATGGACAGCGATCGTGCCTTCCCTGCCTTTGGCAGTGACACTCCCCTTGATTTCCCCTTGTTTTTGGCCTTTGAGACTCAGGTATGCATTGAGTGCCATAAAGAATATTAAGATGTGCGAAAGATAATACAAGGTCTTTCGATAATCAAATGAAAACCACCCGCATTTCTTAGCTTTATAGAAACAGAAGAAAACTATGGATACCCCAGCAATCAATGCCATGTCCGGTGGTGCCTTTTTAATCCAAAGCTCCCTACCTGAAAACACTTTCACTCCCGAAGAATTCAGTGAAGAACAACGGGCCATCTCAGAAATGTGCCATGAATTCCTGAACAAAGAAGTCATGCCTAAACTGGTCGCCATCGATGCCCAGGAAGAAGGCCTGATGGCGGGGCTGCTGGAGAAGGCCGGTGAACTGGGTTTGCTGGGTGCCGCCTTCCCTCAGGAACTCGGCGGACTCGGCGAAGACTTCATTACCTCCTGCATTATCACCGAATCACTAGGCGGTGGGCATTCCTTCCCGGTGGCTGTTACGGCTCATAATGGCATAGGTTCCCTACCCATCCTATATTTTGGTACCCAAGCCCAAAAAGAAAAATACATTCCGAAATTGGCGACTGGTGAAATGAAAGGTGCCTATGCCCTGACAGAACCCGGTTCCGGATCCGATGCTCTCGGAGCACGAACAACTGCCACCTTAAGTGCTGACGGGAAAAACTATGTGCTGAATGGCCAAAAGATCTGGATTACCAATGCAGGTTTTGCCGATGTTTTTACGGTCTTCGCAAAAATTGATGGTAAAGACTTCACCGCATTTATCGTGGATAAAGGGACTCCCGGTCTCAGCCTCGGTGCAGAGGAACATAAGATGGGCATTAAGGGTTCATCCACACGCCAGGTATTTTTCGAAAATTGCAGCATCCCAGTTGAAAATGTTCTTGGGGAAATCGGAAAAGGCCATATTATCGCCTTCAATATTCTCAATATCGGAAGATTAAAGCTTTGTGCTGCCACGCAGGGAGCAGCAAAAGGCGCCATGGGCGTAGTCGTAAAGTATGCGGCCACCCGTGAACAATTCAAGACCCCGATTGCACAGTTCGGAGCCATCAAATACAAGATCGCCGAAATGGTGATCCGGGTTATGGCCACCGAAAGCGCCATGTATCGTACTGCCAAATGGGTGGATGAACGGGAAGCTGCGCTGAAACTGGAAGGAAAGGATGAAGGCGCTGCCTTGCTTGGCGCTGCTGAAGAGTATGCTATTGAATGTGCCATGCTGAAGGTTATAGGTTCTGAGGCCCTGGATTATACCGTGGACGAAGGGGTGCAGATCCATGGAGGGAATGGCTTCTCTGATGAATATGATATCAGCAGGGCCTATCGGGACAGTCGGATCAACCGGATCTTCGAAGGCACCAATGAGATCAACCGGCTACTGACTCTCGATATGTACCTGAAGCGGGCAATGAAAGGCAGGATCAACCTGATGGGGCCGGCAATGGCCGTAAGTAAGGAACTCATGAGCATCCCGGATTTCAGCGAAGCAGAAGGGGGTGCGTTCAGTGTGGAGTACAAAAGCATTGCGGCATTCAAAAAGGCAATCCTGATGTGTGCCGGTGCTGCCGTCCAAAAACTCATGAATAAGATTGAGGGGGAACAGGAGATCTTGATGAACCTGGCGGATATGGCTAATGACACCTTCCAGGCCGAAAGCCTACTCTTAAGGGCTGAAAAAATGCAGAACAGTGGGCATCCACAAGCCGCACTGGTGGCGGATGCGGCACGCGTCTTCATTAATGATGCTGCAGATCGGATCAGTCATTCCGGCAAGGATGCCATTAATGGTTTTGCGGAAGGCGATGAACAACGTATGATGCTGATGGGTCTGAAACGTTTTACCAAGCAGGCGCCATTCAATACCAAGGAAGCCCGCCGCAGAATTGCAGCGGCTGCCATGGAAGCGGAAGGGTATCCTTTGGCTTGGACTAGTAAGTAAACGAGATTTTCAGCTCAAAATCTTGCTACTGCTGGCTTACCTGCCCCCTGATTGGGGAGCGTTATTTTTCCAGAACTGGTCGATACCATCACTCCGCAATCAGGGGATTGCAAGGCCAGTCGTGACTAGACAGGGGCTAGCCACAACCTGCTACTTTGCTGAAGGGTCTAACACTAACTTGAAGACCACAATCTTGCTTGAGGAAGTTTGTGCTTTTCCCAATCCCATTCAGAAAAAAATAGTCAGAAAAAAGTACTCGGAATAAAAGTAGAAAGTTGTTCTTAGACCCCGTCTAGCCACAACGATCTACTGTTTTTCTGATGTCCCATTTCGTTGGATGTTATCAACAGCTTTCGACCTTTGTCTTACGACTGTCGACTACCCACCTCCCCCAGCTGCCAAATACCTGATACTTAAAACCTGATACCAACATGCATTTTTTTATCAACTGAACATTACTTTTAGAAGCGAAACCCGTTTTATCACGTTTTAAAAACAAGGGTATGCTGCTTTCTCCTGTTATCAATACTATCCTCTTACTGGCCTTTACCTATTTCATTACCAGTCTGATCATTTCAGCGATCAATGAGGCCATTTCCGGGGTTTTCAAACTCCGGCCCATGCATTTGAAAGAGGGTTTGCAAAACCTGTTTTTCGATGATGACTGGAAAAAGTACGTCAATGGCGATTTCCTGAAAAGCCCATTCATCGAGCCCTTGCTACGAAACAAGGAACGATTTCCAACTTACATACCTGCACAGAATTTCGCGCATGCCGTCCTGAGTCATTGTTCCATTGATCTTAATCACCTCGATGCTCCAGGCGTAATCACAGCTATTGATGCTTCTACCTGCCTTCCTGCTAAAATGAAGGAAGTGGTAAAAGGCTATATTCAGGGAGGAAACGTAAACCTCGAGGATCTGCAAAAAAGCCTGGAGGACTTTTACGACAAGACCATGCAACGCGTCACTGGATGGTACACGAGACTGGTACGCCGAATCGTTTTCTATCTGAGCCTGGCGATGGCCATCTCCCTCAATATTGACACCTTCAAGATCGTAACCGATGGCCTTTCCGACCGAGACCGGCTGGAACATGCCGCTGATGGAATTGTTCAGCAGATCGCTTCTATTAACCATGATGGGCATATGGTCGTTGATATGAGTGGCAAAAAAGTGGAGGTCAGTACTAAGGTGGATAGCAGTGCACGAATTGATTCCAATCTGTCCTACAAGACCGTCACAGAGCTGATGAATAAATCACAACACCGGATCAATGATATCCAGTTGACTTACGAGAACACGACAGGTTATGTTCTGGGTTATGAAAATTGGAATGCATTCAAGGAGGAGTGGGTCAATTCCAATCCCGGAGAATCCCATTTCATCGGGATTAACTGGGCGAAATTCTGGGTCAAACTGATCGGTGTTGTAATTACGGCTTTCGCCCTGCAACTTGGAAGTAATTACTGGTTTGGGGTTCTGAATAAGGTGGTGAGTATTCGCGCAGCCGGGATAAAACCCAAAGAAAGTGATACGGATGCCTGATGGCCTCTTACTTGGAACGATTTTTAAAGGATTATTTGATAAATCAATAGCACAAGACTAATTGATTAATAATCAATTAGTCTGGAATTTTCGCATTTCAATCGGAAGGGCGATATCAAATACTTATCCTTTCCTGAACGATGTGAAGCAGCCCGTGATTGCGATTACCTTTACACTATGGCTTTGATTATTCTTGGTATCCTGATCTTTGTTGCAGGCACAGTTCTTTCCCGGATCAATGATCCCGTTCACCGATTTGGCCGGACAGCCATGGCGGCGGGAATCGCCTTGTCACTGATTGGAATTCTGGTCGCATCCATTGTTCAGATCAATGCTGGCGAGATCGGGATAAAAAGCCTCTTCGGAAAGGTGCAGAGTGATGTATTATACAGTGGCCTTCATGTGATCAATCCTTTTGTTGAGGTCACCAAGGCTGATGCCCGGACTCAGAATTATACGATGAGTGCCGTTCATGACGAGGGCAAAACGCATGGAGATGATGCCATTCGCGTCTTGAGTGCGGATGGATTGGAAGTTGTTATTGATCTGACGGTACTTTATAAGGTCGTCCCTGTAGATGCACCCATGCTACTCTCGCAGACCGGACTCGATTATGAAGACAAGATCGTTCGCCCACTGGCACGTACCAAGATACGGGATAATGCGGTGTATTATGATGCCGTATCACTCTATTCTACCAAAAGGGATGAATTCCAGGACCGGATCACAAAAAGTATTGAATCTGAATTTCACAAAAGAGGCCTTCTTCTTGAGAATATCCTGGTACGCAATATCACCCTTCCGGCACCTGTAAAAGCGAGCATCGAACAAAAGATCCAGGCCGAGCAGGATGCCCAGAAAATGCAGTTTGTACTGCAGAAAGAACGCCAGGAAGCGGACCGGAAACGTGTGGAAGCCCAGGGTATTTCGGATTATCAGAAGATCGTCAATGAGAACCTGACCGATAAGCAACTTCAGTATGAGCAGATCAAGGCCATGAAAGAACTGGCGGCAAGCGATAATGCCAAAATGATCATTATGGGCAAGGGAGGTTCACCCGTCATACTGGATACCAAGTAATAGCTTTGACCTACGATTCCATCTAGTATATGCCCCGGATTGCTATTCTCCTTTTACTTGTTACCATTGCATCCTGCCAGGGGAATCGAGCAGTTAAACAGTCGGGTACCTCGGTTTCGGAAAATCCTTCGACATCGAACCCAGAACCCCTTCCAAATTTCTATAAACGCTATAGTGGCAGCATTGCAGGGAAACCGGTTGTTGTACAATTGCATTGCTGGAATGGCTCGCTTCAGGGATCATATCAGTATCGTTCCTCCGGTCAGGTGATCGTGCTTCGGGACTGGATGGATTCTGTTCGGGATGATCAGTACATTCTCGTTGAATTTCCCGGGACGGGTCAGGAGCAAAATGCAGTGCAAACGGCTAGCTGGTCCATCCACTTTGAAGGAGACCGGATCAAGGGGGAGTGGCATAGTGGTGATGAAATCCAACAAGGTGTTATTGATTTACAGGAGGACTTCCCGCAGGGATCCCGTCATTTTCACACCGCTTACCTCGCCGATTCCATTTCATTAGCTGCTGCAAGACCCGGAAGCCCAAAAGCTGTGGCCACAACCACCTATTTACTGCCAGATGATGCGGATAGCAATCTGATCCTCCAATATCTGAGTGCGATGTTCCCGGATATGTACAAAGATCTCTCCATTGAATCGCATATACACCGCAATAATCAGTTGTTTTTTAATGACTACCGGAAAATCAATCTTCATGGACTCGGGGTTGCTGGAGACTCCGATGAAAATTTCACCCTGAATTATACCCATGATCAGAACATTAGTATCCTATATAACGAGAATAACTGGGTGGTTTTTCAGGATTTTATTTCAACCTATACCGGAGGTGCTCATGGCAATTGTAGTTGTTCATTTACGAACCTCGATGTTATAAACCATCGAGCCTGGAGCGTGCTGGATATTATCACCGACACAACGGCACTTCGTCCTCTTTTGAATGATGCCGCTATTGAATATTTCAAACTGAAGCCGGGGGATAATATGCAGGACCGGTTACTCATTGATCAGGTGCCCCCAACAGCGAACGTGTTTATTTCCGGTTATGGTCTCACCTTTGTCTATAACCCCTATGAAATCGCCTCCTATGCGGATGGACAGGTTTCATTGTTCCTTCCTTATCGAAAACTTCTTCCATTCCTGACACCTGCCTTTTTAAACCGGATGCAGTTGAATCCGGGCACTGGTAGCTCCAGGATCTAAATCGCAAAGCCATCAAAAAATGAACGAATCCATCGAACAACTTCGTTATCCAATTGGTCCTTTCACGGCACCCACTGAATTCAATCGCGAGGATATTCCATCCTGGATCGCTACGCTGGAGGCCATGCCCAAATGGCTGGATCTGATCATCGAGAACCTGGATGCCCATCAATTGGCAACACCCTACCGTCCGGAGGGCTGGACCATGACTCAGACCATCCACCATATTGCCGATAGCCATATGAATGCATTCATCCGGGTCAAATTGGCACTCACCGAAGACGCCCCGGTGATTAAACCCTATCATGAAGGTTTGTGGGCAGAGACCCCCGAAATCTTTGATGTACCCGTCAATGTAAGCATTACCTTATTGCATGCGATGCACCGTCGCTTGGTCAGTCTTTTACGTCATTTCAAACCAGAAGACTGGCTACGTACCTATTTCCATCCAGAGAAACAACGGGAGATCCCACTTTGGGAAGTGATTTGTATGTATGCCTGGCATTCCAAACACCATGTGGAGCAGCTTCGTGCGCTGAAGGAGCGGAATAATTGGTAGGGGAGGTATTTCACAAGAGGTACTACACAGTAGGTACTATACGGTAGGTACTACACAATAGGCACTGCACAAGCGGTACTACACAGCGACTTGTCATTCCCTTCAGGGAATCCGTTATTCGCCAGGTTTACACTCCATTGGATACGATGGTTGTATGCCTTTTGAGAAAATTATGTGCCCGAATAGAAACAGATTCCCTGAAGGGACAAAGTTTGGGTCAACGGAACCGGAGGACAGTAAACACATCATTGTAAGGATGGGAAGGGGTTATCAAAAGGCGTGAGGACTTCATTTTCAAAATAAGTACTACACAACCGGAACTACACAGTCTGTCTAAACAATCGGATTTGATGATTTTCCCCCATCAGTCTTAATTTGCAGCATTCCATGAATCAACTCCTTCTGCGGTTGTATCGATTGCTGCTGCAGGCTCTGCTACTATTGGGGCTCTACTTCCTGAGCCGCCTGATGTTCACACTCATCAACCTCAGGCATTTTTCTGGACTGGGAATCCTGCAATTTCTCCGGCTCTCCTTTTTTGGTATTCGTTATGACCTGAGTGCCATCTGCACGATCAATATCCTATACATCGTCCTGTTCTTTCTGCCGCTGCCCATCTGGAAAATGCCCCGCTGGGATAAAGCCCTTCAAGTCCTGTTTATCATCACCAATAGCCTGGGACTGCTTTTCGATATTGGTGACTGGGCCTACTACCCCTATAATTTTAAACGAGCCACTTCGGATGTGCTTCGGCTGATCAGCACCAAAGGTGATTTCTGGAGCGTGCTGCCGGATTATGCCCTAAGCTACTGGTATGTTCCCCTGGCGGCTGTGGTGGCTATCCTGGCTCTCCTACGACTCAACAAGCTGGTCTGTAAAAGGGTTCCATTAAATCAGGGGCCCGAATTTGGACATTTCAATTTATTCCCGTTCTGGCAAACGGTGTCCCTCATCATCATCTGCGGATGTTGCATAATTGGTATTCGCGGAGGACTGCAGTATATCCCGATTGGTTTGAGAAATGCGGTGCAGGTTACGGAAAATGCGTACGTCCCGATCGTTCTGAATACCCCATTCAGCATCATTTCCACCTTGACCACACCGGCATTGGAGGAACACCAGTTCATGGATCCAATTGTTGCTAAAAAGCTGATGCCCTTCACTCATCAATATCCGGGAAATACCTTCACGAAACGAAATGTGGTCCTACTGATCATCGAAAGCGGCTCGAGTGAATTTACCAGCCTGGGAAAAGGCCCGTCCTTTACGCCCTTCCTTGATAGCCTGATGCAACATAGTCTTGTTTGCACCCAGGCTTATGCAAATGGACAGACCTCTGCAGAAGGCATACCGGCTGTCACGGCTGGCATTCCCACCCTGATGGAAGAGGCTTTTACCACTTCCAATTATGGGACTAACCGGATTACCAGCCTCCCGGGGATTCTAAAGCCATTGGGTTATGAAAGTGCCTTTTACCATGGCGGTACCAATGGTACAATGAGCTTCGATGTATTCACGTCCTCAGCCGGTTTTGACCATTATTATGGCCGTTCCGAATACCACAATGAGGCCGATTATGATGGGGCCTGGGGGATCTATGATATTCCTTTTCTGCAGTATGCTATGAAGGGTTGCTCCGCGATGAAAGCGCCTTTCCTGACAACCATCTTCACCCTATCCTCTCATCCGCCCTATAACCTTCCGGAGCCTTATAAGAAAAGCCTGCCGACCGGTCCTCTGGCTGTCCAGCAATGCATTGCCTATACCGACAAAGCCATACAACAATTCTTTGAAGGGGCTTCCAAACAGGCCTGGTTCAATAATACCCTTTTTGTAATTACCGCTGATCATTGTTCTCCGGAAAATAGTGGTGGGTACTATGGACAGGGCCTTGGACGGTTCCGGATCCCCATTGTTTTTTATGCACCTGGCGATAGTAGTCTGAAAGGCCGGTATGATCAGCCCGTTCAGCAATTGGATATACTGCCTTCTGTTTTGCAATACATGGGTTATCCACAGCCATTCTTTGCCTTTGGAAACAGTATTTTTAATACCCAGGAGCCCCGGCAAGTGATTACTTATACGGCAGGTTCCTACCAATGGCTCGAAAATTCCCTGCTGCTTCAAACAAAAGCCTTGCAGCCTGAAGCCCTCTTCAGGTACCCGGCAGACAGTCTTGGTCAACAAAATATTATGCACACTGATCCGGCCAATAGTGCGCAGATGATCAAACACTTACAAGCATTTATTCAGCGCTACGAAGAAGTACTAATTCATAATAGCATGCATTAAAGCCGGGATCGCTTACCTTGGCGCAGCATTTTTATAGTATTCCACACATACGAAGGCCAGCTACCAACATAATCCATATGAACATTCTTTTACTGAACAACATCCATAATATCCTCCGCTGGGTAGTACTGCTTTTTGGCTTGCTTAGCATCTTCACGGGTCTTCGTGGACTGAATGGCAAACGGGACTTTAACAGTGGTGATAAACGGACCGCCCTGTATTTTCTCATATCCTGTGACCTGCAATTGCTACTGGGGCTTAGTCTGTATTTCAGTAAAGGCTACCTGAACAATTTTAGCAATGGTGGTATGGCGACTACTATGAAGGACCCGATCATGCGGTTCTGGACGGTTGAGCATTCGATTGGAATGCTCTTGGCTATTATCCTGGTGCATGTGGGTTATGCGGGTATCAAGGGTAATAAAGCGCCAGGCAAGAAGTTCAGCCGTTTATTCTGGTGCAGCCTGATTGCGATGCTGATTTTCGTGGTAATGGCTCCATGGCCGTTCCGGATTCCTGGGATCGCACGGCCCTGGGTGCCTGGGATGGGGGTATAAATTAGTGAAGCTCGACTGTAGCGATTATACCGCTTCTAATAGTTACCTCTACGATGCTTTCCTTCGGAAATGGTAAACTTGGGTTTTTTACCCAATGTATCTGGTAGATACCTGGTTGTAATCGAAGCCGTTGATCCTCCGGATTTCCATTTATCCGAAGACCGTGGAAACGGACATATTTGTTCCCTAATTGGTAAAACATAGCCACATCTCCAACATTCGTGGTATTGCTGAATTGAAGAATACCTGGTTGGGCAATCGTTAAGGTCGTAACAGCCCCGAAGGTAATATCTGTGTTCAGCTTGGTCAGCGGAAGGGTGTTGATCTCCACGTAATAATTGCCGGGTGGGTATTCCAATATAGAGGTGCACCGCTGTTTTACGGTAGGCCCTGGTTCAAACCGGATGTTTACAATCGCATCAAACTCAGCAACCGGTTTATCCGGGGCTCCCAGGTATTCAAATTTCAGGGAGCCATTTGATACCGTGATCGTAATGATCCGGTTAGTATTTGGAGGAACGGTGACTCCGCGAAGCAACATATTCTTTTTGCCACTCAGCAAGATGCTATAGGTTCCTGCAGGCACCTGAACAGGATCAGGAATACCCGAGGCATCCACCGTCCGATAGAATTGCTTGACCAATTTACCGGTACCCGCATCGATCATTTGTAACTGAGGGGTGGTCGAATAGAACTTGCCATGTCCGTCCGTAAAATAAATGGAAACAGCCGTTTCCTTGGAATTTTCCGACTTGGCGGTATAGGCAGTTTCAATGGGTTTTTCCGATAAAACCGGTTGTGGAATGGGTTTTTGCCGCACGGTACTAACCATGGGTTCCATTGGTTTCATGGTAATAGTAGTCTTTCCGGTATCCGGCTTTAGGACAATGGGGGCTTTAACCACCACCGGATCCCGTTTTACTTCTGCTGTTGGAACCTGGGTATTTGTCAGGTTAACCCTGGGATTATTAATGGTCACTGCCGGATGCTGCGCATTGCTCGGATTCAATGCTGTTGGAATTTCATCGGCCACTTTTGGTTCCGGACTTACATCTCCGGCACTATTGGGGATGCGGATTCTTGGAGCCCGAATCGTAACGGGATGATAAAGAGCTGCAGGTACCGGGTGGGCATTGGTTTCCAGATTGTTTGGGAGCGCTTCCGCCACTTTTGGGCCCCGGATAACATCCGTATAATTCGAGGGGATCGGGAAGGGAGGTGTCAGCATGGATGGAGCAAAATGAAACGCCGGTATTTGCTTTGCCGGGTTCAATGCTAATCCTGATGGTAATGGAAGTTGTTGTTTGGGTTCCCGGCTGATCCCTAAATCCGGTTGGGCCAGGGTACTATTTCGTACATCATGAATGTTGGAGGAAACCGGTACCTGATTCAGCGTCGTTTTCTGATTCAGTGTGGCTGGGAGTTCCTGCGGCACTTTGGGTTCGCGGGTAACATTCCCAACCTGGCTCATACCTATCGGGTGTGGCGTTTCTGTACTATGTACGGCCGGCAAATCATTTTCATTAACCGTAACCGGTAAGCTGGGGGCATCATGATGTTCTGGTATCCAGGCAGGCACATTTACCACTACCGTTTTGGGTTGCGGCAATACCGGATCAGATTTAACGATCATGATCGGCAGGGACAATTGTGGGCGGTAGGCGTCCATGATCTGACTGATGGCAGGGCCAATATCATTCGGCCTCGCCACTTGTAAATAGGTACCCAGGCAACTGTATTGATCCTTCAAAGCGGGGTAATCCACCAGGCTAAGGATATAAGGTTTGAAATAGATCTTTTTAGCGATCAGTTCTTTCACCACCTCACAAATATTCCCACCACAGCTTTCACCACCATCCGTAATCAGGATAAGGGAATAGGCATTATGAACCGCATCCCCCAGATCATTTTCTGCAGCCTCCGACAGTGAATAGGCAATTGGAGAAACACCGAAGGGCTTGATGCTGGCCAGACGTAATTGCATCTGTGTAAAATTGTTTTTCGAGAACATGACCTCCTGCCGGCTATCATAACAATCTTTGTATTGGGCGGCCGTCTGGTGGCCATAAACGCGAAGGCCAAACTCGACCCCGGCATTCACGGAATAGATACTATCCATAAGTGCCTCTACGATCTTGGCTGCGGCTTTGAAACGGGTATCATTCGTATCCCAGGTTTCGAGCATGGAGGAAGAGGCATCGACCACCAGTAGGATCCGTGGCTGGCGAGTGTTATCCGTGACACTATGTTGGGCATTTGCTGCCACAACACAGATCATCAGCATTATCAGGCAGGCAACACGGCGCATAATGTTTTGGTCGGAAATCTGAATCGTTGGGCTAATCAGGTACTGGCTAGTTCTGATGCCTAAAGGTCTGTAGCTGATGGGAAGATCAGGCTACCGGCAACAAATGTTTATCGATCTGCTTTTTAAGTGCCAGGAAGGTTTCGTCAATGCCTTGATCCCCATGTATCTCTTCCAATTTTCCCTGGGCATCATAATATTCTGCGACAGGGGCTGTTTTGGATTTGTATTCACTGATCCGGCGAATGATCACCTCTGCCGTATCATCGCTCCGGCCGGAGGTGGCTCCCCGGTCGATCATGCGGCGGGTCAGTTCTTCCTGGGGTACTTCGAGGGATAGAACCAGGTGGATCTGGGTGTTTTTAAAATCGAGGAGATTGTCCAATGATTCAGCTTGGGCGCGGGTACGGGGAAACCCGTCGAAAATGAAACCGCGGGCGTCCGGATATTCATCGATCTTGGAGGAGATCATCCCGATCACCACCTCATCCGGTACCAGCAGGCCCTGATCCATGTACTTTTTCGCTTCAACTCCGAGGGGAGTCTGGGAAGCCACTTCATCTCTCAGCAAATCACCTGTAGAGACATGTTTTAGGCCATAAGTAGTAACAATATTTGTAGATTGAGTACCCTTTCCACTGCCGGGAGGACCGAACAAAACAAGATTGAACATAAAGCTATAACGGTAATAACAGACAAAAATACACTAACCCAAGGGTATGGGTATTAATTCTTTTGAACCATATCCGTGTGATTTCTTCTTATCCCAACTTTTTTATAACAACCAAATGCCTGTTGGATACGTTAATAGGTACAAATCACGCTTTCAATGAGACCAATTTTCGTAGTTGCTACGGCCTTTTTCATGGCTCTTTTAACAGCTCAATGCAATGAAATCAATGCACAGCAAAAACCCAATCCGTATTACTCAAGGACGGCCTCTACGCCGCTGAATCTGACGGATGCTCAATGGAAAAATATTCTTCCTGCAAATATTTATTATATAGCACGTGAAGAAGGTACAGACAGGGCCTTTTCAAGTCGGTATCAGGCCAATCATGCCAAGGGTATGTATTATTGTGCCGTATGTGGGAATCCACTTTTTTCATCGAGTGCCAAATTTGAAAGTGGAACCGGATGGCCCTCTTTTTACCAGCCATGGAATCCTAAAACCAGTATTATACAAAAGTCGGATGCCGACGGTTTCCGGACAGAAGTCCGTTGTGCCCGATGTCATTCACATCTGGGACATGTCTTCGATGACGGCCCAAAACCGACTGGTCTGCGATATTGCATGAATGGAACGGTGTTGGATTTTGAGGCAGGTCGGTAGGTTGATTTGGTAATTTGGTGATTTGATGATTGGGTGATTGGGGAACGGGAGCCCAAGGCTCCTTTAGCGAAATAAAATCCCCCCGCCCCCTGAGCGAAGTCAGATGGACAGCCCCTTGAACGAATTAAATTCCTCGCCCCCTGAGCGAAGTCCAAGGGTCCCGTATTACCGTGAAGTAGAAATACCCCGCCCCCTGAGCGAAGTCGAAGGGTCAGCTCCTTAAACGAAGAAAAAATCCCCGCCCCTTGAGCGAAGTCGAAGGGTCCCGTATTACCGTGAAGCAGAAATACCCCGCCCCTGAGCGAAGTGGAAGGACCAAATTCCCGAACGTAGTAAAATCCCCGATCCCTGACCGAAGTCTAATGACCTTGTTCCTGAGCGATTTCAGGGATTAACCTTGTATGAAGTATCCACGCGAAATTGTGGCTGAAAATATCAACGGCAGTAGGTGAAAAGTTAGCAGTAGATATTTAGTCGAAAAGTGTTGATCAGAGAGCAAATAAGAGCGGATAAGGGAATATTGGAAAAACGACTACGTCATTTCACCAACGTATTGAATAAGAGTACCGTCTATTGAGGTAACATCGTTAACCCTAAAACCAAAACCCCAATGAAAAAGATCTTTTTCATCCTGTTTGCCCTCTTTTCAGGAATTTTATCCAAGGCTCAATGTCATGCTTCATTTACCAGTGGTATTTATGTGCAATATGTCAACAATCTGGTATTATTCTACAATAACAGTACCTATGGAAGTTTAAGCTCCGGCTCGTATTATTTTATTACGGTAAGATATGGGGATGGCAATTCGATTTATGTAACCCATACTACAAACATTCCTAGCCATAATTATAATATAGCCGGGACCTATGCCGCAACACTCACTACCGGTATAAAGGATGCACTAGGAAATATTACTTGTCAGGACAGTATTGTGCAATCAGTATTGGCATATTATACTCCATGCAAAGCTGCAATTGCTGGATTAACTGGCTCGAGCTCTGTAAATACCCTCACCTTTAATGTGTATAATCCCTCTGCCACACCAGGTGTGATATACCATTGGGATTTTGGTGATGGTACCAAAGACACGGGGCTTTCCGTTTACCATCCGTTTATTGGACCCCTTGGATCCGATACTTTTACGGTAAAACTAACGGATACTGTGGGATCGTGCACCAATATAGATTCAACTGTAGTAGTAGTTTTTGTTCAATCTCCATGTTATTCCTATATAATAAACTCAATCTATCCGAATGATAGTTTATTATTTGGTGCTTATCAGATAAATCACTTTTCCGGTATGATATATAATTGGGATTTCGGTGATGCGACTACTGATACGGGAAAATTTGTATATCACGTTTATACCCCTCCAACTACACCAGGCACCTATCCTTATAAGGTAAAATTGTATGCATCCCAGGGAACTCCGGCAAGCTGTACCAGTGTCGATTCAATGATGGTTTATGTAAAAGTTGATACCCCTCTCAATTGCGCGACCGTTTATTCCAACTTATATCCTTATGCTCATGGCATGGCTGGTTATGGCAATTTAAGTGCAACCTCTCATCATTTAAGTACCATCACGCCGAGCTATGATTATGGAGATGGTAGCGCGATAACCGATTCAGCTAACCACACCTACACTACCCCAGGCACTTATACGATCAAGTGCAATGTGGATTGGAAAAATAGCAATACTAATGCCCATGAATGCAGTGATTCTACATCAGCTACCGTTACTGTTCCCAATTGGGATGGTGTTATTTATGGCGATATTAGCTATGATTCGCTAACCTATACAGGAACCCAATCTAATATTAAGGTATATCTCATACAGTTTAATCCAACAACTAATATTCTGTCCGCTATTGATTCAGTGATTACAGGCGGAACGGGCCTTTTACCCTATCAATTTAATAAAGTGCACGCTGGAAATTACCTGGTCAAGGCGGCTAAAAGTTATACCTCATCGGGCACTGGATTATTACCAACCTATCACGACAGTAGCCTGTACTGGAGCGCGGCGCAAAGCATTTATAATTCTGGGGGTACTTGGACGGGGGCCAATATCTGGCTCAAATCCGGTTCCGTTACCACAGGCCCCGGATTCATCGGCGGCAATGTCAGTCTCGGAGCCAATAAGAGCGCATCTGGTGGAGTTTCCGGCATGGACATTCTTCTGATGGATCAGAATAACCAGGCAATTACCAGCACCCAGACCGACGGTAACGGAAACTATTCCTTCACCAATATTCCGATTGGGAATTACAAGGTTTATCCGGAGGCTATGAATTACACCACCGTCCCTGCTTCCAATATACAGGTGACAACAACTAATACGTCTGTTTCCGGAGTCTTATTCCATCAGGATGATGCCAAAATGAGCATTGAACCGCATTTCCTGGGAGTTAATGATCCATTAGCAAATGCCGGTAGCATTTATGTGGCTCCAATGCCAGCTACCAATTCGATCACCTTCAGTTGGTTCAATTGCAATTTGAATAATGCCATTGTACAGATCAGTAATTCGCTGGGACAAAGGCTTTTCGAAAGCAGCTTAGATCAGGGAAGTACTAAGTCCGGAAAAAAAGAACTGAATATTTCCAGTCTGCCTGCAGGGGTTTATTATTTGAATATTAAAGACCGTGCCGATCTGTCTACCCTAAAGGTTATCAAGCGATAGCAATATCAATATGATGAGTCAACCGGTTGTGTGGTTCGCAAACCTGCACAACCGGTTTTTAATTTTTAAAAGCGCTTAGGGAATCCTTGTTATATCCAGAACAGAGTGCTTTGTTAGCAGCTTAAATTCATAAGCAACTAAACCGATACTCCGAAATAGAGAAATAAACATCCCCAGGTTTAAGGATCACAGAAGGGAATTGCGGGTGGTGAATCGCATCAGGAAATCCCTGCGGACTCAGCACAATACCACTGTGTTTGCCATACGGTACACCCGATTTACCAGGGATCTTTCCTTTCAAATGATTGGCCGTATTCACCTGCATTCCAGGCCGATCCGTACAGATCTCCAGGCAAATACCTGTTTTAAGGGAAGTCAATTTAAGCGCAGGGGTTCCAGGACACAAAACAAAATTATGATCATAACCACCGGCCAGATTCAATTGTTCCTCGTGATGCTCCATCCCTTTTCCAATAATTCTGGGGTTCCTGAAATCAAATTCAGAACCACTAACCGGACATAAGCGTCCAGTTGGGATCAGGCGGGCATCAATCTCCGTGTATTGATCCGCATTGATCCATAATTCATGATCCAGGATACTGCCATTCCCAGCACCATTCAGATTGAAATAACTGTTATTGCTGAGGTTTACCAGGGTCGGCTTATCCGTGGTTGCATGGTAGGTCAGCTTCAGCGTTTGAGCGTCTTTCCATTCATAGATCAGCTCCATATTCAGATTACCCGGGAAACCCTCTTCTTCATCTTGTGAAAAATAAGTCAGCACCAGCATCTCAGCACTCTTCTTGATTACGGTCCATACCCGGTTATGAAATCCCCCAAAGCCTCCATTCAGGGTATTATGATTTTCATTGGTTTGCAAAACCTGGGTTTTCCCGCCCAGCACAAATAAACCAGCGGAGATTCGGTTGGCGCAACGACCGATGGTGGCACCCATGAATTCTTGGGGCTCCTGCTGATAATCTTTCAGATTGGGATATCCCAGGGCTATATCCTGCAAATTTCCTTCCCGATCACAAACATTCAGTGAAATAATCCGGGCACCATAATTAGAAATATCACATGAATTAAGACTACCCTGGGCTCGAATAGTAAATATCCCAGCATGATCCCCATCAATCGTTTGATCGAAATCTGTGGGACCTGACATTGCTGGCATATCCATATGTAGATGCTCCCGTGGGTGCTAAGAACTGAACCTGCAAAAAAATCATTCCACCATTTAACATTACCAAAACATTCCTTGAAATTTGCGGTATGACGCGGAAGGATCGTTTTCAATTTGTGATCGAATGGTTTAGTAAACATCAACCGGATGTTGAAACGGAATTGAATTATGAAAGCCCTTTTGGCCTGCTGGTTGCTGTCATTCTATCAGCCCAATGCACAGACAAACGGGTCAATATGGTAACGCCCGATCTGCTGAAAGCATGGCCTGATGCACGTTCCATGAGTCAGGCTGAGTTTGACGATATATACCCTTATATCAAGAGCGTCACCTTTGCGAATAATAAAACCCGACACCTGATCGGGATGTCAGAAATGCTCATGTCAGCATTCCATGGGGAAGTGCCACAAACTGTTGATGAATTAACTAAACTTCCTGGAGTGGGGCGAAAAACGGCCAATGTGATCACCTCCGTAATCTGGTCCCAACCGAATATGGCGGTTGATACCCATGTATTCAGAGTGGCTGCCCGGATTGGACTGACTAAAAATGCCAAAAATCCATTGGAGGCCGAACTACAATTAACGAAGGGGTTTCCTGAAAGCCTTATCCATCGGGCACATCATTGGTTGATTCTCCATGGTCGGTATACCTGCCTTGCCAGGAAACCTTTATGCGAGAATTGTCCCTTACAATCCGCCTGCCATTTTTTTCAAAAGGAAATGCAGTATGTACTTAATGGGGAACGCAAGTACGATCCAGCAAAGGACGCCATCAATAAGCTAACCTAAGAATTGGAATGAATCAGAAAAACGGCAGAAGCCGATAATTACATCCAGGTAGGTACAAACTTGGCCTGATAATCCGCCCAGGGAGTGGTTTTGTACAATCCTTCTCCAAAATATTTCATGATCATTTCGATCATTTTCAGATCCTGGTAACCTGGGATCGGCTGAGGGCCCTGAAAATTCTCTTCCATCACGATGCTGGTAGGATAGGAAAGGTTTTCGCCGAGGAATTTCTTTGCAAATGGATGCGCCCGTTCATTCGGATTGGCATTGTACATTTTGCCCATGAAACGGATATCCGTTTTCTGCTCTGCGTTCAGCTTGACCGCATAAAAGTGCTCATTCATATAGCGGATCACATTGGGATTCTGAAACGTCGTCTGGTCCATACGCTTGCACCATACGCACCAATCCGTATAAACATCCATCCAGACCTTTTTGGGAGCCTGCTTCATCGCGACCTGAACCTCATCAATATCCATCCAATGGATCTCGGTAGCAGTCGCTGCCGCAGCCGGCACTGCAGGTTTGGAAGCACTACTCGAAGGGGTGGCTTTCTTTTTGTCTTTATTACCTGCAAAGGAAACGGGCATAAAAACCAGGGCCAGAAAACTAAGTAGCAAGATCCTTTTCATATAGCATGCCTTTTATGAATGCCGAAAATACAACTTTATGCGGCTAGCTTTGTTTTCAATACTGTTATGCAAGTTCTAAAAATCGCCATCGGTGTCACCGGCGCCAGTGGATCCATTTATGCTAAACTGCTCCTGGAGCACCTGGTTAAAACGGATGCGGAGACCCATCTGGTCCTCAGCGATAATGCCCGGACGGTCTGGTCACATGAATTAAGGGACGAGGGATACAAGAACTTTCCATTCAAAACCTGGGATGCCAAGGATTTCTTTGCACCTTTTGCCTCCGGTTCTGCCGGCTTTGATGCTCTGATCATTTGTCCTTGCAGTATGGGCACCCTGGGACGAATTGCCGCTGGGATCTCAAATGACCTGATCACAAGGGCCGCCGATGTGATGCTGAAAGAGCGTCGCAAGCTCATCTGTGTGGTTCGGGAGACTCCTTACAATCTGGTGCATCTCCGGAATATGACTACGGTGACAGAGGCAGGAGGAATTATTTGTCCGGCAACCCCCTCCTATTACAGTCGGCCTCAAAGCCTCGAAGCTGCTGCGGATACGGTCATTCAACGGGTGTTACAGCTCAGTGGCATTCCAGTTAATTCCTATCGTTGGGGGCAACAAGATGTTTCGTGAGTTAATGGTGATGCTGCGGTATGCACCTTTCAGACCAGAGTAGGTGCTAGCAAAGTCCGGAGAAAGAGCGTGATTGCTGGCCGAAGCAATTGAGAATCCCTATTTTGCAGAGGCACCTGATACGCCTTCGGATCTGATTCAATATTCAAACATATTTCAAGCCATAGGGGCGTTAATCCTGATCATTGTATGCCTGGCAATGACCGGTGCAGGCATTCGCAGGCTATTCAAACTCCCCGGTTCAGGCCTCTTTTCCTTTGAAACGATCCTTATGGGTCTGCTGTCCCTGGCACCGCTTTATGCTATATTGATGACCCATGGTTTTACGATGCTTGCATCGCTACCTATATTATTGGGACTCCTTTTAGGCTTTGAAAAAAAAGAACCCGGACTGGCCGTTTCAAAAAGCCTCCGGATACCCGAAGAATGGATGATCGGGTTCATTGCTTTAATTGCGTATTTCTTTTTTTATATCCAGGCTTTTTGGTCTTTTGATCCGGCTCTGAGTAATTATCCTTCTGGAGACCTGAACTATTACTGCCGGCTGGCACGACATATCAGCAATAATCATTGTGAAAACAGGCTTTTGGATCTTGTTGGTTATGAAAAGTTCTGGCAAGCCTACCATTGGGGAGATATCTGGCTAAACTCCATGTTATCAAAAGCTAGTGGCTTACAGGCCGAGATTGCATTGGTATTAATCGTCTTCCCGCTTTTATCCGCGCTGTTCGTTATGGGATTGTACCGGCTGTTTCGGGAACGCTGGAATCGGTTCCGGTTGCTATTGGTCCTTCTTTGTTTATGCGCCCCCATGATGGGATTTTTCACCGGCTTTATGCCAGCCTCCTGGAAATACCAATTCCATTTTTTCCCGGCCCCTTTGGCGCAGTATCCTAAAATGCTGCTGTTCGCGAACTTTTTTGTCTGGACCTTGCAATCCTTACGATTCAAAGACCAGCGGATCCCTTTACTACGCGCATTGGTCGGTGCCTTACTATACCTGGGCGCCTTACCTGCCGCCCTGTTTTTTACAGCATTTCAGATCCTTCGCTCCGTTTGGAAAAAGGGGATTCAATGGCGCTACTGGAGCCTACTCATCATTGCTTACGCAGTGACAGGCCTTTGGTGTTTATTCCTTTATAATCGGGGAATACAATCCGGGCCCTGGCTTCCGGACCTGGCTCCATTCCATCAATACTATTCCCTGCATGGCCGCATTATTCTTGCCGGGATCGTAGAAAGCAGTATGATGCTGCCTTATTTCTTCGTTCTGGCAGCCTTCGTGTATTACACCCGGAATTCCCCAACATGGCTTCTGAAACAGTTTGGACCATTGGAAATCAGCCTGTTCATCTGGCTATTGGGGGGTTGGTTGGGATGGTTTTTACTATTTCCCAGTAGCACGGACAGTTTTCAGTTCCTGGAAAATATCCGCATGGTTTTTTTACCGGTATTTGCTCTTTGTTGTGCAACGTTATTTATTCAATCAGAGAAGTCTTTCCTGGCGCTGGCCCTGCTTTTTAGCCTGGTGTTGATAAGTATCGGTAGCAATTGGTTTTTTTGTAAAGAAGCCTTTCTGACAGATCATATTGAACGTAGGGATTACCAGACTGTGGAATCATTTATTAATCGCTCGGACACGCATAATGGGATCAAAGCGTTGGTGCTAAAATCTCCTGAAGCCACCAATCGCATTGCGACGCGCAATAGCACAGTTTTCTATCCACTGGAATTTTTATCCCTTCTTGATTCCAGGTACGCGGCGTACTCTTTACAACCTGTTTTTTTCGATGAAACCGATACTACTGCCATTAATCAGAAAGAAAGCCTGATGATGAAATGGTGGTCGCCACTAATGCAATTCAGTCATGATCAGAAATTAGAACATGTGCCCGCGGATACCCTCATTCGCGACTTTACCCTTCATGTGAAGCCCCAAATTCTAATCCTTGCCAATGATGCCCAGGTTCCAGCCGTATTACAGCCACTCCTGACTGCTGATTCGATTCAGTTACATTCCAAAAAATACCGACTTTTTCGCTTCGCGACCCTTAAATAGCATTTTTTTAGCTCCGTGAATCAGGAATTATCGAAGACTTGAACCCAAGGGTACGGGTTTTTACAGAGCGCATTTATCCATTTACGAATGAACTACTTGGATTATTAGCCCCTTCCCCCATCTTATATTTGCAGCCAATTATTATTATGCTGTCTATACACCTCTTCAGAGAAGACAAAGAATTAATCCTACAGGGTCTTGCAAAGAAAAACTTTGCAGAGCCTGAATTGGTTGATCAGATCATGGCGGTTGATACCCAACGCCGGAAATTGCAATCAGAGAATGATGTGGTTGCAGCCTTTATTAACAGCTCCAGTAAAGAGATCGGGAAATTGATGGGCTCCGGACAAAAGGATGCTGCCGAGGCAATGAAACTGGAGGTCGGTAAACGCAAGGAGGAGGCTCAAAAACTTTCGTCCGATCTGGGCCAAATTGAAAAGGAGCTGGACGAGTTATTGATCAAGCTTCCCAATCTTCCTCATCAATCCGTACCAGTTGGAAAAACGCCCGAGGATAATGTTGTTGTACGGGAAGCGGGGATTAAACCGGATTTGAGCCGTCAGAAACTGCCGCATTGGGAGCTGGCTGCCAAATACCGGCTGATCGATTTTGAGCTGGGTACCAAGATCACGGGTTCCGGCTTCCCAGTCTATATGGGTCAGGGTGCCAAACTCCAGCGGGCACTGATTGCTGCCTTCCTGGATTACAATATTGCAGCAGGTTATACAGAATATTATCCCCCGTACATGGTAAATGAGGCATCTGCCTATGCCACGACCCAACTGCCAGATAAGGAAGGACAAATGTATCATGCAACAGAAGACAATTTCTTTCTGATCCCTACTGCGGAAGTTCCCGTTACCAATGTTTACCGCGATACGCAGACACCTGAATCGCAGTTGCCCATCAAAATGACGGCGTATTCACCCTGCTTCCGCCGTGAAGCTGGTTCTTATGGCAAGGATGTCCGTGGACTGAATCGCGTCCACCAGTTTGACAAGGTGGAGATCGTTCAGTTGATCCAGCCACAATCAAGCTATGATGCCCTTGAAGACATGGTGCTACATGTTGAAACCCTATTGAACAAATTGGAGCTGCCTTACCGGATCCTTCGGCTTTGTGGTGGCGATATGTCATTTTCCTCTGCTCTGACTTATGATTTTGAAGTATGGAGTGCAGCCCAGGAACGCTGGCTGGAGGTCAGTTCCGTATCGAATTTTGAAAGCTTCCAGACCAACCGTTTGAAAGCGCGCTATAAAAGCACCGAAGGCAAATCTGCCTTGCTGCATTCATTGAATGGCTCCTCCCTGGCATTGCCACGCATCATGGCCTGTCTGCTTGAAAATAATCAGAGCCCTGAAGGCATCCGATTGCCGGAATTTCTGAAAGACTATTTTGGTAAATCCATCATCTCATAAATGAGGCATAGAGGTCTTTGATCCTCTTAAATCATGCTGATCCGGGGTGATTCACATTAAAAACAGAACCTACAATGATACAACGCATACAATCTCTTTGGCTGTTTCTGGCATCCATGCTAAATGGACTCCTTTTCCTGTTCCCTTTGTACCGATACAATGTGCCAAACCAGGTATATTCACCCTGGCAGCTTGATAAGGTGACGGCCAGTCTGCCCCTGATGATCGTTGCCGGAGTGACAACTTTATTACCACTGGTGACCATATTCATGTTTAAGGATCGCAAGCGCCAACGTGGATTAATCTGGATCACGATCCTTTCCTGCTTCACGCTGATTTCGCTGGTACTGATGCGGATGAACAATCTCCGGAATGCCACGCCACCAGCCGCAAATCTGGAGTATGTATTGCCCGGGATCCTGGTAACTTTTGCAGCTATTTTCCTGTTGATCCTGGCCCTGCGTGGGATCCGAAAGGATGAACAACTCATCAGGAGCATGGATCGGCTGCGCTAAAAAATGGTCATTAAACTGGACGATTCATTTGTAAATGATTGCCATGCCCTTATTGTAATCATGAAATAAATCAAAACATTTGCTGGATCTGCCTATAAATCTGATTCGAAAGCCAGGCTTGGATTCCTTTTAAAATTCACTTGCAAATAATACTTTTAAGCAAATGAATTTAAATCCTAATAGCCTGGCGGAAGTGGAATCTATCTTTGATGGCATACCCACCCACTATCAGCAAGCCTCCAATGCCCGGCGATTTGTACATTTTCTTATTGATATGGTCGTAGCTTATTTCGTAGCGATCGCAATCTTTGTTTTAATAGCACTTTCGAGTACCAGGATGGCCACATGGGTCTTCACCCTTGACAATTCGGTTGGAGGCTGGTGGTTAGACCGATTGTTAACAGGCCTGATCATCGGATTGGTCTTCACAATTATTGAAGGTGCCAGCAAAGGGCGGAGTTTGGGGAAGCTCATCACAAAAAGCAAGGCAATCCGGAAAGATGGCAGTCCGATCACCTGGGGTGATGCGTTCAAACGGTCTTTCAGCCGACTGATCCCATTTGAACCATTCTCTATTTTTGGTTCAGAAGTTTGGCATGACCGCATTTCTGGTACCCAGGTGGTCATAATGCCTTAAGGAGGCTGGCTACCTAATATTCTTGGATCGCCCTTTTTTATGGATTATTAAAGGCAAGCCTAAAGGCCTGCTTTTCTGAAGGAAATGCTAACCCCCGGCCCTCCTTCGCTAAATAGCTTCGGCGGGGGACCCTAAAGGCGCGGGGCAACTGTTGTGGGTTCTGTTGTATCTGAACAAAAAATCAGCCGTCGCCACAGCCTATAGCTGGCCCTCCTTCACTATGCAACGGCGAGAAACCCTAAAGGCGTCGGAATTTAAGCCTGAAAGGTCTGGTGCCGTTGCTTATTTCCGTTTCATGCAGGCTTCGATCTCCTTAACGGTGACCGGGATATTTTTCATCAAATCGATATGGCCGGTTTTGGTAATCCAGATATTATTCTCGATGCGGATTCCCATTTGTTCCTCTTCGATATATAAACCTGGTTCGACCGTAAACAACATACCTGCTTTGACAGGCATGACCCGTGTACCCAGATCGTGAACATCCAGCCCCAGATGGTGACTCACTCCATGATAAAAATAGTTGCGATAGGCAGGATTTGCCGGATCCCCATTTTTAATATCTGCTTTGGTGATCAGTCCTAGTTTTAAACACTGCTGCTCCATGGCCGTACCAACCAGGGCGGTATAATCGACCACAGAAATGCCGGGTTTCAGGATACTTTTCGCATAATCATGAACATTCAAAACGGCATTATAAACCGCTGCCTGGCGCTTGCTAAAGCTGCCATTTACCGGGATGGTCCGGGTAAGGTCTGCGGCATAATTTCCATATTCCGCTCCAAAATCCATCAAGACCAGTTCCCCATCTTTGCACGCCTGGTTATTCTCTACATAATGCAGGGTACGGGCACGATCACCGGAGGCAATGATGCATCCATAGGCATGGCGGGTAGCCCGCTTAATGAGGAATTCATGTGTAATCTCAGCTTCCAGTTCATACTCCATGACACCGGGATGCATGTATTGCATCACCCTGCGGAACGCCCCTTCTGTTATATCGATCGCGCGTTGTGTCACCGCAATCTCTTCCTTAGTTTTAATAGCCCGCAGCTCCTTGAACAGGCGTGCTGCCCGCTCATAGCGATGTAATGGAAACCGGGTCATCCATTCTTTGACGAACAGAAGGTCCTGGCGAAATACACTGCCATCCATGCGGTCGTTTTCATTGGTATCCAGGTACACGGTATCGGCATGGTGCATCATCACCTGCAATACGGCATCGATGGAATCCACATATTGAACATTCTTAATCCCGCTGATCCCTGTAGCTTCTGCTTTTGTCAGTTTATGTCCTTCCCACTTCTCCAAAACCTCATTGGGCCGAAGGATGACCAGCACTTCAGTAGCGCTGGTATCCGGATTATCCGGATAAAGGATGACCATGCTCTTTTCCTGGCGAACGCCAGAAAGCCAGAGCACATCGCTATTGGGTATATAGGTGTATTGCTGATCCCCATTGGTTGTCAATACCGGGTTACCTGGAATAATAGCCACACTATTCGGAGCCATCATCTTGCTAAAGCGTTGACGATTTTGAATAAATAGTGCAGGATTAATAGCTTCGTATTTCATGCAATTGCGTTTAAGGATTAATGAAGGTACTGTGCGTGGCAACAAAGGAAGTTATCCTCCGGGAAATTCCCCTTATTGAGGGGAGCAGGATCAGACATTGAACCGGAAATGCATGACATCTCCATCCTGTACAATATATTCCTTGCCTTCGATCCGGAGTCGCCCCTTGTCACGTGCGGCACTTTCGCCTCCCAATTGTATAAAATCATCGAAGCCGATAACCTCTGCCTTGATGAATCCTTTTTCAAAGTCAGTGTGAATCACACTCGCTGCCTGTGGGGCTTTCCATCCCTTGCCGATGGTCCAGGCTCTTACTTCCTGAACCCCGGCTGTAAAATAGGTGATCAGATTCAGGAGGCCATAGGTAGCACGGATCAGGCGATTTAATCCCGGTTCTTCGAGACCATATTCTTCCAGGAATACGGCTTTGTCCTCATCCGTATCCATTTCGGTAATTTGGGCCTCGATCGAATTATTCATAATTATGATCCCGGCACCTTCTGCCGCAGCGGAAGCTTTCAGGGCATCCGAGTATTTATTACCGGTATGAATGCCGGCTTCATCGACATTGGCGACATACAGCACGGGTTTTGCGGTCAGCAAGTGGATATCATAGATAGCTTCCAGTTCTTCCCCTTCCAGATTAAGGGCTCGAATATTCTTTCCCTGTTCCAGGTGGTTTTTGCATTGGATCAAGGTCTCGAGCATTCGTTTGAATTTCGGATCCATCTTAGCCTGCTTTTCGACGCGATTGATCTTCTTTTCAACGCTGCTGAGATCTGCAAGCTGCAATTCGGTATCGATGATCTCTTTATCGGAAACCGGGTTGATAGCGCCTTCTTCCCGTAGCACATTATCATCTTCGAAGCAACGAACCACATGTACGATGGCATCGACTTCCCGGATATTGCCAAGAAATTTATTGCCGAGTCCTTCCCCTTTGCTGGCACCCTTAACAAGGCCGGCGATATCAACAAATTCGATAGTGGTTGGTAAAATGCGGTTGGGATTGACGATGGCGGCCAATGCATTCAGGCGGCTGTCCGGAACATCCACAAGTCCGATATTGGGTTCAATGGTACAGAACCGGTAATTCGCAGCCTGTGCCTTCGCACTATTACTGACCGCATTAAAAAGTGTGGATTTACCCACATTCGGAAGACCAACAATGCCTGCTTGTAATGCCATATAATGATATAAAGTCGCTAGTAAAAATCGGCTGCAAAAGTAAAACACCTGAACGGAGCAGCGGCTAAATATTTAAATCGATTCAGAAACTGGTAAAGGCCCAATTTCCTGCCGTGGCGGAGTTGCTGACAAACTACTTGACCAAGTTTGGCTCAGCCCCAGCCTTGGCCTTTCGAGCTACCGTTTTCAAGTAATTAATACCCAATCAAATCCCAGTCAATACCCATTCATTATTCTCCTTCCACCTCTAATCCAGACGAACAAATCGGGAAAGTGGCGGCAATAATACGTACTGCCAAGGGAAGCTATAGGTTACCGGAATAATAGCTGAAGAATAGCTACGGGCTAGAAATAGCTTAGAAGTAGTTTAGAAGTCGCTAAGAAGTCAGTTAGTATTTGGCTACAATAGTATAATTAATTTTTAAATTGTGTAAATGTGGTTATGCACCTTTAGCCTCCTTGAGTAAAGTCGAAGGACCATTCGCTACAATCTATTAAAACCAACTGGACCTGGTCAATACAAACAGATTCCCCCGAGAAGGACAAAGGAAACGTGGAAGACTGGCATTCGGTACATGAGAGAAATTACCCCCGCTCACTGAGCGAAGTCGATGGGCTATGCGCTACAAACTTTGAGGAACCAACTGGACCTGGTCAATAAAACAGATTCCCTGCTGGAATAAGAAAGGAAACGTGCAGTACCGGCATTCGTCCCATGAGCGAAGTCACCCCGGTCCCTGAGCGAAGGAACATATTGCAAATAAAAAGGCCAGCTCAGAAGGCACTTCCGAACCGAACACAGACCTTGCTAACTGTCCTGATTATTTGTTGTGCTTCGTCAGCCGTTCGGTTCGAAGCAGCTGGCCTTTCAAATCCGTGATAAATAGGAGATAGGTTCCATTGGCGATATCACCCAGATCAATCGATTTCAAGTTGGTAGCTTCCATAACGATCTTACCACTGGCGTCCCTCAGGGATAGATTAACTGCAACCTTCGAATCAATATTCAAAACACCGGTCGTGGGATTTGGATAAATTTTGATCGAATTACCTAACACGGGGTTGCTGATCCCGACATTGGTAATAATGATCTGATTGGAAAAACCTGCACAACCATTGGAATCAACAACATACAATACATACGTACCATTGGCAGTATAGGAATATGAACTACCATTGGCACCACTAATCGTATCTGTATTGAATAACCACTGATACCTGGTATATGCAGACGTTGTCTGTAAGTTTGATCCACTCAACAATATGGTAGGTACTGGTATTGGGTAAACCACCACGTCAACATTCGCTGAAGTGGACAAGCAATTGTAAGTGTTTGTAACCTGCACGGTGAAAGAGCCTGATGAATCTACCACGTTCGATATCCCGGTATTCGATAGTGGCAAACCATTTAAAAACCATTGGTACGTCAAGCCCGTCCCTGAATTCGCCATTAATACGACAGAATCTCCCATGCAGAAATTGATTGCTGAATTATAACTGACAATGGCTGGTGGGCGTGGATTCACTGTAATGTTGATCACGTTGGACGAGTCGGTACACTGGGAACTATTAGTAACCGCTACCGAATAACTACCTGTTTGCCGCGCATAATAAATCGTATCCGTCGCCCCAACAAGATTCAATCCATTCCATTCCCACTGATAACTAAGTCCGGGACCCGCGTTCGCCTTGAGCAACGTGCTATCTCCCTGACAGATCGTTGTGCTACCGGCCGAACTTGCCACTGCCAAGGGGTTTGCCACCAGGACAACAACGATATTCGGAGAAACTACCTGACAACCGGTGATCTGATTAGTAATGACAAGATTGTACGTTCCTGCAGAACCTGCAGTATATATGCCACCCGTAGCATTGCTAATCGTTGATCCATTCAGTTTCCACTGGTAATTCATATTGGGATCCACCGGTGCCGCACTTAAGCTTATCGTTTGGTTCGGACAGATTACTGTGTTCCCGCTCGGAGAGGTGGTGTTATTAGGCAAGGCATTTACCTGAACGGAAGTAACAAGTGATGTTGCTATACAACCGGTTGTCGGATTTGTTGCAGTCACGGTATAAAGGCCGGTGTTGCTCACGGTAAGCGTCGTACCTGTCTGGCCGGAAATCACGGTACCATTATTCTTCCATACCAGGTTATACGTTCCAGATGCAGCACCGGATGTCAATACAACTGATCCACCCTGACAGAAAGTGATCGGCCCTCCTGAAGTGATTGTTACCGGTGGAGCTGGATTAACTGTAACTGTAATCCCAGGCGAAGATGTGTTGAAACATCCTGTAGACGGGTTGGTTACAGTCACTGTATAATTTCCAGGGTTCACAGCTGTATAGCTCGACGTGTTACCACCAGAAGCAACAGGAACACCACCCAGGTTCCATTGATATATTAAACCCGCACCCGTGTTGGCATTCAAGGTGACGGAGTTACCCAGGCAGAAAGTGGTGGATCCGCCTGCTGTTGCAGTTACTGTTGGTAGCGGATTTACACTGACCACTGTTGGAGTGACCGAAGTTGAATTGCAACTTGGTGTGCCCGTAATCGCCACATTGACCGTGTACGAACCGGGGGTACCTGCTGCGTAGAGGGAATCATTGGCACCTGTGATGGCCGTCCCATTCAAATACCATTGATAGCTCAATCCGGGAGCGGTATTGGTTTTGAGAAGGACATTGCCCCCGGCACAGAAAGAAGCTGTTGATCCCGGTGTAATCGCAGCGGATGGACCCGAACCTGAAACCACCGGGAAGTGATTGGAAGTATCGGTACAACCGGTCGTTGGATTGCTTACCTGCAGGTAATAATTCCCAGTCGAAGCTGCTGTATATGATGGGGAACTTGCTCCAAATATTGGGCCGGAGGCATTATACCATTGGTAGGTATTACCCGGTGTAACCGGACCCTGAAGCATTACATTACCACCATTACAGAAAGACAAGGACCCTTGTGGTATAACCAAAGTCGGCGTGCTGATATTCGTAAGAGCTATCGAAGAAGAAGTCGCACTACAGTTTAGGAAATTCGTACTCACAAGAGAATAGGTCCCCGTGACCAACCCAATGTAAGAAGGCCCAGTGGCACCTGGAATATTCAAACCATTCCTTTGCCACTGATACGAAACACCACTGGCACTGTTACCAACAAGTGTATCCCGGTCACCATTACAAAAGGTGGTAGCATTTTTGCTGAGGATGCTAACGGTTGGTAGGGGGTTAACAACTACAACAGTACCGGTTGAGGTGGCAGAACAACCGGTTACAATACTATTAGCCTTACAATAGTAGGTGCCTGCGGTTGTTGCAGGATAACAGTTCGTCGTTGCTCCTCCAATGGCATTAGCAGGAGTCACACCGTTCAGGTACCATTGGTAGGTTTGAAAGGCGCCAGTAGGTATACATAACGCAATTGAATTGCCATTGCAGATGGTATCCGGGCCAGCCGGGCTGATGATTACAGCAGGGGATGGAATAACATGTATGGTATCCGCCGTTGGGCTGGAAAGACAGCCCTGGACATTCCCGACCGCGCGGTAGATCGTAGTAGTTGGAGGCGACACATACACTTTGGAATTCGTATCGCTCAGACTAACGGAGCTGCTGAGGGCGGAATCATTGAACATGCTCCCGACATTCAACCAATTTACCGGACAAGGTTTGAGGAAGTTGAACTTAATATTCGCACGGTTGGTACTGGTAGTAACAACAGGAGGATTGAAAGAAGTTACCAAGCAAGTGTCTCCATTATACCATGCAACAGAATTATAAGAAGTAGGTGAATAATAAACCGTCCCGTTTAGCGTATAGCTTACGCAGGATGCAACTGGACAGGTGGAACAATTTAAATGATGCACATCAATTACGATCGGATCGGTGCCATTCCAGCTAAAACCAGGGCTAAAGGGATACGATACCCACCCAGGAACAGTAGGAGGGGAATAGCTTAGTGAATTGTATACAGTTGTCCAACCAATGGAGGGGTTATAAAATCCAGTCAGACTGGTAGTGCTCACCGGCATGGCCGCAATCATAATCTTGAAATTACCCATTGCACCGCCTGTATAACTGGCACTTTGATTAAAGGCTACAGAAGTAATATAACCGGGAGTGACTCCCGCAGCGGAAAGCTCAGCCGCCGTAAACATGTATTGAACATGATTGCCAGTATAAAATGCGCCAAAAGGTGTTGGGTAACTCGTATTTGTATTGGAATTGGTTGAATAACCAATGGTGGTACTGTCTGATACAGATGGGAAGCCGAAAGTCTTCAGACTCGCGCTGGTTCCTGAACAAATTGTGATGGGACTAGGGCTAATGCTCGGTGGTGCGGGTTGAACATTTACGTGGATCAGGATCGAATCATAGTTCACACAACCGGTGGATGCGTCATGGGCTAAAAGATAGTAAGTAGAGGTGCTGGTAGGAGCAATCGGAACGGTAGCATTGGTACTAATTGGAGTAGTGCTTGATGAGGGGTTCGGAGTTGTGTACCAGGAGAAGAAATAATTAGGATTGGGAGAAGTTACGCTCAATGTATCCCAGGACCCAATGCAAATACCGGGTAATCTGGAGGCAGAAACGGTAATTGCCGGCGCAGGGGTTGATGTAATCGTGACCGGGGTTCTAACTGTTCCTTCGCAATCTGCCGAGATGACGTTGTTATAGAAGAAGAAGTAGTAGGGTGCATATCCATTCTGTAAACCGTTTGAGCAACCGCCTACAATATGTGCCCGATTACTGTTTGAATTGTATGGAAATGGCAGTCCATACTCATAATTTAACTGAGGTGAACCGGTATAAATAGGGTTCAGCTGGAGGAACCAGTGGCCCGCATGTAAATTCATGAAGCTGGTATCATAATACAGAACGTTTGGACTCAAAGCTGCACTGGAGCCGCTAACCGTAAACGGTCCTGCTGTTTTATAAAAACCAGCAGAATCATAAAGATCTATGGAGATCGTCCCACTCCCCGTTGGGTAAACCGTTGAGGAATACAGATTGATATGTGGAACGTCTAAAACGATTTCAATACCGTATGCTCCGAGGGTACTACTATAACTGGCAGGATGTGGATTCGTTACAATTTCCGTGCTGAGATTTGGAGAAGTGGCAACTGCATAATAGGTGGTAGTTGACTTGCTGACCGGAGGCGTAAACGTATTTCCAGTAAATAGGGGTATGCCTCCGTTAGCCGATGTATACCAGTTGGCTGTTGCATATGCGGACGTTGTAACCGATAACGCTGCGGTACCAAAACCGCAATGGGTGGCACCAGTTGCTGTGAGGATTGTGGGATTGGCAATGATAAAGGTATCAATAGTGCTGGTTGCCAAGAGTGAAGTGCCGCAATACAACAGCGCACGGTACCGCTGTGTGGAATTGAGTAATCCAGTATTCAGGCTATTTCCATTCGCCCCGCTAATATTGCTGAAGCTTCCTGTCAAAGATGCATTCTGCCATTGAACTGTAATTCCAACAGGTATCGGATTTAGGTAAACAGTTGCAGAGCCGGAAAGACAAACAGCTGATGGGTAAGAATTGGTAGCGAATGAAGGAGTACTCAGTATCCGGTATCCATTGGCGGAAGGACTATTATTCAAGGAGCCACCATTGAAATTCGATAATGCCACACTACCCGGGCAACTGCTAAATCCCGCAATGCTTGCTCCGGTGTATGATCCTGATGTATTATCCTGGGCTATAATGAAATAGGTAATGGAATCACCAGCAACTACCCCAGATGTCAATAGGGCATAATTGAAATTAAAGGTGTAAAGACTTCCGGCTACTGAGGTAGCATTGACATACTTCCAGCCGTTGAAGGTATTGTTGTTAGCCCCCCTGAATAAATTGTTCTCAGATGATTTCTTGTAGTAAAGACGTGGCGCATTAGCACCGGTTGCCACACCACTATTATCTGTGATTGTTGCAATAATGCTGGGAGCATTCAAGCAATAGCTTACTATTGATACTGGCGTGTAAGAAATAGCTGGCGGTGCTGTATCATTATTGGTACCATTGAATTCCAGAGCACCCATATCTACTATTGGGCCACGTGTTACACTGGCATAGTCCGTTGTAACAGAAGGCGAAGTCGTAACCACACCACCCTTCTCAGCAAAAGTGGTCCCGCTTGGAACATAAGTTGCAGGAAGTGCGGCTGGGATCAGGTTGTTTTCCGTAAAGCTGGCATCATCGTGTCCAACATATGCTTTGAACAAGCCGCATGGCGAATTGAAATTGGCATCATTAGTCAGATTATACGCATTTACCAGGGCGGTTGAAGATCCTTCACCATACAAGTAACTGTTCGTCACATTCGGTGAGTAGAAAATATTACCATTGCTGGTACCCAGGAAATTGCCAGGATTCACACCTGTTGATCCAGAACTCCGGCGAAGGGCGCAGACATAACCACCATTTGGTGTTGCATCTACATTGATGATGTTATTGCGGAGGTCTAATGTACCACCCGATGTATAAAGGATCCCTGTCAATCCATAACCTGTACCGCCGGTAATTCCTGGTTTCAGGTAAATAGTATTGTTGAACAACTTGTAGTTAAGGGCGCTGGCCAGGTAAACACCGGCACTGTTACTGCCCGAATAAGTTGCCGGGAAGTTGACATTCGTCAGGAAGTTGTTGTAGAAATTAATATTCACCCCGGATCCGGATAGATAATAGGGATACCAGGTGATTGAATTATTGGTGGTCGCGATATTGCTGACAATATTATTGTAGAGATTGTAGTCACCACCCTGCGCATAGGTGTACCAAGGATAATTGGTAGCACTACCCATTGTGATACTATCGATCCGGTTATTGTAAATATTGGCTCCGGAGGCGTAATAACCGAAATAGTTATAGATATAGCCACTAGTGCCCGCAATGTTCACATTAGTAATGGCATTGTGGTGAATGGATGGATTGGTTCCATAATAACCGACATAGTTATATATGTAGCCACCTCCCAGATTCACATTATTGATCCGGTTATTGCTGCAGGTACCACTTAAGTAGTAAGCCAGCATGGTATAAACGTAGCTGCTGCCTGTACTTGTTGTGGTTATATTCACCACCGTATTACTGTCGCAAATCGTTGCATAATTTCCCAGGTAGTTATTATTACCAATCAGGAAACCACTGAAGTTCTTGAAGGTATTCCCACGAACGATGTACTGGTTTGGTCCGTTATAGCCATAAGTGTAATTGTAGATATAGCCCAAGGCAGAATCGGACATCCGGATGTTCGAGAAGGTATTATAAGATACGTTCGAACTATCCCCTCCATAATAACCAAAGTAGTTGTAGAAATAATTGGTACCGGTGGCACCACTCATATCTACGCTATCAATGGTATTGTACTGATCATTCAGTTTACAACTCGGATAGCCTGTTGGTGCTGTTGTACCGGAACCAAAGATGTAGTGATAGATATAATAGTTAGCCGTGATTTTCCGATAGGTATTATTGGTATAATTGAATACCCCGGTTGGTGAAGGGTAGGTATAGCAATAGCCCAGGTAGATATAACCGCTCTGACCTCTCTTGGCTAGATTATAAGTATAGTTGTTCGTTACATTAATAGTCAGGGAGTAGTTGTAGTAGATATAGATACCATAAATAGAACCAGTGCTCACATTCCAGTCCTCATTGGTAATGCTATTGTTCTGGATATTCAGTGTCCGGCAGTAAGCATAATACTCATAGATATTATAGGCGCTGGCAGAAGTCGCTATCGGGTTGTTACCAGAAAAGGTATTATTGGAAATCGTGTGAGTCGACTGAGAAGATAAACCAGTGGAAGGATCACCATGGCCACTGGAGATACCATAATTATAAAAGGCATAAGCGGTAGCAGATGCCATTGAACAGTTCAGATCGAAATTGTTATTGGTAACGGTCAGGTCACCATAACCATTGCCCATGTAAACTTCGTAGACTGTAGTGTTATGACCGGTGGCGATATGGAAGTTGTTATTCTTAATGGTGATCACACTATCATAGGAAGGGTACATCGCATAGGCTGCGGTGGTACCACCACCCACTGTGATGTTATTACCTTGAGCGGCAGTAGCGCCACCATAGATATTGCCCTTATCATAAGTAGCCGCACTGGAGGTAATACCAACCGCGCGGATACCATAGTTTGTATTTGAAATCGTACAACCAGAAATCCGGTTATAACTGTTCAAACTAGCATTAGTGACACCGGAAGTACTTAATACCGTTGTAGATCCTGTCAGGGTATGCGCCAGGCTGATTCCGTAAGTATTCGCATTTAATGCATTCAGCTTGATTACGCAGCCATTGATGACGTCATACTGGCATCCATCATATGGAGTCGCTGTGCTGAGTTTCACCAGGCAATAGCCATATTCCATCTGAGTTGTTGGGCTCGTGTTGGCAACCGATTCTAATAGGTTCAGGTTATTGATCGTGACGTAGTCAGCACCCGCAATCCAGAACATCCCGTCCGCGGTGGAGGACGTACCCACATAGGCAGTGATGTTATTCCCATTCCCATTAATGGTAAGGGTTCTGGTCGCACTGAGATTTGCGTTGAGCGTAGCTGACCCTAGGCGGTATCCACCTACCGGAGCCGTCTCATTTGTTGCCGGTGTAAAGTTCACTGTAACACTCGCAGAAATACCATTAACATTCAGCGTATCAATGATCGCCTTCAGTGTTGGAAATTGAGCACTTGGAATCGTGTAAGTTCCAGAGAGTTGGGCTTTCGATGCCTCGCTTGCACAGAGCAAGGCGATACCAAACAGAATATAACGGAAACATGTTTTCATGGGTTGACTTAATTGTCCATACACGCGATTACAAGCCCTTTGTAATGGAACCAAGCTTTTTTAAAGCCGCCCAGGAAAATGCCAGGGCGGCTTTCTGTTATTGGTTGTCGCTTCGCTTATTTATTACTCTTCGTCACTTTCTCTGTTCGTAGCAAATGGCCCTCCATATCCGTTATATAAAGCAGATAAGTCCCATTTGCAATATCCCCCAGGTCAATCGACTTCACATTCGATGCCTCAATAATGGTCTTTCCGGTAACATCCTGTACCGTTAATTTGACCACGATTCTCGAATCAATATTTAAAACTCCGGTTGTTGGGTTAGGATAGACTTTGATCGAATTCCCTAAGATCGGATTGCTGACGCCGACATTGGTAAGGGTGATCTGATTGGAATAACCAACACAGCCATTGGAATCCACTACATAGACCTGATACGTTCCATTTGCAGAATAGGTGTACGAATTACTGTTGGCACCACTGATCGGATTCGTATTAAAGAACCACTGATAGCCCATATAGGTCATGGCGGTCTGCAGGTTCGTACCGGTATTCGTAATGAATGGTACTGGCGTAGGATAAACCAACACATTCACACTGGCTGAAGTGGATATACAATTGTAGGTATTTGCAACCTGTACGGAATAAGAACCGGTCGAATCAGCAACATACGAAATCCCGTAGTTTGGTAGCGGCGTTCCATTCATCAACCACTGGTAGGTAAGGCCAGTACCTACATTTGCCAGTAGTATAATGGAATCACCAGCGCAGAAGTTTAGGGACGAATTATACGTGATATAGGCTGCCGGACGTGGATAGACCGTTATAACGACCGGAGTGGAAGAGGCCGTACAAAGGGAGGTATTCGTTACCGCTACCGAATAATTACCGGGAAGGGAAGCATAATACACCGTATCCGTTGCACCAACAATCGAACCACCATTCAGTTTCCATTGGTAACTCAATCCCGTTCCAACAGTCGCTATTAACTTGGTCGAATCGCCCTGACAGATTGTTGTATTACCGATGGCTGTTGCAACTGCGGTGGGGGCCGCAATTACGGATACCACAATATTCGGTGAAACGATCTGACAACCGGTAATCTTATTTGTAATCACCAGATTGTAGGTTCCGGCAGCAGTTGCTCCGTAAGTTCCTGTGGTTGCTGAACTGATCGCTGAACCATTGAGTTTCCACTGATAATTCATAGTAGTATCAACTGGAACTGCACTCAGATTAAGGGTACTATACTGACAGAGATTTACGCTTCCGTTCGGGGTTGTGGAATCACTTGGAAGGGCATTTACCTGCACTGAAGTAACCGCAGAAGTAGCCACACAACCTGTTGTTGCATTGACAGCTGTCACGGTATAAAGGCCGGTGCTGGTTACCGTGAGTGTGGTAGCCGTCTGACCCGGAATGGCCGAGCCATTATTTTTCCATGTCAATCCATAGCTCGCCGTTGTAGCACTGGATGTCAGAACTACGGAACCTCCTTTACAGAATGTAATTGGACCACTCGCCGTAACCGTTACAGGAGGCGCAGGATTTACGGTTACCGCAATTGCTGCCGAAGTATTGCTGCAGCCGGTACTTAGGTTGGTCACTGTTACCGTATAATTACCACTGCTTGTAGCCGTGTAGCTGGAAGAAGTTCCTCCCGAAGCAAGGGATACCCCATTCAGGTTCCATTGATATCCAAGGCCGGTACCGGTATTTGCATTGAGCGTAACGCTTCCGCCCTGGCAAAAGGTGGTTGATCCTGCTGCTGTTACGGTAGCTGTTGGCAGCGGATTCACACTAACTACTGTTGGAATAGTGGTGGTTGAACTACAGGTAGGGGTGCCTGTGATCGCAACATTGACTGTATAAGAACCCGCTGCAGTCGCATAATACAGGGAATCATTGGCACCTGCAAGTACGGAACCATTCAGGTACCAATTTCTCGTTATCCCCAGTGACGAATTGGTTTTGAGTAATACACCGCCACCCGCACAGAAGGATGCTGTTGGGCTCGGCGTAATCGCTGCCGAAGGAGCAGATCCGGACACTACGTTGAGGTGATTGGAGCTATCGGAACAACCAGTGGCAGCATTGGAAACCTTCACATAATAATTACCGGATGTGGTCGCCGTATACGTATTTGAAGTAGCCCCTGTTATCGCTGTGGAACCATTATACCATTGATAGCTTATTCCACTAACTAAAGGACCACTTGAAAGGACCACACTGCTACCCGTGCAGAAGGTCAATGATCCGAGTGGAGTGATGCCTACTGGTATTGCATTATTGGTAATAGTTATTGCCGAAGAAACGACGCTACAGCCCAGCGCATTTTTAACCGTTACTGTATAGACACCACTGGCAGTAGCCACATACTGGGTACCCGTTGCACCTGCAATGTTTACTCCGTTCAATTGCCATTGATAAGAGACGCCCGTGGCACTGCCGGCAATCAATGTATCACTTCCACCATTGCAGAAGGTCGTAGAATTCTTTCCACCCATTGTTACTGTTGGTGCTGGATTTACAACAACGACCGTTCCTGCGGAAGTTGCCGTACATCCCGTAAGAATATTGGTAGCAACACAATAGTACGTTCCGGCAGCGTTCGCACTATAACAATTTGCTGTCGCACCAGCAATGGCATTACCACTTGCCACGCTGGTCTTATACCACTGATAGGATTGATTTCCTCCGGTTGGTATGCACAATGAAACAGAATTGCCATTGCAAATGGTATCAGGGCCTGAAGGACTAATGGTCACCACGGGTGCTGGAATCACATTCACCGTATCCGAAACAGGCGTAGAAAGACAACCCTGCAAATTCGCTACCGCGCGATAGATGGTAGTATTTGCCGGTGATACATACACACTAGTCGTTGTATCGGTAAGACTTACCGCATTGGTAAGTGCCGGATTTTTGAACATATTCCCAACATTGAGCCAGTTTATTGATGATGGCCTAAGGACATTGAACAAAATATTCGCACGATTTCCACTCAAATAGTAGGTCGCAGGAGTGAATGTTGTTACCGAGCAATCCCCGTCAGCATAATCATAAACAACGCTATTATAAGAAGTAGGCGAATAGTAAACAGTCCCATTAAACGTATAACTGGTACAAGCCGTGGTAGGGCATGTGGTACAGTTCATATGCTGCACATCAATGATGATAGGACTAGTCCCATTCCAGTAGAAAGAGGTGCTCAGTGGATAGGACACCCAACCAGCTGCGGTTGGTGGTAAATAGCTGGCATTATTATAAACGGTAGCCCAACCACCAGGGTTTACAAAACCGGTCAGGCTTGTCGTGCTTGCCGGCAGAGCAGCAATCATGATCTGGAAATTACCCATCGCATTACCCGTATATCCTGCACTCTGATTAAAGGCCAGAGACGTGATATTTCCGGGAGTTATACCTGCTGCATTAAGTTCTGCCACAGTAAACATATACTGGACGTGATTACTTGTATAAAACGCACCATAGGGTGTTGGAAAAGAAGTACTGGTATTCGAGGCAGTACCTGACCCTACCGTTGCAACAGCAGGCAAAGCAATTGGCGGAGTCACCTGCAGATTCGCGGAAGCACCCGAACAAATGCTAGTCGGACTCGGACTTATGGTAGGAGGCGATGGTTGGGAATTTACATAGATCGTTATTGAATCAATCCCGATACAGCCGGTATAAGGGTCTGTTCCCAAAACGTAATAGGTATTAGTGGTGCTTGGTGCGACCACTATGGTATTAGTGGAAAAGGGACTTACACCGCCAAGGGTATAATACCAGTTGATCAAATAGTACGGATTCGATGAGCTGACGGTGAGGGTATCTGTTGCACCCAGGCAAATTCCCGGTAGTTTGCTTGCAGCTATAGAGAGGGGAGTTGCCGGGGTGGATGTAATGGTAACCGGGGTCCGTGTTACTGCTTCACAATCGCTGGAGATCACATTATTATAGAAGAAGAAATAGTATGCTGCATATCCATTCGGGGAACCATTATAGCAACCACCTACAATATGCGCTTTACCACTTGGGGAATTGAATGGGAAAGTCAGTCCGGTTTCATAATTCATGTATGGGGTTCCGGTATACGTTGGATTCACCTGAAGAAGCCAGTGTCCTTTATGCAGGTTCATGAAGCTGGACCCATAATTCAGCACATTGGGACTCGTGATTCCGGTACCTGATACGGTAAACGGACCCGCAGTAGCATATAGACCTGATGAATCAAATAGGTCTACAGATATGGTACCACTTCCGTTAGGATAAACGGTAGAGGAATAAAGGTTCGTGGAATTGTTGTCAAAGACCATTTCTATACCATATACCGAGGTGGTATTGTTGTAACTAAAAGGAGGCGATTTTGTTACGATCTCCGAACTTCCATTCGGAGTGGTTGCTGTAACATAATACGTTTTGGTGGCCGCACTTGGAGGTGGCAAATAGGTATTTCCGGAGAAAATGGATGTGCCTCCGGTGGCTGAAGTATACCAGTTTGCCGAAGAGCCTGGGGAGCTGGTAACGGATAGTGGCCCTGTACCATAACCACAATGGCTATACCCAGTGGTTGTCAGAATTGCAGGATTGGCGACTTGAAAGGTATCAATTGTGCTAGTGGTTAATACCGTTGAACCGCAATATATCTGTGCCCGGTATCTGGTGGTTAATGTCCTGGTACCTGTACTTAGACTAAAGGCATTCGCCCCGCTTATATTCGTGAAGGCTCCGGTTAATGTAGCCGATTGCCATTGAACGCTTACCCCGGCAGACACTGGATACAGATTTAAAGTGGAAGATCCAGATAAACAGACGGAAGGCGGATAAGCAGTTACCGTATAGTTAGGCGCATAAAGGATCCTGAAACCATTGGGTGCTGGCGTATAATTCAGGCTGTCACCATTGGTGTTAGTCAGGACAACATTACTAGGGCAAACGGAGAAGCTTCCAATGGAGGCGCCGGTATTGGGTGTTGCGGCACTATCCTGGGCAATAATGAAATACGTAATGGAATCTCCAGGAGCCACACTTGATGTCAGCAGGGCAAAATTAAAATTGAAGGTGTAAAGGGTTCCGGAAATAGCGCTGGCATTCACAAATTTCCAGCCGTTAAATGAACTGGTATTTGTGCCTCCGAATGCATTATTCTCGGTTGATTTTTTGAAGTAGAGGCGTGGCGCAATGCTTGGTCCTGCCGCAACCCCACTGTTATCTGTGATCGTTGCGAGAATAGTAGGTGCATTCGTGCAATAATTTGATACCGGTACCGGTGTGTAGGAAATTACCGGAGGTGCATGGTCGATATTGGTACCATTGAATTCCAGAGCACCCATGTCGGCAATAGGACCGCGGCTTGTTCCTGCATAGTCACTGGTTACAGCTGGGGAACTAGTAGGTACAGCACCCTTTTCTGCATAGCTGCTTCCGCCTGGAACATAGGTGGCCGGCAGCGAGGCAGTGATCAGGTTATTTTCTGTAAAGCTGGCATAATCATGGCCTACAAATGCCTTGAACAAGCCACATGGCGTATTGAAATTGACATCATTGGTCAGGTTATACGTGTTTAACAGAAAGGAGGTACCCTCAGAATACAGGTAGCTGTTTGTTACATTCGGTGCGTAGAAAATATTACCATTGCTGGTACCCAGGAAGTTGCTCGGACTCGTACCCGTTGAACCGGAGGACCGGCGCAGCGCGCTGACATAAGCTCCATTCGGCGTTGCATCCACATTGATGATATTATTCCGGAGATCCAGGGTTCCTGCAGCCGAATAAAGGATACCAGTCAATCCATAACCTGTTGCCCCGGTAATACCCGGTTTAAGGTAAATGGTATTGTTGTAGACCTTATAATTAATTGGACCGTCCAGGTTGACTCCTGCACTTCCTGTTCCTGCATAATTGGCAGGAAAGTTGACCTTCGACAGAATATTGTTATAAAAATTGACCGTCACACCTGTTCCCGTCAGGAAGTATGGAAACAGGCTAATGCTCGTATTGGTGGTGCTGATATTACTAACGATATTATTGTAGATATTAAAATCACCAATCTGTGCAAACGTGTACCAGGGATAATTGGTGGTACTGCCAGTTGTCATGCTATCGATACGGTTATTGTTAATAGTTGCGCCACTACAGTAATAACCCATATAGTTATAAATGTATCCGGAGGGGCCGGCAATATTGATATTGGTAATGGCATTATGGTGGATGGAAGGATTAGAGCCATAATAACCCAGGTAATTATACACATAACCCCCGGCAAGATTTATATTGTTGATCCGGTTATTACTGCAGGTTCCACTTAAATAATTGGCCAGATTGTTATAGACAAAACTATTACCGGTACTGATCGATGAAATATTGCTTACTGTATTGCTATCGCAAATAGTTGAATAATAACCCAGATAGTTATAAGTACCAAAAAGGTATCCACTATAATTCTTAAATGTATTCCCGCGAACGATGTATTGGTTTGGTCCATAATACCCGTAGGAATAATTGTAGATATACCCCTGAACAGTATTCGACATTTTGATGTTGGAGAAGGTATTGTAAGCAATCTCGCTACTATCCGCCCCGTAATAACCAAAATAATTGTAAAAATAATTGGTAGAGGTAGCCCCACTCATATCGACACTATCAATAGAATTATACTTATCGATTAGTTTACATCCTGGATATCCAGTGGGAGGGCTGGTATTTGAACCATAGATATAATGATAGATATAGAAGTTACTCGTAATATTCCTATACGTATTGTTCAGATAATTGAAAACACCAGTGGGAGACGCTGTTAGGTAGCAATAGGCAAGGTAAATAAATCCGCTTTGACCGAGTTTGGATAGCTTATAGATATAGTTGTTCGTGACATTATTCGAAATGGCATAGTTAAAGTATAAGTAGATACCATAAATATTACCCGTGCTTAAACCCCAGTTTTCATTGGTGATGCTATTATTTTGAATATTCAGGGTTCGGCAATTTGCATAATATTCATAGATATTATACACACTGGAAGTCGTTGCTGTCAGGTTATTACCTGAAAAGGTATTATTTGAAATGGTGTGTGTAGACTGAGCTGCTAAGCCTTGTCCAATATCCCCATGACCGCTTGAAGTTCCATAATTGTAGTAAGCAAAGGCATTATATGTTGCCAAAGAACAATTCAAATCGAAATTGTTTTTGGTAACCGTCAGGTCTCCAAATCCAGTTCCCATATAGACTTCATAGGTAATGGCATTTTGTCCGCTAGCAATATGGAAATTGTTATTTGAAATGGCAATAACACTATCGTAGGAGGGATAGATCCCAAAGGCAACAGAGGTTCCGCCACCCACGGTAATATTATTTCCTTGAGCGGTAGTGGAACCACCATAGATATTGCCCTTATCGTAAGTGAGGGCACCGGAATTAACACCGATGGATCGGATCCCGTAATTGACATTGGATATAGTACAGCCAGAGATCCGGTTATAGCTATTCAAGCTAACATTAGTAATACCGGCAGTATTCAATGGTATGTTGGAGCCTGGTTGATAATGCGCGAGAATAACCCCATAAGATGCGGCATTCAGGTAGTTCAGCGTTATAATGCAGCCATTGATGACATCATATTGACAACCATCGTATGGCGCTATTGGGCTCTGCTTTACCAGTGCATAGCCAAACTCCATCATGGTGGTCGATGTAGTATTGGCTGAAGACTCCAGGAGGTTAAGATTATTGATGGTAACATAGTCCGCACCTGCAATCCAGAAGATACCATCTGATGAGGTGGAAGTGCCTACATAGGCGGTGATATTATTCCCATTACCGTTAATGGTAAGGGTCTTGGAGGCACTCAGGTTTGCGTTGAGGGTAGCGGATCCGAGTCGATAACCACCTACCGGAGCCGTCTCACCCGTTGCAGGCGTGAAGTTCACCGTAACGCTTGCTGAAATGCCCTGGATATTGAGGGAATCAATGATCGACTTAAGGGTTGGAAATTGGGTACTTGGGATGGTGTAGGAACCGGAAAGCTGCGCACTCGTGCTAACGCTAATACAGGTGAAGGCTACAAACAGCAAAATGTTGCGGAACATTAGATTCATAGGTTTATTTTGATTTAAAGAGTAGCCTTATAAATGGGTCTATACTACTCAATATGTTTTAAATTCTAATCAGAATGGTAAATTAATAATCAATTGGCGCAGAAACGATGAGCGAAAAATATTTTACAGTAAAATGGAAGCGATTTAAGTCAATATGGAAAAATTCTGGGATTACTATGACATTTATAGGTGTGTGAAAAAGGGGAACCCAATATGAAAAGCGCCAGCAGAATTATCTGATTTACTTAAAAAAGGGGCATTTGTCCAAATTCACTATTCATGACGACAATAACGCGTTGATGGTTGGCTTTCTTGGAATTAGCCTTTTCACGTAGCACAAATTTTAATGCAGATATTCGAAAAAAAGCCGGTTCAGAAAGTGCCGAGCCGGCTTTCTATAGTAGTTGATATACCGCTAGTCATTTCTTTTGGTCACCTTTTCGGTGCGAAGTAAATGCCCTTCCAGGTCGGTTATAAAGAGCAGGTACGTGCCACTGGCGATATCACCCAGGGCAATTGATTTTACATTCGATGCTTCAAAAACAGCCTTTCCGGTCACATCCCGCAAGCTTATCTTAATGGCAATTTTCGCATCAATATTTATAACGCCGGAAGTTGGATTTGGATACACCCGGATTGAATTTCCCAAGGCCGGATTGGTGATCCCGACATTGGTAATGATAATCTGCGTAGAATAACCAACACATCCATTGGAATCAACCACATACACCTGGTACACCCCATTGGAGGTATAAGAATATGAATAACTGTTGGCGCCTCCAATCGGAGTGGTATTGTAGAACCATTGGTATCCTAAATACGTCGTTGCTGTCTGCAGGTTCATTCCACTATTGGCGATTGCCGGTAGTGGTGTTGGGTACACTGTCACATTTACTGGTGCAGAGGTGGACATGCAATTGTACGTATTTGCAACCTGAAGGGTGTAGTAACCGGATGAGTCTGCCACATATATCATACCGTTATTCGGCAACATCGTTCCATTCAATAACCATTGGTATATCAGGCCGGTACCTGCATTTGCCTGGAGAACGACGGTATCTCCAGCACAAAAGCTAAGGGACGTATTGTAAGTTATATAAGCCGGTGGGCGTGGATAGACCGTTATATTGATTCCGTTTGAAAGAGTAGTACATAGCGTGCTATTGGTAACGGCCACCGTATAATTACCTGGAAGTTTAGCATTGTAAACCGTATCATTCGCCCCAACAATAATGCTTCCATTCAGTTTCCATTGATAGCTCTGACCGGTATCAAGATTGACGACGAGTTGGGTGCTGTCTCCCTGGCAAATGATCGTATTACCCGTGACTGTTGCAGCAGCTATTGGTGCTGGCATTAACGATACGATGATATTTGGGGAGGTCACCGGGCAACCCGAATGTTTATTGGTTACCACCAGGTTGTACGTGCCGGCAGCATAAGCGCCATAGGTGCCACCCGTAGCAGAACTGATCACAGATCCATTCAGTTTCCATTGGTAATTCATATTAGTATCAATAGGGACCGCACTCAGGCTGAGGGTGGTATTTTGACAGATGGAATTGCTTCCTGTTGGCGTTGTGGTATCACTAGGTAAGGCATTGACCTGAACCGATACAACAGCAGATGTGGCCTGACAAGCGGTAAGTGGATTGATAGCAGTGACCGTATAAAGACCCGTATTTTTTGCAGTAAGCATAGTGGCTGTTTGGCCTGAAAGGACCGTTCCATTATTTTTCCAAACCAGATTATAGCCTGGAGAAGTTACACTGGAATTCAGGATTACAGAATCTCCCGCACAGAAGGTGCTTGGCCCATTTGCAGCAATCGCCACAGATGGAATTGGATTTACCGTTATAGTTATTGCCGGGCCGGAAGTATTGCTACATCCGGTAAGTAGGTTCGTCACTGTGACAGTATAATTGCCTCCGGAAATAGCCGTGTAGCTGGAAGCATTGCCTCCGGAAACAATAGAAATACCATTTAGTTTCCATTGATATCCAAAGCCAGTTCCTGTGGGCGCATTCAAGGTATCATTTGCTCCCTGGCAGAAAGTGGTGGGTCCTGCTGACGTAACAGTTGCCGCAGGCAAAGGAATCACACTAACTACCGTTGGAATTGCTGTAGTTGCATTACATGCAGGGGTTCCTGTGATCGCAACATTGACCGTATACGAACCGGCAGCATTTGCTACATAGATCGAATCATTTGCCCCTGAAATTGCAGTACCGTTCAGATACCATTGATACATTAGTCCTGGGGATGGGTTGGTTTTGAGATGGACATTGCCACCGACACAATAGGTAGCACTCGCACCCTGAATGATTGAAGCGGGAGGTGGCGAACCAGAAATCACGTTGAGGTGATTGGAAGTATCGATACATCCTGTAGCAGGATTCGAAGCTTTCAAATAATAATTGCCGGAGGCTGTCGCTGTGTAGGTATTTGTAGTTGCACCGGATATTGCTGTTGCACCATTATACCATTGGTATGTAATACCGCTGATCATGCTGGGGCCGGAAAGGGCTATGCTGCCGCCGCTGCAAAATATCAATGAACCTGGTGAGCTAATGCTAAGTGGTATGGAATTATTGGTGAGCGTTATGCCTGATGAAATAGCACTACAGTCCTGTGGATTGGTTACCAGGACAGTATAGGTACCGCTGGCTGTCCCAATATATTGAAGTCCCGTAGCACCGCTTATACTGACCCCATTCAATAGCCATTGATACGAATATCCCGGGGCATTGCTTGCAACCAGCGAATCGCCTCCTCCATTACAGAAGCTCAAGGCATTCTTACTGCTAATGGTAACCACGGGCACCGGATTCACTACCAGCACAGCACCCGATGAAGTGGCCATGCAACCTGTAGTTAAATCGGTCACCACACAAGAATAGGTTCCAGAGGTCGTAGCGGAATAACAACTAGCGTTTGCTCCGACCAACAGGGTATTGTTCAGATACCATTGGTAGGAATTATGGATTGAACCAGGAAGGCAAAATGTTAATGAGCTACCCGTGCAAATGGTATCAGGGCCCGAAGGGCTGATGGTGGCCAAAGGTGAAGGGGTCACAATAACGGTATCTGAAGCAGGTGCGGAGCGACAACCCTGGACATTCGCAACAGCGCGATAGATGGTATTTGTTGATGGTGAAACATAGACGCTGTTCGCAGAATCCGTAAAACTTACAGGGTTTGTGAGCCCGGGATTTTTAAACATATTCCCGACATTCAACCAATTGATGGGACTAGGTTTAGGATAATTGAATCGCATATTGGCACGATTCGGGCTTACCGTATAGGAAGTGGGAGAAAATGATGTTACCGAGCAATCATTATCCGCATAATAATAGACAACACTATTAAACGCAGTGGGTGAAAAGTAAACAGTACCATTATGGGTATAATTGTTACAGGAAGCAGTTGGACAGGAACTGCAGTTCATATGCTGCACATCGATGATGATCGGACTGGTACCATTCCAGTAAAAAAAAGGGCTAATTGGATAAGATACCCAACCAGCAACATTAGGTGGGGAATAGCTTGCTGCATTAAATACAGATGTCCAGCCCCCTGTAGGATTTACAAATCCTGTAAGATTTGTAGTAGAAGCTTGCAGGGTTGCTATCAGGATTTTAAAATTACCCATCGGCCCACCGATATAACCAGCACTTTGATCAAAGGCCAGCGAAGTAATATTACCTGGCGTGACCCCTGCAGCATAAAGTTCAGCAGCCGTAAACATGTATTGAATATGATTGCCTGTATGATAGGCACCATAAGGTGTCGGATATGTGGTAATGGTATTCGCAGTAGTATCTGATCCAACAACAGCAGATCCTTGTAAGCCAGGTGGGGCAGCCACCTGAAGATGGGCATAATTGCCGGAGCAAAGTGATGCCGGATTTGGACTAATACTAGGGGCTGCGGGTTGGGGGTTTACATAGATCGTTAATGAATCAAAGCTTGAGCAACCCGAATATGGATCGGTTGCCAATACATAATAGGTAGTTGTACTCGTTGGCGCGATGGGTAAAATCGGATTCGAGAAATATGCAGAATAGCCGGAAACCGGATTGGTAGACCAGGAAAATTGGTAGTGAAGATTCGCAGAATTTACGACCAGTGTATCATAATCACCCATACAAATACCAGGCAACTTTGTTGCTGTCATAATGGTACTAGTTGCTGGTGTGGACGTTAATGTGACTGGAGTTCGACTCGGTGCCTCACAATCTCCGGAAATCACATTGTCATAAAAGAAGAAGTAATAAGAACCATAACCATTCTCAGACCCATTATAGCATCCACCGACTATATGTACTTTACCACTTGGGGAATTAATCGGGAAGTTCAATCCATACTCATAGTTTAGATAGGGCGTACCGGTATATGTAGGATTAACTTCCAGGAACCAGCGACCTTTATGTAGGTTTAAGAATCTGGGGCCATAATGCAATACATTCGGGCTACTTACACCGCTTGAACCTGTAACAGCAAAGGGCCCGGCCGTATACACATAACCAGTAGAATCATAAAGATCTACAGAGATTACACCGCTCCCTATTGGATAAACAGTAGATGAATACAGGTTTGTAGATGCATTATCGAACACCATTACTATGCCAAATGCTGATAAGGTATAGCTGTAAGAAGCGGGTGGAGATTTGGTAACGATTTCAGTACTGCCAATCGGATTGTTCGCCGCTACATAGTACGTTTTGGTATTACTACTCGGGGGTGGCGTAAATGTATTTCCCGAAAATATAGGTGAACCACCGCTTGTAGTGTTATACCAGTTAGCGGTGGCAAATGGAGAGGTGGTAACGGTTAATGGACCCGTACCATAACCACAATGTGTATATCCGGTTGCTGATATGATCGCTGGATTCGAAACAACGAATGTATCGATTGGACTGGAGGTTAAAACCGTCGAACCGCAATATAATTGTACCCGGTAACGCTGAGAACTGGTAAGCGTTCCCGTAATGATACTACCTCCCGTGGCACCAGTAATATCCGTAAAGGCCCCTGTCAGTGAAGCGGTCTGCCATTGAATCGTTACTCCAACCGGCAATGGAGAAATATAAATAATGGCAGACCCTGAGAAACAGACGTTAGGCGGATAGGCAGAGAAGGTATAGTTGGGCGGATTAATGATCGAAAACCCATTGGGTTGGGGTAAACTTTTCAGATTACCACCATTAGTACTACTCAATGCCACAGTTGTTGGACAAAAAGCGAAGCTGCCGATTGTTGTACCTGTATTTGGTGAGGATGCACTATCCTGGGCAATAATGAAATAGGTAATGGAATCACCAGGGCCTGCGGTGGAGGTCAGCAGGCTATAGTCGAAATTGAAGGTGTACGAATTGCCGGAAATGCTGGATGCATTGACATATTTCCAACCATTGTAAGTATTGTTATTGGAGCCCCCGAAGACATTATTTTCGGTAGATTTCTTGAAATAGAGGCGTGGTGCCGTCGTGGGTCCTGCCGCTACCCCACTGATATCGCTAATGCTTGCAACAAGGGTCGGACCTGTGATGCAAAAATTATTAAGTGTTATTGGGGTATAGGAGATGGCAGGTGGTGCTTTATCAATATTGGTGCCGCTAAATTCTAGTGCTCCCATATCCGGATAAGAACCGCGGCTAATATTGGCGAAATCTGTGGTAACAGCAGGAGTAGTAGTAGGTACACCCCCCTTTTCAGCAAAGGTGGTTCCTGTTGGAACATACGTAGCTGGCAGGCTTGCAGGGATCAGGTTGTTTTCTGTAAAGCTGGCATTGTTTTGGCCAACAAATGTCTTGAACAAGCCGCAAGGCGTATTGAAATTGGCATCATTGATCAAGTTAAACGTGTTAATTAAGGGTGCTGAAGATCCCTCACCATAGAGGTATGCGTTTGTTACATTCGGTGTGTAATAAATATTTCCATTGCTGCCTGGAAGGAAATTGCCCGGATTCACACCCGTAGTTCCGGAACTCCGGCGCAGGGCGCAGACATAACCACCATTGGGGATGGCATCCACATTGATGATATTATTCCGGAGGTCCAGGGTTCCAACGGAAGTATAAAGGATTCCTGTCAAACCATATCCCGGGCCTCCCGTAATTCCTGGCTTCAGATAAACGGTATTGTTATATAGTTTATAGGCATTTGAAGCAACCAGGGAAATGCCAGCACTACCAGATCCTGAATAGTTGGCTGGGAAGTTGACCTTCGTCAGGAAATTGTTGTAAAAATTTACATTTACCCCATTTCCTGAGAGATAGAAGGGATACAATGATATGGTGCTGTTGGTGGTGGTGATATTGCTGATAATATTATTGTAGATATTATAATCACCACCTTGGGCAAAGGAATACCAGGGATAATTGGTAGCACCACCCATCGTAATACTATCGATCCGGTTATTGTAAATATTGGCTCCATTAGCAAAGTAGCCCATATAGTTATAGAAATTGCTTGATGCTCCGCCAATTGTAATATTGGTGATCGCATTGTGGTGAATGGAAGGATTGTTGCCGAAATAACCGACATAGTTATACATAGAACCCCCACCCAGGTTCACATTATTGACCCGATTATTGCTACAGGTACCGCTCATGTAATAAGCCAGCATATTAAAAACGGTACTGGCACCCGTATCTATTGATGTAATATTATCAATCGTATTGCTATCACAAATGGTTGCGTAAACACCCAGGTAATTATTAATATCGATCAGGAAACCATTGAAGTTCTTAAAAGTATTCCCCCGAACAATGTATTGATTCGGACCGTAATAACCATTAGTGTTATTATAAATATGTCCGTGGCTCGTGTTGGACATCTTGATGTTCGAGAACGTATTATAGGAAATTGTCGAACTATCCCCTCCATTATATCCAAAGGTGTTGGTGAAGTAGTTGGTCCCGGTTGCACCACTCATATCTACACTGTCAATTGTATTGTACTGATCGATCAGTCTGCAACTAAGATAACCGGTTGGAGCTATGCTACTGGAACCATAGATGCTGTGAATGACATAATTATTAGCTGTAATTTTCCGGTAGGTGTTATTCTTATAACTGAACACTCCGGTTGGTGAAGGATCAGCATAGCAATAGGCCAGGAAAATACCACCCCCCTGACCCCCTATAAAAATATTATGGGTATAATTGTTTGTAACATTAATTGTCAGAGAGTAATTGTAGAATAAATAGATTCCATAAATAGTACCGATACTCAAATTCCAGTTTTCATTTGTAATGCTATTGTTCTGGATGTTCAGCGTCCGGCAAAAAGCATAATTCTCATAGATATTATACAGACTGGAAGAAGTCGCTACTGGATTATTACCAGAAAAGGTATTATTGGAAATCGTGTGTATTGATTGTGAAGACAAACCCCCTAATGTATCTCCATGGCCACCAGAGGCGCCATAATTGTAGTAAGCATAGACACTGTCGGTTGCCATTGAACAGTTCAGATCGAAAGTGTTATAGGAAATGTTCAGATCTCCGTAACCATTCCCCATCAACACTTCATAAACCTTTGCGTTATGTCCAGAAGCAATGTGGTAATTATTGTTCTTAATGGTGATCACACTATCGAAAGAAGGAAAGATGGCATAGGCTTTCGTTGTACCACCTCCGACAGTAATCGAATTCCCTTGGGCGGTTGAGACACCTCCATAGACATTCCCTTTATCATAAGTAGTTGCGCCTGTGGAAATACCAATTGCCCGAATGCCATAATTAACACTTGAGATGGTACATCCGGAAATCCGGTTATAACTATTCAAACTGGCATTGGTAACACCGGAAGTACTCAATATGGTATTGGTCCCTGGCAAGTAGTGGGCTAGTAAAATGCCATAAGATGCGGCATTCAAATAGTTCAGGGTGATGCTGCATCCAGAGATAAGGTCATATTGGCAACCATCATAAGGAGCCGTCGAACTTAGCTTTACCAAAGCGTAACCATACTCCATCATGGTCGTTGAGGTAGTATTTGCCGATGACTCAAGCAGGTTCAGATTATTGATGGTGACATAATCAGCACCTGCGATCCAGAAAATACCATCCGCGTTTGAAGTACCCACAAAAGCAGTAATATTATTCCCATTACCATTAATGGTAAGCGTTTTGGCGGCACTCAAGTTTGCATTAAGGGTAGCGGAACCGAGTCGATAACCACCGGTTGGAGCAGTCTCACCTGTTGCAGGCGTAAAATTCACCGTGACACTAGCTGAAATTCCCTGGACATTCAGCGAATCAATAATCGATTTTAGCGTTGGGAACTGGGTACTCGGAATAGTATAAGATCCGGAGAGTTGGGCTTTTGAGCCTATGCTCAAACAAAACAAGGCTACACTAAGTAGGAATTTACGGCGTAGTAGATTCATAGGTTTATATTCAAATAATAAGCAGTATTAAAATGCTTACACAGTGCGGTAAATGGACCTTTTTTTTCAAAAAGTAATTTAAGCAGGATTTGATCTAAATACTATTTTGTAACACAAGAAATTACTTTGGAGAAGGAAATTTTAAGTTAAGTCGCTTAAAATCTGTAATTATCATGACACATTTCATTTCTATGGAATAAAGCTGAACCGTTAAAATATAAAGATCTACTTCAGTACTTCGTGAACAAACACGACACAAAAAAGCCGCCTCAGAATGATCTGAGACGGCTTCCAGTTTAATGTTCTGATTCCTATTAGTTATTGCTCTTGGTCACCTTTTCTGCGCGGAGCAGGTGGCCTTCCATATCTGAGATATAGAGCAGGTAGATGCCATTGGCAATATCACCCAGATCAATGGATTTCACATTGCTCGCTTCAATGATCGCCTTGCCGGTTACATCACGCAGAGCCACCTTGATCGCAACCTTCGCATCGATATTCAGCAGGCCGGTAGTTGGATTTGGATAGACCTTGATCGAGTTACCAAGCGCTGGGTTGGTAATACCAACGTTATTGATGAACATCTGTGTAGAATATCCTTCGCATCCATT